>WNGA01002675.1_pt1 | contig 31105 bp, 22 predicted proteins | sample 5400061 | NCBI WGS metagenome assembly WNGA01 (sample SAMN13153366, study PRJNA577476) | soil metagenome | isolation source: 100 cm soil or saprolite under grassland replicate 2 | place: USA:California | collected 2016-06-15 | reverse complement strand
GGACTCGCCCGCGGCCAATGGATTTGCCAACGCGTTTGCCAGCTTTCTCCTCGACGTGCCAAGCCGCGTCGGCCGCGACTTGACCGTCGTGAACCCGGGCACCCGACACTGGGCGGTCTTCAGCTTCCTTCATGACAAGTGGCAGCTCACCCAGAAGATCACCGTCGATCTCGGCCTGCGTCATGAGTACTACACGCCCCTTATCGGATTGGCGGACAAAGGAGGATTGGCCAACTACGATCCGGCGACGAACTCACTGCTCGTCGCCGGCTACGGCGACGTGCCCGCCAATCTCGGCGTGAAGAAGTACTTCAAGAACTTCGTGCCGCGAACGGGCATCTCGTATCGCGTGACCGAAACTTCCGTCGTTCGCGCGGGCTACGGAATCAGCACCATTCCGTTTCCCGACAACAGCTACGCGTTCAACTTTCCGGTGAAGCAGAACAACGATTTCACCGCGCCGAATACCTTTGCGTCGGCGCCGGTCCGAATGGCGGATGGATTTCCTGCGCCGATTCTTGCGGAGATTCCCGCAAACGGCATCATTCCCGCAAACACGACGCTGCTTCGCAGTCAGCGCTATTTCGCTGTGCCGTTGGACCTGCACGAAGGACGCCTCCAGTCGTGGAACGCGGCGTACCAGCGCCAACTGCCGCACGGCTTCACCGCCGAAGCGGCGTACGTCGGCAATCGCGGCAACGTCGTGAACACAAGGGATCTGAACGCGGGCCTGGTGCCCGGCGCCGACAACGCCGGCCGGGCGCTGTTTGCGCCCTTCGGGCGCACCGCCGAAACGACCGCCTGGATGCGATCGACCACTACATATCACTCGCTGCAAACGAAGTTCGACAAGCGTTTCTCGCGCGGCTTGCTGATCACGACGTCGTACACGCTTGGCCGCTCCATCAACTACTGGCAGGGCGACACCAACGGCGGCCTCATCACACCCGCCGACCCGTCACGGAGTAAGGGCCGCACCGAATACGATCGGCTGCATAGCTACGTTCAGAGCTTCGTCTATCAGCTGCCGCTCGGACCCGAGGGACGATGGCTGCGCACGGGCATTGGCAGCTGGGTCCTCGGCGGCTGGCAGGTTTCCGGCATCTTCACCGCTCAGTCGGGACTGCCGATTAATTTCACAGCCAACGCGGCCACGCTGCGCGCGCCCGGCAATACGCAGCGGCCCGACGCGAGCGGCAAACCGAAGGTGATTGGCGACATCGGTGCGAACGCTCAGTGGTTCGACACGTCGGTCTTCTCGTTCCCTGCGGAGAACGTGTTTGGCAACGTCAAACGCAACGATCTGCTCGATGGTCCGGCGTACGTGAACCTCGACGCGAGCCTGGCGAAATGGTTTCGAGTGAAAGGGGAAACGAAAGTCGAGTTCCGCATCGACGCCTTCAATGCGACGAACCGGCCGCAATTCGAGCGGCCCAACGGAGAGCTCGGCAACCCGCGCTTCGGCCAGATCACCACGACCCAGGCGCAGACCGAGCGCGTCGTGCGGTTTGGATTGAGAGTGGTGTTCTGAGCGAGATCCGCGTGATCACGTACGGGCCACAGAGCCTCAGAGACACAGAGAAAACTTTTTCACGAGGACTCGACCAAAAGGATTTCTCTGTGCCTCTGTGTCTCGGTGGCCGGTACGTGCGCGTTACTGCCTCGCGCTCGTCGTCGGCTTCACCGGCAGCTCGCGGATCTTGATGTTCTGAAACGCGACCTCGTCGCCGTGATCCTGCAGCAGGATGTGGCCCTTCAGTTTGTCTCCCCACCCGGGCACGTCTTTGAACTTGCTCTTCGCTTTTCCCGCCTTCAATGCGGCGCTGCCCAGCTCGTACTCGATCACCTTCACGCCATTGAGCCAGTGCTCCACGTGATTTCCAGTGACGACGATGCGGCCTTCGTTCAGCTGACCGGCGGGCTTCAGCGGCTTGTTCGCCGGCGCCGGGATGACGTCATATAGCGCGGCGGTGGCTCGATGCGGGCCAATCTTCGCGTCGGGATGCCGCTCATCGTCGATCACCTGGTATTCGTGGGCGATTGGACCATCGCGGTCTTCGACGACGAGATACTTGACGCCGCTGTTGGCGCCGGGCGCGACCGTCCACTGAAACGACAACTCGAAGTCGTTGAATGTGTCGACGGTGATGATGTCGCCTCCGCCCTGCGAGTCCTGCCCGCCACTCGCATGGTGGACGAGCCGTCCGCCTTCCACGGTCCATCCGCTGGCGGGGAAGGTCTGCTTCTTGAAACCGCGCCAACCCTTCGTCGATACCCCGTCGAACAGCAGACGCCAGCCGGCCTGCTTTTCGGCCGCCGTGAGCTCCGCCGGTTTCGCCCGCGCCGTGGACTGCGCAGTGAGCGGCACTGCAATGAGCGTCGCCAGCGCGAGGGCGCACAGAACAAATCGCATCATGTCAGCCTCCTGAAATGAATCAACTCCGAGCTCACTTGAGTAGAGCGCCTGCTGCATCGAGCCTGCCGCGCGCCAGAATCGCATCGTAGCGGCTAGCCTGCAGGAATGACAGCTCAACCTTTACACCGCGCGTTTCATTCGAAACTCATGTCGAGCGATCGTCCATGGGTGAGCGTGACGTCGGATACCTTGCCGTTGGTCGCTATCGAGCCTGCCACGCAGCACCGTTCGGATAACTGAACTCCTCGCGCGATTCAGCACGAATCTCGCTCGAATAGCCAGGCTCCAGCGGCGGCATGTAGCGCGCGTCTCTGATCGTTACGGGATTCACGAAATGCTCGTGCAGATGATCTACGAACTCGGTGACTCGGCCGTCGAAAGTTCCCGTTACCGCGACGTAATCGAACATCGACAGGTGCTGTACGAGCTCGCAGAGGCCCACTCCGCCGGCGTGAGGGCAGACGGGCACGCCAAACTTCGCTGCCATGAGGATGACGGCGAGGTTTTCGTTCACGCCGCCAAGACGACAGCTGTCGATCTGGCAGTAGCTGATGGCGTTGGCCTGCAGCAACTGCTTGAACATCACGCGATTCGCGCAGTGTTCTCCCGTTGCGACTCCGATCGGGTGCACAGCGCGCGCGATGGCCGCGTGCCCGAGCACGTCATCGGGACTCGTCGGCTCTTCAATCCACAGTGGATTGAACGGTTTGAGCGCAGTGACGCGCTCGATGGCTTCGGCGACGCCCCAGCGTTGGTTCGCGTCGACCATCAAGGTGCGCGCCGGCCCAATTTCCCCACGAACCAGGGCAACCCGACGAGCATCCTCGTCGTGTGCGCCGCCGACCTTGACCTTGAAATGCGTCCAGCCGTCCGCCAGCGCTTCGCGGCACGCGCGGCTGATTCGATCGTCGTCGTAACCAATCCATCCGGCCGACGTCGTGTACGCGGGAAAACCGGACCGCAGCAGGTTACGCTCGCGATCCGGCTTGGTTGCTTCTTGTCTCTCGAGCAGATCGACGGCTTCGTCCCGCGTCAGCGCATCAGTGATGTATGTAAAGTCGATGCTCTTGACGATCTCTCGCGGCGTCATGTCCGCCAGCAACTTCCAGACCGGCTTCTGTTCGGCCTTCGCGTAAAGATCCCAGATCGCGTTCACGATTGCGGCCATCGAGATGTGAATGACGCCCTTTTCGGGTCCGAGCCAGCGCAGTTGCGAGTCGTTGGCGAGCCGGTGCCAGAAGCCGCCAAGGTCGTGCGTGATGTCCGCGAGACTCCGGCCGACGACGTGATCGCGATGCGCGTGGATCGCCGCTGTGCAGATCTCATTGCCGCGACCGATGGTGAAGGTGAGGCCGTGACCCTGAAGATCGGCGTCGGTGTCGAGAATCACATAGGCAGCCGAGTAGTCCGGATCCGGGTGCATCGCGTCCGTTCCAACGGCTGCACGAGCGGTTGGAAAGCGGATGTCGAGCACCCGCATCTCAGTGATTCGTGGTGACCGCATTGGCAACTATGTGGCGTGGACGTCAGGTCCGCGAGCCGCCGCGCCGATATGAGGCATTAGCCGCCTCGTTTGCTCCTCCAGCGATCCAGCGCGACCGCCAGCACGATGATTCCGCCTGTCACAATCTGCTGCACCCAATTCGGCAGACCTCGTTGCGCGCAGCCGATTTGAATCACCGCCATTGTCGTCGCGCCGAGCACGGACGGTAGGATCGCCGACTGAGAGCCGCGGAAACTGCAGCACACCCGCCACTCCAGCGAGTGCAGCGGTAAGCGCGTAGACGGCGAGCTTGCAACGCTCCACCGCGACACCGCACAGGCGCGCAGTTCGTTCGTTCGAGCCAATGGCGAAGAGATGGCGGCCAAACCGCGTGTAGCGAAGCGTGCCTGCCACGAGCAACGCCAGCAATACGACAAGCCAGATTCCGCTGGGTACGAGCAGCCCTTCACCGCGGCCGAGCGCCTGCAGCAATCCATTGAGCCACGTCGTTGGCGCCTCGATGCGGCGCTCCTCGGCGAGTCCCTTTGCAGCGCCGCGCACCAGAATCATCGTGCCGAGCGTGACGATGAACGGCACCACCCGCAGGCCGATCACGAGCAGCCCGTTGACTGCGCCGCAGACGGCCGCAGCTCCCACACCCGCGAGCGCCGCGACGGCAGGAGTTGCGTTCGACCGCAGCATCAGGGCGATGACGACAGTTGTCAACGCGACGACAGAGCCGACCGACAGATCGATGCCGGCGGAAACGATCACCATTGTCATGCCCAGCGCGGCGGCGCCGACGACGGCCGTCTGCCGGACGATCAGCTCGAGATTGTCGCCGGCCAGAAAATTTGGTCCGACGAGCGCGCTGAAGATGATGGTCACGAAGGTGAGGCCGAGAATGGGCCCGCCAACGCCGGCGAGCGCGCGAGAGATCACGCGGCGTCCCCGGTGCCGGTTGCCGCCATCATCAGCGCGTGCTCGGTCCACTCTGTTGCGGGCCGCGCTGGACCCAGACGTCCGCGGCGCATCACCGCAATGCGATCGCACAGGCCGAGCAGTTCGGGAAGGTAGCTGCTGACCATCAGAACGGCTTTCGGTGCCGCAGCCGGCGGGGCTAAAGCCCCGCCACTACGAGATGACGCGGGCGCGTGTAGTGGCGGGGCTTCAGCCCCGCGTGGACGTGATGACGCGGGCGCGTGTAGTGGCGGGGCTTCAGCCCCGCCGGCACCCGACACCAATCGATCGATCAACGCGTAGATCTGCGCCTTGCTGCCGACATCAATGCCGCGCGTGGGCTCGTCGAGAATCAGCACGTCGACGTCGTGATGCAGCAATCGCGCAAACGCGACCTTCTGCTGATTGCCGCCGGAGAGTTCCTGGACGATCTGCGAGGGACCGCTGGCACGAATGGCCATCTCGTCGATCCACCGGCGCGTTGCTTTCTCCTGGCGTGCGGGAAACACGAGTGCGCCTGGTCCCAGATCTTCCAGCCGCGACATGGTCACGTTGTCGGCGACGGTCAATCGGGTCGCAAGTCCCTCGTCCTTGCGGTCCTCGCTCAACATGCCGGCGCCCTGATCCCACCTTGGTCCGCGCGCGCTCGTGTACGCGGCCACGCGCACGCGGCCTCCCCGCACTGGCTCCAGCCCGAAGATCGTTCGCAACAGTCGTGTGCGCCCCGCGCCGACGAGTCCCGCGATGCCGAAGATTTCGCCGCGGTGCAACGTGAACGACGCGGATCCAGGCTCGAGTCGCTCGACTTCGATGATCGGCTCCCCAAGTTGTCGTGTCCGGTGAGGATAAAGATCCGCGACGCCGCGCCCGATCATCAAGCGGACGATTTCGTCAGGCGCCATGGCGTCGGCCTGACCGCTTCCAGCCACACGGCCGTCACGCAGCACGACGACGCGATCGGCGACGACTTTCACCTCCTCGATGAAGTGCGAGATGTACACAATCGCGTGGCCCTGCTGTTTGAGCCTCGCCATCAGGCTGAAAAGCCGCTCGCTATCAGCGCGACCGAGGCTGCTCGTCGGCTCGTCGAGCACGAGGACGCGACAGCCCGTCGCGAGCGCGCGAGCGATTTCCACAATCTGCTGCTCGGCAACCGACAGCGCGCCGGCCTCGGCGTCCGGATCGATATCGCCGTGACCGAGCTCGGTGAGTGCCTCGACTGCTCGTTGCCGCATTCGCGCGCGAGCAACGAAGCCGAAGCGCACCGGTTCGACGCCGAGAGCGATGTTCTCCATCACCGACAAATGCGGCGCGAGCGACAACTCCTGGTAAATCATGGTCACGCCCGCCCGCCGCGCATCGAGAGGATTGCGCGGCCGATAGGGTGCGCCGTCGAGCGTCATCTCGCCGGCATCCGGCTGCAGGACGCCCGCGAGCACCGCCATGAGCGTGCTCTTCCCCGCGCCGTTTTCGCCAACGAGCGCGCAGACCTGGCCGGGCGAAACATCGAAGTCGACACCGGCCACTGCGACGGTTTCACCAAAGGCTTTTCGGATGGCCCGCATCGTGAAGCGCGCCGCCGCATCGGTCATTGCGAGAGGTCCGGCTTGAGGAGTTGCTGAATGTCGGGTCGATCCATGATGTCGAGCGTCACGAGGTGCACGCCCGTATCGATGCGACGCTCGACCTGCTCACCCTTCAAATGCGAGACGAGGGTCTTGACGCTGAGGTATCCCATGCGGACCGGATCCTGCACGATCAGCGCACTGAGTTGGCCGTCGTGCAGCCCTTTGATCAAGTTGTCCGATGCATCGAAACCGATCGCGTAGACCTTCCCCGCCCAGCCGTTGTCCTGCAGCACGCGGAGCATCGCAAACGCACTGGATTCGTTCACCGCAAACAGGCCGTCAATTCCCAGCGTGCGATCGGGAGTGACATATTGACTGAGCAGCGCCTCGATCCGTTTGTACGCGCCCTCGACGTCCGCGCCGACGTACTGGTTCGAGCTGACAATCTCGATGCCGCTCTGGCCTTTGAGAGCGTCGAGGAACCCCGCTTCGCGTCGCGCGGTGCTGTCGTGCCCCTCGGCATAACGAAAAAGAATCACTTTGCCGCGGCCGTTGAGCAGCCTGACGAGATGCTCGCCCGCCAGCCGGCCGCCTGCATCGTTGTCCGTCGCGATAAAACTCACGTAGTTGTCGCTCTTGAGGCCGGAGTCGAAGATAACGACCGGGATTCCCCGTTTAACGGCGGCATCGACCGGGCCCACGAGTGCCAACTCGTCGAGCGGAGCGAGCGCAATGCCCTTGACGCCGCGCGCGACGGCGTTCTCCACTTCGGAGATCTGCGCATCGCGCTCGTCCTCTCGCAACGGTCCTCGCCACGCGATCTGCACGCCCAGCTCTCGAGCCGCGCGCCGTGCGCCCGCGTGCACGCTCTGCCAGAACACGTGAGAGGTGCCCTTCGGGATCACCGCAATGGTCGTACTGCCCGGTCCGTCAGAGCCGCCGCAGCCGATGTAAGTCAGTACGGCGCAGACGATCAACAGGGCTCGCGTTTCACTTCGCATATTCGACTTCACAGGCTTTGACGCGCTGTCGCGATTCGCCCAGGCCTTCGATGCCGAGCGCGACAACGTCACCAGGCGCGAGATAGCGCGGCTCGGGACGCATGCCGAGACCGACACCTGCGGGAGTGCCCGTGCTGATGACGTCGCCGGGCAGCAGCGTCATGAACTGACTGCTGTAGCTGACGAGCATCGGGACGCCGAAGATCATGTTCGATGTATTGCTGGTCTGCCGCGTCTCTCCGTTAACGGTCAGCCACATCGCGAGCCGATGCGGATCAGGAATCTCGTCGCGCGTCGCGAGAAAGGGGCCAATCGGCGCAAACGTGTCCGCGCTCTTGCCCTTCACCCACTGCCCGCCGCGTTCGAGTTGGAACGCACGTTCGGAATAATCGTTGTGAAGCGCGAACCCCGCGATGTACGCCATCGCCTCGTCCGTTGACACATACCGCGCGGTGCGACCGATAATCACCGCAAGCTCGACCTCCCAATCTACTTTGGTTGCGCCGCGCGGCATCACCACATCGTCGTCCGGCCCCACCAGCGCAGTCGTAGATTTGAAGAAGAGCACCGGCTCGCGCGGTGGGTCGGCGCCTGTTTCCGCCGCGTGGTCGCGGTAGTTGAGGCCGATACAGACGATCTTGCTCGGCCGCGCAATCGGCGGTCCGAGACGGACCTCCCGCGGCAGCGGCGCTGCGGCGGACGCTCGCTCCTGTTGCCAGCGTTTCAGCTCATCGAGGCCGGCATTCGTGAAAAACTGTTCATCGTAGTCGGCAGTGACTTCGCTTGCATCCACGCGCGTGCCGTTTGCCAGCTGCAGTCCGGGACGCTCGCTTCCAGGCTCGCCGTGACGAATGAGCTTCATGAGAGCATCAGGATACGCTGGCGGCCTGACGCCGCAAAAACGCGGTCCCGTTACCGCGCCGGCAGCCCCGCGATCGAAAAACCGGTCGAGCCGTTCTCTGCAATGCCCACGGTAACGGCGCGCGCTTGAATCAGGTATCAGGTATCAGGTATCAGGTATCAGGTATCAGGTATCAGGTATCAGGTATCAGGAAATAGGGATCAGGGATCAGGGATCGAGGATCAAAGATAAGCCGATAGGCATCACGAAATGAAATCCGCGTAATCCACCTGACACCTGACACCTGACCGCGTGGCGACGATGTTCGATCTGAGAGATAAGACCGCGCTTGTGACCGGCGCGGGATCGGGCATCGGTGCGGCGATTGCGACGATGTTCGCGCGCGCGGATGCCTACGTCTTTGTCAGTGACGTCGATCCGGAAGCCGCGTCGAACGTGGCGGAAGGGATCACCCGTGAGGGGGGCCACGCGGAGTCGCTGACACTCGACGTGAGGGATGAAGGCGACTGCGAACGGGCTCGGCAGCGAGTGCACGAGCGTGTCGAGCAGCTTGACATCCTGGTCAACAACGCGGGCGTCGGACATGTTGGCACCGTGCTCACCACCGAAGGCGCCGACCTCGATCGTCTGTATGCGGTGAATGTGCGCGGGACCTTCAACGTGACCAAAGCTTTTCTTCCGGCAATGGTTGCGCGACGTTCCGGAGCGATTGTCAATCTTGCGTCGGTGGCCGGCGTGGTGGGGATTCGCGATCGATTGGCGTACGCCGTCACCAAGTTTGCAATTGTCGGCCTGACCAAGAGCATGGCGCTGGACCACGCACTCGATGGCGTGCGGGTGAACTGCATCTGTCCGGGGCGTGTGGAAACGCCGTGGGTTGCCGCGCGGCTGAAGGAATATCCCGACCCCGAACGCGCGTATCGAGAGATGACCGCTACGCAGGCGATTGGTCGCATGGGGACGCCGGAAGAGATCGCCGCGGCTGCGTTGTATCTGGCAAGCGACGAAGCCGCGTTCATTACCGGCGCAGCACTCAATATCGACGGCGGCTGGTCGGCGGGGAAGTAGTTGACCGCTGACCGCCGGCGCGAGACCGTCGGCTGTCGATGGTAGACCGGAGACTGATGCCGAAAGAAAAACACGTCCGCGCGGTGCTTGTTGGCGGGCCGATGTACGACCCGCTGTACGAGTCGATCCCCGCCTTCGAGAAGGAGACGGGGTACCGCGTCGACATTCTCGAGCAGCTGCCGCACCCTGCGCTGAACGCGTTCGTCAAACGCGTCTTCGAATCGGAAGCCGCCGACATCGATCTGCTCTCGACCCATACGAAATACGCGCCGTCGCAAGCGCAATGGTTGATGCCGCTGGACGACGTCTTGCCTGGCGATGCCGCGGCCGACCTTTTGCCTCGGCCGCTGGAGTTGTCGCGCGTCGACGGCAATCTTCTTCAAGTGCCGAGAAACCTCGACGTTCGTCTGCTGCATTACCGTCGCGACCTATTCGATGATCCGCGCGAACAAGAGCGGTTCGAGCAGCAATATGGGCGATCGCTGCAGGTTCCAGCCACGTGGACGGCGCTCGCTGACGTCGCATCGTTCTTCACGCGGCCGGCAAACAACGGCCAGCCGGCAATCTTCGGCTTCCTCTTTCCCGGTCGGGATTCGGGGTTGTTTGGAACGTTTTACGAACTGCTGGTCGGCGCGGGCGGCGAGCTTTTCAATGGTTCGCTGGGGCCCGCGTTCGATTCGGCGCCAGGTGTATGGGCGGCAGGTCACTTGAGAGATTTGTACGAGACGCGCCGCGTCACACCGCGCGAGCTGCCGTCGTGGCATTACGACGAGATCTCACTCGCGTTTCGCGAAGGACATGCCGCTCTGGTGGCCGATTGGCCGGGCAGCTTCCATCTCTATCGCAACCCGGCGACCTGTCGCGTGGCGGAACACGTCGGCCTCGCACCCCTGCCCGCCGGCCCCGCCGGCATTCGCGCGGCGTATGCCGGCTGTCATTCGTTTGCCATTCCGCGTTCGTCCAGCAATCCCGAAGGAGGCGCGCGACTGCTGCAGTACCTGACGTCGTTTGACGCGCAGCTGAGTGAAGCGCGCCGCGGCGCGATCCCGTGTCGCGCCAGCGCGCTCCAACGAATTCGTGAAGAAGCACGTGCCGATCACACAAGCGCCGATCGATGGACGCTGCTCGCCGACGCCGAACGGACGATGATTCTCCCGCCACGCTTTGCGGCGTATCCTGACTGCGAGGACGCAATTTGGCAGGCTGTGCAACAGGCGATGGTGGGGGCGGTCTCGCCAGAGCAGGCCGTCCGCCAGGCCGCACGAGAAGTGCAGGCGATCGTCGACACGAGAATCGGCGCCTGCTGAGCCCGTGACCGACCTTCAGGCCGTTCAGAACAAGGTCGTCCTGATCACCGGCGCCGCGCGCGGGATTGGGCGCGCCACCGCCAAGGCGTTTGCCGATGCCGGCGCGCGAGTCGCGCTCGTCGATCGCGATCATGCGGCGGTCGAAGACACCGCCACCGCAATTGGTCCGCGCGATCGCGTGCTTGCGTTGACAGCCGATGTGTCGCGGCGCCGGGATGTGGATGCGGCCATTGCATCCTGCACGGCGGTATTCAGCGGGCTCGACGTGCTCGTCAGCAATGCCGGGATTAGCTTCGCCCGCGGTATCGACGAGTACAGCGATGCGGAGTGGGATCAGATTCTCGGCGTGAATCTCAGCGGCGCGTTTTACAGCGCTCGCGCGGCCGTTCCGTTCCTTCGCGCGTCTCGAGGGTGCATTGTGCTCGTCTCGTCGATGACGGCGCTTGTCGGCCAGCCGCGCGGCGCCGCGTACGCCGCCAGCAAAGGCGGGCTCGTGTCGCTGACGAAAGCCCTTGCGCTCGAGCTCGGCGCCGATGGCGTGCGCGTGAACTGCGTCTGTCCCGCAGGAGTCGATACGCCGCTCATGCGCTCGTGGGCGGCAACGCTTCCCGATCCTGAGGCGGTGCTGCAGCAGCAAGCTGCCATGCATTTGATGAACCGCATGGCCAGCTCGGACGAGATTGCGTCGGTGATTGTGTTTCTCTCTTCGCCGGCGGCGTCATTCATCACCGGCACGATCGTGCCCGTGGACGGCGGCGCCACGCTTGGTTACAGGCGGGTCTGACGCGCGCCGCACGATGCGCGGACGATCAGTTCAGGCGGAATGATCGTTCGTTGAAATGGTCCATCCGGGTGCGGACCCATTTGATCGAGAAGCAACTCCGCGGCGCGGCGGCCCAATTCTTCCTTCGACCAGCTGACGGTCGTGAGCGGGACGCGAAGCAGATCGCTGTGAACGACGTTGCCCGCCCCGACAATCGCAATGTCGTCCGGCACCTCGAGGCCCGCATCCCAGATCGCCTTCATCGCGCCGATTGCCGCCGGGTCGTTCGCCGCAAACACTGCATCGATGCCGGTTCGGGCTTCGAGCAAGCCAGCCATCGCGCGGTAGCCATCGTCCTCCATGAACCCGCCGCTGACAATCCACCCCGGTTTCGGCTCGATGCCGTGCGCGCCGAGCGCCTCGCGATATCCGGCTTCGCGGCGTCGCGCGTGAACAACTGCAGGTCCCGCAATATGCGCGATGCCCTTGCGGCCTGCGGCCAGCAGATGCTCCGTCGCGAGCCGTCCGACTTTCACGTCGTCGGTGAGCACGCGGTGGCAGCGCACGCGCGGATGATCGTCGCGATCGATCATCACCAGCGCGCGCCCGAGCGCCTGCAGCTCCTGCAGCAGCTTGGTGTTGCCGGACGAGGCTGTCGACGCGAGCACCACGCCATCGACCTGGCGCGCGCGCAACATGTCGAGCTCGGAGCGCTCCTTCCGCGGACTTTCTGCGGAGCAGCACAGCAACAGTCCGTAGCCGCGATCGTTGACCACGCTTTCGATGCCAGCGACGATCTCGACGAAGAACGAGTGCATCAAGTCGGGGATGACGACGCCCAACGTGTGAGTGCGGCGCAGAGTGAGACTGCGCGCGACGGCATTAGGCCGGTATCCGAGCTCCGCGACCCTCGCGAGCACGCGTTCGCGCGTCGCATGGCCGATGTCGGCGTGTTTATTGAGAACCTTGGAGACCGTGGTGACGGACACGCCAAGCTCGGCGGCGATCCGTTTCATGGTGGTCGGAGTCATTCGGGATTGGGCAGGTCGGCCGGCCCAAACCCGCCAACCTAGTGTAGCGGTAATCAGTTTACTTTACCGCTAAAGTTGTGGTACTCCTCTCACACGCTCGATGCTGAATCGAGCGGCGTTCGTATCTCTGCGCCGTTGGACGCCGGTGTTCCGGCGTCCCTTTTTTTAGAGTGCCTGGAGTGACTAAGGTGCCTGGAGTGCCTAAGGTGCCTGAAGTGCCTAAGGTAGGCCAGGCGCTCCACGCAGATTACGCACGCTAGCACTCTACGCACCCTAGGCAGCCTGGCACCCCTGGCACCCCTGGCACCCCTGGCACTCCAGGCACCCCAGGCACTCTAGGCACTCTAGAATAACGGCGATGAATTCCTTGTTCGATTTGTCGCGACGCGTCGTCGTCGTCATCGGCGCCACGAGCGGTATCGGCCGTGCACTTGCATTGGGTCTTGCCGACGCCGGAGCTGATGTTGTCGCGACAGGCCGGCGCGCAACGCTCGTGAGCGAAGTCGGCGATCAGATCGAGGCGCGCGGCCGGCGCACGATCCGGGTGCCCGCAGATGTCGCCGATGTAAGCTCGCTGGAGCGTGTCCGCGACGAATGCCTGCGTCAGCTTGGCACGATCGACGTGCTGCTCTATGCATCGGGCGTCACAAAGCGCGTCAACACCCTGTCGATGGGCGAGGAGGACTGGGACCAAGTGATCGAGACGAACGTGACGGGTGCTTTTCGCGCGGCCAAACTCTTTGTTCCGCCGATGATCGAGCGAGGACGGGGCCGTGTGATCTTGATTGCCTCCATCGCGTCGTTTATCGGTCTCCTGGAAGTTGCGGCATACACCGCGAGCAAGTCTGCTGTCGCGGGTCTCACGCGGGCCTTGGCCGTCGAGTGGGCGCCTCGAGGTGTGAACGTCAATGCCATCGCGCCCGGCGTGTTTCGCACGGATCTCAATCGTGGGCTGCTCGATGCGCCGCGCGGCCAGGAACTGCTCATGCGGACGCCGATGAAACGCTTCGGACAAATCGAGGAGCTGGTCGGCGCGGCCGTCTACTTGTCGTCGGACGCTTCGAGCTACGTCACCGGGCAGGTGCTCGCCGTTGACGGCGGATTTCTTGCGAGCGGAGTGAACCAGTGAAGGCTGCTCTGGTCATCAGCGTCCGCGATAACGTGGCGACCGCGCTGCGCACGCTCGAGGCTGGCGAGCACGTTGCTCTCAACGGCACGGACATCGATGTCTCAGCGCGCGTGCCAGCGGGACACAAGATTGCCATTCGACTCATTCTGCGCGGAGAACCTGTTCTGAAGTACGGCAGCGAAATTGGCATCGCGACCGCGGACATCCAGCCCGGCGAGCACGTTCATACGCATAACGTGGCGAGCACGAGAGGACGCGGAGACCTCGCTGCTGCCTCTGCTCAGAGCAGGCCCTTCGACGCGGCTCAGGGCAGGCGTCTCGATGCCGGCAGGCTCGCGGAACCCGAAGACGACACGACCAATCCGAATGAGAACGGCGAAGAGCCGCCGAAGAGAGCGGACGTGGCGGCAAGCAAATCATGATGGACGAGGCGACGTTCCTCGGCTACGCGCGACCTGATGGCCGCGTCGGGGTGCGGAACTATGTTCTTGCCGTCCCGACGGTGATTTGTTCGTCGGTGGTCTGTGAACGTATTGCGGCAACCAATCCGGATGCGATTGTGGCGTTGCCGCACCTTGCCGGCTGCGGTCAGCTCGGACCCGACATGCAGGTCACGCACCAGACGCTGCGAGCGTACTGTCAGCATCCGAACGTCGGCGCAGTCGTGGTGGTCGCTCTTGGATGCGAGCAGGTGATGGCGCAGGAGCTGGCGAATGCCGCGCGTCAAGCGGGCAAACCGGCCGAGATTGTCTCGATTCAGGCCGTGGGCGGAACGCCGCGGGCGATTGCCGCAGGCGCCGAGATCGCCAATCGGTTTGTCGCGGCGCTGGCAGGAACCCCGCGCGTTCCGAGTGCAGTCGACGCGCTTGTTCTGTCGCTGAAGTGCGGCGGCTCCGACTACACGTCCGGCCTCGCGTCAAATCCGGCGCTGGGTCGCGTGACGGATCGCCTGGTGGCTCTCGGCGGCTCCGCGGTCCTCGGCGAAGTCGCGGAGATTATGGGCGCGGAACACCTGCTCGCGGCACGCGCACGACGCCCGGAAGTCGGCACGCGTCTCCTGCATCTGGTCGCACGCGTCGAAAGTGAAGCGCAGGCGCTCGGCCTCGACATTCGCGGGACACAGCCATCGCCGGGGAATATCCGCGGCGGTCTGACTACCATTGAAGAAAAATCTCTCGGCGCCACGGAAAAGGGCGGAGAACGGTCGGCGCTCGAGGATGTCGTGTCTTACTCGGCACCAATCACGCGGAAGGGCCTTACCGTCATGGACACGCCGGGCCTGGACGTCGAGTCGGTTACCGGGATGGTCGGCGGAGGCGCGCAGGTGGTGGTGTTCACCACGGGACTGGGAACGCCGACAGGCAATCCGATCGCGCCCGTGATCAAGATTACCGGCAATGCCCGCACCGCGCGGCAGATGGCCGACAACATCGATCTCGACGTCAGCGGCGTCATCACCGACACTGAAACGCTGGACCGTGCGGCCGATCGGCTGTTCGATCACATTCTGGACGTATGCTCGGGAATGCGGACGGCCGCCGAGCGGCTCGGCCATCGCGAGTTTGCTATTCACCGCCGGAACCCAACCATATGAACAGCAACGTCGGCGCGCCACCAGTGGCTCACGTTGGGGATCGCCTGCTCGCGCAGGAAGCGGTTCGGACCGGCCATGTGCGCTGGACGATTTGCGCGCTCCTGTTCTTCGCCGCCACCATCAACTACGTCGATCGGCAAGTGATCGGCATCCTGAAGCCGACGCTGCAACAGCAGTTTGGCTGGAGCGAAATCGATTACAGCGATATTGTCTTCGCGTTCCAGTTCGCGTACGCGATTGGTCTCCTTCTCGCGGGCCGCTTGATGGATCGCATCGGGACACGGCTCGGATTCTCCATCGCCATCGTCATCTGGAGCGTTGCGGCAATGGCGCACGCGGAGGCTGTGGCGTTCGGACCTGCCGTCGCCGCGCTACTCGGCGTTGCCGGCCTCGCTTATACACCATCCGTCGCCGGGTTCATCGCCGCCCGATTCACGCTCGGCCTTGGCGAGGCGGGCAATTTCCCCGCATCCATCAAAACGGTCGCCGAATGGTTTCCGAAGCGGGAGCGAGCGCTGGCCACGGGCATCTTCAATTCCGGAACGAACATCGGCGCCGTCGTCGCGCCGCTCGTCGTGCCGTGGATCACGCTGCAGTTCGGATGGTACTGGGCGTTTATCGCGACAGGCTTGATCGGGTTCGTCTGGCTGATCGCGTGGTGGCTCCTGTACGACACACCCGAGCGGCACCCGCGCGTTCGCCCCTTGGAAATGCAGCTCATTCGAAGCGATCCGCAAGAGCCCGCTCTTCGGATTCCCTGGGCCCAGCTCCTGCCCTATCGGCAAACGTGGGCGTTTGCGGCGGCGAAGTTCCTCACCGATCCTGTCTGGTGGCTGTACCTGTTCTGGATTCCCGACTTCCTGAACAGAAACCATCACGTCGATCTGTCGAGTGTCGGACCGCCGCTCATCACGATCTATCTGATTGCGGATATCGGCAGCATCGGCGGCGGCTGGTTGTCGTCAGGCCTCATCAAGCGAGGATGGACAGTGAATCGCGCGCGCAAGACGGCCATGCTGGTTGCCGCGCTTGCGGTCGTGCCCATGATCTTCGCCGCCCAAGCTCGCGACCTCTGGCTCGCCGTCACGTTGATTAGTGTGGCCGCTGCCGCGCATCAAGCCTGGTCCTGCAATGTGTTTACGCTGGCCTCTGACATGTTTCCCCGCCAGGCCGTGGGATCGGTCGTCGGCTTTGGCGGGATGGCCGGTGCGGTGGGCGGGATGTTGATCGCGAAGCTGACCGGCGCGCTTCTGGAATGGACCGGGAGTTACGTGCCCGTTTTTCTCATCGCTGGATCGGCGTACCTCCTGGCGCTCGCGATTGTGCACGTGCTCGCCCCGCGGTTAGAGCCAGCGAAGCTCTCTGATTAAGAACGTCACCGCGAAAGCACGAAAGTCACGAAGACACGAAAAAATGCGCTCGTTCGCGAATCACTGTTTCATAGCAACCGCGTACGGTCCCACCTCCGGCTTCCCCTGCGTATTCGCCAGATCGCCGAGCTCCGCGGCGACACCGCGCGCAATGGCTGCCGTCTCGCTCGCCGCCTGGAAGCACGTGAAGTCCGGCCGATCGCGCCAGGCGAACGGCCCGCACAATCGCACGCCTGCTTTGATGGCGGCGTCGTGCACGATGTTGATGGCGCGCTCGTAATCCGGCGAGCCCTGACGGAAGCCTGAGAAGTTGCCAAGATCGCCGCTCGCCGCAAACACGGCGGTCACGCCCGGCACCTTCGCAATCTCGTCCGCGTTCTTCAAGCCTTCCAACGTTTCGATCATCAGAATCAACACGATGTTGTCGTTGGCTGTGTTGCGATAGCCGCCCGGCACGTCGCCCCACATCGCCGCCTCCGACGCCTGACCTCCACCGCTGCTGCGACGGCCGAGCGGCGGGAAGTACGTCCAGTTCCGCGCTTCGATGGCCTCAGCGACCGTATCGACGGTTGGCACGACGACGACCAGCGCACCGGCGTCGGTGGCGTGCTGAATCTCGCGTTCGTCGGTGTATGCGACGCGCACGCCCGGAACCGCTTTCGCATGGGGGCAGGTCCGCCACAAGCGCGCGGCCTCGTCCCAGTCGCGTTGACCGTGCTGCATCTCGGTCCAGATGAAGTCGTAGCCTGCGTTGGCCATCGCGCAGTACGTCGATGGGTCCGTTGCGCTGAAGAGCGTGCCGCCGGTGACTTTGCGGCCTTGCATCATCTTCACTTTCACTGGATTCCAGATCTTCGCGCCTGGCGGTGGATTGAACGCCGTGCCGTACTTCCAGGTGGCGGGATCGAACGCTCCCTGATTCACGGCGCCGGAAGGCGCGACCATGCGCGCATTGCTGTCTTTCCCGGCGGGCGCCGCCAGGGGAAACGATGTCGTGCCGGGCGCTGCGTTGTTCGCGTAGGGATCCGCGGATGGCGGCGGCTGCTGCTGGGTCTGCTGCGACGGAGGCTTCTGCGCCGGCGCGCCGCCGGACGGAGGGTTCTGCGCTGCTTGAGAAACGAGCGTGGCGATCAACGCCGCGCACAATGCCGCCGAAAGATACAGCTGCCTCACGGTGATCCTCCTCGTGCGATGAAACTCGCCACGCAGAATATGCGCCTTGAACCGGTCCCCGAGCAAGTTATTGCGTTGCCGTGATTCCGCCGTCCACATACAACGTCTGACCGGTGATGAACGGCGATGCGGACGAGATGAAAAAGAGCACGGCATGCCAGATGTCTTCGGGCTCGGCAATGCGGCCGAGTGGGATGCGTGCGATCAAGTTGTCGTAGAAGTGCCGGTCCGCGAGCATATGCGCGACCTGCTCGGTGCGCACGAACGTGGGCGCAACCACGTTCACGTTGATCTGGTGGGGCGCCCATTCGGCGGCCAGTTGCTTGCACAGGATCGCCAGGCCGCCTTTGCTCGCGCAGTACGCCGCGTAACCGCGGCCGCGCAGGGCAAGCAGCGTCCGCACCGAGCCGATATGCACCTGTTTGCCGCCGCCCTGCCGGATCATGTGCCGCGCCGCGGCTTGCGCCTGGAACATCGCACTCCGGAGGTTCACGTCGAGGACCTGATCGAACATGTCTTCGGTGACATCTTCCGCCCTTTGCTCGCGATTGAGACCCACACAGTTCACGAGGATATCAAGCCGGCCGAAATGGCTCGCGATGTCATCGACCATGCGCTGGGTCTCGGAGACTGAAACCGAATCGAAGGCGGCAGCATAGGCATCACACCCCTGCTTCTTCAGCAACTCTGCGCACGCGGCCGCCTTCGTGCCGTTGCGGCCGGTGACGCCGACTCGCGCCCCCAGCCGGCCGAGTCCTTTGCAGACGGCCTCGCCAATGCCGCCGTAGCCGCCCGTGACGAGCACGACCTTGCCATCGAATCGAAACAGTTGCTCGAGCGTCGCCATACGCGCGCTACGTGCTCAGAATCGCGACCGCTCGGACGGGTGCGGCCGACGCGCCGCGCCATTTCACCGGCAGAACGCTGACCGTAAAGGAGTGATGCGGCGGTGGAATCTCGTGGAGGTTGCAGAGATTCTCGAGGTGGTAGTACTCGCGCTCGCGCATCACGCGGTGCGCTTCCCAGAATTTTTTGCGCTCGAACATCTTCGCCACTGGCGGATCGAAGCCGATGGCGTCGATGCCCATGACTTTGACGCCGCGATCCAGAACGTAGTGCACGGCTTCCTTGGTCATGCCGGGATGATCGGTGAGATAGCTCTTCTCGGTCCGCTTTTTCGCAGCGTCCGTCCGCAGCAGGACGATGTCCCGAGATTTGATCCGATACCCGCCGAGTTTGGCTTCCGCCGCTTCGATATCGCCGGGCGTGATCTCGTCGCCTGCCTGCTTGTGCGTGAGGTCCAAGACCACCCCATCGCCGTAGCAGAATTCAATCGGGATCCCCTCGGCGCGCGGGGCATCCGGCTTGACGTGTCCCCACGAATCGATATGGGTGCCGATGTGATCCCCCGTCACGATCATGCAATGGTTGGTGATCTCGTCGACGCCGTATTGATCGGTGCCGACGCTGCGCGCCATCTCGCGGTAACTCTCCATCTCGACGATGACGGGCTTGGCGACGTTCGGGTACGTCATCATGCCCTGATACACCTCCATGCTGAGATCGATCAGTCTCACGCCCACGTCGTCACCATAGATATCACGCGGCACATCAAAACATCGCGGGACTGAAGTCCCGCGCGACATGCGCATATCGATTGCACATCACATCGCGACATGACATCGCCACATCACACATCACGACATCGCGACTGTCATTTGCCTTGCCACCCACCATCGACGAAGATCGACTGGCCCGTCAGATAACTCGCATCGTCCGACGCGAAGAACGCCGCGACCTTGCCGATCTCCCGCGGCTCGCCGGCGCGACCGAGCGAAATCTGCGCCAGCACGCTCGGCAGAATGTCCGGGTTCTTCATCACCCACTCGGTCATGGGCGTGTCGATCAATCCCGGGTGAATGCAGTTCACGCGTATCCCCTCTGGCGTCATTTCCGCCGACATGTTGCGCGTCAGCGCCTCGAGCGCGAGTTTGCTCGGCGCGTAGTGCGTGCGTCCAGGCAGCACCTTGGCCGCCTGGATCGATCCGATGTTGACGATACTGCCCTTGCGTCGTTCGGCGAGCGCGCGCCGGCAGAACACCTGCGAGCAGAGCCACGCCCCGCGCAGGTTTACATCCACGAGTCGCGTCCATTGTTCATCGGTCAGCTCGAGGAACGGAACGATTGTTTCGATGCCGGCGTTGTTCACGAGCACGTCGATGGGTCCAAGCTCCTTCCACACCTGTTCAATCATCGGCTCCACGTCGGCGCGTTTGGCCACATCCGCCGCAATGGTCATGGATCGTCGTCCTTGCGAGCGAATCCAGTCCGCGACGTTTTCCGCCTGCGAGATGTTGGCGGAGTCGTTGACCGCGACGTCGGCGCCTTCCTCAGCGAACACTTCGGCGATGCCGCGGCCGATGCCGCGCGCAGCGCCGGTGACGAGCGCGACTTTGCCTTGGAGTCTCACGAGCGACCTCCGTCCCTCCGGGCGAACCTCCGTCCCTCAGCGTCGTCCGGGGACGGAGGTCGCCGGGAGGGACGGAGGTCGTGAGGCGGGAAGCGCGAAGACGTAATAGCCTTGCGCCGATGCCTGCCCTTTGAAGATGGCGATGTTGCCTTCGTCGATGTCGGCATAGTGCGACGCGCAGAACGCCACGAACTGGCGAGCGCCGATTTCGAACACGGCGGCCATGCCTTCGGGATTCGCGTCGAGCTCGCGTTCCCACAACACCTTTCCGGTGTCTTTGTCGAAAGCGCGAACGATGCCGTCGGCGTTTGTGCCGATGAAGATCAGCCCTCCTGCCGTGGCAACGGGCCCGTTGCGATGCACGCGCTGTGCGTTGCCGGTGTCTTTGACGCCTTTCGCCGCCAGCTCGCGGACGCTGCCGAGCGGCGCGCGCCACTTGATTGTGCCTTCGTTCAGATCGTAGGCAACCAGCTGCGCCCACGGCGGGCTGATGGCCGGAAGGCCGTTCTTCGCACGAAACATGGATCCCAGCGGACCCGTGTACCGCGTGATGCCTTCGATCTCTGGCAGCGGCGGACGCGGCGGACCTGGCGGCGTGCTGTTGCCGGCCGCGTTGCTGGTTGCTCCCGGCGTTCTGAGCCGGTGAATCGCCGGTTGATCGGCGGTGCGCACGTACAGCATTCCCATGGTCGGATCTGCCGCTGCGCCGCCCCAGTTCGATCCGCCCAGCTCACCGGGAATCGAAATCTGATCGCGCGTCAGCGTTTGAGGCGTAAACAGCCCTTCGTTGCGCGCGTTCAAGAGAATCTCGCGAAGCCGGGCTTTTTCGGCCTCGTCGACGTACGGATTGAGGTCGTCGACGCTGAACTTCAGTCGCGCAAACGGCTCGGGTCGAGTGGGGAAGGGCTGCGTCGGCCACGATTCTTCTCCCGGCACATCGCTCTTCGGCACTGGCCGTTCCTCGATCGGCCACAGCGGCTCTCCGGTGACGCGGTTGAACACATAGAGCAAGCCGAACTTGGTTGCCTGCGCGACGACGTCGAGCGGCTTTCCGTTGTGGCGGACGGTCAAGAGCTTTGGCGCTGTGGTGAGGTCGTAGTCCCACAAATCGTGATGGATGGTCTGGAAGTGCCACAACCGCTTGCCGGTTCGTGCATCGAGCGCGAGGAGCGAGTTCGCAAAGAGATTGGCGCCTTTGCGATCGCCGCCGAACATGTCATGCGTGGGTGAGCCCAACGGAAAGTACGCGATGCCGCGCTTCTCGTCGATCGAGATCTCTCCCCACGCGTTGGCGCCGCCGGCCCATTTCCACGCCTCGTCCGGCCAGGTCTCGTAGCCGAATTCGCCAGGATGCGGAATGGTGTGAAACGTCCATACGAGCTTTCCGCTCACCACGTCGAATGCGCGCAGATCGCCGGGCGTCGAGCCGTAGCCCTCGCCTGTGTTCGAGCCGGTGATGAACAGGTTTTCGAAGATGCGGCCAGGCGTCCCGCTTGGACCGCCGAGCGGACGGAATGGTCCCTCTCTCATGTCGAGCTCGCCGTCGACACCGAATGTCGTGATGGTTCGCCCGGTGCGAGCGTCGATGGCGCGCAGCTTCCCGGCGACGCCGAAGATCAGTCGTCGATCCGATCGGTCCTTGCTTTCCCAATAGTTGATGCCTCGGTTGCCTGGGCTGCCGTCCTCGACGCCGTGTGCCCAGATCTGCTTCCCCGTCGCAGCGTCAAGCGCAACGAGTGCGTTTCTCGGCCCGAGAACGTACATGACGTTGTCGACGACGATCGGGTTGAAACCGAAATTTCCCGTGCGATCGGGTACGGGATAGAACCACGCGAGCTGCAGTTGATTCACGTTTCGCTTGTTGATTTGCTTCAAGGCGGAGTACTGCATCGAATCTGTGGTGCCGCCGTACTCGCTCCACGTGGTGTACGGCTCGTGCTTCTGGGCGCGTAGTTCCGGCAACAGCACGGTCAACGCGACGATTGAAAGTGCGAACGCGAGCAGAGCGCCAGGCCGCCAGCTGGAATTCATCGACCCTCACCTACGTGCGGAACGAATAGCCAAGTCTCTGCAGATAACCGACGGCAATCTTCGCGGTTTCAAGCGGCGTGTACGGCGCGTTGGGCGAGCCATCGAGCTCGTGCATGATGTTCGCGTTGGGATTTGCGGCCTCCATCGTGTCGAGAATCGACTTCAGATCGACCGTTCCCTGCCCAAGCGGACAATAACCCGCGAAATGTTCCCAGCCCCTGTAGTCCTTCAGGTGCATGTGCACGGTAATCGACGCGAAGTCCTTGACGACTTTCGCGGCGTCAGCGCCACCCTTTTGCAACTGACCGACGTCGGGCGCGAATTTCAGGTGTCGCGTATCCACTGCTTCCATCACGGCGTATGTTTCGTCGCGCGATTCGACCGCCGTGCTCGTGTGCTGGTGGAGGCCCGCGCCAAGGCCGATGTCGTTCATCGCCTTCGCATAGTCGTTCAAGCCGGCGACGATCGTGTTGCGATGCTCGGCGAAGCTATACGCCTCGCGCTTGACGCTGTTTGGCGCGAGCACCATGAACCGCCCGCCGTTCTTCCGGACGGCGGTGCCCCATTGGATTAGCTGCGCAAGATTCTCTTTTCTCGTCGACGTGTCGATCAGTTGCACGGTCGCGTAGCCGGAGATCAGCGGAATCTTGTGCTGCTCGATGAGCGGCGCCAGCGTGCCCTTGCCGTCCATGTCGCTGATGATTGAGGCGAAGGTCTCGAACCCGTGGAAGCCGAGGCTGGCCATATCCCTGACGGCGATCGCCAGATTTTCCGGCGATCGCGGGAGAGCGCCCCAGATGAGCGCGGTGCAGCCGATCTTGAGCTTTCGCGATTGCGCACCTGCAAGTGAAGCCGTAGCGGCCGCGCCGAGTCCTGCGAGGACGCTTTTCGTGAACGCACGACGATTGAGCCGGGTCGTCATGGCGCGAACCGTAAAGCAGTTTACTTTACCGGTCAAGTTGGGTATTAACTCAAGGTTTCAGCCGCCCGTTACCTCGGGATCCGCAAGATAGACAGCGAGAACGTAGAAGCGCTATGCCAAAGTCCATTGTCATCGAGCCGGACCAGGTCTTTTCGAAGCAGACACTTCGGTTTTCGGACATCCCTCTGAACGCGTACGACAAAACACTCGACGAAGAGCGCGCGCGCTATTCCGCAGAGGACCTGTTGAACATCTGGGGCGATATGTGCGCGATTCGTGAATTCGAATCGGCGCTGCAGGACATCAAGACCCAAGGCAGGTACAAAGGCATCACCTATACCCACGCAGGGCCGGCTCACTTGTCCATTGGACAGGAAGCCGCCGCTGTCGGGATGGCGTTTCTCTTGACGCCGGACGACCATATTTTCGGCTCGCACCGCAGTCACGGCGAGATTCTGGCCAAAGCGTTCTCTGCCATCAGACAGCTGACCGACGACGAGCTCCTGGCGATCATGCGTACCTACCGGGACGGTGCGCTGCTCGGTCCCGTCGAGCGCGCGTTCGCCCACGGCTCGGTCCAGGAGCTTGCGCGCCGATTTTTTGTGTACGGCGCCTACAGCGAAATCTTCGCGCGCGAGACGGGCTTCAACCGCGGGCTCGGCGGCTCGATGCACGCGTTCTTTGCGCCGTTCGGCATCTATCCCAACAACGCTATTGTCGGCGGATCGGGATCGATTGCGCCCGGCGCCGCGCTCTACAAACGCGTCAATCGCAAGCCCGGAATCGTCGTCGCCAATATCGGCGACTCTTCGTTTGGCTGCGGCCCCGTGTGGGAAGGCATCACGTTTTCGACGATGGATCAGTATCGAACGCTGTGGGATGAGTCGCTGGGCGGCGGGCTGCCGATCATCTTCAACTGCATGAACAATTTCTACGGCATGGGCGGTCAGCCGTTCGGCGAGACCATGGGCATGCAGTACATCGCGCGACTCGGCGCCGGAGTGAATCCGGAACAGATGCACGCGGAGCGTGTCAACGGCTACGATCCGCTGCCCGTCATCGACGCCTTCCGCCGCAAGAAGCAACTGCTGCTCGAAGGACGCGGGCCGGTCCTTCTCGAAACGGTCACGTATCGCATCAGCGGCCATTCGCCGTCCGACGCGTCCAGTTATCGCTCGAAGGAAGAGATCGAGCGCTGGCAACAAGCGGATTCCATTCGCGCGTTTCGCGGCAACCTGGTCCACAGCCGTGTCACGACGGAGGACGCGCTCGAGGCCTTGAAACGCGAGATCGAATCGAGTGTGCACGACATGTTGACGCTTGCTGTCGATCCGCAGATCAGCCCGCGCATCTCGATCGATTCGGATCTGGTGAGCACCGTCATGTTCTCCAATCGACGGATCGAGCGATTCGACGATCGCAAGCCGGAGCTCTTGCAGGACCGCAACGACAACCCGCGCGTGCGCCAGCTGCGCGACCGGATTCGAACGCCCGTCGATCGCGGCGCTCCCGTGGCGAAGATGAAGGCGTACAACGTGCGTGACGCCATCTTCGAAGCGCTGCTCCACCGCTTTGCCATCGACCCGACGATGATCGCGTTTGGCGAGGAGAATCGCGATTGGGGCGGCGCGTTTGGTGTGTATCGGGGCCTCACCGAAGCCCTGCCCTACCATCGCTTGTTCAATGCGCCGATCTCGGAGGCGGCAATTGTCGGCGCCGCTATCGGCTACGCGCTCGAAGGCGGACGCGTCGTCGCGGAATTGATGTACGCGGACTTCCTCGGCCGCGCCGGCGACGAAATCTTCAATCAGCTTGCGAAGTGGCAAGCCATGTCGGCGGGACAGTTGGTGATGCCTGTGGTCCTGCGTGTGTCGGTTGGATCGAAATACGGCGCGCAGCACTCGCAGGATTTCACGGCGCTCGTGCATCACATTCCCGGGCTGAAGGTGGTCTATCCCGTCACGCCGTATGACGCCAAGGGACTGATGAACAGCGCTCTCGCCGGCACGGATCCAGTGGTGTTTTTCGAAAGCCAGAAGATGTACGACATGCGCGAGATGTTTGTCGACGAGGGTGTGCCCGATGGTTACTACGAAATTGCGCTGGGGGAGCCTTCCATCAAGCGGCGCGGCGCGGATCTGACAATCATCACTCTGGGTCCGTCGCTGTACACGGCGCTTGCTGCGGCAACTGAACTGGAGACGAAGTTCGGAGTGTCCGTGGAGCTGATCGATCTGCGCTCGGCGACACCGCTGAATTACGAGCCGCTCATGGAATCGGTGGCGAAGACCAGCAAAGTGCTTCTCGTCAGCGACGCCGTCGAGCGGGGCAGTGTGATGCAGACCGTCGCGGCCAACCTGACCCAACTCGCTTTTGACGATCTGGATGCACCTCCGGTGGTGGTCGGCGCCCGAAACTGGATCACGCCGGCCGCGGAGCTGGAAGCGATGTTCTTCCCGCAGCCTGCCTGGCTGCTGGATGCGATTCACGAACGCATTGTCCCGTTGAAGGGTTATCGCGCGCGCGGCACTCAGAGTCTCGCCGAACTCGTCGAGCGGAGCCGTTCCGGAGTCTAGCGGCGCTTGAAGACCGCAGCGCGGAACGAGTAGCGGCAAGCCTCTTTACGCGCCAACCGAACAGTGGTATTACCACTTCGTCCCAACGACATCTCCGATAAAAGGCTGCGACTTCGCTCGACTGCGATTGGCGGGCTTCGTCGCGGCCGGCTTCGCCGCGGAGTGCGGCTTGTAATCCCACGGGAGGGTCCGATGCGAGCAATCCCTTTGGCAGCTTGGCGCACCGTTGGAGCACTGTCTGTTGTCTTGCTCATTGCAAGCCCTGCGTTAGGGCAGACGGGACAAATCAACGGTCTCGTCACCGATAACACCGGCGGCGTCGTCCCCGGAGCCGTCGTGAAGGCCATTGAAACCGCGACCGGATTATCGAGAGACACCGTCAGCGGCGCGGACGGCCGCTACGTCTTCACCTCGCTGCGGCCGACCACCTACGATATCGACGTCGAACTTTCCGGCTTCCAGACGTCGCAGCGGAAAGGCGTGCTGCTGCAAGCCAACCAGAACCTCACCATCAATTTCAAACTCGAGCTCGGCGCGCTGGCCGAGACGGTCACCGTCTCTGGCGAGTCGCCCACGGTGGACGTCTCATCGTCGACGCTCAGTGAAGTCGTCGATTCCAAACGGATTGTCGAACTGCCGCTGAACGGGCGCGATGCGGCGACGTTGAGCACGCTTGTGCCCGGCATGGTGCTCACGGCGGTGGATCGCGAGTCGGGCAAGACGATTCCGGGCGCGTTGCGGCTGTCGACAAACGGCACCGAATCGAGACAGGTATCGTTCCGCCTGGACGGCACGAGCCACGTGGATCCGTACTTCCAGCAGAATCAGCCGTTCCCGTTTCCCGACGCCCTGCAGGAGTTCAGTATCCAGACCAGCAACTACAGCGCCGCGCAGGGAAACAGCGCCGGCGCGGTTGTCAACGCCGTGACTCGGTCGGGGACGAACGAGCTGCACGGCGGCGCGTTTGGGTATCTGCGCGATCGCAAATTCGTCGCGAAAAATTTCTTCTCGCCCGAACGAGACTTCCTGAAGCGCAAGCAGTACGGCGGCTTCGCAGGGGGGCCGATTGTGCGCAACAAGATGTTTTTCTTCGGCGGCTGGCAGGGGACGACGATTGCAAATCGGGGGACGACCCTGGCGCAGTTTGCGCCGACGACCGACGAGCGCAACGGCAACTTCTCCACCTGCGGAGCCGCGTGCAACCGCGCGATTATCGATCCGGTGACAGGCCAGCCGTTCCCGAACAATCAGATACCGGTGGAGCGCTTCGACCCGGCTGCGCTCAACGTCCTGAAATACATGCCGCAAGTGGGCGGTGATGGCCGCCTGCAGGTCCCACGGCTGATCGGTCAGGACGACAATCAGGTGCTGGCGAAGGTGGATCAGCAGCTCGGTCAGAGCAATCAGATCAGCGTCCGATACTTCTTCGATCACTTCACCAACGATCCGACGTACACCGAAGGCAATCTCCTCAGCTATCGAAACCCGACGCTGCAGTCGCGCATCCGGGCGCAGAACGCGGTCGCCACCTGGCAGAAGACGCTCTCGAACACCGCGTTGAACGAGGTGCACGTCGGCTTCAACCGGATGCATGCGCGGCGGTTTCCGCCAACGAACAACGTGCCCAGCATGCAGGACTTGGGTGTCCGTCTCCCGATTTATCCCACGCTGCCGTCGATTTCCGAGATCAATGCCAGCGGATATTTCTTCATCGGCGACAATCTCGAGGCGTCGTTCGTTCGAAACGGTCTCGAGATGAACGATCGTTTCAGCTGGCTGAAAGGCAAGCACACTATCCAAGCCGGCGGCGAGGCGCAGTACTACACCGTAGAGATTCGAAATCAGTTCCGGCGAGCCGGACACTTCGTCTTCGACGGCAGCCGGACCGGCCATCCCCTCGCCGATTTTCTCCTCGGTTATGTCCAGACCTTCGATCAGGGAACCGGCGAGTACAAAGACTATCGAGTGTGGTATGGATCGGGATTCGTTCAGGACGATTTCAAGGTGGCCCAGAGGTTTACGTTGAATCTGGGAATGCGCCTCGAGTCGACCCCGCCGTGGCATGAGATCAAAGGACGCATTGAGCGATTCACTGTCGAAGACTTCAACAACAACGTGCGGTCAACCGCGTTCCCGGCGGCGCCGAGAGGCGAAACGTTCCGCGGAGACCCCGGTGTTCCCTACGACGGCACCAACGCCGAGTCGATTAACTTCGGACCACGTGTAGGCTTTGCCTGGGACCTCAGCGGCGATGGCCGGACAAGTCTTCGCGGCGGCGGCGGCATGTTCTACGACCAGCATCGAGACGGCGAATCCGGCAATGGCGGCGTTAACGCCGCTCCGTGGAACCTCCGCCTGTCGGTCACGCGTCCTACCGGGCCGTTCTCGAATCCGTACCTCGGGCGGAGCGACTTCAATCTCATCACCGATAACACCATCGGCACACAGCAGGCGATCTTCCCGACGCCGGTGCTGATTGAAACGCTCGACGAAACCTACAAGACGCCGCTCACCTACAACTGGAATGTCACGTTCGAGCGCGAGTTGATAACCGCGCTCACCGCGCGCGCGGCGTACGTCGGTTCGCGATCCATGAACGGACGTCGAACCGTGCAGTTGAACCCGGCTGTTTTTACGCCCGGCGACACGCGCGGCACCGACGCGCGCCGACTGTTCGCGTCGGCCAACATCGGCCAGGTGAACCTGCAGAAACAAGATCGCGAGTCGATTTACAACGGGATGCAGCTCACACTCACGAAGCGGTACTCGCGCGGCTTCACCGTGACGAGCAATTACACGCTGTCGCGCGTCGAAGGCAACTTCGGCGACGATGTGATCCCCTGGAACGAGTTCAATCTCGACAAACACGATCCGCTCGTGTGGGGGCCGCTGACTCAGGACCGCACACATCGCTTCACAACGTCCTGGGTCTGGGATTTGCCGGGGCGTGACATGACTGGGCCGTTGCGCTTCGTGATCGGCGGCTGGCAGTATTCCGGCTTGATGGAGTACGAGAGCGGCCGGCCGTTCAACGTGATCAGCGGCTCCGATCGATCGGGACGTGGTCTCGGCAGCACGAGCGACCGCGCCAAACTCACCGGTCAGCCACTGGAGCCGCCAGCCGGTTCGCCCCGCACGCTCTGGTTCAACCCAGCTGCGTTCACCGTGGCTGACGTCGGCACGTTCGGCGACGTGCCGAAAGGCTTCCTGCGCGGGCCATCGTTCCACAGCTGGAACATGGGCCTCTTCAAGAACTTCCATTACGGCACCTCGGCGAACGTTCAGGTGCGCATCGAGGCGTTCAACATCTTCAACCACGTGAACTTCGATATTCCCGGCACGACGCCGGCCGACAACAGAATCGCGGTGAACAGCGCGAACTTCGGAACGATTACGAGAACGGTTCCGGTGACCGGCGATCCGCGGCTCATTCAATTCGGCTTGAAGTTCGTGTTCTGAGACAGGCCACCGAAACACGGAAACGCGGAAACGAAAGCCACGGAAGCACGAAAACACGGAAAAACTTTTGTTCCGTGGTCCGGTGTTTCCGTGGCTCTTCTTGTCCGTGGTTCTGTGTTTCCGTGGCTTCCCTCCGCGTTACACTGTCGCGGCGGATGGTTGCACAACGGCTCGCCCTCGTCGCCGCTGCGTCAATCGGAGCTGTCGCGGCATTCGCGCAGCAACCCGACACCCCGCGCAATCCGTTCACAAACGATCCTGCGGCCATTACAGCCGGGAAGCGACTGTTCGACCAGACGTGTCAAACGTGCCATGGGCCTGACGGCGGGGGCGACCGCGGTCCCGCGCTCACGCGCGCGAGTCTCACACACGGCAACGCGGATCGGGAAATCTTCCAGACGATTCGCGAAGGCGTGCGCGGCACTCAGATGCCGCCGTTTCGAGAGGTCGCAGATGAAGATGTTTGGCGCCTGGTCGCTTACATCCAGAGCTTGAGAGGCACGCCTGCATCGGCGGTGGCGCCGCGCGCGGATGGTCCAGCGCCGCGCGGCAGCGCGGCGCGGCTTCAGAATGTGATCGTACGTACCCGAGATGGCCGTGAGATCCGCGGCGTTCGCCGCAACGAAGACACATTTACGCTTCAAATCGTCGATGCATCGGGCGAGCTGCATTCACTCGACAAACTGACGCTCGCCGAGGTGCGCGTCGATAACGCGCCCGTGGCGCCTAACGTTGTCCACGCCGCGAAGGTGACGTTCGATCGTCTCGTGAACGCCGCAGCCGAGCCACACAACTGGCTGATGTACTGGGGCGACTATCGAGGGACACACTATTCGGCGCTGAAACAAATCGACACCTCGAACGTGCGGAACCTGCGCGGGGCGTGGACGTTTGCGATGCCCGGCGATGCGGCCCTCGAAGCCACTCCGCTTGTCGTCGATGGCGTGATGTATACGACCCAGCCGGGAGTCGTGGTTGCGCTCGACGCGCGCACCGGCCGGCAGCTCTGGAGATACGCGCGGGAGCAGAAACGCCGGAATCCAGAGGAGATCAACCCTTTCAACCGTGGCGTCGCAATTCTCGACGATCGGTTGTTCGTTGGAACGCTCGACGCGGCGCTCGTCGCGCTCGACGCCAGAACGGGTGCCGCGCTGTGGGAGACGCAAGTGGACGACACGATGCTTGGCTACAGCATCACCAGCGCGCCTCTGGTCGTGAAGGACAAGGTCATCGTCGGCATCACGGGCGGCGAATTTGGCGCGCGGGGATTCCTCGACGCCTACGACGCTTCAACGGGAAAGCGGGTCTGGCGCTGGTACGCGGTGCCAGGCCCCGGACAATTTGGTCACGATACGTGGGCGGGTGACAGCTGGAAGCAGGGCGGCAGCCCGATGTGGCTCACAGGTTCCTACGACCCCGAGCTGAATCTCGTCTACTGGACCGTCGGAAATCCCGGGCCGCAGATCGATCGCTCGGTACGCGGCGATCTCGACAACCTGTTCAGCGATTCGGTTGTGGCGCTCGACGCCGACACCGGTGAGCGCAAATGGCACTATCAATTCACGCCCAACGACGGCCACGATTGGGATTCGTGTCAGGACGTCATCCTCGTCGATCGCATGTGGCGTGGACAGAAGCGCAAACTGCTGCTGCACGCCGATCGCAACGGCCACTTCTACGTACTCGATCGCACGAATGGCCAGTTCCTGTCGGGCACGCCGTTCGTGTATGCGAACTGGAACAAAGGATTCGACTCCGCCGGGCGCCCCATTGTCGTTCCTGGATCGAATTCGAGTCCGGAAGGAAGCTTCTTCGTGTATCCGACGCTGGGTGGCGGCACGAACTTTCAGGCGCCATCCTACAGCCCGCTGACCGGATGGATGTACCTGGAGTACGCCGAACGGGGGCAGCGCTATGTGAGT
>WNGA01006608.1_pt1 | contig 31126 bp, 32 predicted proteins | sample 5400061 | NCBI WGS metagenome assembly WNGA01 (sample SAMN13153366, study PRJNA577476) | soil metagenome | isolation source: 100 cm soil or saprolite under grassland replicate 2 | place: USA:California | collected 2016-06-15 | reverse complement strand
TACAAGCGCTACCCGCTGACCTACGACCCGCAGTACTGGGGCATGGTCTTTCCCTTGGGGATGTACACCGCCAGCACATTCCAGCTTTCCAAAGCGCTGAACCTAGATTTCCTGCTGGTGATCCCGCGCGTGTTCATCGGTATCGCGCTGGTAGTTTGGCTCGCGACATTCGTGGGACTGATCCGCAGCGTGATCGCCAGCGTTGCGCGCCCCAGCCACGCGCAGGAATCGCCGCGTGGGCCAGCATAAGAGTTCATCGTGCATGCCCTGAATGTGAGGAATAGTGTATTCACACGGCACGCCGCAGAGCAGCACGCGCATCTACAGATGATGCTCACGCTCTGGGCGTGAGAGTGCCCGAAACAGCAGGACACGCGGCCATACATGCGTGACGAAAAGCCCTGCAGCGAGCAGGTACAGCAGCCCCATCAGTGGTGGCAGTATGGCCCACACGCCCCAGCCGGCCAACGCCACCAGCGGATCGTGGAGTGCTCCAAGCGCGACCCCAGCATTGAGCGCGATATAGCAGCCCCAGACTAGCCGCTCGTTGCCGCGCGAGCCGCGCGCATCAAGCCGCGGCAGGATCCAGAACGCCACGCCACACGCGATCTGCACGATCCAGCCTACCAGCAGCATATGCACGTGCGGTATCCGCAGCACCCAGAGCCAGGGGAGTACCGGCATGCCTTTGTTCAGCAACACCAGCGCGCCTGTCGTAGCGCCAAGCGCTAGCCATACAAGTGCGGTGCGGATCATCAACTGGCTCAAACGTGGCATGCAGACGCTCCTTCTGCATGCGCCAAGCGCAGAGAACCAAGCGACAACCAATCGAAGTCGCGCTTTTGGTCAGTGTTCATGCGTTACCCCTTTGATGGGGCGGCCCTTGACGCGCGGCCAGATCGTAATGACAAAGGCCCAAATCGCGAATACTTGCAGCAGCGCGGACAGCGCCAGTGGCCAGCCGAGCCAAGGCATGGGCCACCAAGCGTATAATGGCTCGAAGGTTGCGCGCAGCAGTAGACCGGCATTCAGCGTTCCGTAGCAAAACCAACCGAGCCGCTCATCCCCGCGCGGCCGCTCGCGCGAATAGGGCGGAAACATCCACAAGGCCACGCCGCAGATCAGCTGGGTAACCCAGCCGACCATCAGCAGATGGTAGAAAACTGGCAGTAGCGCCCCGATTCGGCTGTCGATCGCGAGCCCCTGGTTCGCGAGCACCAGGCCTCCCACAACAAACGCAGCCAGCAACCAGATCAGGGCGGTGCGGATGAAATAACGTGCTTGGGGGTACATGGCAGTGATACTTTCAATCGACGCATTGTCTTCAACCGGATTGCCATCGGGCCCACGAAGCTGGCAGCGGCAGGCAGATGCGTGACATAGATGTAGCCGCCATGATACACCTATTCGGGCAGTAGCCCAGCGCGACGAATATGACAGGTCACATACGCCAGCGGGTCGCTCTGGCTGATAATCGAACGCCGCGCGCCGCGTGGAATGACGACCATATGACCTGGGATGAGATCGTAGGTGTCCGCGTCGATGGTGATGCAGCCGCGACCGGCAAGCACGACCAACAGTACATCGACCGCGCTGTTGACATGTGCGGGGATAGCCTGGCCGGTGCTGAGGCGCAGCAGGTTGGCATTGAGCTGCGCGCTGACGATGCTCCAGAGCGGGCCATCATGAACGGCAGCGGCGAGCAACGCCGAAGTATCGATCGGTTCGTGGTGATTTGGGTGACGCATAGTGATTCCTCAGTTGGAGGCGGGTGGACTGCGCCGGATGCTGTGGCGCAAAGATCATGATAAACGATCAACCAGATGTGCCTTCAGGGTGCGATGACGTAGTGCAGGTGCATAACGGGGGGTGCACATACGTCATTGGCACCAAGGGTAGCGCCTGCGCACGCCAGAAAAAGCGACTTTTGTCACATGAGCGGGTTGGAGTGGGGAATCCGAACCACTGAGCGTTGCTCAATTGACGAAGGGATTGGCATGACCTCCTAATGCAGTACAACATTTTATGCAGTACAACATTGAACAGGCTGTATGATGAAGAGATTAAGTCGCTATACCGCACATTATGGGTTCATCGTCACTTTCTGTGGTTGAGGCCGAAAACTGGCATTTACCCTTTCGCCCTACCGCGGCAGTAAGCCGCGCCCGGAATCGACACCACGGAAAGTGACGATGAGCCGGTAATGTGCGTTACAGATTGTCAGTGGTCGTCAAAGGCCCTGCCCAGTCTTAGTTGCTTTTGTGCCAGCGATGCCGACACTATCCAGGATATGACCGATGCCCTGCGCGACGCAGAGCTTCTGAGCGAGGCGATTGCCAGCGGGCTGGGTGGGCGGCAGCGCCTAATCCAGGCGCTGGCAGTCTACGAGTGCACGCGCAACCCCGCGCTCCTGCCGATGTACGAATTCAGCTGTGGCCTCGCCACATTCCAACTTGAGTGAAGCGCACTTCGATCACGAAGCCACCGCTTGCCGGAAGATTGGGTTCACGGCGCCAAAGAACTTGCCGAGCTCCCCAACAAGCCGAAATAGTGGCAGCTTTCCTTTGACCGGATCCAGATGCTGGAATTGCATCTCGGTGTACTGCACCCCGGTATGTCCGGCCAGAGCCGAGCGCAGCTGCCTCGACTCGCCAACCGGGATCACCTCATCCCCGCGATCGTGCAGCAGGACGATCAACGGGGATTGAATATCCTGCAGGTAATTCACCGGAGACAGGGCGGCCAGGCGCGCTTGCATGATCGCAGGCAAGCGATGCAGCGCGCTCTCCGCATCGTCTTCGTCACGCGCAGTGAGCAGTGCATACACGGCTTGGCCATCCGTTGATAGCCTGCAACCGTCGAGATGTCTTCCCTCAGTGACGAACGAGCTTCGTAACCGTTCTGCTTCGCCTTCTTCCAATAAAGCGGTCAAGGAATGGACGAAGACCTTGCGGGTCAGTGGATCGATCCGCCACGGCTCACGCCCATCTCCCGAGGAGCGCGTGGCACTGGCGATGTCGTGCGCGAACGTCCACATCGAGGCATACGGGGCGTAGGCAGCCAGGAAGGCGACACGGTCTCGTATGAGCGGGCTGGCAGCCGCCATCAGGGCAAACGAGCCTCCCACACATGTGCCGAGCAGGCCGCTTCTGGTACCGTCAACATATGGTTGCTCAATCAACCAGCGGTATGCCGTAGCGATATTCTCGACGTCCTCCGCATCAAGCCGGAAGTCGCGCATCGCCGGCGACCAGTAGAGCAGCGCTGCGAAACCGGCCCGAGCCAGCGCTTTGCCAAGGATTGGGACCTGGGGGTGATCGACGCCGACCTGGGGGTGATCGACGCCGAACGGCACGACACCGAGGCAGACCACGATACCAGGGTGTGGACCAGCCGCCGACGGCCGATAGAGATCGCCTTCGGCCTGGCCAAGACGTGTCGGATAGGTGACCTTCTCAATCAGCGGTGGCTGTGTCACCCAATCAACCGGTCGGGAGGGCAGCATTGGAAAGACTTTGAGGAAGAAGACCGCGGCCTTAGCCACGCTGCGGATCGGCTGCGTCGCACGGGTGAAGGCATGACCTACGTTTCGCATCCGCTGATCAATCCTGACGGATGAACCTTTCGATGGAGCTGTAGACGTAGCCATAGGTGACCTCCTTGTTCCACATCATTGTGACGCTGGCATTATGTACCAACGCCAGCGGGTGCGGACGCGCTGTTGGCCTGCTGCTCCTGCGTTGGTGCTGGCCGCGCTGGGGCTGATCCATTGTCGGAATGGAGCGCCGGCTGTTCCTCTGCCAGCCCATAGCCGCTCTCAATCAACTCGAGGAGCCGGCGCACGAACCGCGCAGCCGGGGCACCGTCGACCACGTCGTGGTCGAATGCCCCTGTCAGATTGAGGATCTCGCGCGGCTCGATGTGGCCGTCCACCACCGCGGGCTTCTGGGCGATGCCGCCCACGACCAGGCCGAGCGAATGCATTGGGGGAGTCAACCCCCAGCCGCTGCACCCGTGGCCGAACATGCCCAATGCGGTTATGCCGACTGTCCCGCCCTGTGTCACCAGGAGGGCCGGGTCCCGCCGGATGGCGGCGCGCAGCAGGGCGATAAACAGCTTGGACAGTGGCCTCGGAAGCACAAGTCCATACCGAACCCAGGACACCATCCCTTTGTTCGGCGGCACCGCTTGGGTCTGGACCGTGCGGATCTCCTGGTGGATCTCGCGGAAGCTCTTATGGTTGGCGCGCCGAATGACATAGCCCATCGGTGCGCGCGTCCCACCGATCGTGCGCTCGATCGGCAGGCCCACATCGACGTCGTCAAACGCGATGAGCCGCGAGCGGCCTTTCAGGTATGCCTGCACCGACGGGTCCTCGGCCACGGCGTGGGCCAGGCAGAACGCCAGGTAGCCGGTAAAGGACAACCCCTCGCCCGTGTGGGCTTTGTGCGCGGCGATAAACTGCCGTGCGACCGTCACGTCGACTTCCAGGAGGCCATACACGCTGTGTTTCCACCAGTACACGTCCAGCAGATTGGGCGTGTCGCGCCGCGCCGGCGCGAGATCGACGATATGATAGGGACCCAGTTTCTCTTTCATGGTGGGTATGCCGTCCTGCGAAGGTACTCACGGCACGCGGAATTGTGCGGTCACGCCGGCAGACGCTGCGGCCAGCGGGTGCCCCGGGACGCCCGCAAAGTACACCCACCACAGATCTTTGCTCCCGAAGCCGTCCGCCCGATCCGAGTCGAACAGGAAGAGCGTGCCGTCCGGCGTCCACGCTGCGCAGCGGTCGTTCCCCGGCCCGTTGACCAGTGGTCCCAGGTTTACCAGCGACCTCCACGTGCCATCGGCGCCGCGTGTCGTGCCGTAGATATCCTCGCCGCCGAAGCCCTCCGTGCGCGTGGTCGTGGCGTACAGCGACCGCCCGTTGGGCGCCGGGATCGAGTGATGTTCGCTCCCCGGCCCGTTCACGTTCGGCCCCAGGTTCTCGGGCGTGGTCCACCTGCCGTCCATCCGGCGCGAGGTCCAGATATCGTTGCCGCCAAAGCTGCCCGGTCGCGTGGACGTCCAGAAAGCCTCGTTGCCATCGGCGGAGAAAGCCAGGCAATGGTCGGCGAACGCGGTGTTGACGGGTGGCTCGCCGGCCACCTCGTTGAGGTTGCGCGGTTGCGACCAGACGCCGTCGACCAACGAGCTCACCCAGATCTCGTCCTGGCCGAGGCCCCCAAAGGAGCTGACCCCGAGTTCCATGCTGATCAGACCGATCGCCTCAACATACAACGCCAGGCCTGGCATGCTCTCACCGGCCGCGAACGGCCGCCAGCTGGTGAAGTACAGCTTGTCGCCGGCCGCGCCTACCCACGGCTCGACCTCGACATAGGACGTGCTGATCGGCGGGCCGAGGAGCTGAGGGGGCGTCCAGTTGGCCTGCTCCCAGGTTCCAGTCAAGTGCGAGACGCAGATGTCGGTGCTGCAAGAAGGGCATGCGCCACTGCTCGACTGGCTTCAGCGCAGTACCCCGTCTGTTTCCACTCGCTGAGCGTTCTCGCTAACCACCTCGATTCTGTGTCGCAAATACCACAGCCTTGTGGCAAAAGACACACCTCTGTCCCTTTTCGGTGCGTTTGCCGCGTGTTGCTCGTCCAAGCTTGCCCTGGATACGTCCAGAGCCGTACACTTCGCACAAATAGCTCTGGGCGGGCTTTCTGATTGTGCGATAACACGGTCGATGCTCTATGGAACTCGCCATCGGCAGCTTCAGCCATACCGCATCCTGTTGTAGGCGATTTGGCCTACTGCTCACCCCGCCAGACTGCTGGTGCCGACGTTGTCGTTGTGCCCTATACTGATGTGGAGCAGATCGCTCGGACCATCGCTTCCAGATCGAACATGGCATCAACATTGCGCGGAAGCGGGGAGGAGGAACCACCATGACCCATTCGACATCGCACGCAGAGCAGCACGCCACGTTCGATCTAGACGACATCTATTGCCTTGAATGCGCGGACGCCGTCGTGCGGACGCTACGCGCGCAGCCACATATCAGCGATGTCCACATGGACTGGGCGAACAACCGCGTCCACGTGACCTATCACGCGGGCATGATCACGCCCGAGGCGATTGAGCAGGTGATTGCGAGCGCCGGATGCAGCTGCGCACCAGCGGATGGAGCGCGAGACGCCGGACATCCGCAGGCGCAGCCCGCGCCGGGACACCGCCTGGAGCGCCTGCGCCACGGAGTGGACGTCCAGCCGATTACTATGGGCACCAAGCACGACCGCATGCAGTACGAACTGCCGGCAACCGAGGCCCGCCCATCACACGTCATGCCGCCCGGGCACACGGCCGATCACGCGGCCCACGCCGCGATCGGCCACGGAGAGCACGCCGAGATGGAGCACGCGCTCCCCGGTGAACATCCGATCGCCGGCCAGAGCAAAATGGCAATGGATCACAGCGAGCACGCGACGATGGACCACACGGCGATGAGCCACGACATGGCGGGCATGGATCACGCTGCCACGGGGCATGATATGGCGGGCATGGACCATGCTGCTATGGGGCATGATATGTCGGACCCCGGCATGGCCGCGGCGATGGAGCGCGATATGCGCACCAAGTTCTTCATCGCGCTCCCGCTCACCATCCTGACCGTGCTGTATGCCCCGCTGGGGATGAACCTGTTCGGCGTGCGCCTGCCGACCTTCGGGCTGGACATGAACCTGATCATGCTGGTCTTGTCCACGCCGGTGGTGTTCTACAGCGGCTGGATGTTCATTGCCGGCGCCTACCAATCGCTGCGGCGTGGCATGCTCAATATGAGTGTGCTGATCGCCACTGGCGTGCTGGCGGCCTACCTCTTCAGCCTCCTGATCACGTTTATCGGCGGCGAGTCGTTCTATGAGGCCGCGGCAATGCTCGTGACGTTTGTGCTGTTCGGCCACTGGATGGAGATGCGCTCGCGGCGCGGCACGAATGAAGCGCTGCGCGCGCTGTTCGACCTGGTGCCCCCGCAGGCCACGGTGCTGCGCGGCGGTCAGGAATTGACCATCCCAAGCAGCGATGTGCAGGTCGACGACATCGTCGTGCTCAAGCCGGGTGACAAGGTGCCGGTGGACGGCGAGGTCACCGAGGGTGAGACCAGCATCGATGAGGCGCTGGTCACCGGCGAGAGCGTGCCACTCACGAAGCGGCCGGGCGATGGGGTGATCGCCGGGTCGATCAACCGCAGCGGCAGCGTGCGTTTTCGCGCGACCAAGGTCGGTGCCGATACAACGCTAGCGCAGATCGTGAAGCTGGTGCAGCACGCACAAAGCTCCAAGGCACCCGGGCAGCGGCTGGCCGACCGCGCCGCGCAGTACCTGGTCATCCTGGCGGTCGGCTCCGGCATTGTCACGTTCATCGCCTGGTACTTCTTCGGTGGCGCGCCGCTGATCACCGCGCTGACGTTCGCGATCTCGGCGGTGGTGATCGCCTGCCCGGACGCGCTCGGCTTAGCGACCCCGACGGCGGTCGCGGTCGGTACCGGCGTCGGCGCGAAGTACAACATCTTGATCAAGGATGCCGCGACATTGGAGAATGTCTCGGGTATCAGCGCGATCGTGCTCGACAAGACCGGCACGCTGACCGAGGGCAGGCCGGCGCTGACCAACGTGGCGGCGCTGGGGAGCGCGAACGAGCAGGAGCTGCTACGGCTGGTCGCCTCGGCCGAGCAGGGCTCGGAGCACCCGCTGGCCGAGGCGATCGTAGATGGCGCGCGCGCACGTGGAACCAACCTCGTCGCCGCGGCCCAATTCGAGGCGATCGCGGGCCACGGCATTCGCGCCATGGTCGACGGCCAAATGCTGCTGGTGGGCAATCGCAAACTCATGCGCGACCAGGGCGTGGACGCTACCTCGCTCGACGCCCAAGCCGCGGCGCTTGCTGAGCAGGGCAAGACGCCAATGTTCGTGGCGATCGATGGCCGGGCAGCCGGGCTGGTCGCGGTGGCTGATACGATCAAGCCGACCGCCAAAGAGGCGATCCGCCGCTTGGGGGAGCTGGGCATCGAGGCGGTGATGATCACCGGTGACAACGCGCGCACCGCGGAAGCTGTCGCGCGCGAGCTCGGGATCGCGCGCTTCTTCGCCGAGGTGCTGCCAGCCGACAAGGCGCGCCATGTGCAGGAGCTGCAGGCTGAGGGCAAGCGGGTGGCGATGGTGGGCGACGGCGTCAACGACGCGCCGGCGCTGGCGCAGGCCGACATTGGCATCGCGATCGGCGCTGGCACCGACGTGGCGATCGAGACCGCGAATGTCGTGTTGATGAAGAGCGACCCGCTCGACATTATTCGTGCGATCACGCTCTCCAAGGCGACGGTGCGTAAGATGAAGCAGAACCTGGTGTGGGCATCGATCTACAACGTCCTGGCGATCCCGATTGCGGCTGGGGTGCTCTATCCGTCGCTGGGCATCGAGCTGCGGCCGGAGTGGTCGGCGCTGCTGATGTCGCTGTCGTCAATCATCGTGGCGGTGAACGCGGTGTTGCTCAAGCGGGTCGAGCGCGACCTGGGCGAGCCGGGTGCCGGGCGGCCGAGCGTGCCACTCCAACCCGCGCCGGCAGCGTAATACCGTTCGATCGCGGAGCGTATCCGGTCGCTGCTTGCCATTGGCTGGCCACGGCTCGGGCTTCGACAGACCCGAGCATCAAATCTCGTCAGATATGGCGCCTGTGAGGTGCGGCTATTCGCTAACAAAGTCGGCGAATAGCCGCACCTGATATGACGCATGATGGGATCGAGGGTGGCCCGCATGCTCCCCAGGCGCACCGTTGGCCCACATCTGGTACTCTCCGCTGAGCTTACGCGCCTCTCGGTTCCGCTCGGCAATCCGACGGTGGTTGTACGTGTATGATGGAAAGAATGCTACGTGACGTTGCGACCTCTTCACCAGACGGTATGCCAGGCTCGGTAGACTTACGTCAGTGACTGTGTTCGCCTATGGAGAGGACAAGCACGCCATGAACACGGCAGCATTCGTTGGGCTCGTGGATCGCTATACCACCGACCCAGAATCGGTCTACACCACCTGGTTCCTTAGCAGCGAAGCGCGGATGAAGGCATTCCGCGCGATCCGGCGCGGTGTCCGCGACACGGTTGACAGCATCGCCTCGGGAACGTTCGGCAATGACTTCAAAGGCTCGCCGCTGGAGGTGGTGCTCACGGCGATCACCGAGCAGAAGCAGGTCTTTGAGGGCGCGGCGCATCCGTTCTACTGGAAGCCGAAGCTGCGCATCCCAGATATCTACGAAAACAAGGTCAACCAGCAGTTGTTTGGAGCATGTCTGGAAGCATGCCTCTCGGCGACCCGCGAGGAACAGGTGCTGGCCGCGCTGAGCCGACTCGCCGCAGCGCAGATCAAAGGGCTCGGGCCGGCGGTCGCCAACATTATCTACTTCCTGCACCCGACGATCGTGCCGCCGTTCAACACCGCGATGGTCAATGGGTTCAACGCCCTGTTCGGCGACAAAAAGAAGCTCGGCTCGTGGGAGAGCTACCTGGCAATGCGCGAAGTCATCGTGCGCGCAAACAGCGAGGTCCGTAACCGGCTGTCGAAAGATCTCGGCGCATTTGCGGGCCTGTTGTACGAACTTGGCGTCGGGAGGATGGTGATCAGTGGCAACGCCGAGCTGGTGCTCAAGCAGGAGCAGGCCAAGGTTGAGCAAGCGGCCAGGGCACGACATACAGCGGTACTGGCGGAGCAACGAGAGGAGTCGGAGCACACGCGCATCCAGCACGTGCTGATTACCATCGGACGCGCGCTCCATTACAATGTGTATGTGGCGCGCAACGATCGGCACCGCTCGTACGATGGGCATTCCTTTGCGCTGCGCACGCTGCCGGAATTGCCCGCGCAGCCCTGGCCGCGCGATGTCATGGATCGTAAGTGACCTAGCCCGGATTGAGCAGACAGGCACATGGCCGGAGAGACATCAACCAGCACTGTTCTTGTTGTCGACGACGAACAACGCCTGCGCGACCTGGTGCGGGGCTACCTCGAGCACGAGGGGTTCAACGTGCTCGCTGCCGCCGATGGCCAACTCGCGCTTGACCTTGCGCGTCAGCACGGACCAGATGTCGTTGTACTGGACTTGATGCTGCCTGGTCTGGACGGCCTGGAGGTCTGCCGGAGATTGCGCACGTTCTCCGATGCGTACGTGATCATGCTCACGGCCAAGGCCGAGGAGATCGATCGAATCGTCGGCCTGGAGGTCGGTGCCGACGATTATGTGACCAAGCCGTTTTCGCCACGCGAGCTGATCGCGCGGGTGCGGGCGGTGCTGCGCCGCCCGCGGCGCGGCGCCGCTTCCACCCCAGCGGATATCGTGCTGCCACAGCGCTTCGGCGAGCTGACGATTGACCAGGAGCGCCACGAGGTCACGCGGCTGGGCCAGCCGATCGCGCTGACCGCGCTGGAGTACGCGCTGCTCACGACCCTCGCCGCGCACCCAGGCAGGGTATTTACACGCGATCAGCTGCTGGAGAACGTTTGGGGGCAAGACTACTTCGGTGATGACCACGTGGTGGATGTCCACATCGCTAATGTGCGCAAGAAGCTCGGCGACGATCCAGCCGCGCCCACCTATATCGAGACAGTGCGCGGGGCCGGCTATCGCTTCGCCGGAAAGGCGGGCTGAGATGGTCCGGCGCATCCGCGGCGGCCTACGCGGCAAGCTGTTCCTGGCACACCTGCTGGTGATCGCGATCGGGATGGTCACCCTGTTCGTGGCGACTCTTGCCATCGCGCCCACGCTGTTCGACCGGCTGATGGGCGCGATGATGGGCTCGAACACGCCGTCGATGGGCGGTACGATGTCAGGGATGGCCGAAACCACCGCGCAGGCGTTTAGATCCGCGATGCTCCAGGCGCTGCTGCTGAGCGCCGGCGCGGCCACACTCGCCGCCGTGGTCGTCAGCCTGTTTGTCTCCACGCGAATCGTCACGCCCATCCAGCGGCTGCTGGGCGCCAGCCGGCGGATCGCGAGCGGGCATTATGCTGAGCGCGTACCAACGACAGACCCTGATGAGCTCGGAGCGCTGGCGGCGCAGTTCAACACCATGGCGGCCGAGCTGGAGGCGGCTGAGCGGCGGCGAGTGGCGCTAATCGGCGACGTGGCGCACGAGCTGCGCACCCCGCTCGCGACGATCGAGGGCTACAGCGAGGGACTGCTCGACGGTGTGGTCGCGCCAAGCGCCGAAACCTGGGCGCTGCTGCACGACGAGGCGGCGCGGCTGCGGCGGCTGGTGCAGGATTTACAGGATCTCTCGCGCGCAGAGGCGCGCCAGCTGCCGCTCCAGCTGCGCCCGTGCCCCCCAGCCGAGCTGGTCGACCAGGCAGTCCGGCGTATCGCCTCGCAGTTCACTGAGAAGGATGTGACGCTGACAACCCATGTTCCAGCGGACCTTCCCGCTGTGCAGGTCGATGCCGATCGGATCATCCAGGTGCTGATCAACCTGCTGGGCAATGCGCTGCGCTACACCCCGGCCGGCGGAAGCGTCCAGGTGCGCGCCGAACGCCAGGAGGACGCGGTCACGTTCCAGGTCGCCGACACCGGCATCGGGATCGCACCTGAGCATCTGCCGCACCTGTTCGAGCGCTTCTACCGGGTGGACAAGGCCCGCTCGCGCGCGCTCGGCGGCAGCGGGATCGGGCTGACGATCAGCCGCGCGATCGTCGAAGCCCACGATGGTAAGATCTGGGCCGCCAGCGCTGGTTCGGGGCAGGGCGCAACGTTTTCTTTCATGATCCCTATCGCTCCCTAACCGCTGATTTGCGGACCGCGCTGTGGATCACTGCGCGAAGGTCGCCTCATCCACCGTGGCGTGGAAGAACGCGAATGCCCGCTCGGTGCCTGCCCACCAGGTTGCCTGAACCTCGGATGGGACCGTGTAATCGCCGAACGTCCGCTCGGCTGTGGCCTGTGCGGCGAACGGGATCCATGTGTAGCTGCCGTCGTCCGTGAGGTTACTCCAGCGCTCGATGTGCAACTCGCGGAGATCGCCGGGGGGGCCGATCCGCAGCGTCGCTGCGACCTCCTCGCCATGTACGGGGACGACGATCCGCAGCTGGCCGTTTTGTTCCGACCACATCGCCCCGGACGTTGGCAGGAATGCGGACGGCAGCCAGATCGACTCGACCACCAAGCGCTGGCGTGCCGCACGCTGAATATCCGGGCCGCCTTTCGTAGCCACAGGGATCAATCCCAGTAACCGAATCCGGCTGTGTGCTGCACCGCCATCGTAGCGCTCTTCGGTTGTGACGGGGAGCGGTCCGAGCCACGCGCGCGCCTCGAACTGGAAGCCCTGCCCGACCTGAACCGTTTGACGCGTCGAGAACGGCAGCCATGGCCAGCGCGGCTGCATGAGCATACGACCATGGAAACGGATCTGCGCCGAGCGGGTGATCGGTGCGCCTGGCTGGATAGCGTGGCGCAAGTATCGGACTGCGCCCTCCGGCAGCTGTGCTGCGAAAGCATCCGGGTCGAAGAATAGATTATTGTTGACCACCTGACGTTCCATGCTGGCTCCTCCCCAGTTCACTGTGCGACGCGATCTGAATCGCTTAGGCAAGATCGGCCGTGAATCTTGCATGAGCAGCAAGGAGTGTTCCAATGTGCAATTGATCATTGGGCACGCCAGCAACATCGGGAACGCTCCACCAAATGCTCTCGTAATGAAGAAGGCATTTCTTGATCAAATCTTGATGATCGCGCACATCGGAGCTTGATCTGTCCCTGGTAGACTGATGCTATCGAACGAAACGACGCGCACATACGCGCTTGAATGGTACAAGGAGGAACCAACGATGATGGGTGGATATGGCATGATGGCCGGGATGGGCTGGCTAGGGATACTGCTGATGGCGCTGTTCTGGGTCGGCGTGATCCTGCTGGTGGTCTGGGGTCTCAGCAACGCGTTCCCGAGCCGCCAGCAGGCGGTCGAGCCGGACGCGGAGGAGATTCTGAAGCGACGCTACGCGCGGGGTGAAATCAGCCGCGAAGAATATGTGCAGGCCAGCGAGACGCTGCACGTAGCCACGAGGTGAACGCCATGAAGTATCGATGGATGGGTATCACCGGCCTGGCGTTCGTGCTGGCGGCCCTGGTTGGTGGCTCGCTCGGCCCCTCACTCTGGCCGACCGCGTTCTGGAGCGGCCAGTCTAGCGCGATGATGGGGCCGGGCATGATGAACGGCGGCATGATGAGCGGCCAGGTGGATCCAGGTATGATGAGCGGCGGCATGATGGGTTCAGCCACGCTCACTGATCAGAATGCGCCCTTCGACCAGCGCTTCCTGGACCAGATGATCGCGCACCACCAGGGCGCGGTCATGTCCGCCCAGATGATGATTGCCGACTCGGCCCGGCCTGAGCTGCGCGACCTGGCGCAACGCATCATCACGGGGCAGCAGCGCGAGATCGATCAGATGGGCGAGTGGCGCCAGGAGTGGTACGGGACGGCGAGCAGCGGCACCCTGCCCGGTATGATGGGTAGCGGCATGATGGGCGGAGCGATGATGAATCGCGAGCAGATGCGGCAGATGATGGGAGCGAGCGCTGACTTCGATCGCATGTTCCTGCAGATGATGATCCCGCACCACGAGGCCGCGATCGCCATGGCTCAGCAAGCGCTGACGCAGGCCGAACATCCCGAGATCAAGACTCTCGCACAGGGCATCATCACGACCCAGCGCGCGGAGGTTGGCGAGATGCAAGGGTATTTGCAGTAACTGCCTGCGGGATGCCTTGGACCCTCATCGCTCAGCCGAGAGATTCGCCCTGGAACAGTGGCCGGCTTATGCCGGCCGCTGTCCTTTACCAGTGGCGTCGGATGACGCCCTGGGTCGCTTCATACCCTCAGCCGAACCTCAGGGAAGACTCAGCCAGGCCTCAGCGCGTCGAGGCAGACTTGGGCCAGGCAAATCGAGACGAATGAAGGTGCGACGAGGGACGACCATGCTTCGCGATCCGGTGTGTGGGATGCAGATCCAGGAGGCAAACGCCTACGCTGTACGTCACGTTGGCGATGCGCATGTCGCTCTCTGCTCCGCGGCGTGCGCGGCGCAGTTCGATGCTGCTCCGCACCGCTATATGCAGCTGCCCGATCATCTAACCCCTGGGCGCCGGATCAGTACCGTGCCGCTGCTTGGCCCGCTTGTAGCCGGAGCGCTGGCGATGCTCGGGCTCCTGATCTTCTACCTCGGCATGATTACATTCGCACAGGGCTGGGCGCACGCCAGGGCGCAGCTGCTCGACGACCGCACTTTCATCGCGGCGATCGTGGTCGGCTTTGGCACGCAGGTTGGGCTGTATACCTATCTGCGCGGGCTGCATGCACGCACCGCAGTTGGCGGCGTGGCAGCCAGTACCGGAACGAGCGCCGCGGCGATGCTGGCCTGCTGCGCCCATCACCTGGCCGATGTGCTGCCGATCGTGGGTGTCGCCGGCGCCGCCGTCTTCCTGAACACCTACAAGACCCTGCTGCTGTGGCTCAGTATCGCAATGAACCTGGCCGGCGTTGCCTACCTGCTGTGGAAAATCCAGCAGCAACACCAGATGGTCTGTCATACACCGTTCGCACACAGGGGAAATATCTCGTATGGTAACGATTAATTTCGATCCGAACCTCTTCCACTTGGGGCCGTTGGCGTTCTCCTGGTACGGTCTGGCTGTGGCCGCGGGCATCCTCGCCGGAATCTGGCTGCTTCTCCGCGAGGCGCAACGCCGTGGGCTGCCGACCGAGCCGGTGCTCGACCTGGTGCTCTGGATCGCCGTGGGCGGCCTCCTCGGCGCACGCCTGCTCTATGTGCTCGACCGCTGGCCGTTCTTCGTGGCAAACCCCACGCAGATACTCGCGATCCACACCGGCGGATTGTCGATTATGGGCGCGATTCTCGGTGGCGGGCTTACAGCCGCTATTCTAGCGAGGCGCAAAGGGCTTCCTGTGCGGCGACTGTTTGATGCGGCTGCTCCTGGCATCGTTCTCGGTCAGGCGATCGGGCGCTTCGGCTGCCTGGTCACCGGCGACACGGTCGGCCGGCCTACCGATGGCAGCTGGGGCATCGTCTATTTGAACCCTGGAGCGCGCGTTCCCCAGCTCGGCGTCGCCTATCAGCCAGCGTTCTTCTATGAGCAGCTCTGGGACGTGCTGGTCTTCGCGATTCTCTGGCGGCTGCGCGGGCGCATCACCGGGGACGGCCAACTCTTCGCACTGTACCTGGGGCTGTATGCAGTCGGCAAGTTCGCGATCACCTTCGTTCGGCTCGACCCAATCTACTTCTGGGGCCTCCAGCAGTCACACTTCGTTGCGCTCGGCCTGCTGACGGTCGCCATCGGCTGGAGCCTTTGGAATCGCGCCAACACGCGTGGCCGAGCTACTCCACAACTCAGCAGCTAGTCGGTGAGGGGTGGAAGACAGCGAAAAGGTGCGACCGTGCCGCATTCGCACGAAGACGACCTGCCGGCGCTGGCCCTTGGCGCGCTCGACCGCCAGGAAGCGCGAGCGATCCGCGAGCATGTGAACAACTGCCCGCGTTGCCGCGCGGCGCTCGGAGCGTGTCGCGCAGTTGTGATCCTGCTGCCCTACGCGGCCCAGCCGCAGGAGCCGCCGGCTAGTCTGAAGCAGCGAATCCTGGCCCGCATCGTTCGCGGTGGTGGGCCGGAGGGTGCTACAATCACGCACGATAGAGATAGCGTCGAAGGGAGGTGAAACGGCAATGGCGAGAGACCCGGTCTGCGGCATGGACGTGGACGAGAAGACGGCGGCTGCCACGGCGGAGTATCAAGGCAAGACCTACTACTTCTGCGCCCCCGGCTGCAAGAAAGCCTTCGAGAGGGAGCCGGAGAAGTACGTGCAGGGCACAGCGAGCAGCGGCGACCAACCACATCACTCGTCCTGATGTCGCGGCTACTGATACCAGGTCTGCTGTAGACATTGGTGATTGTGACACTCCGTACGGGCTAAAGCCCGGCGGCTTCTTGCGGCTTAATGCAAGCTACATGCCCCGTCACCCAGAGGGTACCCGGGGGAACTACGGCGGAACGCCCGCCGATACATGACCGAGCGCGGTTGGATACGGCTATAGCTGCCATACAGCGCCTTGCTCTCCAGATTGACTGCCCCCACCGCATCCCGGTGGCCGATAAACCCACAGTTCGAGCAGTGATAGTTCCGCCCGTTGGGTTTATTGTGCGCGCCACACTGAGGGCATGTCTTGGACGAATACGCCTCGCTCTGCCGTTCGACGGCGATCCCCTCCGCTGCCAGCTTGTAGGTGAGATAGGCGATCTGTCGCCCATGCGACCAGCCGCTCACCTTCTGCTGGGCGTTGCGGTGCAGCCGCTTGCCCGTGCTCACCGTCCGGAGATCGCCCACTACGAGCCGCCGTGCCCGCTGCTGCTTCGCATGGATCGTAATCGCCCGCGTGACCTTATGCTCGATGTCCCGTCGCTGGCAGTTGTTGCGCGCCAGCAGATACACCTTGCGGCGTTGCAGCCGCTTCCAGCGGCGCGACCCCTTCTTGCACCTGCTCTGTCGCGCTTGGAGATTGGCGAGCCGCTTGTGACGATACTGATTGAGTGCCCGCAGATCGCGGGCCGAGAAGATCACGACAACGCCCTGCTCGTTCGCGATGGCTGCTGGATGAATCTCTCCCAAGTCGGCGGTGAGGGTTGCTGTCCCTGGCGCAACGGGCGTGGGTATCCCATTCTCCACCACCAGATGCCAGTCGTAGCGCCGAGCGGCCCGATCATAGATGAGGCGCATTTCCACAAACGCGGCTTGGTCGAGCGATTGCAACGCAGGTGGAAGGGAGACAGCAACGGGCGCGAGTCCTCGCGCTCGTGCGAGCAGGAGGCAGCCATCCTTCACACGAATGCCCGTGTTTTTCCAGATGGTTGAGCGATACCACTTGCGTTTGTGGGGGTATTTCGCGCCCATCTCCCGATTGGCCTTTGCGGTCTTGCAGGCTTTGTGGAATGCCTGCTGCGCGGCATCGCGGCTGTGGGCGTGGAGGGTCGTCCCGCTGAGACAGTCCCCCAACCGTTCGGATGCGCCCGGCGACAGCCAAATGCCTTTCCGCCGATAGATGCGGTACTGCCACACGAGCGTTTCCGTGTAGACGCGACCACTCTCGCGGTTGAGTGCGTCGGCTGTATCACGCAGAAGGGTGCAGGGAAACTTATGGGTGCAGATCATTGCTCCACCTTCCGTACCTTCGTGGGGTGACTCAGCTTGTAGTCGATCTCGATGGGAACATACACATCCTCCCGCCGGCCCTTGTAGCCTTTCTCGTACTCCTTCACGCGGGCGTCGAACTGGATCACATCACCAGGAACAAGGCCCAATGCGGCGAATGCTTTTGTACGGTTGAACCAAAGGTGGTTGCAGATCGGCGTGCCGTCTGGCGTGCGGATGTCTTTCAGCAGCACGGTCGGCTCGTCGCCCGCCCACCCGCGTTTTGTTCCCATCCGCTCGAACGTGCCGAGGAACGTGGCGCGTTCGCCGTCGCGTTGTTGGAGTGCGTTGCGCATCATCACACCTATGCTATACTTATGATGATAATAATCATAATCATAAGCATAGCACAAGGCGAACAGATGAGCAAGACCTTTCTGTTGCACATTCCCGATCGCGAACATCAGGCGCTCAAAATAGCGGCAGCGCAGGTAGGCGCAAGTATGAATCAGTTTATCCGTGATGCGATTATGGAGAAGATTGCCGGCCAGAACGTGGAACGATCAGCGCCGGCACCGGAATCGCTGCCCGCCGCTGACGCGGAAACCAGCGATTCCGGTGCGCTGGCTGAAGCCGCCACGAGAAACCCGCCTAACCGCAGGGGCTAAAGCCCTACGGCTTGCGGCGGGTTCCGCTCGGTCAGAGGTGGGAGCTGTGCAGCTCCCGCCTCTTGCAACCTCAATGAGCGAATAGATTCAGCACACCTTTTCCTCCCGGGCGATACTGACCTGTGGTGAAGCCCGATGGCCGATCGCTACATCACTGCGTCTACGGCTGCGACGCGTACACTGGCGTCTGCTGCCTACCCCTTTCGAACTTTTCCCGCGCCCTCCCTTTTCTCCTTCCTGTGCATAACGCCCACCATGTGCTTGAGCTTGAACACGGCAACCACAAGGGACAGTCCGATCAGGACGTAGGCGATCGGATTGTGAACAGAGAAACCACCCAAGCCGGCTTTCAACAGTACAATGCCGCCAACCGCATGCAGGCTCAGGACGATGATGCTCAGCAACAGAATGGCAATAGGCACAAGCGGCCGCATCTTCTTTGTTTCTCCACTGGCAAGATCATGGTGCTCCATACTGCCTGACTCCCGCTTCATTGAACGTCGCAAATGGCTCAGCAGGGAGCGACGATGCGAGGTGTGGTGATCCTCAGCCATAGAGTCTTCGTTTCTCTGTGCCAACGGAGAACCCTTTCAGCTTTTGGATGCTCGGACAAAGCCTGCTCCAGGAAACGCAGAGAAGCGTGGGGGCCGCATCTGCTCTGTTTCCACTTGCGCGAAACCGGCGTCCGCGACCAGGGCAGCCAGCTCGTGCAGGCCGCTGCCCCCAGCGTGAAAGCGCGCCGCCTGGCCCGCTCGGTCCTGCTTGCGTGTGAAATCGGCAATGATGAGGCGCCCACCTGGTTTGAGCACCCGCGCGATTTCCGCGAGTCCCTGCCGTTTGAGGCTCGCAGGCAAATGATGCATCATCAAGGTCGAGAGCACCACATCGAACGTCTGATCGGGAAAGGCGAGCTGCTCGATCACTCCCACCCGAAACTCGATCGGCGCCTGGCGCCGAGCCGCTTTCGCGCGGGCGCGGGCGATCTGCTCGCTTCCTGGGTCAATGCCAACGACGCGGCCCGCGCTGCCCACGCGGCGCTGAACCTCGATCGCCAACGTTCCTGTGCCGCAGCCGACATCTAGCACCGTCTCTCCGGGGTGAAGGCCGGCGAGGGTAACAGTCCGCTGCCTGAGCTCGCGCCCCTTGCCACGGAACAAGCAGGTGTCCAGGAACCATCCGTGCAGGTCGTAGCGCCAGCCCCCCTTGAGGATCAGCCCGTTGGTCGCTTTGGCTGACGCGGCGCTGGGTTCGCTGCGGTGGTGATGTGCAAATGGATGCATAGATCGTGATCCTTTCAGACTTTTGAGGGCACGGATTGCAGTTCCATGAGTTCGCGCGCAAATGTCTTCGCCATTGCAGCCTGACCAGGAGCAGCGCTCCTCTGGCAAGCCTCCTGCCATGCTTGCCAGGTTTTGAGTGCGCCCGCCAGAGTTCCTGGCTCACTCGTCAACCGAGCAGCAATCGCGGACAGCTCGGCGCAAATCTCACGACGATGTGTCACTGATGCTTGTTCTTGCTGACCCTGAGGACGAGCCAGAACCCGCCATCCAGCGGCCAGATCCGCCAGCGTCACATCAGCAGGCGTCGCAGCGAGAAGCTGTTGAAGCATCACTGCCATGTGCTGTGCTCGGCCCTCTGGCTGCATGTGCTGTTTGATTGCTTCAATGAATGGGTCGAAATGCATGATTGCGAATCCCGTTCATGTGTATATCGTTTCATTTTGACAGAGCAACTGATTGGAGACATACTGTCTCAAACAAAGCATTCTGTCTGAACTCAAGTATAGTCGGAGCATTCTGTCTGAACTCAAGTATAGTCGGACGCTCGCAGCCAAACAAGAATCAACTGGGAAGATCTGTCCCAAATGAGACAAGGAGCGCGAAATGTCTCAGCCGGCGAAGAACGTACGTCTCAAACGGACGCAAAAGCTCTTGCGCGAGGCATTAATCGAGCTGATCGAGGAGCGGGGCTTCGACTCGCTCACCATCGGCGAGCTGACCGAGCGCGCGATGGTGAGCCGAGCCGCGTTCTATCGCAATTATCGGGATAAATACGATCTGGTCGAGCAGATCTTTGAGGAGGCCATGAGCGCCTTGCTCGCAGCGGTTGGAGATCTGGGGCGAGAACATCCTCCCGATATCTGGGTCACGTTCTTCGAGCATATCGCCGAATATGAACAGCTCTATCGAGCGCTGCTTGGCCGCAAAGGAAGCCCCTGGTTTGTGTGGAAGATGCGTGCGGCGCTTGCTGGGCTGCTCAAAGAGCGCGGGCGCCTTCCTCACGGGCCGAACGCCTCCGATCGGCCCCTCCACAGCTTCTCAGATGCGTTTGTGCCAGATCTCGTATCCGCGCTGTTTGTGGAAGCGATCACCTGGTGGCTTGAGCAGGGCAGACCTTACACGCCCAGGGAGATCGCCACGCGCAGCGCCCTGCTTGCCTCCGCCCTCTTTAAGGAAGCAAGCACCTGGCAATGAGTGCTTGCTCGTAAGCACAGCAAGCTGAGGTTTCGTGTTTGTTTTGAGCCTCATGCCATGCGTGATCTGCCGATCCTTCTCTCGCACTTATCAGGTGTCTTCCTCCACGGCCTCTTCCTCAGGCAGAGCACGCCCACACACCTTCATCCGGTTACCAGTACTCTTTGAAGGAAGCCTTCGTGCAGTCGTGAACGACAACCTCGGCAGATACTGCCTCGCACATGCGCGATACTGGCCTGGCGTGGAGGCTAATTGCCGATGGCTACGTCGTTGCATCTATGGTTGCGACACCGTACGCTGCTCCTGCTGCTTACGCCACCCATATGGAGTCACGCCCCGCGGCTTGTAGGCCCTAAGGTAGCGAAGGCCGAAATTTCGGCAAAGTAGCGCAGGGTGTCAGGCTGTATGCTGCAATGGCAAGCGCTCCTGCATATTCAACGTGAATGTCCCGTACGGGTTGACGTGCTGCCACTTCAATGGCGTCAACGCCCGGAGGTCGGTCACTGTCAGCTGCCCCTGCCATTCTGGTTCGGCCAGGACTTGCTGGATCATCAGCGTGTTCACATACACGAGGCTGATTTGCAGGAGGTGGAGGGATAACATCAGCACCTCGTGGTCCTCCACCTTGTTACTGGCAAACTCGCCCCCTTTGCCGTACAGAATAAAGTCGTTCGCACTATTCCACGTCTCGATCACCTGCAAGCCCTCATGAATCTCGCGCCGCAAGGATTCCAGGCGCAGAAAGTCGCATAAGAAGATTGTTTTCAGGGCCTTGCCGAGTTCACAAAGGGCCTTGTAGGTCGGGTGCTGGACATTGCTGCGCGTGAACCGCCGCAAGATCGATTCGGCGTCCGCCGTCCCCAGCCGCAGTGCCGTCGTCAACTTGATCAGTTCATCGTACTGTTGCTCGATCAGCACCCAGTTAATCGATCGGGTCAAGATCGGCGGCAGGTTGGCATAGGTGTCCGGCTCGCCCGCACTTGGGCGGTACAGCCGTTGCTTTTTGAGGTTCTTGAGGCGCGGTAGGAGCTGGAAGCCCAGCAGATAACAGAAGGCAAAGCCCACCCCGCTCTGGCCATGCGTATATGTTATCTGGAATCAAGTGCTCCTAATATGATAGGATCGGTCTCACTGTTTTCCATGGCCTTTCCGCCCTGGGTAAGTTTTCAGATAGCCAGGAGCAGATGCATGGATTCCATACGCTGGGACTATTATCCGCGAGTTGCTCGTACCACTCATGCACGTGATTGGCTGCTGCTCCTCGCTCAACTTCAGAAAGCGCCAAAAACCATTGATGCATACGCCCGCGGCCTTGACGATCTAATCGACTTCTTCACCCGATCGAACTTTCCGCTCATTGAAGCCCACCATGGGCATATCGCTACCTATCTCAATGATCTCCATCAGCGAGTTATTGCGCGACCAACCAGGCGCTCCCAACAGATCAAGTGTGGCCTCGCCAATGCAACCATTCAGCAACGACTTACTGCAGCACGCCTGTGGTATGACTATCTGATCCTCCACAATCTTCGCCGCGATCAGGTCAATCCTGTCGGTCGCGGCACTTATCGCTATGGGAAACCAGTCACTGGTTCGCCCAAGCGCGCCCTGCTCCCACGCTATACGCAGCAGCCCTGGATTCCAGGCGATGACGAGTGGGATCACTTGCTCACCATCGTTCTGCGTGAGGAATCGCTCCGCAATCAACTCATGGTCTTGCTCGCCTACGAGGGTGCCCTACGCCGCAGCGAGTTAGTGGCGCTCGGCGTAGCAGATATCGATTGGCCCCAGCGGATCATCACCATTCCGGGCACGCGCTCTCTGTCGATATGTGGAACAAGATTGTTCAGCGGCTCGCGAAACGGGCGGGGTTGCCGCAGTTTACGACGCACACCTTTCGGCATCTTCGGCTGACCGATTATGCCCGCGCAAAACTCGAGCTCTACGAGATTGCGCTGCTTGCGGGACATAAACATCTTGAGTCAACCCAGTTGTATATCAATCTCAGTGGTGGCGACCTTGGCGATCGGGTGCGTGCGGCGACCCAGCATATCACTGAGCGATTACGGCAAAAAGTCGCGGCAACAAACCAAGGTTAGCGAAAAGAGGCTCCTGCATGGATGCCACACACCAACGCTGGACTTGGCCGGTGAATCTGGAAGGATACAATCGTCATCCTGCCTTGACTGAGGACGAAAAAGCTGCGATAGCCTACGCGCTGGCGCACCATAGCTCACGTCGGGCAAAGCAACGGGCCACGATTCTCCAGCGATTGCTCCAGCCAGTTCTGGATGTGCTCCGCTTTCTCGAAAGTTCACAAGCAGAACAATATGCGCCCATTCGGGTGCTGCTGCGTGAGATGGACCGTCGGGGCACGGCCTATTGGGGCTGGTCGAGTGAAGAATGGGCCGCAACGATCGCCCCCAGCTGGGACGCCTTTTGGCAACGCCATGGCGGCAGTGGCCCCTCCGCCCGCCAGCAGGTCATTGTCATGGCCTATCTCCTTGGGCATTTCACAGCGTTTGATCGGTTTGAGCGGGCAACCCTGCAACTCTATCAAACCGCATCGCTGATCTTCGGTTCCCACTTTCACACCTCGCTCCACCACGTCTGTACGGTGCTGACCGAATGGGGCTATTCCCATCCAGAAGCACGGGTCCAGCTTGCGCTGGCTGACGTTTGTCTTGCGACTGGAAGCCCAGCGATCGAGGAGCTCAGCTTGGAGGTGCTGGCGACTCGCCATCAGCTCGATACCTCCAAGCGGATGGCAAACGGTCTCGCGCTCATTTCACGCGTGCTAGCAGAACTCAAGGTCATCCAGGGCGCCTTGCCCCTTCGCCCGCCAACTACACCGGCTCCGCAACGCGCCATGGCCGAGGGGATCGCTCCGGAATGGCAGGAATGGTGCAGTGCATGGTATCGACAATCCGTGCTCGCAACCGGAACCAAGGAGACCTATTTCACCTATCTGCGTAAGGTGGGCGTATGGCTCTGGCACCATCATCCCACGATTACGAACCCGGAACAATGGACGTACGAGTTAGCCCTTGAGTTCGCAAGCGCCGTCACTGACTTCAAGATTGGGGACTACATCACGTTGAAGGATACCGCCGAGCTGATCGGGTTAGGAAAGGGATTGACACCACGAAGCAAAGACCACATGTTCACGGTCCTGCGACGATTCTTTACCGATCTCCAAGAAATCCCCCATAGCGTGGGAGCAGCGCCGGCGCGCAGGATAGCACGCCACTTCAACCCGCAGTTGGTCTTTCAGACGCCACCGTCTATTCGGCGACTCATCGGTCCCGATCCGCGCGTGATTGATGATATCTGGTGGGGGAAAATCCTTCAAGCCACCACGGAGCTCACCGAGGAGGATCTCCCATGCGGTCGGAATGGGTTCAAGCGCTATCCGCTGGCCATGGCTCGCGCTTTAGCGGTCACCTGGTGTTACTCGGCGCTTCGTTCTGACGAACTTCGGCGCCTGCGTGTGGGCTGTATCCGCTGGCAGTGGGATGATGCGATGCTCACACAAGGCAGTGGCCAGGTTCCTGCAGACGCCGTGTGCTTTCTGCATGTGCCGGTGAATAAGACCAACACCGCCTTCTGGAAACCGGTCTATGCGCTGGTTGGGCGGTATATCACTGCCTGGGAGCAACAACATCCCCCACAGCCGCGCGCCCTCGACGAAAAGACGAACGAACTGGTTGATTTGCTGTTTTCGTATCGAGGTGGAGGGATTGGAACCAGGTATCTCAACACGGTCCTGATCCCGCTACTTTGTGATAAAGCCGGCCTGCCACGGGCCGACGCGCGGCGAGCAATCACCAGCCACCGCGCACGCGCAACCATCGCATCAGCGACGAAAGACTCGCACAGCCAGTAGCGAAACGCGCTGGATTCGGGAAGGAGAGGCGTGGATGATCGCGAGCGGCTAAAAAGTCAGGCTCTCGGAAACGACCGTTTTTGAAACATCAGGCTGCATAACTGAACAGTCGCGAACAGGCAGTGCCACAAACGTTGGTGTTGTCGATGTCACGTTCCATAATGTGGTTCATCGCCACTTTCCGTGGTTCAAGGCGAAAACTGGTACTCCCGATTCCGCAGTGCCGCATCAGTACGCGGTGCCAGAAATTGGCGCCACGGAAAGTGACGATGAACCCATAATGTGCGTTATGGACGAGGCAACCCCTCCCTACACAGCAGCCCGAACCAACTATGCCCCAATATGGTTAAGATCGGGTGCCGCACGCTGACAGCGGCATGTATTGGTGCATCAGCTACGCCTGAGGGGCTTGCCAGCGTTTCGCCGCTGATCAGCCAGGCGCCAGTCGGTTGCCAGCAGCCAGCCGATCACGTTGGCGGTGCAATCGTAGGCGGCATCACGCACGTTGCCACAAGTATGTTGTCGTGGGGCTGCCGTCAAATGCGGCGACCAGGTGGTTCCCCAGCAGTGCTGTGAACGGTTATAATTGCTCTATGTCTACGCCGATTTTAGCCACGAAACTGTATATCCCCCCACCGCGGCCGAACGTGGTTCTGCGCCCGCGCCTGATCGCGCGGCTGAACGAGGGGCTGCACGGTAGACTGACCCTCATCTCGGCCCCCGCCGGCTTTGGGAAAACCACGCTCCTCAGCGAATGGATCGCCGGCCGCAAGTGGCCTGTCGCCTGGCTGTCGCTTGACGAAAGCGACAACGACCTATCCCAATTCCTGACTTACCTTGTCGCCGCCTTGCAGACCATCGATAACCACATGGGGGCTGGCATGCTGAGCATCCTGCAATCTCCCCAGCCGCTGCCAGCCGAGCTGTTCCTGACGTCTCTCATCAATGCAGTCGCGGAGGCCCCGCAACAGTTCATCCTCCTCCTCGACGACTACCACCGTATCGAAGCCCGGCCGATCCACAACGCCCTCACCTTTCTGCTCGACCATCTGCCGCCGCAGATGCATCTGGCGATAGCCAGCCGCTCCGACCCGCCGCTGCCGCTGGCCCGCCTGCGCGGCCAGCGCAGGCTGACTGAGCTGCGCGCTGCCGACCTGCGCTTTACGCCCGACGAGGCCGCCACCTTCCTCAACCAGATGATGGGCCTGGACCTCTCGGCAGCCGATGTGGCAGCCCTGGAGAGCCGTACTGAGGGCTGGATTGTTGGCCTGCAAATGGCCGCGCTCTCCATGCAGGGGCGCGCGGACACCGCCAGCTTTATCCGAGCCTTCACCGGCAGCCACCGTTTCATCATCGACTATCTGGTCGAAGAGGTGCTGCAGCGTCAGCCCGAACGCGTCCGCGACTTCTTACTCCAGACCTCCATTCTCGATCGGTTAAGCGGCCCGTTGTGCGATGCCGTTGCAAGCCAGGGCGATGGCAGAGAGATGCTGGAGGCGCTGGAGCGCGGCAACCTGTTCGTCGTCCCGCTCGACGACCAGCGCCAATGGTATCGCTACCACCATCTCTTCGCCGATATGCTGCAAGCGCGCCTGATCAAGGAGCAGCCCGATCTGGCACCTGTCCGGCATCGGCGGGCGAGCGAGTGGTACGAGCAGAACGGTCTTCCAGCCGATGCGATCCGCCACGCGCTGGCCGCCGAAGATTGGGAGCGAGCGGCGCGCCTGGTCGAGCTGGCCTGGCCGGCGATGCGCAAGCGCAGACAGGAGGCCACGATGCTCGGCTGGGTGAAGGCGCTGCCAGACTCGCTCATCCGCGCCAGGCCTGTGCTCAGCGTTGTGTGCGCCTGGGCGCTGCTGGACGGCGGCGAGCTGGAGGCCGCCGAAGCCCGGCTGCTCTCCGCCGAACAGTGGTTGGGCACGGCGGCAGACGGGCGCGAGCGACCCCAAGCCGCAGCGCCCACGATGGTCGTGGTGGACGACGCACAGTTTCGGTCTCTGCCGGCATCGATTGCCAACGCGCGCGCCTACCGCGCCCAGGCGCTCGACGATATACCCGGCACGGTGACGTACGCGCGGCAGGCGCTCGAGTTCTTGCAGGAGGGCGACTATTACGAGCGCGGCACGACGGCGGCGCTCCTCGGGCTGGCCTACTGGGCGAGCGGGGATCTCGAAGCGGCCTACCGCTCTTTTGCCGATGGACTGGACAGCCTGCAGCGAGGCGGCGGCATCCTTATCAGGATCGGCGGCACGGTGATCCTGGCGCACATAGCGGTGGCGCAAGGTCGTCTGCACGAGGCGGAACGTATCTACGAGCAGGCGCTGCAGCTCGCGACGGCGCAAGGCGAGCCGGCGCTGCAGGGAACGGCGGAGCTATACCTGGGGTTAGCCGAGCTCCACCGTGAGCGGGGCGACCTGGATTCCGCCAGGCAGCACCTGCTGCGAGGCAAGGCGCTAGGCGAGCAGGCATCCTTGCCTGGCTATGAGTATCTCTGGTGCGTTGTGCAGGCGCTCATCACGGAGGCCGAGGGCGATCTGGACGGCGCGCTCGACCTGCTGAACCAGGCGGAGCGGCTGTTTTACAGAAGCCCCATCCCTGATGTGCGTCCGATCGCGGCGCTGAAGACGCGGGTGCTGGTGGCGCGGGGCAGGCTGGCCGAAGCCCTGGCCTGGGTGCGCGCGCGCGGCCTGTCCGTTGACGACGACCTGAGCTACCTGCGCGAGTACGAGCACATTACCCTAGCGCGGGTGCTCATCGCCCGCTATCGGCGCGACCGAGCCGAAAGCGCGATTCGAGAGGCGGTGGGGCTGCTGGAGCGCCTGCTACAAACGGCGGAAGCAGGGGAGCGAACGGGGAGCGCGATCGAGATCCTGGCGCAGCTGGCGCTTGCTCACGCGGCACAGGGCGACGTCTCCTCTGCGCTCTTGCCGCTCTCTCGCGCCCTGCGGCTGGCTGAGCCGGAGGGCTACGCCCGTATCTTTGTGGACGAAGGTGCCCCAATGGCCGAACTGTTAGCGCAGAGCGCAGAGCGCAGAGCGCAGAGCGACCCGATCAGGATGTATGCTGAACGATTACTATCGGCTTTTCCCGCTGAACAGCGGGGTGAAATGTCACATCCTTCGCAGGCGGAAGCTGTTCTACGCTCTACGCTCGAACCTTCAAACGCTTTGGTCGAGCCGCTCACCGAGCGCGAGCGCGACGTTCTCCGCTTGCTCGAAACCGAGCTTTCCGGGCCCGAGATCGCCCGCGAGCTCACGATCGGCCTGAGCACAGTCCGCACATATACGAAGAGCATCTACCGTAAGCTCAACGTCAACAGTCGCCGGGCGGCCGTCAAACGGGCATCAGAGCTGGATCTGCTATAGCCGCGCAGCAAGCGGCCCGAGCGGGCATCCACGGAGCACCGCCAGGTAAACCAGCATTGCATGCCCAGCACAGTTTTTTGTCCCCTGCGTCCTCCCCCTACATCTCCCCACATAAATCCCTACACATGGGGAATGACAGCTCCCCACATTTGTTTGTATGCTCTAGCTACGCAATGGCAGGGCCGAGGAGACGTAGCCTCCCCGAAATCCCCTCCCCATAACTCTGGTCATACGACAGGAGATGCGCAACCGCGTACCTCCAAATGAGCAACATGCACGAGGTGATCGACATGAGCCCAACACACGTGTCAACCGAGCTTCATCACGTGCATGGACGCTGCGAGATTCGCCTCGAGGGACACCTTGATGAGCGGTGGGCCGACTGGTTTGAAGGCCTGAGCTTCACCCACGAAAGCGACGGGACGACCACCCTCGATGGCCGTCTCTCCGACCAGGCCGCCCTCCATGGTGTGTTCAACAAGCTGAGAGACCTCGGCGTACTGCTCATTTCGGTTCACTATGTCGGCCCAAACAGAAAAGGGTAAGAACATGAAAGCGATTGTCTACGAAACGTATGGCTCCCCCGATGTTCTTGAACTCAAGGAAGTAGAAAAGCCTACTCCCAAGGGCGATGAGGTGCTGGTAAACGTGCATGCCGCCGCCGCCAATCCTCTTGACTGGCACCTGATGAGAGGTGAGCCATTCTTGGCCCGTCTGGAAAACGGACTTCGAAAACCAAAAATCACACGCCTCGGGGCGGACATCGCGGGGCGGGTTGAAGCGGTCGGCGCCGACGTAACACAGTTTCAGCCAGGCGATGTGGTGTTCGGGGAGAACTTCGCGCGCGGGCTGGGCGGCTTTGCCGAGTATGTAGCTGTTCCTGAACGTGCGCTGGCATTGAAACCGGCCAATCTCTCGCTTGAGGCAGCAGCGGCCGTCCCGATAGCGGCGCTCACCGCTTTGCAGGGCCTTCGCAACAAAGGGCAGATTCAACCGGGACAGAAGGTGCTCGTTAACGGCGCGTCGGGCGGCGTTGGTACGTTCGCAGTACAGATCGCAAAAGCGCTCGGGACGGAAGTGACCGGCGTGTGCAGTACGCGGAATGTCGATATGGTGCGCTCGATTGGCGCAGACGATGTCGTCGACTATACAAAAGAAGATTTCACGAGAAACAGCCAGCAGTACGACCTGATTTTTGACGCCGTGGGAAATCGCTCGGTTGCCGACCTGGAGCGGGCATTGAAGCCACGCGGGATCTGTGCCGTCGCTGGCTTCACAACCCTGTCGCGCTTGTTCCAGCTTATCGTGCTCGGCGCATGGGTGTCGCGGACTGGAACCAAGCAGATCGGTCTGATGAGCACGGTACACACAAACAAAGAAGATCTGCTCTTTATCAAAGCGCTTCTTGAAGCTGGGAAAGTCGTCCCGGTCATCGATAGATGCTATCCCCTGTGCGAGACCGCCGAGGCCATCCGGTATCTTGAAACCGGGCACGCTCGAGGAAAAGTGATCATTACGGCTGCGTAACCTGCGGTGCGCTGCCCTTAAGGGAGTAGAGAAATGGATACAAACAAAAAGATGACCACGATAGATAGGAAAGCAATGCTTTCGACATTATGGATATTCGTGCTGCTTAACACGCTGTTTCGGGATATCCATGAATTATTTAGATCCGGGATGCTAGAGGAAATGATGACAGGAACCGTAAACGGCGTTCAAGTGACTGAAGGATTTTTGTTGCTCGGCGCAATAGTGGTGGAGCTCCCGATTGCTATGGTTCTCCTGTCCCGCGTACTGAAGTATCGCGTGAACCGTTGGGCAAACATCATCGCAAGCATACTAACCATTGCGATTGTTCTAGCTAATGGAGTGAGGGATCTTGATGACATGTTTTTTGTAACTATAGAAGTTGTGGCTCTGGCACTCATCATCTGGTACGCATGGAAGTGGCCGAACCCTGAGCCTCGTGCGCTTTCAGCGCAGGAGCAAGAGCTAGGAGCTAGGAGCTCGCGTTTCTGATGCGCTAGTTTGCCAATACCGCTTGTTGGTGGGCTAAACGACGCACCACGAGCCAAGACATGGCTGTACACATGCAGGCTTCACTGGTTGCCGGGATGCGTTCGTAGTCCTTGCTGAGCCGATGGTACTGGTCCAGAGAGGCGAAGGTGCGCTCCACGACCCAGCATCGTGGGAGCACTTGCAAGCCGGTTGGGATCGGCGGTGGTTCTTGGTGTCAATTTCAGAAATAGTTGGCACGATCTATCAGGATTATGTGTCACCCTGAACACCACGGCGCCCCACTGCCTGCGTGGATTCGGCAGTAGTTAGCTTTTGCCAATGATCAGCCGCTCACGGGCCGCTTCGACGACCTCGGGCCTGATGGCGTGCAGGTCATTGAGCGCCAGGATCCGCCCAATCTGCTCAAACAGCCGTTGCAGGAGCCGAAAGTTCCCTTGCGTGATGCGGATGATTGCCGCTTTGGCTTCGGTTGTCACCGTATCGCTGGTCTGCCCGATACCCCACTGGTCCCATTTGCGATCCAAGACGGCACGCAGTTCATCGGCCTCAAGCGGGCGTATCACGTGTACAAACCCGACCCGTGAGTAGAGTTGCGGGTAGCGCACCATCCGTTTCTCAATCCCCGGCATTCCAATCAAAATCAGTCCGACCGATCGCCGGTCGTAAAAATCCCGCAGTTGCTCCAGACTCGTGACTTTCAGGCGATCTGCCTCATCCACAATGACCAACTCGGTCGGGTCGGCGAGGCCTCTTCGCTCCGGCGTGGCGCGGGCCAGCACCGGCAGACAGGCGCTGCGCATGGTGCGTAAGCGCGCAATCTCGCGTATGGTCTGGCGCGGGCTGTTGGCAACCTGCGCAGTATACAGAATCGTTGCTGGCGCGCCCTCAGCGGCGAGCGGTGATTCTGCCGTAAGGGCGTAGGGCAGCAATGGTTGGTCGAGGTCCGCACGAGCATAGTAGCGGGCCGACAGCGTTTTGCCGACACCAGGGAGCCCGTGGCACAAGCCGATATACTGATGCCGCCGACAGGCATCGCAGAACTCGACGAAGCGCCAATATTCCTTGGTGATCAGGAACTCGTGGTGCGGCCGGAGGGGCTGCAGCTGCTCACTCATGGTAGTACCTTTTCAAGCGCGGACGGGATGGTTCCTGGTCGGCGGCTGCTGGAAGTTGCGGTGTTGCGGGTGGTGGTCCTTCGCGAGGCAGATACGCATCCGCCAGCGTCAGGCGATCCTCCAACGCCTGGCGCACGTCCTTCCGCCGTCGGTTGCGCGTGCGGATCAATTCCTTCAAACTGATCGTCTCCCCGGCCAATTCGTGGCAAATCGCGCGACACAAAAAGCGTTGCTCATGATAGACGCGAATTTCGGCCATATCGCGCGGGTCGTAGCGGATCGTGACCTCCTCGCCGACATAGGCAGCCAGCGTCAGATCGGTATACCGCATAGTCTGGACGCGAATGCCTTCTTGTTGGACCCGGCGGGTCTTGGCGACCGTCAA
>WNGA01002006.1_pt1 | contig 31157 bp, 24 predicted proteins | sample 5400061 | NCBI WGS metagenome assembly WNGA01 (sample SAMN13153366, study PRJNA577476) | soil metagenome | isolation source: 100 cm soil or saprolite under grassland replicate 2 | place: USA:California | collected 2016-06-15 | reverse complement strand
CGGCGAGGTCGTCCAGCAGCGCGACCACCATGGCGATCCACCCTGGCGCCTGGATCCCGCTGGCGGTCCAGACCGCCCGTGCGGCCACCTGGGTAGCCCAGGAGGCGACGGCAGCCGCCACCTTGGGATCGACATCGACATAGACCGTCGCCTGATCACCGGAAGCTGTCATCGCCGTCCCTTGCTGCACGTCCTACAAGACCGACTCGGTGTCGTCTTCGGGAGGGTTCTGAAGTCGGAGGCGAGCGCGCTCATGAGTCCTGTCCGGACCCTCCTCCACGTCGTCGAGGGCACGTTGCACTTTTTGGGCGAGCTGGAACACGGCCCAGGAACCGCCGTCGATTGGTAGCGGCTCCCTGCCAAGAACCTCAGCCACCCGAGAGAGGAGATCCTCCAGTTCAGCATTCCTCTGGAGCGTTTGGGTGAATTTCTGGTCAATCTCGTCCAATCGCCCGCACGCCTCCGCGCCGGTGCGCAGAACAAGCCGCAAGGGATCGGAACTCCCATTGAGGACCACCGGCTGCGCAACGCTGAGTGTGCGCAACGTTTCGGCACACGTGCGGTAGCGACCCACCTGGAACCTCCTGCCCTCGGGCTGATCTAATCCAAAGGCAGTAGGAATGATGAGTGTAATTCCGACTTAAGTCAAGATAAGTCTCGGCCAATCCGAGCAGATGGAATCTCGAGCAGTGTGTATAAACGTTACTTTTTGGACTAAGCGGCATACACAAGGCCGGCGTGTGGGCCAGGGTCGAGCTGTCTCCAGGGTGGCGCAGGGTCGTCGCCTCAATGCGGTCGCCGCGGTCGTGCACGAACCTGATCGCTGCGGCCAGGGCGTGAAGCAACCCGCCATGGGGAACGGCCTCGCCTTCGGCGCTGCGGGCCGTGCGCCACGCTGCCCCGGGCGGGCGACGGCCGGGCCGCCCGGCCGTGACTCCCGAGCACGCGCTCGCCGGCGCGATTCCGGCGGAATCACCGCGAGCCTCAGCGGAGCGCTAACACCGACCCACCGCTGCTGGTCAGCGGCACGGCGACGACAGTCCACAGCGGATCAAGCACCAGCCCCGTAGCACACCGGCCTCACTGACAGCCTGTCCGCGCGGCTGGCAGCCAACCTCACAGCACTGCCCAAGAGCGCTCTCAGCCCGCCGTCACGGCACTCTCACAGCGCCATCAGGCCCTGTCTGCGGTGCTGTCAAGCCTGCGGTGAGCCCGGTGTGCCTTGCTGGACCGGTCCTGCCGCTCCAGCCGAAAGGGCCAGGAATGCCGCAGCCATCGCGCCCGACCCGCACGATCCCAAACCGCGCCGTGCCAGCGGACGCAGGCGGGTGGCGAGGTCTGGGCGCTTGCGCTTGTTGGCCGCTGCGAGGTCGAAAGCAGACCCCACAACCCGGTTTGGGTCGAAGGAGCCGTCGCCCAGCGTTCGCCCGGGGAGTGGTTGACCCCAGACAGACCCCACTTCGGAAGTTCCCAAGGAGGAAATGGCGAAAATCGGCCTTCCCCTGGATGTTTGGAGAGCCAGCCCACTGCCCGCCAGCGCTCGGGGAGACCCGGCCGCTCCGCCGCCCGGTCGAGCTGGACGACGAGGAGAGCTGACCGCCTCGTGAGCACCGACCGCCGCCGCGATTCCGCTGCTACCGATGCTTGGGAGGCTTTGTCCTTGGCTGCCCGCCGTATCCGCAACGCCCAGCCCGAAGCCGCGTCGGCGGTATTCGCCACGAATGCCGCCGACACCGAGCCAGGCGGCTGCTTTCATTACACCACCCTGATCCGCAACCACCTGCAGACCCTTACCACCTGGCGCATCAGCTCCGACGCTCCCTCGGTGCTCGGTCGCGTCGTCGAGCTGCTCGGCGTGCATGCCGGCATCTCCGGTGCCTTACCCGACGGTGGAGTCATCACCGACGCGACAACCGTTGACGTGATCCTCAGCGATCCATCCGCCATCGATCTTCGCTGGTACCTGAGTGACGAGCACGTCTGCGATGAGCGAGGCGAGTGCCAGTGTCCGCCTGCCCTGTCGGATCGGAGAAGAGCAGCCCGAGCGGGCCGAGGTTGTGAACCGCGTGTACAAATCCGCTTCCGTCTGCATCGCGGCGCGGACTTGGGGATCTTCGCGCTTCTCAGCGGAAGCTGGTCGCTCGTCAAAGATGCGACAGCAGCACGGCGGACGCTTCGGAAAAGCAACGGCCCCGTCGTCGTCCGACTCGCTCTTGAGGAGCGCGTCTTAACGCTTCGCAGCCACGGCCGCGTCACCTACACAAGACCAAGGCTCATCGTGCCACGCGCGTTTACCCCGACGATCCGCCAGCAGAGGCACGAAGATCGTCCATGATCGCTGTCACTAGCGCCTGCGCCGCTTCATCGAACACCGCAGCGTCCCCAAGCCGCTGGAAGGCTTCGCGGTACGTACCCACATCGTTTGGGTCGCTAACGTTCGTCCAAGACGTGAGCAGCTCCACATGCACCAGCGAATTCTCGTCCTCATCGTCCTCGAACTCGAACAGGGTGAAGGCATTCCCATGCCAACCCGGCATCTCCACAGCCAAAGGGATGATCCCAACAGCCACGTTGGGCAGAGTCGCAAGGCTTCGGACGCGATCCAGTTGAGCAAGCATCATCGGGATAGGGCCGACCCGCCAGCGGAGCACCGCCTCGGTGATGATGAACTCGAACCGCTTGGTCTCGTCGTAGAGGACGGCTTGGCGCTCCAGACGCGCGGCGACTGCCGCGCCGATGTCGGGACGGCCGGCTGGATGGTGTCCAAGAAACATGCGGCGGGCGTAGTCAGCGGTCTGGAGCAGGCCTGGGATGACCGCAAGCTGGAAGATGCGAATCACGGTGGCGGTGCGTTCAAGCTCCCCGACTTGCCGCTGCTTAACCGGAAGCCCCTCCCGCAGTGCCGAGCGCCAGTTAACCGCCTCGGTTAGGGCCAGCTCAGCCCGCTCGACCAGTTCCCTGGTCTTCTCGGGCGATGCGCCCGTGGCGCGTGCCCATGCGTCCACGATGTCCACGTCACGCACGGCCACACGTGCATTTTCGATCTTGGAAACCTTGGACTGACTCACGCCAAGCTGGTTAGCAAGCTCATAGGTGGTCAGTCCAGCCGCCTCGCGGAGCTGCTGCAACGCGGTAGCAAGCCGGCGGCGCTCGATTAGCAGCTCGGAGGTGTGGGTCTCTGTCACGCTCACCCTGTCGTCGTCTTCACCGGATCGGTGTCGACGTCAGCGCTGGGCAGGTACTCCTCCAGCGGCACCGCCAGCGCCAGCGCCAGGTCCCGCTGCGCCTGGCACCGAGCAATGGCGTCTGGATGGTGGGCCCGCTCGGCACCGAGGAACCGGCCCTCCTGGTCGTAACGCAGGAGGACGGCCACCGCCCGATCGGTATCCGCGTCGAACAGCCAGAAGTCCTCCGTCAGGCTCCCCAGCACCGGATGGCCGTCACGGTCAGCGATCCAGATGTCCTCTCCGGCGGCTGCGTTCTCCACGTAGCCGAGCAACTCGAAACACATGTACTCGGTGAGCGGCCGGCTGACGACATGCACACGCCGCCACTGTCGCCCGGCTGCGGTGGAATCGGCAACCAGCCGTAGCCACGGACTGGTCTCCGTTGTGCGCTTGGGCGGCCGTCCGGTCTCCCGGAACACCCGAAGTCGCTCAGCGTCCTCCGGGATCGAGTACTGCGGCAGCGTCTCCAAGCGGAACGCGCCATGCTGCAACCCCTTGATGACCTGGTACATGTCGCCCTCGGTCACAGACACCCGCTCCAGCCGCCGGGCTGCCTCGAGATACAGGTCACGCGGCACCTCGGCGAGCAGCTCGCCTGCGGGCGGCGCAAGCTTGGCGATCACCGCCTGGTCATTCACGCCGGATCCTTGGACGACGACCGTGCCCCGATCGCTCTCCAAGATCTGCGGGCAGGTCAGGCCGTTGTCACACGATCCCGCGACCCGAGTCACCTGCATTACTGCCACCTCCACCATGCGCCGAAGAAGTCGGACTTCTATCATGGTCGGCGACTTGAGGATCCTCGTCAAGAATCACTGCTGGGCAGGTGGCTTCGACCTCCGGCGCTCGCTCGGCTTGGGGACAAGCCCCTCGGTCTGCTCGCCGTGAAGCACGACCCGTACGCGCTCATGGACCGGCAGCGTCTCACCGGCAGATCCGAGGATCAACACGCAATCGACGGCCACCGTGAGGAGGGTTCGCTGCTCGTGAAGGGAGAGGGCCGCCCAGGCTTCCCGGCTTTGCATCGCATCGAGCAGGAAGCCGACCTCGAACGTTGGGGGAGGGCCGAGCTTGTCCCTGGCAGCCAGAAGCGCCCTACGCTGTTCCTTCAGGCGGTCCATCATCCGGTCCCACCGCTCGATGTCTTCCGGGGCATCAAACTCGCTGCGAAGGTAGCGGGCTTCTTCGAGCCCGCCGATCCGCTCGCGCACGTCGGCGAGCCTTGCCTCGAGAATCGCGCGCTCTCCTTCCCCTTCTGCCATGGTCAGCTTGCGCCAGCGCTCCGCGATCAGCTGGAAGACCTCGTCATCGGGTTCCATCGCCGCAAGTCGCTGGGTGAGCTGCCGCACAGCCTCGGTGTCGGCCCGCGGGACGTTGATGGTCGCCTTGCGGGCGCAAGTCCGCCCGACAATATAGCTTCCACACCGGTACTGGTTGCGCTTGCCGGCTCCTACCATCGTGTAGCCGCACTGTGCGCACCGCGCGATCCCGCTCAGCAGATACTTCGCGGGTCGGCCGGCGCCGGTTTTTCCGCCGAGCCGCCTGAGGTTCTTGCCCGCCGACGAGATGATCGTGGTGCGACGCTCGAACTCGGCGAGCACCGCCGCGCGCTCGCCAGGTGTGATGATGCCTTCGCCATAGCTGACCGGGTCGCCGTCCGGGCCAAGAACGAGCGAGCCGTTGTGTCGTGCCCATCCGCACACAGACGGGGCCTGGAGCACTCTGGTCACCGTGTTGGCGTGCCATGGGGTGTCGTCTCGCTCCGTCGTCTCCTTGCCCTGCTCCTGCCATTCCCGCGCCTTCAGCGCCCGCGGCGACAGGTGCTCTTCCTTGTTGAGCTGGATCGCAAGGCGACGAGCTGGGACGCCGTTCAAGAAGTCGCGGACCAGCCGTCGGATGATGGCGGCTTCCTCTGGAATCTGAATAAGCCTGCCGTCCTCCACCCGGTACCCAAACGGTCGGGCCGAGGTCCATCGGCCCTGGAGACGGCGGGTCTCATGCCAGTCAGCGATTCGCGATCCCAGGATTTGCGATTCCTCTCGGGCGCGCTCGGCGAGGAACGCGATGATGGCCCGAGACGCTGGCATGGAACTGTCGAGCGCTTCGCGCACGAAGATGATCCGTCCACCTGCCCCCTCGACGGTGTCGAGGACGTCACCGACATGGCGCATGCCGCGCCGCGACAGCCGGTCCAGCGCCGGCACGATGAGTGCCTCGACGTCGCGGGTGACGACCGCCGCGACGGCGCGTTCAAGATCGGGAAGCCGAACATCCTTGCTGCCGGTGATGCCCTTGTCATAGAACTCATAGCCGGGCTTGATCTTCAACCCGTGCGTCAGAGCCGCTTGCCGGTTGACGCGATCGTGCGTCTCGGGGCTGTCTTGGTTGTTGCGGTCGGGCCGGACCAGGCTGACGCGGCCGTAGGTGGCGGCCCATCCTGCGGCGGGGTGGCGGGTGGCGACCATCGGAATCTCCTTCGACGGCGGCACGACAGGATGATTATAACGTTCCCTGTTGGTGCCACCGGGTCCCTTGGCTGGAGATGCTCGACGGTGCTCCGGCCGTCGCCGTGCTGCGTGAGGGCCGGACGCGGGTGCTCCGGCTGCTGTTCGGCCTGCCCGCCAGGGTTGAGGTCGGTCTCGGCGGCTTCATCGATGCGGTGGCCGACCAGCTTCACCTGCCGGCGGGGGAGTGGCTGTTGCGCGCGGTCGCCGCGGTCTTCCTCGACCCGCTGGTCGCTCTGGGCGTCGCCGCGATCGACCCGCCGCCACCACGGCTGCCGGTCACTGCCCGGCTCAGCGACCGGGCCGAGACGGTGATCGGCTCGGCGCTGATCGCCGCGGGCGAGGACCTCCCCCTCAGCCGAGCAGGCTGAGCTGCTCTGGCGGGCGACCCTCGGTCGGGGTGAGCCGTGGGGTGATGGGCTCGACGAGCTGTGCGGCCGGGTGGTGGCGCTTGGCCGCCTGCACTTGCTCGCCGATCGCCTCCTGGATTGCCTTGGGCGCGTTCGAGCCGCGGTACATGCGCTGGTAGCAGGCCACCAGCTGGGGATACTCGCGCTCGAGCCAGGGCATGAACTCCTCTTTGACGCCCGGACGCAGGTGCAGCGTGATCGGGGACACGTGGGTCGCGCCGGCTGCGGCGGCGGCTCGGACCACCGCCCTGAGCTGGGCGGGGGAGTCGGAGATCCGCGGCAGGATCGGGGCGATCAGCACGCCGCAGGGCACGCCGGCCTGGTTCAACGCCCTCACGGCGTCCATGCGCGCCCTGGGATGCGGTGTCCCGGGCTCCGTGCGCCGCCAGACCTCTTCGTCCAGGGTGCCGATGGAGAGGTTGGCGGTGAACCCGGCGACCTCGGCGAGCTCGGTGAACAGATCGAGGTCGCGCAGCAGCAGGGGTGACTTGGTCAGGATCGAGCAGGGGTTGGCGTAGTCGCGCAGAGCCGCGAGCACCCCTCTGGTCAGCTGGTAGCGTCCTTCGCAGCGCTGGTAGGGATCGGTGTTGGTGCCCATGGCCACGTGGGCGCCGGACCAGGAGGGCCGCCGCAGCTCGCGCCGCAGTACCTCGGGCGCGTTGACCTTGACCACGATCTTCCGCTCGAAGTCTTCCCCGGCCCCGAAATCGAGATAGCTGTGGCTGGGCCGAGCGAAGCAGTTGTGTGACACCACTCCGTTCGCGATGAAGTCGCCCGTCCCGGTGGTGATGTCGACGAGGGGGAGGTCCATGCCCAGCGGCTCGATGGCCACGACACGCAGGAGGGTGTCGCTGGTGATCGCGAGCCCTTCGATCGACCGCTTGCGAGTGATCGCAGGGTCGACGGTATGAAGGAAGCGCAGGTGCTCCGGCACGCCCCCGAGGAGCCGGAGGCAGGTGGGAGGCCCCGGTCGCGGCGCTGGCTCGGTGGCGAAGTCGAAGCCGAGCCGCCGCAGGCACGAGGGGATCTGGTCGAGAAGCGATTGAACCGTGCTGGTGATGCGTAACACGCCGTTGCTGTGGCAGCCTTCGGCGTCGAAGATGCCGGCCAGGAAGCCCTTGCACCACTCGGCTGACGGAGCGTGGGGCCAGAGGATGACCTCGTCGAGCTCGGCCAGGTATGCGCGAGTCCTCCGAAGCGCCTCCAAGTCGCCCGGCGCCAGGCGGAACCGGTCGGCGTCTCCGTGGGCTCGACCGGGCCGCTGGTAGCTGTGGTGGCCGGGGCGACCGTCGCCGCGAATCATGCCGCGGAGGTACCCGCGCCGGTAGTCAGGGCTGTCCTGTGGGGGTGGCGCGAACCGCCCGGTGCCGATGAGGTTGTTGTGGACCGTCAGGTGCGGTCGCCGGTCCGGACCATGCTCGGAGCCGGTCACGGGCCTCCAGCCACGTTCGCTGAGGAAGCGGTGATCGCCGCTGGCGACGAGCTCTGTGCCGTCCTCGAGGGTGATCCGGTACGCGGTCTTGACCGTCGACCAGTGGGCGAGCACGCGCGTGGTCATGTACCGGCGGCACCGGCCGTACCGGACGGTCCCGTAGACGGCGTCCCCGACCTGCACGTCGGCGAGCGGTCGGGTGCGCCCGTTCGCCATGAGGATCGGGGTGTCGCCCAGGACGCAGTACGTGCAGGCATGGGTGCATCCGCGGTAGACGTTGATGGTCCAGTCGAAGCCCATGCGGCTGGCGGGCGGGACCCGGTTCAGGATGGACTTCGCCTCGACCTCGTAGAAGGTGACGTCGCGGAACTCGGGCGTATCGAAGGTCCGGACGACCGCGGGTGCCTCGAACAGCGGCAGCTCGGCCCCCCGCGGCCGGCGCTGCTCCCCACGCAGGTCGCTGAACGTCTGCATGCGGACAGGGTAGAACAGGTGTTCGATGACGGCAATGGGTCACGAGAGGACCGCAGCCAGCCGCGCCGATCTGAGGCTGCGGGCTCGCCGGCGTCGCTGGGGCCGCGGCGGGATGGCCGGTCCGTTCAAGAACGGCGGCCCTCGGAGTCGTAGGGTTGCGGGCATGTTCGCTTCGCTCAACGCCCACGCTGCGCTGGTCGGCACGCCGATCGGTGCTGCCGTCGCGCTCAGGATCCAGGCGCCATGACACCGACGGCTGCTGACTGGCAGGCGCTGCAGGGCGCGATCGCTGGCGATGTCATTCTCCCGGGCGCGCCCGACTATGAGCTGGTGCGCAAGCCGGCCATCGCCCGCTTCCACGACGTTCGGCCACAGGCGGTGGTGCTGTGCGGGACCCCTGCCGATGTCGCCGAGACCATCTCGCTCGCGCGCCGGTCTGGGCTACGGACGGCCGCCCGCAGCGGCGGGCACTGCTTCGCCGGGCGGTCCTCGACCGAAGGGATCGTCATCGACGTCACGCCGATGCGCTCGGTGTCGGTCTCGGGCGGGCTGGCGACGGTGGGCGCTGGGGCGCGGCTCGGCGAGGTGTACGACTCCCTGGGCGAGCATGACCTCACCATCCCCGCCGGCTGCGGCCCCTCGGTCGGGATCGCCGGTCTCACCCTCGGCGGTGGGCTCGGGATCCTCGGCCGCAAGTACGGGCTGACCTGTGATCACCTGCTCGCGGCACAGGTCGTTCTGGCGGACGGTCGCGTCGTCGAGTGCGACGACCACCATGACCGAGAGCTGTTCTGGGCGCTGCGCGGCGCCGGTGGCGGCAGCTTCGGGGTGGTCACGTCGCTGACTTTCAGCACCGTTCCGGCGCCGCCGGCGACGAGCTTCCACCTGGTCTGGCCACACGTCCACGCGGCCAGGGTGATCGACGCCTGGCAGGCCTGGGCGCCAGCCGCGCCCGATGAGCTCGCGGCCAGCTTGCTGCTGACCGCTGGCGGCGACGTCGGTCAGCCGCCGGTGGTCAATCTGTTCGGGGCCATGCTCGGCACCGGGTCCGCCACCGTCGAGCTGCTCGACGAGCTGGTCACCACGGCGGGCGCGGACCCCGCGTCGGCGTCGAGCAGGCAGATGCCGTTCCGAGCGACGAAGCGGTACCTGGCCGAGCTCGGCGACCAGATGGAGGGGACTTCGCGGGACCAGCGGTCGCAGCCGGCTCACGCCTTCAGCAAGTCGGAGTTCTTCGCGCGGCCGCTGCCCATCGAAGCGATCGCGGCGCTGGTGGGGAACCTCGAGAATGGGCGGGTTCAAGGGCAGTCGCGGGAGCTGGACTTCACACCGTGGGGCGGTGCGTACAACCGCTTGCCGGCTCACGCCACGGCGTTCGCCCACCGCGGCGAGCTCCTCCTGCTCAAGCACGCGGTGGTCGTGGATGCCGACGCGTCGACCGCCAAATGGGAGGCCGCACGGCGCTGGCTGGTCCGGTCGTGGGCTTCGGTGCATCGATGGGGGTCGGGACGCGTGTACCCGAACTTCCCCGACCCGGACCTCGAGGACTGGGCGCACGCCTACTACGGGGACAATTACGACCGCTTGCTACGCGTCAAGGCGAGCTACGATCCGGACGACTTCTTCCGCTTCCAGCAGTCGCTTTCCGCCCGTCCCCTCCATTGAGGCCGAGCGCCAAGGTAGCGGCACGCAGCGGCAGGGCGCACCGATGATGGCCGTGACGATCGGTTCCGTGACCATGGCCTCATCTCGCGGAATTGACGAGACGGCCAACCGCGACAGCACTGGAGAGATGATGATGAGCACCTTCACCGACGCCGAAGTCGAGTATCTGAACAGCCAGCCGCTCGGGCGCATCGCCACGGTCGGCCCCGATGGCAGGCCGCACGTCATGCCGGTGGGGGTCTTCTATGACCCCGAGACTCAGGCCATCGTGATCGGCAGCGCGAGTGACATGGCCGCGAGCAAGAAGTTTCGCGACGCGCAGCGCCGTCCGGACGTGGCGCTCGTCATCGACGATCTCGCGGCCGTCGATCCGTGGACGCCGCGTGGCATCGAGATCCGCGGGCGCGCGGAAACGCATACCGACGGCGGCGAGGAGGTCGGCGAGCGCCTTGGCGCCGGGTTCCCGTTCAATCCCGCATGGATCCGCATCCGCCCGCGGCGGATCTTGGCATGGGGCATCGACAGCGGCTCATTCGCGCTTTCCGCGCGTGATGCGGCGGCGGTTCCCAAGCCGTAGTCCGGAAAGGGCATCCACAACGAAAGGGTAGTAACGAGCCAGACCAGAGTCGTGCATCAGTCGGCGATCCGCGCGATGGACGGCTCAGGTCCCCCCGTCGGTGTCAGCCATAGCCCCCGGGCTGCCTCGGGTCCTCGGGCTGCCTGGGGCTCTCGGGGTACCTGGAGTCCTCGGGGTGTCCCGCTGGCCGTCGGGATATTCGGGCTCGCCGGCGCGGACCTTCTCGACCATCCGCTCGAGCCGGCGGATGGCCTGCAGTAGCACGGACATCGGCACCTTGACGTGGTCGGGCACACAGCCGGCGTGAAGCACGCGGGCGTCGTTGGTCATGAACACGACCCGATGGTCGACCGGCCGATCGCAGATCATGCACCTGACGCGCTGGTGGACCATGGTCGACGAGGCGATGATCGTGATCCGGCCCGTGTGCTCGTCCATCATTGTTCTCTTCCTCGGCGGTGGCCCGGATGTCGCGGGCTGCTGCTCGACCCAGGCTACCGCCAAGTCTGCCTCGCTGTCCGGCCCGGCGAGCGAGCCTGATTGCCAGAGCTTGAATTAGGATCGGCGCGGCGGGCGAGCTGTGGCAGGAGGCTGACCATGGGCATGTGGAACCGGCAGGCCGAGGCGATGCCGGTCGACGAGCGCGCTGAGCTGCAACGCCGGCGCCTCGGCGAGCTGCTGCGACGACTCGGCGAGCAGAGCCCCTTTTACCGTCGGCATCTCGGCGAGGCAGGGGTCGACCCCGCCGCCGGCATCACCCTCGACGACCTGCCAGCCCTGCCTTTCACCACCAAGGCCGACCTGTGGGAGCACTACCCCTGGGGCATGCTGGTCGTGCCGCGCGAGCAGGTGATCCGTGTCCACGGCTCCTCCGGCACCGGCGGCCGTCCAACGCTGGTCGCCTACTCCCGCGCCGATCTCGCCCTATGGGCCGAGGTCTGCGCCCGAGCGCTCGGCTGCGCCGGCGCCGGTCCCGGCACCATCGTGCACAACGGCTACGGCTACGGCCTGTTCACCGGGGGCCTCGGCATGCACGCGGGCGCTGAGCTGATGGGCTGCACGCTGGTGCCGGTGTCGGGAGGCCAGACCGCCCGCCAGGTGACGCTCATCCGCGACCTGCGTCCAGAGGTGCTGTGCTGCACACCGTCCTACGCGGCAAGGCTGGGCGAGGCGCTCGCCGAGGCCGGGATCGCCCGCGAGGAGATCTCCCTGCGGGTCGGGATCTTCGGAGCCGAGCCCTGGAGCGAGGCCATGCGTGTCCAGATCGAGGTGATGATGCCGCTCCGGGCGCTCGACATCTACGGCCTCTCCGAGGTGATCGGGCCAGGGGTCGCCTGCGAATGCGTCGAGGGTCAATCCGGCCTGCACGTCAACGAGGACCACTTCCTGGTCGAGGTGGTCGACCCGGCCAGCGGGGAGCCGCTGCCGCCGCGGACCCGGGGGGAGCTGGTCTTCACCACCCTGACCAAGGACGCCATGCCGGTGCTGCGCTACCGCACCGGCGACATCGCCGCGCTCGATCCCGGCCCCTGTGGGTGCGGCCGGACGCTGGTGCGCATGTCGAAGGTGCTCGGGCGTGCCGACGACATGCTGGTGATCCGCGGTGTCAACGTGTACCCGAGCGAGGTCGAGGCGGTCCTGCTGGCCGAGCCGGCCGTGGGGCCGCAGTATCTGCTGGTGGTGGACCGCACCGGGACCATGGCGAACCTGGTGGTCGCCTGCGAGCTGGCAGCCGCCGGCGGCGATCAGGGGGAGCGGACGGGCGCCTCGCTCGCCACCGCGCTGGAGCGTCGGCTCGGCCTCCGCCTGGACGTGCGCGTCCTGGCCCCCGGGACCCTCCCCCGCACCGAGCTTGGAAAGGTCAAGCGCGTGGTGGAGCAGACGCCCGAGCACGACCCGCTCCAGGGGCTGCGCGGGTAGGGCGCGGGAGGTGCATGCTGGCTTTGAGGCTGGCGCGGCGGGGACGGCGCAGCGCTGTCCACAACCTGAGGTGTTCCTCTTTCGCTCGAACGGACGTTCCCTTACGCTACGCACGGCCGAATTGCCTGTCACGCTCAGCCTGTGGGCGCCGCGTGAACCGTCTGAGAGCCCTCGATTAGGACGAGGCGGATGCCAAATCCCAGGTTCCTGATCCACGACCTGAACCCCGCGCAGCGCGCGGCGGTCGAGGCGACCCGTGGGCCGGTCTGCATCCTGGCCGGGGCGGGCACCGGCAAGACGCGGGTGATCTCGCGCCGGGTCGCCTATGCCATCGCGACCGACGCCGTCCATCCCAAGCACGTGCTGGTGGTGACCTTCACCGAGAAGGCGGCGGGGGAGATGCGTGAGCGGCTGGCCCAGCTCGGCTTCCCGGGGGTGCAGGCCCACACCTTCCACGCCGCCGCCTGGCGGCAGCTCCGCTACTTCTGGCCCCGGCTGTCCTCGACCCGCCTGCCAGAGGTGCTCGACTCCAAAGCGCCGCTTCTGGTCCCGCTGCAGCGCAGCCTCCCCGGCGGTTACAAGTTCACCACCGTCAAGGACCTGGCCGACGAGATCGAGTGGGCCAAGGCGCGGCGCATCACGCCCGACGACTACCAGCGCGCGGTCGAGGGGACCAGCCGCTCGGTCCCGCTGCCGCCCGACCTGTTCGCCGGGCTGTACCGCCGCTACGAGCGGGCCAAGGAGCGCGCCAGCCGGATCGACTTCGAGGACATGCTCTCCCGCATGCTCGACGGGCTCGAGGGCAACCAGGACGTGGCCGAGGAGTTCCGCGGCCAGTACCGCTGGTTCTCGGTGGACGAATACCAGGACACCAACCCCTTACAGCAGGGGTTGCTGGAGGCATGGCTCGGCGAGCGGCGCGACCTGGCCGTGGTCGGCGACGAGGACCAGACGATCTACACCTTCACCGGCGCGTCCAGCGAGTACCTGACCGGCTTCCCGCGGCGCTTCCCGGACGCCCAGGTGCTCCAGCTCGAGCAGAACTACCGTTCCACGCCACAGGTGCTCGCGGTTGCCAACCGGCTGCTCGCCAGGGGTCCACGGCGGCGGGCCAAACGCCTGGTGGCCACCATGGAGCCGGGGCCGGAGCCGGTGGTGGTCGCCTTCGAGTCGGCCGCCACCGAGGTTGCCGCCCTGGCGGCGGAGGCGCGCCGCCTCGGCGACGCCGGCGTCGCCCTGGGAGAGATCGCGGTCCTGGTGCGGACCAACGCCCAGATCCCCCCGATCGAGGAGGCGCTCGCCGGCGCGGGCATCCGCTACCAGGTCCGCGGCGAGCTGTTCTTCCGCCGGTCGGAGGTGCGGCAGGCGTTGCGCCTGCTCCGGCCCCGCTCCGACCGGACGGCCGGGGGCGGGCTGGTCGACGCGATCGAGGCGATCTGGTTCGAGCGCATGGACTTCCGCCGCGACGGCGCGCCCGACGGCGAGGAGGCGCGCCAGCGCCACGCCAGCCTGGTCACGTTGCTCGGGATCGCCGAGCGGCTGCAGGAGGCGGACGAGCGGGCCGACCTGGCCGCGTTCCTGGCCGAGGTGGAGCAGCGCGCGGCTGACGAGGCCGACGGCGTCGGTGGCGGGGTGAACCTGCTCACCTATCACCGGGCCAAAGGGCTCGAGTTCGACGCCGTACTGCTGCCCGCGCTGGAGGAGGGCCTGCTGCCGATCCGGCAGGCCAGCACCCCTGACGAGGTGCACGAGGAGCGCCGCCTGCTCTACGTGGGGCTGACCAGGGCGCGCCTGCACCTCTGGCTGGCCTGGGCGGCGCGCCGCGCCGGGCCGTCAGGCCGCGAGCAGCCTCGCAAGCCGTCGCGCTTCCTCGACGACCTGGTGCTCCCCGGGGAGCGGGTCCGCCCGCGGGCGGTGGCGGCCGCGGTGACCCGGACCGCCGGCAATGGGGCAGGCGCACCCGACTCGCCGCTGGCCGAGCGGCTGCGTGCCTGGCGCCGGGAGCGGGCGAGGCAGGACGGAGTCCCGCCCTACGTGGTCTTCAACGACCGCACGCTGGCCGCGCTGGCCGAGCGCTGCCCCAGGAGCCGTGGCGAGCTGCTGGCGGTCGAGGGGATCGGGCCGAGCAAGCTCGACCGTTACGGCGAGGACCTGCTCCGCCTGCTCGACGCCGCGACCAGGCCCAGCGCCGCCGGCTCGGCGTAGCTCACCCGCTCCAGCCGGTCGCCGTCGAACTCCAGCGTGGTCACGCTGGCCAGGGAGCAGCGCCGCCGTCCGGGCCAGTGGCCGAGCGGCTTGCGTTCGTAGGCGAGTCTGGCGACCCAGATCGGCGCCTGGTGCGACACCAGCACCACCTGCTGGCCGGGGAAGCGCTCCCTGGCCGCGGTCACCGCCCCCTGCACGCGCTCGGCGATGTCCACATTGCGCTCGCCCCAGTAGGGGGTGCTCTTGTCACGCAGCTTCCACCAGAGCCCGGGGTGGCGCAGGAGGTACCAGCCCATGCTGCCGGCGACACCCTCGAACAGGGTGCTCGCCTCGATCAGGCGCTCTTCGGTCTCGACCATGAGCCCGTGGGGTCCGGCGATCGCCGCGGCGGTCTGCTGCGCCCGCTCCAGTGGGCTGGCCAGCACCGCCGCCAAGGGGATCGGAGCGAAATGGCGCCCGAGCATCTCGGCCTGCGCCCGGCCCCGGATCGAGAGGTTGAATCCGGGCAGGCGCCCGTACAGCACACGTTCAGGATTCTCGACGTGCCCATGCCGGACCAGATGGATGGTGGTCTTGGTCACGGGCTCGGATCCTCGCGGTGGTCGTGGTCGGTGCTGGCGCTCGCGCATGGTAACAGCGCTGGCCCGCCGCCGGTGACGTTCCTGGCCCTGAGACCAAGCGAGGCCCCCTCGCGGGGCCTCTACGCCAGCGTTCGCGCTCCTCGTGAGCGCACCTCAGTCCTCAGCGACTACACGCTGCCCTCTGCAACCTCACTAGTTCTTGAAGGCGTCTGGAGAGTAGTTCCACGGCTGGCCGCGGTCGATCTGAAAGCGGCCACCCACCTCGGGATCGCGGTCGATGCCGACGATCTGGTGGCACTTGGGGCACTCCCAGCGCTCGAACCCATAGGCTGAGCTCTGGAGCGTCATGCGTGAGCCGCACTTGTCGCACACCTCACGCTGCAGCGTGGGGGTGCTGGTACTTGTGTCGCTCGGGAAGTCGGTGCCCATGTCGTCTCCTTGCTCCTCCCGCCGTCGTCCAGCGGGCACCACCAGCATGGCCCAACTCTCGCGATCTTGCATCCATCTCTTCGTAACTTCCGCATGCCGATCTCGTCTCGGCTGGTCCTCCGACTGACGCCGACCGACCCATTACGGAGTTCTGCGTGCCTGACCTGCTCAGAACTACCCCCTAAAGGACTACGGAAAGCGGATGAGTCACGCATCCGATCACTGCAAGTGGTCTTCGAGCCGGTCTCGAGAATCGGCCACGGGGAGGATGGCGACGAGTACGATGCGGGCATGGCTGGGCTGAGCGACGAGGCTGCGCTCGAGCGGCTCGTGCTCTCGGGCGGTCCGCTGCGGATCGACGAGGTGGTGGCGGTCGCCCGCGGCCGGGTGCCGGTCGAGCTGAGCGACGAGGGTCGCAAGCGCATGTCCGCCGCTCGCGAGGTCGTCGAGCGCGCGGTCGCCGAGGGCCGGCGGGTCTACGGGGTGTCGACCGGGTTCGGCCTGCTCGCCAACACGCCGATCGCCCCCACCGACCTGCGGGAGCTGCAGCGCCGGATCGTCGTCTCGCACGCCACCGGCAGCGGTGACCCGCTGGACGGCGAGGTCGTGCGGGCCATGCAGCTGCTGCGAGCCCGCACCCTGGCGCAGGGCTACTCGGGCGTGCGGCCGGTCGTGGTCGAGGCGTTGCTCGCGTTGCTGACCGCCGGCGTGATGCCGCTGATCCCCGAGCATGGCTCGGTGGGCGCCTCGGGCGACCTTGCCCAGCTCGCGCACCTTGCGTTACCGCTCATCGGCGAGGGCGAGGTCGAGGTGGACGGGGAGCGCATGCCTGCCAGCGAGGGACTGCGCCGCGCCGGCATCGAGCCGCTGGACCTCTCCTACAAGGAGGGTCTGTCCCTGGTCAACGGGACCGAGGGGATGCTCGCGCTCGCCTGCCTGGCGGTGACCGACGCGGTCGCGCTGGCCAGCATGGCGGACGTCGCCTGCGCCATGTCGGTCGAGGGGCTGCTCGGCACCGACCGGCCGTTCCAGCGGCGCCTCCACGAGCTGCGGCCGCACCCCGGCCAGCTCGACAGCGCGCGGAACCTCCGGGAGCTGCTGGCGGGCTCGCCCATCCTGGCCAGTCACCGCCACTCCGACCACGCCATCCAGGACGCCTACTCGCTGCGCTGCGCCCCGCAGGTGCACGGCGCCTGCAGGGACGTGCTGGTCTTCGCCCGCCAGGTGGCCGAGCGCGAGCTCGGGTCGGTGACCGATAACCCGGTCGTCTTCGGCGACTCGGGCGACGTGGTCAGCGTGGGCAACTTCCACGGGGAGCCGCTGGCATTCGTGCTCGACTTCCTGGCGATCGCGCTGACCGAGCTGGCCGACATCTCCGAGCGCCGGGTCGACCGGCTGCTCGACCCGGCGCTCAACCACGACCTGCCCCCGTTCCTCGCCAGGGACCCCGGCCTGAACTCGGGGCTGATGCTCACGCAGTACACCGCGGCCGCGCTGGTCAGCGAGTGCAAGGTGCTCGCCCATCCGGCGTCGGTCGACTCCATCCCCACCTCCGGGAACCAGGAGGACCACGTCTCCATGGGCTGGACCGCCGGGCTCAAGCTCCGCCGGGTGCTGGCCAACGTGCGCCGCACCATCGCGATCGAGGTGCTCTGCGCCGCCCAGGCGATCGACCTGCGCGCACCGCTGCGGCCCGGCGCCGGCGTGGCCGCCGTGCTGGAGCGGGTGCGGCGCGAGGTGCCGCCGCTGGAGGAGGACCGCTTCCTCGCTCCCGACATGGCGGCGGTGGAGGCGCTGGTCGCCGGCGGCGAACTGGTGGCGGCGGCGGAGCGGGCGGTCGGCCCGCTCAGGTGAACGAGGCAACCAGGTGACCGTCTGGGGGAGGTTGCTGCGATGGAAGGTGCGAGGGTGGTCCGGGCGCCGCGAGGAGCGGAGATCTCCTGCCGGGGCTGGCAGCAGGAGGCGGCCCTGCGCATGCTCTGCAACAATCTCGACCCCGAGGTCGCCGAGCGCCCCGACGACCTGGTCGTCTACGGGGGCACCGGCCGGGCCGCGCGCGACTGGCGCTGCTTCGACCGGATCGTGGCGACGCTCCGCCGCCTGGGAGACGACGAGACCCTGCTGGTGCAGTCCGGCAAGCCGGTGGGCGTGTTCCGCACCCACTCCTTCGCCCCGCGGGTGCTGATCGCCAACTCCCTGCTGGTGCCCGCCTGGGCCACCTGGGAGGAGTTCCGCCGGCTCGAGGCGGCCGGCCTGACCATGTTCGGCCAGATGACCGCCGGCTCCTGGATCTACATCGGCACCCAGGGGATCCTCCAGGGCACCTACGAGACCTTCGCCGCGGTCGCCGCCGCGAAGGGCTGGCCGAGCCTGGCCGGCAGGATCGTGCTCACCGCCGGGCTCGGCGGCATGGGCGCGGCGCAGCCTCTGGCGGTCACCATGAACGGTGGGGTCGCGCTGTGCGTCGAGGTCGATCCCGAGCGCATCGCCCGCCGGCTCGCCACCGGCTACCTCGACGCGCGGGCCGACGACCTGCGTGACGCGGTCGAGCGGATCGAGGCGGCCGCGCGGGAGCGTCGGGCGCTCTCGGTCGGCCTGCTCGGCAACGCCGCCGAGGTCCTTCCCGAGCTGCTCGCCCTCGGCTTCCGGCCCGACGTGGTGACCGACCAGACCTCGGCCCACGACCCGCTCGGCGGCTACCTTCCCGCCGGCATGGACCCGGCCGGCGCGCCGGCCGCCCGGACCCGGGACCCGGACGGCTACATCAAGCAGGCGCGTGAGTCGATCGCGCGCCACTGCGAGGCGATGGTCGGCTACCTGCGGGCCGGAGCGGAGGTGTTCGACTACGGCAACAACCTGCGCGGCGAGGCCAGAGTGGCTGGCTTCTCCGACGCCTTCGCCTACCCCGGCTTCGTCCCCGCCTACGTCCGTCCGCTGTTCTGCCAGGGCAAGGGACCCTTCCGGTGGGCGGCGCTCTCCGGTGACCCGGCCGACGTCCTGCGCACCGACCAGGCCGTCATCGACCTGTTCCGCGAGGACGAGCACCTGGTCCGCTGGCTGCGCATGGCGGAGGAGCGCGTCCAATTCCAGGGGCTGCCCGCACGGATCTGCTGGCTCGGCTACGGGGAGCGCCATCTCGCCGGGCTCGCCTTCAACGAGCTGGTCGCCAGGGGTGAGGTCGGGGCGCCGATCGTGATCGGCCGCGACCACCTGGACGCCGGCTCGGTCGCCTCGCCCTACCGCGAGACCGAGGCGATGGCGGACGGCTCCGACGCGATCGCCGACTGGCCGATCCTCAACGCGCTGTTGAACACCTGCTCCGGGGCGTCCTGGGTGAGCGTGCACCACGGCGGGGGCGTCGGCATCGGCCGCTCGATCCACGCCGGCGTCGTGGTCGTCGCCGACGGTACCGACCAGGGCAGGCGCCGTCTCGAGCTGGTGCTGACCAACGACCCCGGCAGCGGCGTGATGCGCCACGCCGACGCAGGCTACGCCAGTGCCGTCGAGGTCGCCGGCGCGCGCGGCCTGGACCTGCCGATGCTGGAGGAGGGGCGGTCGGGGTGACCGGGCAGGTCGACTTTCTGCTGACCGGCGCCGGCCAGCTCGTGACCGCTGACCCGAGCCTGGGCGAGGGCACGCTCGGGCTGGTCCAGCGGGGCGCGGTGGCCGCCAGCCAGGGCACGGTGGTGTTCGCCGGACCCGAGGCCGAGCTGCCCGAGCTGCCGCTGGCCGAGCAGTGCACCCGGCTCGACGCCGGCGGGCGCGCGGTCCTGCCCGGCTTCGTGGACGCCCACACGCACCTGGTCTTCGCCGGTGACCGCGCCGACGAGTTCGCCGCGCGGCTGCGGGGCGTGGGCTACGAGGAGGCGCTGGCGAGCGGCGGCGGCATCCACCGGACGGTGCGCGCCACCCGCGCCGCGAGCCACGCCGAGCTGGAGGAGGCGGCGGCCGAGCGGCTGGTCCAGGCGGCGCTGCACGGCACCACCACCCTGGAGGCGAAGTCGGGCTACGGCCTCAGCGTCAACGACGAGCGGCGCTCGCTGGAGGTGCTGGCGGCGCTGTCGGGGCGCACGCCGATCGAGATCGTGCCGACCTTCCTCGGCGCCCACCTCATCCCGGCCGAGTACGCGCACGACCGTGCCGGCTACCTCGGCCTGCTCGAGCGCGAGATGCTCCCCGCGTGCGCGCCGCTGGCGGAGTTCGTCGACGCCTTCTGCGACCGCGGCGCCCTCACCGTCGCCGAGTCGCGGCGGGTGCTGCAGGCCGGCCGGCGCCACGGCCTGCGGGCCAAGCTCCACGCCAACGAGCTTGGGCCCACCGGCGGAGCCTGGCTCGCCGCCGAGCAGGGCTGCGTGTCCGCCGACCACCTCCTCTACCTGGACCGGGCGGAGGCGGCGGCGCTGGCGGCCGCCGGCACGGTCGCGGTCCTGCTGCCCGGGACCAGCTTCCTGCTCGGCACGGGCCGCTCGGCCCCGGTCCGCGTGCTGCGGGAGGCCCGCGCCACGCTCGCCCTCGGCACCGACTGCAACCCGGGGACCTGCTACTGCGAGTCGATGCAGCTCGTGATCGCGCTCGCCTGCGTCCACGACGGCCTCACGCCGGAGGAGGCGGTGCTGGCCGCCACCGACGGCGCCGCGCGAGCGGTCGGCCGCGAGGGCCGGGCGGGCCGGCTCGCGCCGGGGGCAACCTGCGATCTGGTCGTGCTGGCCGGGCGCTCCTACGTGGAGCTCGCCTATCACCTGGGGGTGAACCTGGCCCACCAGGTGGTCAAGCGCGGGGTGGTCGTCGCCCGCGACGGCGTGCCGCTCGGGCTGCTCGAGGCGCGCCCGGCGGCGACCGGCAGCCCGGGGGCCGCCTGATGATCGCCGGGCCTCTGGTCGAGAGCGTGCCCAACTTCTCGGAGGGTCGCCGTGACGAGGTCATCGACGAGATCGTGGCGGCGTTCGCCGGCGCGCATCCGGACGTGCTCGTGCTCGACCGCTCGAGCGACCCGGACCACAACCGCTCGGTGCTCACCCTGGCCGGGCCCGGCCCGGCGCTGGTCGCGGCGGCGGTCGCGGGAGCGGCCGCCTGTGCCCGCCTGATCGACCTCGGCCGCCACCGGGGCGTCCACCCCCGCATGGGAGCGCTGGACGTGCTGCCGTTCGTGCCGCTCCCTGGCGCGCCTCCCCCGGACATGGGCGCCTGCGTGGACCTGGCTGTCGAGGCAGGGCGGCGGCTGGCCGAGGAGGTGGGCCTGCCGGTCTACCTGTATGGCGCGGCCGCGCGGCGGCCCGGTCGCGCCCGCTTGCCGAACGTCCGCGGCAGGGGCTTCGAGGAGCTGCTCGAGACCGCCGCACGGGACCCTGCCCGCGCGCCCGACCTGGGTGGCCCGGCTCCCCACCCCACCGCCGGCGCGACCGCCGTCGGGGCGCGACCGTTCCTGATCGCCTACAACGTCAACCTGGCCACCGGCGACCCCAGCCTCGCCGGCGACATCGCCCGGGCCGTGCGCGAGCGCGACGGGGGCCTGCCGGCGGTCCGGGCGCTGGGCCTGGCCCTGGACCGGCGAGGGGCGACCCAGGTCTCGATGAACCTGCTCGACTTCCGCGTCACCCCGCCGGCCGCCGCCTTCGCCGCCGTGGCCGAGCTGGCGGCGCGGGCGAACGTGGCGGTGATCGACTCCGAGATCGTCGGCCTGGCCCCGCGCGCCGCCCTCGCGGGCGTCGATCCCGCCGGCCTCAAGCTGCGCGATCCGTCGCCGGAGCGCATGCTCGAGGAGCGCCTGCGGCGAGCGCTCGCCCGCCGCGAGGGCAGCGCCGGGGCCCCGCCGGCCCCGCCGGCCCGGCGCGTCTAGCTCGCCGGTTTTTCTCTGGCGGCGCGAGAGGGGGATACTTCGGACGCAACCAGCGGAGGGAGACAGGTGAGGCAGGAGCAGTACGGGCCGGGCCAGAACGCTGGCCCCAGCGGAGCCCCCAGCGCCGTCGAGCACGGCCTGTCCGACAGCACCCAGCCGATCTCCGAGATCGACGACTACGACGACGGGCTCTGGCCGCGGCCGGTGCCGGAGCGCAAGGCCAACGGCGCGTACTGGACCGGCGTGGTGTTCCTGAGCGCCGGGCTCATCGCGACCATCGCGGGGCTCGCCACCCACGTGACCTCCATCGTGCAGACGGTGCTGCTGGCGATCCCGCTGGTGGCGATCGGCATCGGGCTCGAGCGCGTTGGCCGCAGCGCGGCGCGTGGCTCGTTGCGAGCGGTCGGCAGCCTGCTGGTCGTGATCGCGATCGCCAGCCCGATCGTTCTCGACGTCTCCTCTCCGGGAGGAGGATCCAGCTCCACCGTGAGCGCTCCGGTGCCCGCCGGCACCAACGAGGCGATCCTGCGCACCAGCGAGGGCGGCGGGCAGCTGCGCATCGACGCGGGCGCCATCGGCCTGTACCAGGCCGAGCTGCGAAGTCCCGGCCGGCCCAGCGCGGAGGTGTCCACCAACGCCAAGGTCGCCGTCGTCGACCTGCGCAGTCCGGCCCAGCGCGGACTGCTGGCCCGCAACCGGGGCAGCGACTGGGTCCTGCGGCTGAACTCGGGCATGCCCTGGCGCATCCAGGCGGAAGCCGGGGCGCTCACCGGCGACCTCGACCTGCGCCGGCTCGACGTGCGCCGGCTTGACGTCGACGCGGGCATCTCCCGGCTCGCGGTCCGGCTGAACCAGCCCAGCGGGCGGGTTCCGGTGAGCATCCGGATCTCGACGGGACTGCTCGACATCTACCTGCCCAGGTCGGCTTCCTGCTCGATACGGGTGGACGGCCCGTCGCTGAGCAACTTCTCCTCGGCGGGCTTCACCAAGCGCGACGGGGCGTGGCTGACCGGGACGCCGGACCGCAAGGACAGCTTCAGGATCGACGTCCATCTGACCGGCGGTCGCGTCCGCGTCCACCGATTCTGAGCGCGCCGGGTCCGCCGCGGAATGACGAGACCCCCGGTGACCGCGGGCTCGCGCTTCGCCTTCCCCTTACGAAGCGAGGGCCGTTGTGTTCCGGGGGCCTCGTTGGGAGCACGATGGCATGCTCACCGCAAGCCGTCAACGCGCTCGTCGCAAGACCTGTGGACAGGGTTGGGGACAACTGGCCTGCGCTGTTGATCACGCTGCCCGGGCTGTGGAAAACCAGGCGGCAGGCTGGGGACAGTCCACCCGGCGCGGAAATTGGATCGGGCCGGTGACCTGCCTGGCCGGTGCGACCACCCTTGTGGACAGGAAAAATTGCGTCGCGGCGGGTCGTCGGGTGCCCATGGGATACTCGCGTGGCCATGCCACGCTCCGCTCCGCATTCCGAGGGCTCCGCGCGCAACCCCTCCGCCAAGCCGGCGGTCCGGGTCGTCCGCAGCCCGCGCCGGCGCAAGACGGTGAGCGCCTACCGTGACGGCGACACGGTCGTCGTGCTGCTGCCCGGCCGCATGAGCCGGCGCGAGGAGGCGCACTGGGTGGCGACCATGCTGGAGCGCCTGGAGCAGCGTGAGCGGCGCCGGCAGCCTCCCGGCGACGAGCAGCTGGAACAGCGCGCCCAGCAGCTCGCGGCCCGCTACCTGGACGGCGCGGTCGAGGCGCGCTCGGTGCGCTGGGTGAGCAACATGCGCAGCCGCTACGGCTCCTGCACGCCGGAGGACGGCACCATCCGGCTGTCTGACCGTATCGCCCACTATCCGGCCTGGGTGCGCGACTACGTGCTGGTCCACGAGCTTGCCCACCTCAGCGTGCCGGATCACTCCGCCGCGTTCTGGCGGCTGGTCGCCCGCTACCCGCTGGCCGAGCGCGCCCGCGGCTTCCTCATCGCCAAGGGGATGGAGGACGGGAACCAGGGTCAGGACCGCGAGCGGGACCTGCCCGGCGCCAGCTAGCCCCGGCCAGGCTCGCCGGGGCCGCCCTGGTCACCGGGCGCACCCGGGTCGCCTTCGTCGAGGAGGGCGCGCAGGCCCTCGTCGAGGCTGACCTCCGCTCCGCCGACCAGGCCGACCCGCTCGAGCCAGCGGCCCGGGACCGCCAGCTCCTCCGGGGTGGGCAGGTCATCCGGGTGCGCCCAGAGCCGGTCGAGGCCGTCCACGTCGGTCGCGGCCAGCACCTCGTGGCAGAAGCGCTCGCCCCTGGCACCACCGGACCGCTCCGGGTCGACGCGCAGCAGCTGCGCGAACAGGGCGTGGGCGCCGTCCTCCTCGGCCAGGCGCGCGCGGATCGCCGTCTCGATCGAGGCGAGCGCCGGCAGGCGCTCGGCGAGCACCCGCTCGCACAGCACCATGGTGTAGCCGTCCGCCAGCGCGAGCAGCACCTCCAGCCGACCGGTCGCGGCCTGCAGCTCCGAGCTGGGCGGGCCCGTCAGGCTCTGGCCGCCCTCCAGCAGCCCCTGGATGCTCTCGGGCGAGCTCATGTCCAGCGACTGGAGCCGCTCCATCAGCCCCGAGGCGTCCGGCTCCGTCAGCCTGGCCATCTCGTCGGCCAGGCGCTGCATGTGCTCCGGCAGCCAGCTCACCCCCGCCAGCAGCCGCTGGCGCAGCACCCCGTGGCACGCCAACCAGAGCCGCAGCTGGTCGCGGGGGAGCCCGCTGGACTGCTCGAAGGCGCTGACGTTCTCGCTGAGGAACACGATCCGGCTGGGGTTGCGCGCCGGCAGGGGCAGGTCGTACTGGCTGAGCACCAGGTGAGAGAGCTGGCCGACGACCGTGCCCAGCTGGAGCCCGACGAGCAGCCCGCCGAGGCGGCCCATCAGCTGGCCCATCTCCGGTGGCAGACCTGGTCCCGCGCTCGGCCCGATGGCGTCGGCCATACGGCGCGCGCCCGGCTCCACCACCGGGGCGAAGCTGCGCAGGACGCTCTCGACCCAGTCCGGGCGGCTGGTCGGCTGCGCGGTCAGCGGGCGGTCAGGGCCCGGCAGGGTGCTGACGGCGCCGACCCACAGCTCCGCCAGGCGCAGCTGGTCGCCCCACGTGCGCTGCTCGCCCGGCTCCGGCGTGAACTTGGGGACCGGCAGCGCGGGTGGCCCGCCGAGCGTCTCCGCGCCCATTGCCGTCGCCACCGCGACCTGGCGGGCCAGCTCCCAGTTGACCGGTCCGGGCTCACCGGAAAGCAGCCGTGCGAACTCGCGAAACAGGGGGATCCGACTGAAGAAGTCGCCGCCTTCTCCCGGAAGCTCGCTCATAGCGTCATCCTACTCGCGGAAGGGGCGCTACCTTGACGCTATCTTCGGGTCAGCTCACGGTAGCCTGAAGCGAGGGAGCAGGCGTCGGCCGCGCTTCTGGACACTCTTCGAGCAGGGGATGACACGGTTGGCCGGAAAGACGATTGTCCTGGTCGGTGCGCATCACCCGGGTGCGACCCGGCTTGCCCTGGCGCTCGAGGACGAGCCAGAGGCCGAGCGGGTCCTCGGGCTCGGCCGCGTCGCGGCGCCGCTGCTCGGGCCGAAGTTCGAGCACGTCGCGGCCGATCCAGGCGGCCCGCGCTTCGACGCGGCCGTCGCCGGGGCTGACGTGCTGGTGCTGTTCCCCATCGTCGGGGTGGGCGACCGCGACGAGCGCGGCGCGCGCGAGCAACTGGTCGCCGCGATCCGCCGCTCCCTCGAGCCCGCCCACCGCGCCGGCGCCGTGGTGCTCTGGTCGAGCGGGGTCGTATACGGGGCGCATCCGGACAACCCGGTGCCGCTGACCGAGGACAGCCCGCCGCGACCGAACTTCGATTTCGCCGCCGCCCGCGCCCTGACCGAGGCCGAGCGCCTAGTGCTCGACCCTGGCGTCGGCAACCCGGAAGCGAGCCGGGTGGTGCTTCGCACCGCCGCCATCTGGTCCCCCGCCTGGGGCGGCTTCCTGGCCCGCATGCTGGTGGGTCCGGCGATCGTCGGCGTGCGCGGCTACGACCCGCCGGTGCAGAGCCTGGACCCGGACGACGCCACCAGCGCGCTGGCGCTGGCCGCCGGCGGCCACCTCGCCGCCGGGGTGTACAACGTCGCCCCCGACGACTGGGTTCCGGCGAGCCAGCTCGCCAGGCTCACCGGGCGGCGCCGCCTCGAGGTTCCCGAGGCCGTGGCCTTCGCCGCCGCGGACCGGCTCGCCTGGCTCGGTGTGGCCGGCGCGAGCCCGGGTGAGCTGCACCACCACATGTATCCCTGGGTGCTCTCCAACGCCAGGCTGCGCGCGGCCGGCTGGACGCCCACCCGATCGACCGCCGAGGCGCTGGCCGCGAGCGGCCGAGCCCTGCCCGAGGGCGTGCGGTTCGGCAGAGTCCAGGTGCGGCGCGGCGACGTCCTGCGCGGAGCCGCCGCGGGACTGGCCTTCGTGGCCGCCGCGGCCGCGCTCGCCCGCCGCGCGACTCGTGGAGGCAGGTCGTGAGCCGGGCGCTGGCGATCGACCTCGGCACTGCCAACACCCTCGTGTACGTCCGCGGCCGCGGCATCCAGCTCCGCCAGCCGACCGTCATCGCCCTGAACGACAGCAGCGGCGAGATCCTCGCGCTCGGCGACGAGGCCTATGCCATGATCGGGCGCACCCCGGGCCACATCGTGGCGGTGCGGCCGCTGCGCGGCGGCGCGATCTCCGACTTCGACACCACCGCTCGGCTGATCCGGCTGCTCCTGCAGCGGGTGACCAGGGGACCGATGGGCAGGCCGAAGGTCGTGGTCTGCGTCCCCTCGGCGATCACCCAGGTGGAGCGCAAGGCGGTGCAGGAGGCCGCCCTGCACGCCGGCGCCAAGGTCGCCTACCTGATGGAGGAGCCGATGGCGGCGGCGATCGGCGCGGGCCTGCCGGTGCAGGAGCCGACCGGCAGCCTGATCGTCGACGTGGGCGGCGGCACCACCGAGGTGGCCTGCATCTCCCTCGGCGGCATCGTCGCCTCCAAGGCGCTGCGGCTCGCCGGCTTCGACCTGGACGCCGCGATCATCCAGCACGTCCGGCGCGACTACGCCATCGTCATCGGCGAGCGCACCGCCGAGAAGGTCAAGATCCTGATCGGCTCGGCCGTGCCGCAGCCCGGGGCCGAGGACAAGCTCGAGGTGCGCGGCCGTGAGCTGGCCACCGGGCTGCCCAAGACGATCCTGCTCACCGCCGGCGAGGTGCGCCAGGCGTTGGCGGAGCCGGTGTCGCAGATCGTGCAGGCCGTGCTCGACACGCTGTCGGCGGCCCCGCCGGAGCTCGCCAACGACGTGCTCGACAAGGGCATCTTCATGACCGGGGGATCGAGCATGCTGCGCGGCCTCGGCGACCGCATCGCGCAGGAGGCCGACGTGGCGGTCCATATCGTCGACGCGCCGCTCGAGTGCGTGGCACTGGGCGCCGGCCGGGTCATCGAGGCGTTCGACGACCTCGGCCCGATGTACGTCGAGTCCCCGAGATACGTGTAGGAAGATGGACGGGACGGCGACGCCCGGGATGGAGGAGGTCGCGTGCGGCACCGCATCACCGTCGGCGTAGGGGGCGTGGCGCTGGTCGCCGTGGTGCTGGCGCTGAATCTCTACCAGCTCCCGGTGGTCGCGCTGTCCCCGGGCCCGGCCGAGGACGTGCTCGCCCGCACCAAGGTCCAGGGCAGCGCCCGCGTCTACGACTCCAGCGGCAAGCTCTACCTCACCTCGGTCGGGATCGACGACGACGTGCGCTTCTTCGAGGCGATCCTCGACCTGGCCAACCGCGACGTGCAGCTGCGCCCGCGCCGCGTCGTCTACCCGGAGGGCCAGAGCACCCAGCGGGTGAACCAGCAGAACGCCGCCGACATGGACGAGTCCAAGCTGCTCGCCACGGTGGTCGCGCTGCGGCTGGCCGGCCGCAGGATCGACCCGGCCGGCGTGGAGATCGTGGACGTGCGCCCGGGCGCACCGGCCGACGGCAAGCTGCGGCCCGGCGACCGGCTCGAGCGCGCCGACGGGCGCGCCGTCACCAACATCCAGCAGCTGCAGGTGCTCATCCGCAGGCACCGGCCGGGCGAGGTCCTCGCGCTGGGAGTCCGGCGCGGCGACGCGGACGTGCCCGTCAAGGTCGCGGTGGCCATCGACGACGGCCAGCCGCGCATCGGGGTGGTGCTCCGCGAGGTGTACGGCCGCCTGCCGATACAGGTGAGCATCGACACCGAGAACATCGGTGGGCCCTCAGCGGGGATGATGTTCGCGCTGTCGATCTACGACAAGCTCACCCAGGGGGACCTGACCGGCGGCCGCAGGGTCGCCGGCACCGGCCAGATCACCGAGGACGGCTCGGTGATGCCGATCGGTGGGATCGTCGAGAAGCTGATCGGGGCCAGGCGCCAGGGCGCCACCGTCTTCCTGCTGCCGCGCGGCAACTGCGACGAGGCGTCCGCCCACCCGCCGCGGGGGCTGCGTCTCGTCCCGGTCTCCAACGTCCGCGAGGCCGTCGCGTTCCTCGAGTCCAAGCCCGGCACGTCGCCGGTGCCCCACTGCTGACCGCGGTTCCACGGCCCCCGGCCCGTGGAGCCAGCCCCGCGGACCGGTCGGGGCTGGCTCCACCGGCCAGGCGTCGCCGTGGCCGCAACGGTACGGGGTCCGCGCCACGAGCCCCTCGTTCCCGCCGCACCCGTGCTAGGGTCTGCTGGTGGCCAGCCGCAGGGGGTCGGGCTGGCCACCAGCAGTGTGCGTGAACGGATGCACTCGAGTGAAAGGCACGTCGCGTGGTCGCAGCTCGCCGCCCCCCTCGCCGCTGGGCGATCGCAGTCCTGTTGCTGGCGTTCGTCGTGCTGGCCGCTGTCGGAAGCCTGTCGAGCTTCTACACCGATCTTCTGTGGTTCGGCGAGGTCGACAAGACCAGCGTGTTCTGGGGCCAGATTCGTGCCAAGCTGACGCTCGGGCTGCTGGCGGGCGTCGGCACCGGCGTGATCATCGGGATCAACCTGTGGCTGGTCGAGCGCCTGGCGCCGCGCTATCGTCCGGCTGTGGTGGGCCGGCCCCAGATGGAGCGGGTCCAGCAGGTCCTCGGCCCGTACCTGCGGCCGCTGCGGATCGCCGTGGCGGCCTTCATCGGCCTGCTGGTGGGCCTGGGGAACACCGGCTTGTGGCAGAGCTTCCTGCTGTGGCGCCACGCCGTGCCCTTCGGTGACCGCGACGCGCAGTTCGGCCGGGACATCGGTTTCTACGTCTTCCAGCTCCCCTTCCTGCGGTCGGTGTTCGGTTGGCTGTTCACCACGCTGGTGCTGGCGCTGCTGCTCTCGGCGGCCGGGCACTACCTGCTGGGCGGCATCCGGCCACAGGCCCAGTCCAACCGCATCGCCGGAGCGACCCAGTCACATCTCACCGTCCTCCTCGGCCTGATCGTCGCGCTGAAGGCGTGGGGCTACTGGCTGGACAAATACCAGCTGGTCTACTCGACCCGGGGTGCGGCGACCGGCGCGACCTACACCGACGTCAAGGCGCAGCTTCCCGCGCTCGAGGTGCTGTTCTGGGTGGCGCTGATCTGCGCGGTGCTGTTCTTCTGGGGGGTCCGCAGCCGTGGCATCGCCGTGCCGCTGTTCAGCATCGTGCTGCTCGCCGGCGTGTCGATCATCATCGGCGGGGTCATCCCCACGGTGTTCCAGCGCTTCAGGGTCGCGCCCCAGGAGCTGCAGCGCGAGCGGCCCTACATCCAGCGCAACATCGACGCCAGCCGGAAGGCGTTCGATCTCGGCGGGATACAGGTGCGCTCGTTCGAGGACAGTCCCAACCTCACCGCGGCCGACGTCAGCGCCAATCGTCCCACAGTGGACAACATTCGTCTGTGGGACCCGGAGGTGCTGCAGCCGGCGATCCGCAACCTCCAGGCGATCGCCCAGTACTACTCGTTCAGCGACGTCGACGTGGACCGCTACCCCGTGGACGGCCAGCTCCGGCAGGTGATGGTGTCGGTCCGCGAGGTCGACCCGAGCCTGCTGCCGCAGGCCGCCAAGACGTGGCAGAACCTCCACCTGGCCTATACGCACGGCTACGGGGTGGTGGCGACCCAGGTCAACACCGCGGCCAGGCAGGGCCAGCCCGACTTCATCGTCTCCGACTTCGACCAGGAGCGGGCCAAGATCCCGGTGACCCAGCCGCGCGTCTACTTCGGCGAGCCGCCCGAAGCGGGACCGGACTACGTGGTGGTCGACACCAAGCAGCCGGAGGTGGACCGGCCGACGCCCACCGGCGACACCCAGACCACCAGCTACAACGGCGACGGCGGCATCCAGCTCTCCAGCTTCGGGCGGCGGCTCGCCTTCGCCCTTCGCTTCCGCGACATCAACCTGCTCATCTCCGGCAACCTCACGTCGAAGTCCCGGCTGATGTTCAACCGCGACATCCGCGACCGCGTCGAGAAGGTGGCGCCCTTCCTGCAGTGGGACGGCGACCCGTACGCGGTGGTGGTCGACGGCCGCATCCTGTTCGTGCGCGACGGCTACACCGTCACCGACCACTATCCGTACGTGCAGCGGATCAACCTCGGCGAGGCGGCGGCCCGCGACGGCTCGACCGGACGGGGCGTGCACGGCTCCGGCAACTACATCCGCAACTCCGTCAAGGCCGTGGTGGACGCCTACACCGGCAAGGTGACGCTGTACGCGTTCGACGAGTCCGACCCGATCCTCAAGGCGTGGCGCAAGGCGTTCCCCGACCTGTTCGCGTCCAAGTCCTCGGTCCCGCCCGGCCTGGCGGCGCACCTGCGCTACCCGGAGGACCTGTTCGCCATCCAGACCGACCGCTACACGCTCTACCACCTCACCAAGGCCGACGACGTGTACTCGCGCAAGGACCTCTGGGCGCTGCCCGAGGACCGCTCCGGCCAGATCCGCTCGCAACAGGGCCAGAGCGCGGTGGCCTCGCTCGCGCCGCCCACCAACCCGGCCAAGATGCGGCCCTACTACCTGCTCACCACCCTGCCGGGGCAGGCGGGCACGAAGTTCGTGCTGGTGATGCCGTTCACGCCGAACAACAAGCAGAACCTGCTCGGCTATGTCGCGGCCAGCTCGGACCCGGCCGACTACGGCAAGCTCTCGCTCGTCGGCCTGGACCCGTCCCGCACCATCGACGGGCCGACCCAGGTGAACTCGAGGATCCTGGCCAACACGAGGGTCGCGTCCGAGCTCTCACTGCTGAACCAGCAGGGGTCGGAGGTGATCCTCGGGAACCTGCTGATCGTCCCGGTCAAGAACTCCCTGCTGTACGTGCAGCCGATCTTCGTGCGCTCGACCACGGGCAGCAGCGGGGCGGGATCCGGCTCGACCACGATCCCGTTGCTGGAGAAGGTGGCGGTGGTGCTCAATACCGACGTCGGCTACGCGCCGACGCTGTCGGAGGCGATCGCCGAGGTGGTGGGCGGCCAGGCACCACAGCAACCGCCGCCGCAAAACCCGCAACAGCCGACGCAGCCGCCGGCCACCGCGAACGTGCAGCAGCTCCTGCAGCAGGCGAACCGGGAGTACGACCTCGCCACCCGGGCGCTGCAGCAGGGCAACCTGGCCGCCTACCAGCAGCACGTGAACGCGATGGCGAAGCTGCTGGACCAGGCGCTGGGCGCGAGCCAGGCCAAGCCCCCGGCGGCCACGGCGCCGGGCGCCGGAGGCTGAGATCGCCTTTGCGGAGCGGGCTTTCGCTGTGCTACCTTGCGCCAGCAAACGGCGCGGGGTGGAGCAGTCTGGTAGCTCGCTGGGCTCATAACCCAGAGGTCGAGGGTTCAAATCCCTCCCCCGCCACTAGTACCAGGGTCGTCCTGAGCAGGGCTGGAGCCCTTCACCTCCTTTCGGGTGTCGAGGTCGAACAGCTTC
>WNGA01005739.1_pt1 | contig 31158 bp, 36 predicted proteins | sample 5400061 | NCBI WGS metagenome assembly WNGA01 (sample SAMN13153366, study PRJNA577476) | soil metagenome | isolation source: 100 cm soil or saprolite under grassland replicate 2 | place: USA:California | collected 2016-06-15 | reverse complement strand
GGTGACTAGGGACCGGTTGCGGGGATCGTCATCAGCAGGTCCGCGACTCGGCGGGGCTGGTCGATCTGGAGGTTGTGGTGGGCGTCGGGAAGGATGAAGAGTTCCGATGCGGGGATGGCGTCGTGGAACGCGCGCGCGATGTCGCTATTCAGGTCGGGATCCTTGTCTCCCCAGATCAGGCGTATCGGCCGTGGAAAGGAGGCAAGTTCGGAGAGACGCCCGGCGTTGGCTCCGACGGCTGGGATGGCGTCGCTTGTCAAGGAGAGCAGCGGGGTACGACTGCTGTTCCTTCCTGAGAACTGGCGATAGAAGAGCGGAATGAAGTGATCGGCGTCGCGTTGGCGCGTGAAGAACTGTCGCTCCTGCCAGAAAAAGAGTCGGCGGAATGTTGCGGACTCCCGGGCAATTTCCTCGCTCAGTGGCGCGAGGTTGGCGGCGAGGTCCACCCCTAACACTGGGGCGTTCAGGTGAGCGAGCGTCAACAGGGCAATGAGGGCGGGCGGTCGTGTGGTTGGAGCGGGCAAGTAGAAGGTGTTCATCAGGGTGAGCGATGCGGTGCGGTCGGGATGGTCCAGGGCCCAATTCACGGCGGCGGGGCCGGCTGCGTCGTGGGCGACCAGGCTGGCTTGCTGGAGGTTGAAGTAACGGATGACCGCGTCGAGGTCCTCCATCTGGTTCGCGAACGTGTAGGGGTACCTCTGTGGTTTGTCCGATCTTCCCCAGCCGAGGAAGTCGAAGACGATCACACGGCGGCCCGAAAGTTCCGGCACGAGCCGGTCGTAGAGATTGGGGCACGGAGTGATCTTTGGCGTCGCGTCCGGCGACGTCAGCCCGCGCTGAAGTGCTTGCTTCGAGCACTAAGGGGAACGCCAAGGCGGGAATCAGGAGCGCCAGAGCTGCGGGAAATCGGCGGGCCACTTCGACTCCCTCCTGATGTACAGGACTCCCTCGGCGACTCATTCACGCGGGACAGCCGCCGCCTGCGAACTCACGATGGAGAACGCCGTTGCGTAGCGGATCCCGGAGCCGTCTACGCCGACTATGCGTTCGGCGCATGGCGAGGTCTTGAACAAAACGCCTGCTGCTCCAGCCCGTATGACCTGACCTCATGCGATCGTCGAATTTGATGGCCATGTTCGCTCCTAACGACGCGCGATGCGCCGCGCGGGTCGGACGGTTTCGGCTGATCGTGGCGTCACCGGGCCATGAGTTGCTGGGCGACGACTTCGGGTTGGTCCCATTGAGGCCAGTGTGAGGCGTCTTCGACGACGTGCAGGTTGGCGTGCGCGAAGAGACTGGCAAGGTGGCGGGCCAGATCGGGGCTCAGGTATTCGTCGCGCGCGCCGAACAACAAAGTCACGGGCGCGTCGAGTCCGGCGAGATGCCCTGCCCTGATCCGGTCATCGTGGCGGTCGAGTTCTGCGAACAGGGCTTCGGTCCAGGCTCGGATGGCCGGTAGGGCATCTGGCGTGTCAGCGCCGCCAAAGAACTGCGGGACGATCGAGACGGCCCCGATTCCGCTCTGATCGAGAGGGTCGATGCCGAACCGTCGGGCGGTGTGCCAGAGCAACCAGAGGCGCTGGTTGGGGTCGTTGATCATCGCGTCCGCGAGCGGCGCGAAGTCTTGGTCTGCGAATAAGCGGATCATCTCGGGAAAACGCAGGGACGGCGCGTGCCCGTAGTAGGTATTGAGGAGGATGAGCTGGCCAACGCGCCGAGGTTGGTTCACGGCGTAGTTGATGGCGACGGCGCCCGAGGCGTCATGGGCGACCAAGGTGGCGCGCTCGAGTTCAAACGCGTCGAGCACCGCGCCGAGCTCGTCCTCGTGGTGGCCGCGCTTGAACCCGGCGGGGTCGCGGCGCTCGGAGCGGCCATAGCCCACGAAGTCGAAGGCGACAACGCGCCGGGGGGCAAGGAGGGGGGCGAGTCGGTCGTAAATTAGCGCGGGCCGACGTAGGTCGGCTCGACGGTCGACGACTCTCGCAGGGCGAACCCGTCGTTGTCTGGTCTCCACCGTTTGCTTCCAGCCGCGTGCATCCCGTCTTCTTGCGCCCGAATGCACACCGCGTCGTCAGCTACAGGCTAGGTCTACCTTCAGGACCCATCGCCGTTGCCACGGCGTTTCCACAGCTCGGCCGTTGTATCGACGCCGCACCCATGCGACTGCTTCAGCGCGTGGGACGCCCGCCAGCACCGCGATCGCCGCCAACGCCGTCCCGGTCCGGCCGACGCCGCCGCCACATGCGAGCTCGACGCGCTCGGACGCGGAGCGCCGGTAGGCCTCTGCGAGTGCGGCGATCGCGTCGTCCGTAGATGTCGGTGTGCGGAAGTCGGGCCACCGCACCCATCGGTGATCCCATTCGAAGGGTCCGGGATCGCGCGCCAGGAGGTAGACGCCAAATTCGGGCTCGAGGCCGTCGGGCAGCGGGCGTCGCAGTCCCCGACCGCGGATTCTGCGGCCGCCGGGGAACTCCACGATGTCCGGACCATCCGCCCACGCGACCACGACGCCATCGTAAAGGCCGGTGTTCGACCACGGCCGACATCGCGATCCGAACCACTCGTCGCGGGACCGGCCAAGCCTGCTTGACGCGCGACCTACCGCCGGATCGAGGGCGCCCAACGTGCCGATCTGTGCTTGTTCAATCGGTTGGAGTTGGTGTCGTTATGTGTTCGCGTTTCCTTGTGCGGGCGAACCGTTCTCCCAGCGCTTCACAACGACCTTGAGCTACGACGGGACCACGATCACCGGATGCTGGGGGATCGCCGAAGACGGCATCAACTACACGACCGACTTCGACGTCATCTACCGCAGAGTCGACACCAAACGATGCCGGCACGAATCTCCGGAGTTGGACGCGCACTGATGCCGAACTCAGTGGCAGAGGCTTCGTTCCGCGGTCGAGATGAGCGCCTTCTCGACGTCCTGTCGGGAGCGGCGGCGCCCGGTGTAGAGGAGATCGAAGGTGTCGAAGCCGGTCAACACCCAGAGCAGGTCTGTCGCATCTTCGACGCCGACGTCGGGTCGGAGGAGGTGTTGGTCGCCGAGCTGGCCAGCGATCCCGACCATCCCCAGAGCGCGTCCAGCCTCCATGCGCGCGACCGATCCACCGACTGCGTCGGGGTCGAGCCGTGCCATTGAGTAGAGGGACCGAAGCACGTCTCGGTGTGACCCGTACATGCGCACCGCACCGCTGATCGTCCCGCGCATGGCTTCGCGGGCGTCGGGATGCTCTGCGGCGGTCAGCAAAGCGGAGAATCCCCCGCGCCGCAGGACGTCGGCGCCGAACTCGTCGAACAGCGCGGCCTTCGAGCCGAAGACCGCGTAGACGGTGGACCGCACCACACCGGCGATCCGGGCGACGTCGTCGATGTTCACCCGCTCGGCCGGCGCGTTCGAGAGTCGCTCGTACACCGCGTCGAGTATCCGTCGTCGGGTCTCCTCGGCCGACTCCGCGCGGGCTCGTTGTTCGTACCTCCTGGTCGCCACAGACACCAGCCTACTTTGAGTTGACAAGCTGTTCGACGAAAGACATACTGTCCGATGAAAGTTGGGAAGCCCAGGACCGGGGAGGTCGGTGGCATGAAGGTGATGATCCGCTACCGGGTCCGACCCGATCGCGTCGATGAGCATCTCGGACTCGTGGCCGCAGCCTTCGAAGAGATGGCGGTGCTGCGGCCACCTCGCCTGCGGTACACGGCCCACCGACTCAACGACGGCCTCACGTTCGTCAATCTCGTCGAAGGAGACGATCTTCCCTCCCCCCTCCCGGACCTCGGCGCCTTCCAGCGCTACCGGGCGGAGCTCGACGAACGATGCGACGAGCCACCCGTCATGACCGAACTGATCGAAATCGAGTCCTACCCACCGCCATCACCTCCCGCGGCGACGACACCGAGGAGACAACAATGAGGACCACCGCGTCGGGCGCCGGCTGTATCGCTGACGGGTGGGCAGCAGAACGAACCGCGTAGCCGGGACAATGAGTGGATATGGCAGCGCTCATCGACCAGCTCGAACAGCTCAAGAAGAACCTCCGGGACCTCGTCGACCGGGATTCCGAGGGCCGCTTGCTCCGTGCGTCGGAATTGCTCGACTACGGAGCCTCAATCGTCGTCGTGGCCAGTCGCAGGCGGGTCGCGTCGGGATACGACCGTCACTCGAGCACCGTGGCATCGAGTTCTGCGAGGAACCTTGCGGTCGCCTCGTCGGCGGGCAGGAATGCCTCCAATCTCAGCTCGGCGACTGTGACATCTACTGCGGTGCCGAAGTGCGTGAGTGTCGTGAGGAGCTGTAGTTCAGTTTCACGCTGGCGAAGTCGCAGGGGTACCGCGAATCCCAGGTAGTCCGGTGTCGGTGCTCGAGGGCGATCGGGCACAAGGCCCTCTAGCTGGGCGACCAGCGCCTCGATTCGGTCGTTGGGATTGTGACCCGCCTCTCGCTGGAGGCCGTCGATGACGTGCCAAGCCCACACGTCAAGGTTCAGGATGCGGGGCGCCAACCCTTTCGGATGCAACAGCAGGAGCGGGATGCTGACCGGCGGCACGAGCAGCTCTTGGGCGACGTCCTGGGTCAGCGCCCGGAACGCTCGGTTGCTCGAGATGAGGTTCCCTTGCCGATCCGTCGTCACCGCGGGGTACGGGAGATGGCCTTTGAGGATACGTTCGAGGGCGGCGCGAACAGGACCGAGTTCGGGGTCGTCGAGGCTCGTCTCCTCGTAGGCCGGGGCATATCCGGCCGCCAGCAGGAGCGCATTTCGCTCTCGAAGCGGCATCTCGAGAGCCTCGGCGAGTCGTAACACCATGCCCCTACCGGGCACGGAGCGTCCGTTCTCGATGAAGCTCACGTGCCGTTGGCTGGTCCCCGCATTCACGGCGAGCTCGAGCTGGCTCACCCGCCGACGGCTGCGCCACTCGCGAAGAGAGGCGGCGAGCGCCCCGCGCTCGACATGGTCGGTCACGCACCCGTGTTTAGCGGATCTTTGTGCCCGTCACGATTCCCTGTAGGGAATTGCCGAGCGCGCGCATCCCGTTCAAGGTGCAAGCCACCACGGAGCACATCGAAGGAGCAACTATGACGAGCCCAGACGAGCTCGCTGACCGCTACGTCGCGCTGTGGAACGAGCCTGATGCCGAACGCCGCCGCGCGGCGATCGCCGCGCTGTGGTCCGAGGACGGCGTTCACGTCCTCCAGCCGCCAGAGGACATTCGCGAGGCCGCCGCGGCGCCGGGGCTTGGGTTGACAGCCACGCTCGACGCTCGCGGACACGCCGCGCTCGAGGTCCGAGCGACCAGCGCATACGAACAGTTCATCGCGCCTGGGGAGTTCAGCTTCAGGCGGCGGGACAACGTCGCGCGCCTCGGCGACGTTGTGAAGTTCAACTGGGAGATGGTTTCCGGAAACGGCGAGGTAGCAGGCGCCGGCCTCGAATTTCTCGTCCTCGGACCCGATGGTCGGATCCGGACCGACTACCAGTTCATCGAGTCCTGAGCGGTGAAGGAAAGGACGCGAACCGTCGCCAAGACGCACGAGGCGACTTGAACCCCCCACCCCCTACGGGGGCCGGCTCAAAGCCAATCCGACGGGTCGACGAACTCGTTGGCCTATCTCGTCCTTGGTGTCTGACCTGCGGTTCTGTATGTCCAGTGTGTCTCATGGGGTCCTGGAGATTCCGCTCCGTAAACTCCGTTCTGGTAGAGGTTTGGTAGAAGTCGCTGCCAAGAACCCCGGGCCCCCACTACCTCGCTGTCTCGTAGCCGCGACAGTCGTCGCCCCACACCTCCGCGAGACGCACTCCTGTAGGAGCGAATAGCGCGCTTCTTGAGGCGCCGATCTCGCTTACGCGACGACTCGCTGACCTGCGAGAACGCGTGTCGGTGAAGACCGTTCGATGCCGTACGCCACCGACTTGGCACGGACTGGCCCACGGGACGCCAGCGCCGTGGGTAGTCCGAAGTTGCAGTGGACTAGCGCGCTCATCGCCCGCTTCAAGAAGTTGCGGTCCCGATGATCCCAATAGAGCGTCCGACCGCACAGCCACTTCACGCCACCATCCGCACGCGCACTCAAGACCCACGGCGCGCCAACCGCAGAAGCGTCGCGCTTCAACACCGAACGTCATCGGTGAGTTCCATGGCGACAATCCGACTACTCCTTTGGGTCGACCAGGAGACGCATAGACGATGTCCGCCAGAGAGCATTCGCGATCGTCGCCCCCGACGACTCAACCATCGGCGGCGGCACCGGAAGAGAATCGAACAATCCGGATTGACTCGGAGGTTGATCCGGTTGCGTTCAGCCGATTGTGCGAACAACTTCGAAGGATGATTGAGCGGGGCGGCCACGATCCGGTGATGTGCGACGTCGATGCGCTTCGCATTTTCGACGCTCGTACCGTTGACGCCTTGGCTCGCCTTCAGCTCACCGCGCGCCGGTTTGGGAGCTCGATCGTCTTACTCCACGCCCCGGCCGAGCTCGTCGAATTATTGGAGCTCACGGGTCTGCTCGAAGTCCTCCCGACGCGCACTACGGAGAAGACCGCTTGAAGACAGGTGGCGTGGCCGGAAGCTGAAAAAGCTCGAACAGTCGCGCATCGAGGAATGCGACGATCCGGGAAACGCGTGCGCCGTCGAGTTCGAGCACTTGGATACTAAACGGCTCGTAGCCGCCGTCCGACTCCGTCGGTCGATACACCGCGAACGCGGGTGAGCCGTTGGCTTCGATCGCCACGAGCCGCTCGCCTTCACACGCGGCCGCGGACTGCTTGAACCAATCGCGAAGGGCCGTGTGGCCGCACAACCAGAGCGCGTACGGCGGCATCGAGAGGGTGGCGTCCTCGTGGAGGAGGGACACGAGCGCCTCGATGTCGAATCGTTCGAAGGCCTCGATATAGCGAGCGAGCAGCGCTTGCTCTTCGTCGCTCGGAAGTTCAGCAGAGCGGCGGTTCACGTCACTCGCGGCAAGCCGCGACCGCGCCCGTTGCAGCGCACTGTTGACCGAAACGACGCTCGTTTCCAGCAGCTCGGCTACTTCTGACGCTCGCCAACGCAAGACTTCGCGAAGGATCAGCACGGCCCGCTGGCGAGGCGGCAGGACTTGGAGGGCAGCGACGAACGCGAGCCGGATGGTCTCACGGGAGGCCGCGACTTCCGCCGGGTCGCTGCCGGCTCCCACGGCGACGGCGTCGGGCATGGGCTGCACCCACACCGAATCGGGTAGGGGCTCGCCGAGCATCGCAGTGCCCGGAGATGCCGCAGTGAGGTCCATCGGAAGGGCTCGCCGCTGCGTTTCACGCAGCATGTCCAAACAGACGTGGGTGGCGATGCCAAAGATCCACGCTCGCAACGCGCCTCGTCTCTCAAAGTTATCGATGCCGGCCCAGGCGCGAATCAGCGTCTCCTGCACGGCGTCTTCGGCCTCGGAGGTCGAGCCCAGCATGCGATAGCAGTGCGCGACGAGCTCGTGACGTTGCTCGTCGAAGCACCGCTCCAGTTCGGCCGCGACGCCGCGGGGCTCGGACGAGCCGCGCCCGCCATGAGCGCTCTCGCCTGCGTGTCGGGTGGCGATGTCCTTAACCATGCGGCGAACTCTCGATCGCCCTCGGGCCGCCATCGTCGCGGCCCACGCTTTCGAGGTCAACCGCGGCACGATTGAGGCACTTCCCGCGGTCGATCGTGGACGCGACGATGGCGCCTGGCGCGCCACCGAGATGGACGCGCCAGGCGCATGCGGGCCGCGGTCGCTCACTGAACATCCGGTGATGTCGCCACGAAGCAGGGAGCGGCGACGGGCGCATCGAGGCCGGCGGGCCGGATGCCCTCGAGGGTGTCGTCTTTTGAAGCAGCCTCGGTCGGCCGGGCCGGAAGGAACCGGAGGGCAAAGACCGCGCCTCCAAGCGCGGCGGCAGCCGCCACCAGGCACGCCACTTGAAAGCCATCGAAGAACGCCCCCCGCGCCGCGTCACTCAGGAGCCGTGCCGCTTGCGGGCTGGTACTCGCGAGTCCCTTGGCGCCGAGCAGGGCACCACCTACCGACTCCTTGGCCCGTCCGAACACTCCCGCGGGGACGACGGCGGCGGCGCGGGACGCCTGGAGCGAGTTGACGTACAGCGATGCGAAGACGCTGCCGATCACGGCAACGCCGAGCGTTCCGCCAAGCTCGCGCGTTGCGTCGTTCACCGCCGAGCCGATACCGGCTTTCTCCTTGGGAACGACGCCCATGATCGCTTCGGTCGCCGGGGCGCTGGTGAGTCCCATGCCGCCTGCGGTCACGATCATTTGGCCGATGATCTCGATATAGGGCGTGTGCAGGCTCGATCGTGAGATCCACGTGAAGCCGATCGCCATCAGCGCCAGACCGCCACCCACGACGGCCTTGTTGCCGAAGCGCACCGCGAGGCGGGTGCCCAGGACCGACGCCGCGCCCATGCCGAGAGCGACGGGGAGGGTCCGCACGCCGGTCGATAGCGGGCTGTAGCCCCGCAGGAACTGGAAGTACATCGTGATCAGGAAGATGAACCCGAACAGCGCGAAGAATGCGATCGTGACCGAACCGCTGGCGGCCGAGAACCGCAGGTTCTTGAACAGCCTCACATCGAGCATGGGCTCCTCGACGCGACGCTCCCACCACACGAACACCCCGAACGCGACCGCCGCGATCGCGAACCCAGCCAGGGTCGCCTGAGCGCCCCAACCCCGACCCGGCGCCTCGATGATCGTGTACACGAGTGTCCCGATCGCGACGGTCGAGAGCACCAGTCCCACGCGGTCGAGCCGGGGCGAGGCAGGATCCCGCGACGTCGGCACATTGCTCACCACGAGCACAATGCCGACCAGCGCCGCCGGCGCCATGGCGAGGAAGGCGCTTCCCCACCAGAAATGCTCCAGCAGCCAACCGCCCGTGATCGGGCCGAACGCCACACCCATCCCGGTGGTCGCGCCCCAAATGCCGATCGCCTTCGCGCGTTCCGTCCGGTCGGTGAACACGTTGGACAGGATCGACAGAGTGGTGGGGAACACGATCGCCGCCCCGATCCCCATCACGACACGGGCCAGGATGAGTTGACTGGTCGAGGTGGCCATCGAGCCAGCCGCGGTGGCCAGGCCGAAGACCGCAAGACCGGTCACGAGCGCGCCCTTCCGGCCGAAGCGATCACTCAAACTGCCGGCGGCCAAAACCAGGGCGGCGAACGCAAGGTTGTACCCGTCGACGACCCACTGCAACTGACTGGTCGAGGCGTGCAACTCCCGAACCAGCGTCGGCAGCGCGACGTTCACGAGCGTCGTATCGACGTTGATGGTGAACACAGCCACACACAGCACAGCGAGCACTCGCCATCGGCGCGAGGACCACGCCCGAGACCCAGCCACCTGCGTATACCGCCCGCCAGATGTGTTCATGGCTTCTCCTCTCGGTCCGGCGGCGTCTGCCTCGAGCCGCCTCATCGATTGCCGTCCGTATGTCGGCCCGGACCGCGAAAAGTCATCGCGGAGATCGAACGGCCCGCCCCGCGCAGGACCGGCGGAGCCCTAGAACGTCGACAACCCAGGGGTCTGCCAGCGATCGCACGCCCAGGCGTGCCGCTTCAAGGACAAGTCCACTGTTAAAACGCCCGACGGTTTCAGCGCGCCCACGACGGCGTCGCGAGGCGAACTCAGCGAGGGCGAGAGTCGCCCCCCAGATTCGTCCGCACACGCGATGACTTTTCGCCCGTCGAATCGACATACGACGTGAGTCGCACGGAGCCCGGCGGCCGGTGCGAGTCGGCACGAACCGCCAACTACCTCCGACGAAGTGTCGAACCATTCAATTAGCTGCGAAAGGAACACTCCACAATGAATGACCTCAAGGGAGAAACCACGCTGGTGGTGGGTGCAAGCCGAGGGCTCGGGCGAGGTATCGCCGAAGCCTTCAACGACGCCGGCGCATCGGTGATCGCCGTCGGGCGCGACCGACCGGCTCTCGACAACCTCGCGACGGAGCGAGCCGGCGTCGTTCCTGAGGTCGCTGACGCGGCAGACCCAACCGCAGCCGGCATGCTCTTAGACCGCCACTCCCCCAGCGTCTTGGCGATCGTTGCCGGTGCCGTCCCGCTGCCTAGACCTCTGCACCAGCAGACTTGGGAGACCTTCTCGGCCAACTGGAACACCGACGTTCGCATCGCATTTCACTGGCTGCGCGAATCGCTCCTGCGCCCACTCGATCCCGGGGCGCGCATCATCGTGATGAGCAGCGGAGCCGCCGTCCAAGGATCTCCGATCAGCGGTGGCTACGCCGGGGCGAAGGCGACCGTGCGCTTCATCGCCAACTACGCCAATGAGGAAGCTGAACGGGCCGAACTCGGCATCACGGTGAGGGCGGTGCTGCCGAAGCTGACCCCCAATACCGAGCTCGGACGAGCCGGGGCCGCTGGCTACGCCCGTCGGGCCGGCATCAGCTACGACACCTTCGTCGAGCAACTCGGCGACCCGCTCACGCCCCAGACGACGGGAGCCGCCTTCGTCCAACTCGCCACCAACGATGTGGCGTCGGCCCTCGCCTACCTCCTCACAAGCGACGGCCTCCAACCACTGCCATGAGCTACCGCTCACCAGCCGCATTCGCAGCGGTGGATTTCCCATGCACCCGAGCGCCGACCGGATCAGCGGATCGGCTGGACCATTCGATCTATAGCGGCGGGCACCGGGTGCGTGCTGGCGTCGTCTTCATGGTGCCATGCGACGATCTAGTCGAGCCAGCGCTGCAGCGTTCGCCCGAGGGAGCGGACCTCTGTCGGGCAGGACTCGTCTTGGAGATCGTGACCGAGCTGGTCGACGAACTCGTCGGCCAGGTCAGGATCGCCCGGGTCATGATCCGCCGCTCAGGCCATCAAAATCGTGCATGAGCAGATGGAGTCGTGACCTCGAACCCAACGAGCTCGAGCGTCCGCGATTCTTCATTGTCGGACATAGGCACGCCGTCATCGAACATCTCAGTCTGGTCGCGGTGCTCGAACCGGATCTGCGGTCACTCTCGGAGTACCGGCGGCGAGAAATCGTGAAGTGGCGGGTCCAGTACGAACGGCTTGTCCGGAAGCTCCTACGAGCCTGTAAGGAAGCCGGACTCATCTGATGCACGGTGGACGTGCAGATGGAATCGATTTTGATCTTCACCCAAATGCACGGCCTCTGTCCGTGGTACAAGCTGAGCGGGCGCCGAACCGCGGCGGAGACGCAGAGATCGACGCGGACTTCGTGTTGAGCGGAGTCGCCGCTCGATGACTCGCCACGCTGATGCGAAGTCAAACATGCGCTGCTGATTGACCGCGAGAACCCCCGTCGAGGCTCGGACGGTCTAGGTGCGATCCTCGTCGCGGGCTGCGTCGAGCGTGACGAGGGTGAACTCGGTCCATGACGTAAGGACGCGGTCGTCGTCGACATCCAGCGGCGGGGCGCCAAAGGTCCAGGCCGTACGTCGGAGCGCGACGAGCGGGCCGAGGACGACGATGGCGGCTGCTTCCGGGTCCTGGGTTTCGGGCGCGATGGATGCAATGAGGCGGGCGGCGGTGCGATAGCTAAGGTCGACGATGTTGTTCTTGACTTCGACGGTGATGTCGATCATGCGCTCGCCTTCGTGTTCGAGCACACGGGTGAGATCCTTCAGCCGGTCCATCTCGGCGAGAAACCACCGTCCAAGACCTAGGACGACGGCCCGAAGGAGCACTCGGTCAGCGTCGACGGCGATGGTGCGGTCGAGCTCGTTGACCTGGCTGGCCCCCGCCGCTGCGCTGTCCAGGTGCGCTCGCACGGCTGCCTCGAGCAGCGCCTGCTTGCTGGGGAAGTGCTTGTAGAGGGCGCCCCGTCGTGGTTGGAGGCCGACGGCGGCCTCGATGTCGCCGACGGCCGTGGCTCGGAAGCCTCGCTCGGCGAATAGTCGCATGCCCTCCTCAAGAAGGCGTCCACGTGTCGGTGCGAACTGGGCCATGCTACGAAGGTAATCGGTCGATTACCATCTGGTGGCACACGCCAGTGGGAGGGTTGCACGTTGGCTGCCAGCTCAGGTACGTCGACCTGACCCACCCGCCTGGCGTGTTCGTACGCGCCTACGCAGCGTTCGCCGCGAGCCGCGTGGCGAGGTTCATTTCGCGCCACTTCAACTGGAAAGTCGACCCGCTCCTGTTGCGGCTCACTCGCGGCCGCTTCGCCACGACGCTCGTCTTCCCGACCGCAGTACTCGAGACACACGGTGCGAGAAGCAGAGCGCTGCGACGCAACGCGGTCATCTACTTCCACGACGGGGACCGGGTGATGATCGCCGCATCGAACGCCGGCGCCTCCCGTCACCCGGCCTGGTATCACAATCTCCGAGTGCACCCAGACGTCACGTTTGGGGGAATCCCAATGCGGGCGACGGTGGTCGACGACGAATCTGAGCGGGAGAGGTTGTGGGTGCTCGCGGACCGTGTCTTCCCGGCCTTCGCTCGATATCGACAAGATGCGGCCAAGGTGAATCGAACGATCCCGATCGTCCAGCTAGCTCAGCGCGAAGCAGAGGCGCCGAAGTAGGCGCGTTCAGCGGTGCCGAGATGCTCGTCGACTCCCGGTGAATTCTGCGTTCGCCACGACGAGATTGAACCTGAGCAGCAATCGGTCGGATACGTGGTCCGAGCCCAGCGAGTCCTGCCCGGTGCCGGCAGACTCTGCCCTCCAGCACATGATCGATGCGCAGCGCTGGGACGTGCAACCTACCGCCGGATCGAGGGCGCCCGACGTGCCGTTCGGTGTGAGCGTAATGGCGCGTCCCTGACTCCTCTCACGAGCGATCTGCGTCGTCCTTAGGTCGGTGGGATGTTCTGGTTCAGCGCAAAGAGGTTGGCCGGGTCGTATTCGGCTTTGATCTTCGCAAGGCGGGCGAACTTCTCGTCGCCGTAGGCGGCGCGGACTCGGTCGGCGCCCTCCTCGGAGAGGAAGTTGACATACACGCCTCCGGTTGCGAAGGGTTGCATCGCGTCGTGGAACGCACGCGCCCATGGGATGTTGATCTCATCGTCGGCGGGGTTCTCCCAGGTCGACACGGCGTTGTACAAGAAGCGGCCGTCGCGTTCGCCGAAGGCCGTGTCGTCGGCCCCGACACGTGCGACGGCGCCGCCCCAGAGCACGAACTCGGCGATGTTAAACGGGGACTGTCCCTGCGCGGCGATGGATGCTCCGGCTTCGATGGCGTCGTCGGTGAGCTCGGTGAGATACCCGGACTTCCAGTAGCTGCGGCGGCCAGGAGGTTGGAGCTCGTCGAGGATCGTCTGCATCAACGGGTACGGCATCGGTTCGACCATTTGGATGGGCGGGGGGCCGAGCTCGAGCCACGGCTTGAGGACGTCGCGTCCCTCGTCAATGTCGCCTGACCAGCACAGGATCGTCGCGACTGCGGGCTGGTCGTGGAGATGTTCGGGAACGAACGGAAGCGGTGGCGCGGTGACGAACGCGGCCGAGATCCCGAGCTCTTCGGGCGCGTTACGGGTCTGTTCGCGATGGAACGCGAGCACCTCGGTCGCCTGGTCGAGCGGCCAGCCGATGATGCCGCCGAGCACCAGCGGGCCGACCGGGTGGAGCCGGTACTCGAACGTGGTGACGACGCCGAAGTTGCCGCCCCCACCGCGCAGCGCCCAAAACAGCTCGGCGTGGGAGTCCTCGCTGCAGGTGAGGTGGCGGCCGTCGGCCGTCACGACTTCCGCTGCGATGAGGTTGTCGCAGCTGAGTCCGAAGCGGCGCGTGAGCCAGCCGAAGCCGCCGCCGAGGGTGAGACCGGCGATCCCGGTTGTCGACACGACGCCGCCGGGAGTTGCAAGCCCGACCGCCTGGGTCGCGGCGTCGAAGGCTCCCCACGTCACGCCGCCCTGGGCGCGTGCGGTCTGGCTGGCGGCGTCCACGGTGACGTCCTTCATCGGTGAGAGGTCGATCACGATCCCGCCGTCGCAGGTCCCCTTGCCCGCCGCGCTATGGCCGCCGCCGCGCACGGCGACGGGAATCTCTTGGCTGCGGCCGAACTGCACCGCCGCCACCACGTCCTCGATGCTCGTGCATCGAGCGACCACGGCGGGCCGTTTGTCGATCATCGCGTTCCACACCCGCCGAGCCTCCTCATACTCGGCGTCACCGGGACCGAGGAGGGTTCCGGCGAACTGTGCGCGCAGGCCGTCGATTGCGGGCTCGAGTCGGGCCACGTTCCGCCTCCTTGATTGTGTGCGGGCAGGCAGCGACCGCAACGAGATCGCAGCCAGCAATAAGCCGTCGTCGCCGCCGACGGCGGGTGGCGCGCCGGCTCGTGCTTAGAGGTTCGTGTCGGAGCGCGACGACGTCCGGGCGTCAGCTCTGCTACGGCGCCGGCCGCCGACGACGGCCATCGCGCCCATCACGAGGCACATGCCGCCGAGGCAAATCAGGATGCCCGCCGCCGGAAACAGCCATTCCATGGTCGCTCCTCTCGCCGCCACCGCCGTCGCACGCCGGCGACCCGAGAGGCAGCGAGCGTGCGGACCGACGCCCTGCCGTTTCGATTACGTCGTAATCCGAATGATATGGTCACCGGAGTGGGTCCGCAACCGGCTGAAGGGCGCCGGCTGCGCCGTGACGAGCAACAGGAGCTGACCCGCCGTCAGCTGCTGGACGCCGCCGAGCGCGTCTTCGCCCGCGAGGGATTCCGGGGCGCGTCCGTCGCCGGCATCGCCGAGGAGGCGGGCTACTCGCATGGGGCGATCTATTCGAACTTCGACGGCAAGGAGGACCTCTTCCTCGTCTTGGTGGAAGAGCGCATCGACGCCCGCCTCGCCCGCGTCTACGTGGCCGCCGACGCCGAGCTGAGCCGCGGCAGCGAGCCGCTCGAAGCCGCCCACAGGTTCGTCTCGATGCTCCACCAAGAGCGAGAGGCCTACCTGCTCCTCGTCGACTTCTGGAACCAGGCCGTGCGAGAACCGCAGGCCGCCACCAAGTTCGCCGAGCGGCACGCGCGCCTCCGCACCATCATCGGCCGCATCGCCGAGGGCGTCACCCACGACCAAGGCTTGGAGCTCACACTCCCCCGCGAACAGATCGCGACCGCATTCCTGGCGCTCTTCAACGGCTTCGCCATCGAACGACTCGCCGAACCCGAAGCCGCCCCCGACGAACTCCTCGCCCACGCCGTCGCCGCACTCCTTCGCGGCTTTTCACACCGACCGGCGTGAGCGCGTGAGCTCGGTGTCTGCGCTCGATGGACTGGTCACCGAGACCGCCGCGGGCCGGCTGCTCCCAGGCGTGCACCGATGCCTTCTCCGGGTCGAGATTCCCGGCTCGCCCGAGGGTTGGACGGCGGCTGCGACGACCCACCCCGACGACGGTGAGGGATTGGACGTCGGTGCGGCGTTCCGGATCGCAAGCGTCACGAAGATGGTGACGGCTACTGCCCTCCTCGCGCTGGCCGATCAGGGCCGCTGCGGGCTCGACGATCCGACCGGTCGCCACCTGCCCGGCGACGTCGTCGACCAGTTCCGCGACGGTGAGGGGCGCCCTTACGGTGCCGCCATCACACTCCGACAACTCCTGGATCACACCAGTGGGCTACCGAACTACTTCTTGCAGCCCTCGATCCTGGACGCGGTGCAGCACGGCGGCGGCCGGCGCCGGTTCACGCCGCTCGATCTCCTCAAGATGGCGGCCGCCGGCCCGCCGCCGTCGTCGCCGCCAGCGACGGCCCCCACGTACACGGACACCGGCTTCGTGCTCGCCGGGCTCATCATCGAATCGCTCGCAAGCCGGCCGCTGCACGAGGCGTACCGCGACCTGGTGCTCGACCCGGCCGGCATGTCCGAGACATGGCTGGAGAGCAGCAGTGAGGCACCCCGGCGCCGCGACATCGCCTCCCACGACCTCGAGGGGCACGACATCACGGACATGGATCCGACCGTCGACTGGGCCGGCGGTGGGCTGGTCAGCACCGCAGCGGATCTCGCCGCCTTCCTCCGAACACTCACCCGAGGCGAGCTGCTCAGCACCGGTGCTTGGAGCGAAATGACCCGATGGAGACCCGGTCCCGAGGGCTACTACGACGACTACGGCCTCGGACTTGGTCGCTACCAATTCCCGACGGCGCAGGTCATCGGCCACCACGGCGTCTTGGGCGCATTCGCGTTCTGGTCTCCCGAGCTCGACGCCATCATTACCGGCACCGTCAACACAGCGATGGTGGACCGTCGCCCACTCCTCGCTGCGGTCGTGCGGGCGCTCACCAACTGAACCCTGTCGGCGCAGCGGCCGTCCGTCTTATTGGACCGACCTCACCAACATTCGGTTGGTTCGTACGGCGATTCATCATCCGCGACGGCATTCCTTGAACGCCAGATCGCGCGCACCGAACGACTGGCCCAACACGCGGCTCCGAGCGCGGGATCGGCGCCAGAACCGATAAGTACCTTCCCATCGCGTCAAATCACGGATTGTCGTACCGCTCACATGCATTTCAACGGAGCTAGCGCGTCGTCGCCGCTGTGTGTCGCGTGGTCAACAGTTGTGTCGGAGGGGGGGACTTGAACGCCCACCCCGTTACGGGGACGAGCCGCCAAAAGCCAAGCGGATCGACCGACACATCCGTTGCGCTAGCCGACATCCTCAAAAGGGAGTGCGCGGGCGGCTGGGCCCGCGGAGACAAATGTCAACAGCCGTCAGGTGCGCTCGTTCTCCCGAGGGTTGAAGCAGCGGGGGTGCACGTAGCACGGGTTGTCCCTGTCGACGATCACGCGCTCGAAGGTGCTTGCTCCGTCGCTGGCTTCGGCCCTCCGGTAGAGGCGGATGCCTCGGTCGGTGGTGGGTCAGTTTGGGAGGGGCGGGGAAAGCGGAGCTCCGCTGCTTGAAGCTCCCGCTTCCCGCCGCGAAATGTACGCGGTTTGACGGGGGGCGTAGCGTCGTTCGGGGCAGCGGTTCTCGGGTCGTGCTCTCCCTGCCCGAGTGCGGCTGGGGACCGCTGCCCCACTTCTCTTGACGGGCGTTGGGCCATGAGGCTGTTGGCTGGGCTAACTGATAATCGGCACCCCGGCGATGTGGGGCGGGATCCCAGCCGGGTTGCGAGTGACGAAGTTCTTGACGTTCGTTTCGTAGGGCTCCGTTCCAGCGACCCCCGCTTGCGACGCAATGGCGGCTTGGACGACTTCTAGACAGAAGGTCCGTACGTCGATGATGAGAGCGTCATGGATCACCCCCATGTGCAGAACCACTGGCGAGCCCGGCTCGACGAACACCACGCGCGTGTAGGCCCCTTGAGGGTGTTGTGTCGCGGCGGGTGTGGCCGACCACGTCTGGAAGCTTGACGAGATCGTGGCCCTGCTCGATCAGACCCCGGCATAAGACCACCCCGGGAGCCGTAACCCCCGGGGTGCCTGTCGCTCTCTTGTGAGGGTGACTGCGCCGCCTACCGCTCTGTACGGGAGCGTACGCCCAACGTCAACAGCGGTTTAGGCGTTGCCTGATTCAGCCAAGACTGTCCGGTAGCGGCCGGGTTGGGTTCGGCCCATCGCACAACACCCAGCCGCACGGAAGCGGGAACCTCTACCGCCAACAGGTTGCCTCTTCCTTGCACCACGAAAGCGGGAGGCTCAGAAGGACCGGGGAGCCTCCCGCTTTTCGCGTCCACCCTCAAACTGACCCACCACCTGATTCTGCGTTCGCGTTATTGGCGGTCGGCCGTCTTTCGATTGCTAGACGGCGAGGCTGGTGTCCAAGGCTCGGATCACGTCTGCGTCGCCGGTCGCGCTGACTTGTGCTGCGGCTGTGCGTCCGGCAAGGAAGAGCAGGATCTCCCCGGGTGCGCCCTCGAGCCGAACTCGGGTCGTATCCCCGACTCGGTGGCTGCGGCCGTCGGGGAGTACCACCTCTAGTCCCGCGCGTTGGGCGAGGAACTCCGGGAACCGGGTCAACACGAGGGCCGCGTTCCAGAGCGCGCCATCCAGCGGAGGCGAGGAAGGCCGTGGCGCCATTCCGTTGGCGCGACGGAGGTCTTCGTGATGGATCCATTCCTCGATGAGCCGGATCGGTGCGATGGAGGAGAGTCGGTAGGCCGCGGGAGGTCCCGCTTCCAGCCGGCGAAGGAGCCAGTCCCACCCTTTGGCTTTCGCTGCTGTGATCTGACGGTCGCCGACGGCGCGCGCCGATCGCATCAGGTGGTCGCGCACGCTTCCAGGCAGAACGCGACGGAGCGGGTAGGCGACCACCATGGGCAGACCCCCGTAGCGCTCTGAGATCACCAGGTGGCCGGCGAGGTCGGCGGCCGACAAACACAGGGTTGGCGCCTCGGGGCCGAGTTCACGGAAGGTCAGGCAGGCCGCGGCCCGCTCCTGACGGCGCAACTGAGTCAGGCTCATCCCGTCTCCTTGATAGGCTCTCAAGCTCGGGGCCACCGTACGGTGACCCTTGAGAGCCAGTCAAGGGAGCTGCGACGCGTGCCTCTCGCCAGGACCTCCGTCGATCGCGACGCCAAGGTTGAAGAGATCCTCGACGCGGCCGAGCGTCGGCTCGTGGCCGGAGGCTACGAACAGATGTCGGTCGCCGCGATCGCACGCGGGCTGGGCATCGCGGCCAACTCGATCTACTGGTACTTCCCGTCGAAAGACGACCTCTTCGTCGCTGTCTTGCGACGTCTGCTCGCTCGCCTGGCCTCGAAGAAGCCCCCACACGATCGGGGCCTGGTCGCCCAGGTGCTTTGGGCGACGGACCAGATGCACGGTCTGGCACCCCTGCGCTCGGCGTTGCGAGTGCGGGCAATGCACTCAGCCGCGGCTGCGGAGTTCGAAACCGAACTCGATGCGCTCATCCGCCGGCTCCTGATCCACGGCATCGAGCCCTACATGAACAAGGACGATCTCGAGGTGGCCGCCACTGCGTTCCTGGCCATAGTGGAAGGCACCTTCCGACTCGGCTTGTCGAGGACCGACCGCCACGGCACCATCACGTTCGCATTGGAGCGCATCGTGGGTGTCGGCCGATGAGTTTGGCTCCTCAAGTCGAGGCTCCAACCGCCAGCCCGCGGATCACTCCCAGACCACGCCTACGAACCTCTCGGCATACTCACGCCCGACGTGCCGTTCCGAGTCGCTACGTCACGCCGATTCGCCGTCGTTCGGTGCCTCGTTCTGTGCGTGCCGGTGTGGCGCCGAGCGGAACGCCGAATCGGTACGTCCCCTTTTGTCGTCACGTCCCGGGCTCCTCCGGCTCCACTGGCGCTGATCTCGGCGCGAGCGCGGTTGGTTGACCGCGGCTTGTTGCGGTGCTGATGTTCCTTGAGGGAAGCGCTCGTGCGGGTCGGCCTCCGCCCCCGGCCATGACCACTCGTGCAGTGTCAGACGGTGCGTCGACGATCGCCGAGTTACGGGCGCGTCGGCTGAGGGTCCCACACATTCAGCCTGGACAGGACTGCCCCAAGCCCGAAGTGAATCTTCGCCTCAATGGCGTGGGGCCCGCCGTGAATGCGGGCCCGGTCGCGGCGGCAGTGTTCTCCGAAGACGTGCGCCTCGTGTACGCGGACGAGCGGCAGGAGCGTTGGCATGACGCCAAAGTGCTGTGGCTTGTCCGTGCGGATCAGCGGCAGCCCGTGATCGTTCGCGGCAAACGTGTCGACCGTCGCGGGGCCGTGCAATTCTCCAACGGACTCAGAGGATTCCGAACGTATCCCTTGACGGGTGACGCGGAATCGACCGCGCCTCCTGAATGGCGCGACATCCCATCAAGTGTTCGCGTGCCTGAGCGCGGCTGTTACACCTTGCAGGTCGACGGTCCTGACTTTCAGTCCATCTTCATGGTTCCGGCCGAACCGAGGTCGCAGGCGGCCCCTCCCGCGTGCTTGCACCGCGCACCTAGGTGCTCTGTGCGTGTTGACCCACGGGTCCGCGCGTCGTTCTGGCGCGACCTTCTGTACTGCGACTACGAGCCCGGATCCGCAACTACGTGCGCTCGCTTCGACCGTTGCAAGCCATGAGCCAGTCGTTACGGTCGACCTGAAGGAGCAGCGCTGCGACCATACGTGTTCCGTCGTCGTTCGGCACCATCGTCTCCGCGATGACGCTCATGCCGAGGCGTTCGGCAACACCAATCGAGCGACGATTCTCGGCGTTCGTGGCGCACCCCACGCGATCGAGCCCCATCGTCGTGAATGCCTGGTCCAATACCGCCGTCGCGGCCTCCGTCGCGTATCCCCTTCCCCACGTCGTCGGCGCAAATCGCCAGCCCACAGTCACCGCTGGGAAAAGCTCGTACGAGAACATGGGCACGGAGAGTCCGACGACGCCGATGAGGTCGGGGTGTGCTCGTTCTCGCACTGCACAGCCACCGAAACCGCACTCAGCCCACAGCTTCATTTGACGATCGAGGAACGCTTCCGTCTCCGAAAGTGTCATGCCCCGCCCGTACTCGAACTCCCACACCTCACGATCAGCGAACACCCCGGCCAGTTCGTCAATGTCGTCGCGTCCGAGGCGCCGGAGCGAGAGCCGTCGCGTCACAACCTCGCCGAGCGGTGCCGCGACTTCTGGGTGGAGGGTGCCCATCGCTACAGATTGCTCGGATCGCAGCCGCGCACGCGTACGTGCCGGCGCATCGCCGACATTATGTGCGGCGTTCGGTCTAGTTGCTTTGCCTCTCGGGCCTCCGTGCGAGTTGTCGCGATGAGGTTCGGCTCATTCGTACAGGTCATGTACGCGCCATCCGTAGACGGAGAAGCACTCGCGGGCGACCTCATCGGCGCCTTCCCATCGCAGCGCGTCGGCTTGCCTTCGGCTGCGGCGCCCGACGATCGAGCGCAACAGCTCGAAACGGCGTGCCTGCGACGACCATGCGTGCGTCGACGCGACCGATTGGGTCCACGCTCCCGGAGGTCTCGGCGAACTCGAGCCGCAGCGGTCCACGCCCAGCTTGTTGGAGACGGGTCGCGCTGTTGCGGGCCCAGAATCGCAGTGCCGGAACGACGAACGGCTCAGCTCGGTGCCCCATGCGCCCGACCGAACCGAGCAGATCGAAGAAGTGCACGGCGAGGTCGGGAAAGAGCCCGGCGAGCGCAGCCGTCGGCGCGCTGGGCGCCAGGGCATCCCATTCGGCGATCAGGTCTGCGATGGGAACACCGCGACGCGCCGCGACGCCGCCGGCCACCCACCGATCCTGACGGGTGCGGGCTTCTCGTCGTCGGTCCGCCTCGACCCCGACGATTGCTTCTAAGGCGTCTTGTACCGGGAAGCTGCCGTCGCAAGCGCTCGAGACCTGGTGCACCTGGTGCGCGATGAGATCGTGGACATCCCAGCCCGGGCACGCCGGCACTCCCGCCGTCAGGTCGATCGACCCAGCCTGACTGACGAACAGATCCCGTAGGTCGAGGTACCCGCCAGCGTCGTCCACTGCAATCAGTCTGGTCCGAAGGTCGGGTGAGGACCGCTCGATGGGCTGGCGGCTATCAGCGGAACCACAACCGGGTGCGGCGGACTCGCAGCGGTCGCGTAGCCGGTCGTGCGTGGTCTCAACTCCGCCCCAGGGCGCGCAGCCACGCACCGCGTCGCGTCCGTGGCGCCCGAGGTGCCGTGCCGCGCTTCGATCCGCTCCTCAGAGGTGCGACGTTCGGAGCGCGTGTTGTGCCGCGTCTCGGGCCGCCACTTCGGGGATGCTTCGTTCAGTGCGGCGCTTACTGTGCCGAGGGGCTGTGCTCTCGTTCCCACTGTTCGCGAGCATCGCTGATCATCGGGTCGTCGGCACCCACGACCATGGTGTCGAGGAGCTCGTCAGGCAGTCCTGATCCGTCGGCGAGAACTCGCCGCACGTCAGCTTCCACCTGGTTGCGGAGTGCTACGGGGTTCTCGAATGCTGCGCGGGTGGAGCCCTCGGGGCAGAAGACACGGTCTTCGCCAACTGTGACGGCACGGACGATGAGGTCGGCCAGGTCGGCGGGCTGAGCGATTCCGAGCCGCCCGTGCACAGCCTCGACGAATCCGGGGATGAGCTTGGTCGGGCCCTGTGCAGGCGTGTCGATCGGACCTGGGATCACCTCTACGACCCGGACTCCGAACCGAAGCAGTTCGAGGCGAAGAGTCTCGGTCGCCTGCGAAAGCGCCGCGCAGGCGGCGGAGCTGTGGCCGAACGCAGGCCAGGTGAGGACAACGCGAAGCGACGTCACATTCACGACCGCCCCGTGGCCGCGGCGCCGCATGCCGGGCACGAACGCTCCGATGAGGGCAAGAGGCGACCAGAAGTCAACCTCAAAATGACTGCGCGCCTCGTCGTGATCGGCGACTGCCCATATCGCTCCGCCGACGGCACTACCAGCGTTATTTACGAGTACGTCGACGTCGCCCAGCGCTCGGGCGATCTCGTCTGCCACCGCACTGGCAGCGCCGCGCACCGAAAGGTCCGTTGGAAAGACGTGTGCTGCGCGTCCAGTCGCCGCCTCGATCTCTGCTGAGAGGGCTCTCAGGCGTTCCTCACGACGGGCCACCAGCGCCAGCCGCGCGCCGCGGGCAGCAAAAGATCTGGCCGTCTCCCATCCGATGCCGCTGCTGGCGCCCGTCACGACGACGACACGGCCAGCGAGTTCGTAGTGGTCCACATGCACTCCCATCACCAAGGAACTCTTGACGTACTGCCAAGAAGGCTACGGAGTTCTTGGCATGGCGTCAAGAGGACGGGTGACCTGAGGAATCAAGTGCGGCTCGCGTCCTCAGCGGACGAGTTCATCCAGCAGAAAGCTCAGGTTGCGGGAACGCTCGGCGGGCGTGAGCGGAAGGGAGAGAAGTCCCTGCACGAAAACCACAATGGTCTGAGCCACGACGTCGACACGAGACGGATCGACGTGGGGGTGCAGCACATCGCGGAGGCGTGCGCACATCTGCTCCTGGATGGTCTGCTCCAGCTGCGCCGCTGGGTCGGAGTGTCTTGCGCGATCGTGCAGCGCGATGTTGATCGGTTGAAGCTCAGCGAGTCGCTCGACCGCCCACGAGATCCGGCGGGCGTAACCCGCTCGGACAGGCGGACGGGACAGAGCATCATTGAACGCACTTGCCGCCGCTGCGACGAACAGGTCGTCCTTCGACGGGAAGTACCAATAGAGCGCGCCCCGCGCGAGTCCGAGCTCGTCCGCAATCTGCTTGAACGACAGCGCGTCGTATCCCCCTGACCGGAGAACACGCTTCGCAGCATCGAGGATCTCTTCGATCTTGTCCTCGCGGTCCACTTGCTGGCGATTCCGCGGCACGACACGAATCGTATCTTGGCAACCCGCCAAGAGCAGGCCATTGACGGAGTGTCACGTACCTCCTGGCAGCCCAGGCGTTGGTGAACCGCAACGGCGGGTCCGCACCGTGTCCCAGATCCCAGGATCAGGGGCGCACCGAACGACGCGCCACACACGCCCCTACGACCATTGACGCGCACCAGATCCGGCGATATGCACTCCCCCACTCGGCCTTCGGAGTGCTAGACGTCCTTGGTCACCTACGCGATCCTCGGGCGCGCGCACGTGCACCTCAAGGGAGCTAGCGCGTTGTCGACGCTCGGCCGCGTGGTCAAGAAGTCGTGTCGAAGGGGGGGACTTGAAGCCCCACCCCCCACAGGGACTAGCCCCTCAAGCCGGGCGGGTCGACTGACACATCCGTTGCCCTAGCCAACATCCTCAAAGGGGAGTGCGCGGCGACGAGGACGGCTCGTTCGCGGCCCCTACCGCCGGGTCCCGGGCAGCGCCCGAGGTGCCGATACGCGCTCGCTTCCTGCCTAGCGACTGCGTCATTCTGGGCGCCGTTTATGGACGGCACTCACGACGCGTCGGCCTCCGCGGAACTCTCAATTCGTTCCGCGAGGGACGACGACATTCCGGACGTCCTCAGGCTCTGGCGGGACGCCGAGACGGCTCCGAGTGCCACTGATGATCCCGATGGGCTCGCCGTACTGCTAGCAGCAGACCCCGGTGCACTCCTGGTGGCTCAATCTGAGGGGCTGATCGTCGGTGCGCTGATCGCTACGTTCGATGGATGGCGAGGAGACATGTATCGGTTGGCGGTTCTGCCGACGCATCGTCGCCGCGGCACCGCCCGATCACTGGTCCTCGAGGGTGAGCGTCGGCTCCGTTCGCTCGGCGCCGGGCGCATTACGGCGCTTGTTGCACACGAGCTCGAGGGGGCCGAAGCGTTCTGGACCACGGTCGGATACGGGCCGGATTCGCGGACCGCGAGATTCGTCAAAATGCTCTTGTAGAAGCGCCGATGCGAGCAAGGGCGGCCCCGTGATCACCACCGATACTTGCTTCGTCTGCGAGAAGCATCGCCAAGGAGCGGCGGCCGACGGCGGCGTGATCTACGAGGACGACCTCGCGTATGCCGGTCATGCCCACTTGCTCGGCCGAAGCGAGACGTACCTTGGTCATCTAATGGCTGAGCCGAAGCGACACGTTGTTGGGCTCGGCGGACTCACCGATGACGAAGCTGCCGCGCTCGGTCAATTGGTAAACAGCCTCGCCCGTGCGCTGCGCGACGTCGAGGGCGCCGAACACATCTACAGCTTCGTCTTCGGAGACGTGGTAGAGCACCTCCACATCCAGGTTCTTCCGCGGTATCCGGGAACGCCACCCGAGTACTGGGGTCTCCGCGTATCGGAATGGCCGGAGGCGCGGCAGGGCGGGATCGAAGCCATGGCGGCGGTTTGTGATCGTGTCCGCACCGCCCTCGTGCACTCCTAGACGCCGAAGCGCTCTTGACAAGCCACGCGGTTGAAGTCCGACGGTGGTCCCCGCTACGCGCACACTGACGTGATGCGCCTCTTGGTGTCAAGCGGCGATCGCGTTGTCGGTTGGCGCGGGTTCGATTGCGGCGGGCCGTCTTCGCTGGGCTCGGTTCGACGCCTGCGTCTTGAACTCATGTGGTGGATACCGTGGGCGCCGTGCCCCAAAACGACGAGGCGATCCATGGCTGGCGACGGGGCCCGGTGGCGGTCACGGGGGCAAGCGGACAGGTCGGTACGCCGCTGCGGCGGCGTCTCGGTCAACTGCCCAACGAGGTGCGACCGCTCGGACGGGACGATGACCTCGCGGCGGCATTCGGCGAGGCGGACGCGGTCGTCCATCTCGCCGGGACGCTCCAACCCCACAAGCCGAATACCTACCGGGCCGCGAACCACGAAACCGCGGTCGCCACCGCGGCAGCACTCGCGCATTTACAGGCCCAACGCGTGGTCTTCCTCAGCTTCCTGGGCGCGCGGCTCGACGCGTCGAACTCGTACCTGCGCTACAAGGCCGAGGCGGAGGACGCGCTGCGCTCGTCTGGAACTCCAGCGGTTATTTCCGGTGCGATCACATCTACGGCCCTCCCAGCGAGCCCGGCCCGACCGCCTCGGCGTTCGTTGCGAAGTCCGGCAAAGTCACGCTGCTCGGCAGTGGGACACAACAGTTGGCTCCGCTGTACCGGGACGATGTTGTGGAAGCGATCCTTCACGCCGCGCTCGATCCCGACACACCGACGGGAACGTTCGAGTTCGCCGGACCCGACACCATGACTGCCGAAGGTTTCGCGCGCCTGGTCAACTCCGAGCCGATCCGGATACGCCGAACACCTCCGATGCTGGCTCGGCTGCTCGGACGTGTCGTACCGACCCTCACACCGGAGCTTGTCGATGTGATGCTCGCGGACACGGTTCCAACCGAGGACGTGACAGCGACAGCCCGACTCTTCGGCGTCGAGTTGCACCGCCCCGCTGACGTGTGGCGTTCGCAGTAGAGACACGTACGTGCCGATATGGCGCGCCTGATTCCGAAGCGGGTCGACGGTTCGGTGCGGCGATAGGCACTCCGATGGGCGGCAAGGACACGGTCTCCGCTCAGCCTTGCCGCAGCGTGCCAGCCGAAGCCCACGCGGCGATGAGACCGAGCGCCACACGCACATCGTGCCAGCGGATCCATCGATCAAGCTCGGCTGGATCCACGGGGTCGGGACCCACGAAACGGGCGTTCAGCGGTTCGTTGATGGCCATGGTCACGACCCCAACACCCACGGCGCTGGCAGCGGCGAGCGCGGCGCGGCGTCGCCGGATGATGAGCGCGTTCGCGGTCGTGGTTGCCGCTGCCGCTGCACCCAGCGGCACCATCAGCGCTCGAAGACGGGGCGCGTTCTCGATAAACCAAGGCTTGAACTCGGACGTCGCCGAGCGCCGCCAGAAAGGGACGAGCACGAGGCGGATGAGTGTCATCGCGCCGGCCAGCGCCCCCGTCGTCACCGCACTCGTCATGCCAACCTTCCTCGCCACGAACTCATCCTTCCATTAACGACGCACAGTCGCACCTGGGCAACGGACGTGCCGTTCCGTATCGCTGGGTTCTGCCGAATCGCCGTCATTCGGTCGCGTCGTTCGGTGTGCGCCGGCACGGCGCCGAACGTCGATTTCGTACGGTGCCGGTGGAGGTGCCAGGCAGTTCGGCGGCTGCGACCTGAGTGGCTTTATGGCAACGCGTCGTTGGCCGAGGGTCCGACGAAGCAGACGCCACGCTTTGAGGCGCTCGCGCGCTCGGTAGTAGACACCTGATGACGACGGAGGTCCACCGTGATCGCATCCGTTCACGTTGCCGACGTCGGTGGCCGCTCGGCGATCGGCGTGGTCCGCAAGGCACCGAAGGCGGCGTCGGTCCCGGGGTTGCGTCACGCCAACGTCGCGCTCACCGCGCCTTTGAACGGCTCGACCTGGCCCAAACCCGACGTCGGGCGCGTCGGCCTGATCGCCTTCTGGGACGACGACGCCGGGCTCGATCACTTCCTCGACCACCATCCGCTCGCCAAGAAGCTCGCCGGCGGGTGGCGGCTGCGACTGGCGCCGCTACGAGTCCACGGCAGCTGGCCGGGCGTGCCGGACGACCTCCCCCGAGCCCGGAAGGTCGACTGCGACGGCCCGGCCGCGGTCCTGACCCTCGGCCGCGTGCGGCTCGGCCGGGTCGTGTCGTTCCTCCGCACCAGCGCCAAGGCGGAGGGCGCCGTGCTCGAGGCGACCGGCCTGATCTGGGCGACCGGGCTCGCCAAGCCGCCGTTCGTCGCGACCTGCTCGCTGTGGCAGTCGAGCGACGCGCTCTCGGCGTACGCCTACGGCAGCGCCACACCGGCACATCCGAGCGCGATCGCGGCCCACCGCGCCAAGCCGTTCCATCACAAGTCCGCGTTCATCCGGTTCCGGCCGTACGACTCGGAAGGGAAGCTCGACGGGCGCAACCCGCTCGCCGAGTCCTGGACGGCGACCACCTAACAGGCAAGCGGCGGACCGGCGCGCGGCGTCGACCGCCTCAGATCGCCCACTCGCGGCACCCTAAGTGCCGATCGGCACTCTTATCCGATCCTTTTGATATGACGTTCTGTGCGCGAGTTATGGCGCACCCCGTTACCTCGCCCGTCTGGCCTAAGGAGTAGTGGAACGCCCCCATGGCGGGTGCGCGCCGCCCGGTTCACCCCGGGACCATGGCACACGTTCGGGTGGATGGAAGCTTCGATGCCGGTTGGCGTAGTCGCCCTGGTAATCGAACAGATAGAGCAGGCAGAGCTCAAGAGCCCATAGCGCCAATTGGATTGCATCAATCCGGACCTCCACGGGGATGCGCTCAATAGGGCCATGCTTCTGCGGCGGATGAACGATGGTGTTGCGCACGAGACAGATTGCTTGGGCAATGTCGTCCCAACCTTGCTCCTGTGCGAACACCCGCAAGTCGCGGTACACGTCCGGAAACGAGTGATCCAGTTGCGCAAGCGAGAAGAGGTAACGAAGGCGGTCTTCCGCTCGCAACCGATTGAATCCGTCAGGGGCGAACGAACCGTCGCGCCGAACGGCAACATGCCACGCCAGTAGCTCAAGTGCCGTTTGCGCAAGGATAAGGGGTGTTTCACCTGGAGTTCCCTTCGCCTGCGTATACCAAGTGATGGCATAACGCGCAGCACTGTCTTCATCACCCGCAACGGCATCGAATACGGGATCAGCGAGTTCGTTCAAGATGTTGCGAGTCGTGACATGCCACCACGCCGCCGATCCCGTCCATTCACTCTGGTTGGCCAATGTATCCCAGCGTTCCCAGACTTTCGTGCCGTTCGTTGTACCGACAAGGACAATCGGGGATGACCAAGCTCCACGGACCAGCGCCAGCAGAAAAGCGAGTCCGCTCAGGGCCTGGCGAGCGTCGCTGTAGCTGAAGCGCGCTCCGTCAAGACGCCGTAACGAGCACGTGTGGGTTATGGCGTAGCCGCCCTGTGACCGGAGTTGTTTGATCGTCTCCTTGTGATTCACGAGGGCATCGAGCGTGAACTGCCAACCTTGTGCAACAAACGCACTGCGGCCGGGCCAGGTCTGACGGGATTCGCTGTCACGAACAGACTCGCCAGGAAGATCAGGAAAATTGACGATGTGCAAGGTCAGCTCATCGAGCGTTTCGCTGGTGCCGAACTCGACGCCGAAGGCCCATACCTCGAAATCCATACCTCCATCCCGGCGCGCGACCTGCCGCGTGACCTCTGCATGCTCGAGAGATGCACCAACATCCCTGAGGTTGATGTGCGCCACAGTGGCTACATCAAAAGGCCCCTTGTAGTCCGTCTCAAACTCAGCCGTGAGATGACGACGCGGGAACCATCGAAGTTCCAACCGTCCTTGGCCTCTGGTGGTGACCCTGTCAGTGCGAAGCTCGAAGGTGCCTTCCCGAATAAGCAGCGGCTCATTGGGCGCGTTCATTTGCACGAACGGGCGAACAGTCTCGGCGTACTCCTCAAAGTTCATGAGCCGTGCTCCAAAGTCAGAATCCCACGCCTGACGACCGTGCACACTTCGCCGCATACCATCGTGCCGGACAGGTGCCGACCTCCGTACGCAGCGAACAGTCGTGCCGGTCTGTGCGCGTCGAGACCAGCTGGTGACCGCGGTATCCGGAGCGTTCTGAGTCAGGTGGCAGCGGCGGTACCGTCATTGGGAGTCCGGTCGCGTACGACGGCGACCTCGCGAGCGTAAACACCGAACGACGACTGACGCGCGCTCGGAACCGACGATGTGCACTCCCCAACTCCCGCTTAGGAGCTCGAACGCGTTCGCCACGCGCCGCGATCCTCATCACCACTCCACTTATCGGAGTAGCTCCCGCGGTGTAGAAGCCCCGAATGCGTGTGGGGGAGAGCGTTGAACCTCGCGCCCTTTCGGGTAACTCCCCCCCTCAGGTCATGGGTCGACCGACACATCCGTTGCCCTAGCCGAGATCCCCAAAGGGAGTGCGCGGGGCGGCTCGGCCCGCCGGCCGATCGCAACGCTTCTGGGCGCCAAATGACCCGGTTGTTCGATGGATCGACGGATTGTGAAATCTCCGGGAGATCGTGGCGTAGAAACGATCGAGCAGCGCCGCCTTGGGTGCGGGCGAGGCTCACGGGTCCTACGGTGTCGAGAGGCAGGAGGAGGGAAAGAGTGAGAGGAGTTTCGGGACGGGTTCAGACTGGTACCCGACAATGAGTGGCGAAAGCTCCACCCGCCGTTCGAAGCCCGCTACCCAGATCAATGCAATCGCTGCCTTGAGCCAATTGAGATCGGTGACATGATCATGTACGCCTTTCTCACCGGGCCGTTGGCAGGGGTCAGTGGGTATTGCCACGAAGCATGCTTCGAGAATTCAGAGGAGATCCTGCGCAAGAGATTCCCCCCCCCGCCGGCCGGTAAAGCTCGTGGCACTCAAACTGTGTGCGTTCTGACAGTCGTCGTGACCAACGACTCGGGTCATGAGACGGCACCGAACGCCGGTCCGGCGAAATGACGCTTGGTGTCGCAGCGTGCTCACCACTGGAGCGATAGGCGCCGGGAGGATGGTCCTGCGGCAAGTCTCAACCTGCCACGCGATCATGGTTCGACGTGGCGCGCCGATGCATCTTCTGTTGCGGTACTCCGCTGACGCGCGAGCACGCGCTTCCCCAGTGGCTCAACGGCCTTCTCGGCGGCGCTGCACTGATCTCCTGGGGCAACCAGACCGATCCAGCGACGCGGCGTCGTTCCCCGAAGGGCGTTGACTGGGTGACGCGGAGTGTGTGCCGGGAGTGCAACAACGGGTGGATGAGCGAACTCGAGGGTGCGGCCGCGCCAGTGCTCGAGCCGCTGATCCTCGGCGATGTGACCCGCCTGAGCCCCGATGAGCAGGCACTCGTCGCGATCTGGGTATGGAAGACCTTCCTAATGGTCGAGCTCGTGCAACAGGTCAGTCCGCGAGTCACGAGAGACGAGGACTACCACTGGTTCTTCGAGCAGCGTGAGCCTGCCCAGTCTGCGTGTTGCTGGATGATTGGGTGGCAAAGAAGCGCAGGCCGCGATTGGTTCACTAGATATTGGAGCAACCCGTCGCATCGCTTCACGCACCCGAGTCAACGCACGCTTCCGCCGAAGCGCGAGATGAGTGGTTATCGAGCGACCGTCGCCATCGGACGAGTTGCGTTCCAGATCGTCGCGGATCGCTTGCCACAGGAGGGTTTCGGTTTCGTAAACGGCGGCGTTCAAGACGGACTGATCTTCAACATCTGGCCGGGCTTCGTCGCGCCTGCGCTTCCCTGGCCGCCGCTCCTGTTCGTCGACGAGTGGGGACTGCAGCGCTTCCACAACCGCCTCATTGGCCGAGAGATTGTGAGCCCCGCGCGCGTTGAGCCGCTTGCTCTCCCGCCCCCCACGGAGTGACTCATGTCGCGACGTAAACACTTTGGCGCAAGACCGGCCACCTTGGTCACGAGCCGCTGAACCGCCCCGGGTTCTGTGGAGGGCTCCTTTTTCATTGGACCCCGGCCCTAGCTGACATTCTCAAAGGGCAGTGCGCGGCGGCTGGGCCCTTGGGCTCGCAAGACTTCTGGGCGCCGACAGGATTCGACCCCCGGACCATCGGGTTATGAGTCACGCCGCGACGGGTCCAGCGAATATCAGTAATTGCGCGCAAGAGCGCTGACCTGCGACTTCGCGAGTCCGTGGGTCCATCGGGTCCGGTCGGATCCAGCGTGTTGCAACCATTTGGGTTGCAAAATGGTTGCAACCGTCGGAGCGGAGCCACGACCCGTCTATGTCAATGACTGTCGGGACGACCTGGCAGGACCGCGACTCGACGTCGCACCCGGATTCGACGTAACCCGTCGAAGCCGCGCCTCTTTGAAGGGCTGCCGGAACGCCGCT
>WNGA01006020.1_pt1 | contig 31175 bp, 30 predicted proteins | sample 5400061 | NCBI WGS metagenome assembly WNGA01 (sample SAMN13153366, study PRJNA577476) | soil metagenome | isolation source: 100 cm soil or saprolite under grassland replicate 2 | place: USA:California | collected 2016-06-15 | reverse complement strand
AACATCGGTCGCCACTTGTGCCACAGCTCGTCACTCACCACGAGGAGTGTGCACGCCTCCACTCCCCGGAACCCGGCAACGGCGAAGACAGCCGAGGTCTCCATGTCAACGCCCACGACGCCGGAGCGAGCGTGGGCCTCGACCGCTGAGGCCGTCTCGCGATAGGGGGCGTCCGTGGTCCAGACGGGTCCTTCCACGAAAGGAACGTGTTCTGCCACGAGGGCGTCGCGTAGCCCGTCCGTCAGCGTCGGGCTCGGGGCAAGGCCGGAGTCCGGACCCGGATAGTGACGCGATGTCCCCTCATCGCTCACCGCGGAGGTGGGGAGGAGGCACGTCCCCACCGGAGCGTGCTCGGTAAGGCTCCCGGCGAGACCCACGCCCAAGATCGCTCGGGCCCCGCAATGGATCAGCTCCTCGAGGACGATGGCGGTGGCCGGGGCCCCGACTGGAACCCGGGCCACCGACACCTGCCGGCCCCCGGCCGTGCCTACGGCGAACTCCGGTCCCCAGTAGGAGTCGGCAACAGCCGTCGCGCCAAGCGCTTCGGCCAGCGACCGGGCGACCGACGGCATCCAGGTGACGACGGTGAGCGGCTGCACGCCGAGATCAGCCACTGAAATACCCCGCTGCGACGTGTAGTGACGGAAGAAGAGCTCTGGCGTCACCCGTTCGTCGCCCATGACGCGGGTACGATATCGGCTCGATGCCGGGTGCGATTGGTGTCCGGATGCCCTCCTCAAGGGGCCGGGTGGCGCTCGCCGTACGCTAGCCCGCAGCGTCGCCGGTCGGCGGGCTGCGGCACCATCCCCTGAGTCTGTCCAAAGGATGTCGAACGGTGGAATCGAAAGTCGGCACGACGAGGGACATGCCGCCGCAGTACGACGCCGCGGCCACCGAGCCGCGGTGGTACCGCGAGTGGGTGGAGCGCGGGCTCTTCCATGCCGAGCCGAACCCGGACCGCGAGCCGTACTGCATCGTGCTGCCGCCGCCCAACGTGACCGGCGCGCTGCACATCGGCCACGCGCTCCAGCAGACCTTCCAGGACGTGCCCATCCGTCGGGCCCGGATGCAGGGCTACGAGACCCTGTGGCTTCCGGGCACGGACCACGCCGGCATCGCCACCCAGGTGGTGGTGGAGCGGGAGCTGGCCAAGGAGGGCATCGACCGCCGCGAGCTGGGCCGGGAGAAGTTCGTCGAACGGGTGTGGCAGTGGAAGGAGCAGTACGGGGGGCGGATCGTCGAGCAGATGCAGGCCCTCGGGAACTCCTGCGACTGGGACCGGCTGCGGTTCACCATGGACGAGGGGCTGTCCAGGGCGGTGCGGGTGGCCTTCGTCCGCATGTACCAGGACGGCCTCATCTACCGGGGCGAGCGGATCATCAACTGGTGCCCGAAGGACCAGACCGCGCTCTCCGACTCGGAGGTCGAGCACGAGGAGGTCGAGGGCGAGCTGGTCACGTTCCGGTATCCCCTCTCGGACGGGTCGGGCTTCGTCGACGTGGCCACCACGCGGGTGGAGACCATGCTCGGAGACACCGGCGTGGCGGTGCATCCCGACGACGAGCGGTACCGGGCGCTCGTCGGCAAGACCGTCCGCCACCCGTTCGACGGACGGGACCTGCCCATCGTCGCCGACGCCGCGGTCGACCCATCGTTCGGCACCGGCGCCGTGAAGGTGACCCCGGCGCACGACCCCACGGACTTCGAGATCGCGGAGCGGACCGGGCTGCCCCGCAAGAACATCCTGAACGTGGACGCGACGATCTCCGACGAAGCGCCCGAGGAGTTCCGGGGGCTGGACCGGTACGAGGCCCGGCGGGTCGTCGCGGACCGCCTGCGCGCGCTGGGCTGGCTGGTGAAGGAGGAACGGCCCTACCGCCACCCCGTCGGCCATTGCTACCGGTGCGGCTCGGAGATCGAGCCGTGGCTCTCGGGTCAGCAGTGGTTCGTGGCCGTGGGGCGGCTGACCGGGCCGGCGAAGGATGCGGTCCTTGACGGGAGGATCACGTTTCATCCGGAACGGTGGCGGAAGCCGTACCTGGACTGGCTGGACAACCTCCGGGACTGGAACATCTCCCGCCAGCTGTGGTGGGGCCACCGCATCCCCGTGTGGTATTGCGTCAACGGGCACCAGTTCGCCTCGGTGGAGGACCCCAGCGCATGCGCTGTGTGTGGGAGCGCGAAGATCCAGCAGGACCCCGACGTCCTGGACACCTGGTTCTCGTCCCAGCTGTGGCCGTTCTCGACGCTGGGGTGGCCCGGGCAGACCGAGGACCTCGCGTACTTCTACCCCACGACCGTGCTGATCACGGGCTACGAGATCCTGTACCTGTGGGTGGCCCGGATGATCATGTCCGGCCTGTACCTGACCGGCGAGATCCCGTTCCGGAACGTGATGATCCACGGCCTGGTCCGTGACTCCGTCGGCCGGAAGATGAGCAAGTCCCTCGGCAACGTGATCGATCCGCTCGAGCTCATCGCGAAGTACGGCGCCGACGCCACGCGTTTCGGGCTGGTCCGGCAGGCCAGCGGCGGCCAGGACATCCCGTTCGGCGAGGCGAACGTCGAGGCCGCTCGGCACTTCGCGAACAAGATCTGGAACGCGGCGCGGCTCGTCCTCTCCGCCTACCGGGGCGGCCCGCCGGAGCTGCCGTCCGAGGACGAGCGCACGCTGACCGAGCGGTGGCTGCTGTCCCGACACCAGGCGTGCCTCGAGGAGGTGGACCGCGCCTTCGAGGAGTACCGCTTCGCCGACGCCGCGCAGTCGCTGCACCGGTTCATCTGGGCCGAGCTGTGCGACTGGGCGCTCGAGATGGAGAAGGGCCGGCTCTACGAGGGAGGCGACGAGCAGCGGCACCGGGCCGCGCGAGTCGCGGCGTGGGTGCTGGAGCGGACCCTGCGGATGCTGCACCCCATCATGCCGTTCGTGACGGAGGAGGTCTGGCGGCGGTTCGCCGAGGACGGAGCCGGCGGCGCCGAGTCGATCGTGGTCGCGCCGTGGCCCGCGCGGCGGCCGGAGGACCGAGATCCCGCCGCGGAGGGGACGTTCGGCTCGGTGCAGGACCTCGTCAACGAGCTGCGGCGGCTCCGAGCCCTCGTGGGCACGGGCCAGGGCTACGAGGTCGTCGGCGGGCCGGTGCGCGCAGCCGTGGACGGCCTCCGCGAGCCCATCGAGCGTCTGACGGGGCTACGGCCGGTGTCGTCCACGCCCGCACCGGCCGATCTGCGGTCGCTTCCGGTCCGGTTCCGGGGGGGCGAGGCCCTGTTCTTCGTGCCCCGCGAGTTCGACCCGGGACCGCCGTTGGAACGCCGGCGCAGGAGCCTGGCCGAGGTCGAGCAGCGGCTCGTCCAGAGCGAGGCGAAGCTGTCGAACGAGGCCTTCCTGACTCGGGCCAGGCCCGAGGCCGTGGAGAAGGAACGCGCCCGCCGCGAGGAGCTGCGGCTGGAGCGGGAGGCTCTGCTCGAGCAGATCCGGCTCCTCGAGCAGCTGGCGTGAGCTTCGGCTTCGCGGACGCGCTGGCCGACCTCGAAGCGCGCCAGCCGGAACGGATGGTGCCGGACCTGTCCCGGATCACCGGGGTGGCGGACCTGCTCGACCATCCCGAGCGCACCTATCCGACGATCCACGTGACCGGCACGAACGGGAAGACCACCACGGCGCGCATGATCACGTCGCTCGCGTGCGAGCACGGCCTCACGACGGGCACCTACACGTCCCCGCACCTGGACTCCGTCACCGAGCGCATCGCCCTGTGCGATGAGCCCATCCCCGAGGACGAGTTCGCCGAGGAATACGAGCGGTTGCTGCCGTTCCTCCAGGAGGTCGACCGCCGCGGGGAGCGCGTGACCTACTTCGAGACCCTCACGGCGCTCGCGTACGTGTGGTTCGCGGACAAGCCCGTGTCGCTCGGCGTGTTCGAGGTCGGGATGGGTGGCACGTGGGACGCCACGAACCTGGTGAACGGCGACGTCGCCGTGCTCTGCCCGATCGGGCTCGACCATCCGGAGCTGGGATCGACCGTCCGCGACGTGGCGACGGAGAAGGCCGGGATCATCAAGGAAGGGAAGACGGTGGTGTGCCGCGAGCAGCCCGACGACGCGATCCGCGTGATCGAGGCGCGGTGCCGGGAGATGGAGGCCCGGCTGCTGCTGGAGGGGCGGGACTTCTCGCTGGCCGGCCGGCTCCAGGGCATCGGCGGCCAGATGCTGGCGGTCGAGGGGATCCACGCGAGGTACGAGGAGCTGCGCCTCCTGATGTTCGGAGACCACGCCGCCAGGAACGCCGCGGCTGCCGTGGTCGCGGTGGAGGCCCTCCTCGATCGCCCCCTCGACCAGGACGCGGTGGAGCGGGCGTTCGCAGCCGTGTCCTCACCCGGCCGCCTGGAAGTGTTGGGCCGCAAGCCTCTCCTCGTCGTTGACGGTGCGCACAACCCCGCCGGCGCCGAAGCGCTGGCCCGCGCGCTTCCCGAGCCGTTCACGTGGGACACGCTGCACATGGTGATCGCGTGCTCGGCGAACAAGGACGTGAACGGCATCATCCAGGTGCTCGGGGCTCTTGGCCCCCGGGCCTACCCGACCCGCAACTCGAGCCCCCGGTCGGCGCCCCCGGATCGGGTCGCCGCGGCCTGTCGCGAAGCGGGCCTCGAAACCGAGGAGTTCGGCTCGGTGGAGGAGGCCCTGGCCGCCGCTCGGGCGGCCGCGGGAGACGGCGACCTCATCCTGGTGACGGGGTCTCTTTATACTGTCGCGGACGCCCGCCGGGCGATCCTCCCCAGCAATGGCTGAAGAATCGACGCTGCTCATCGTGAAGCCGGACGCCGTGCGGCGCGGCCTCGTCGGCGAGATCCTCCGGCGCGTGGAGGCGAAGGGCCTGCGCATCGCCGAGATGCGGCTGATCCACATCGACCGCGACCTCGCGGAGCGCCACTATGCGGAGCACGGCGAGAAGCCGTTCTTCGGCGAGCTCGTCGACTTCATCACGTCCGGTGACGTGATCGTGGTCCGCCTGACCGGCGAGCAGGCCATCGGCGTGCTGAGGACGCTGATGGGCCCGACCGACCCCGCCTCCGCGCCTCCCGGCACCATCCGGGGCGACTTCGGTACCGTCATCACCGAGAACCTCGTCCACGGCAGCGACTCGCCGGAGTCCGCCCGGCGAGAGCTGAAGCTCTTCTTCGATTAGCCGGTCGCAGCGGTTCGGCTGCTCCGTCGATGACCTCCGATGCTCGGCTTGGTGGATTCCCTTGCGCGGCAGCACTCTCGCGAGCCGACTCCATTGGGTTGACGAGGGGAAGGGCCCTGCGATACTGGAGCGAGAGTTCCCTCGAGGGAGGCCGACATGGCAGCGACGGCTTCTTCCCCCTTCCACGAGGGCAGGGCGTTGCGGAGGGCGCGGCAGCGACGCCACGTCACGCTGGACGACGCGGCCGAGGCCACCCGGATCCCCCGCCGGTTCCTGGAAGCGCTCGAACGGGAGGACCCGGTCGAGCGCTTTCCGGCGCCCGTGTACGCCCGGGCCTTCCTTCGTGAATACGGACGCTATCTCAGTCTCGACCCGGACCCCTTGGTTGAAGCGTTCAATGCGCACAACGACGTCCGGGAACCGACCCTGGTGGCGATCCCGACGGCGGTGGTACGACCGTCCCGTCGGTGGCCGGGCCGCGTGCTGGCCATGATCTCCGTGGCGGCGGTGGCGGCCCTGGCGGTGGCGCGGCTCGGATCACCGGGGCCCGGCGGCGCGATACCGACCCAGGAGCCCATCCACGCGGCAGCCGCGGTCCCGGCCGCGGTGGCGGCGGTCGGGCCGGCCAGGCCGATCGAGCTCCGGTCGAGTCCGGTCCCCCCCGCGTTTCACGGCATCGACGTCGTGCTCCGGACCACCAGTCCGTGTTGGGTGAGCGCCACCGCGGACGGGCACCTGGCGTTCGTCCCCCGCACGCTCGCCGCCGGCCGGTCTGTGACGTTGTCCGCCCACCACACACTCACCGTCCGGTTGGGGAACGCCGGCGGGGTGAGCATCACGGTCAACGGCAGGCGCCTGAAGGCCGGTGGCGCCGGGCAGGTGGTGAACCTGTCCTTCGCCTGGCGCAACGGGCGGGTGGTGACCCTGTAGGGAGGAGGAAGTCGCCGAGCCGAGCGAGGCTTCAGCCGGCGCGGCGGAACGCGAGCACGGCGTTCTGGCCGCCGAAGCCGAAGGAGTTCGAGATGGCGAAGCGGACGTCCGCCTTCCTGGCCTCGTTCGGCACGTAGTCGAGGTCGCACGCCGGGTCGGGCGTCCGGTAGTGGATGGTCGGCGGCATGACGCCCTCGGCCACCGCGAGCGCAGTGATCGCGGCCTCCACGGCGCCGGCCGCGCCGGTCATGTGCCCGGTCATCGACTTCGTGGACGAGATTGCGGTCCGGCGAGCAGCCTCGTCGCCGAGCGCGACCTTGATCGCTGCGGTCTCGGCGGCGTCGTTCAGCGGCGTCGAGGTGCCGTGGGCGTTGATGTAGTCCACGGCCTCGGGCGGCTCGCCGGCGTCCTCGAGCGCTCGACGGATGGAGAGCGCCGCGCCCGTTCCCGACGGTTCGGGCTGCGTGATGTGGTAGGCGTCCGCCGACGCGCCGTACCCGGCGACCTCGGCGTACACGCGGGCGTGCCGGGCCTCCGCCAGGTCGGCCCGCTCCAGCATGAGCACGCACGCCCCCTCCCCGAGCACGAACCCGTCCCGGTCCGCGTCGAAGGGACGGCTCGCCGTCTCCGGGTCGGGGTTCCTGGAGAGCGCCTGCATCTGCGAGAACGCGGCGACCGTGAGCGGCAGGATGGACGCCTCCGATCCTCCCGCCATGACCACGTCGGCCAGGCCGTCGCGGATGAGCCGGTAGCCCTCGCCGACAGCATGGGCACCCGCGGCACAGGCCGTGACCACGCACGTGTTCGGCCCGGTCACCCCGAGGTGCATGGCGACCTGGCCGGCGGCCGCGTTCGCCATGAGGCTCGGGACCATGAACGGGCTGACCCGGCCGGGGCCGCGTTCGAGCATCACGCGGTATTGCGTGAGCAGCGACTCCAGGCCGCCCACACCGGTCGCGATGACCACGCCGGTGCGCTCCCGGTCGAGGTCCGGCTTCCCGGCGTCCTCGTGCGCCAATTGCGCGGCGGCGACGGCGAAGTGCACGAAGCGGTCGGTGTGCCGGGCCCGCTTCGGCTCCATCCAGTCCGACGGAACGAAGTCGAGGACCTCCCCGGCGATCCTGACCGGGAGGTCCGAGGTGTCGAACCGCTGGATCTTGTCGATGCCGGAGCGGCCCTCGATCAGGCCTTTCCAGAACGCGTCGACGCGGATCCCGACCGGCGTGACCGGTCCGATCCCCGTGACGACGACACGGGGCCGGGAGTCGCTCCCGTCCCCGTCAGGCCGCGACACCGAGCTTGGAGGCGACCAGCTCGACGGCCTGGCCCACCGTCTTGACGGCTTCCATCTCCTCTTCGGGGATCTCGATCCCCATCTCGTCCTCCAGGGCCAGCACGGCCTCCGTGAGGTCGAGCGAGTCCGCGTTCAGGTCCTCCGCGAACCGGGCCTGCGGTGTCACCTGCGCCTCGTCCACAGCGAGCTGCTCGGCAAGGACCTTGCGAACCCTGTCTTCGATCTCCTGGCGATCCATCGGATCTCCTCCTTCCTCCTTCGACCTTCGACCTTCGACGATACCGGTTCAGGCGGTGAGGCCGCCGTCGACGGCCACCACCGCCCCGTTCACGTACGACGCCTCGTCCGAGCACAGGAACCGGACAACGGCGGCGACCTCCTCGTGGCGAGCCGGGCGCCCGATCGGCGTGTTCTCGACGAGCAGCCTGCGGGCCTCGTCGGAGATTCCCGCGGTCATGCCGGTCTCGACGTAGCCGGGGCAGATGACGTTCACGGTGATGCCCCGCGAGCCGACCTCGCGGGCCAGGGACTTCGTCATGCCCAGCAACGCCGCCTTGGACGCAGCGTACACGGCCTGCCCCGCGTTGCCCCGAAGGGCAACGGCGGAGGACACGTTCACGATGCGGCCCCACCGCTCGCGGAGCATGGACCGAAGGGCCGCCCGCGAGCACAGGAAGCTCCCGCGCACGTTCGTGGCCATGGTCCGGTCGAACTCCTCGGCCGGGAACTTCACCGCCAGCCCGTCCCGGGAGACGCCGGCGCTGTTGACGAGCCCGACCACGGGACCGAGAACCCCGGTTACCTCCTGGAACGCTTCCCCGACGGACGCCTCGTCCGCCACGTCGAGGCGCACGGTCATCCCCTTGGCTCCCGCGTCCTCGACGCCCTTCAGCGTGTCCGCCGCCTCGGCCTCCCCGGACCGGTAGCCCACCGCGACGGTCCAGCCCCCGTCCGCGAGGGCGATCGCGCACGCCCTGCCGATGCCGCGAGACCCGCCGGTGACGACCGCGACGCGGGTCATGCCGGCACCCCTGGAGGGTTCGGTGCGGTCCACCGAAGGAGCGTGGCGCCCCAGGCCATGCCGGCGCCGAACGAGGTCATCAGCACGAGGGCCCCCGGCGCGATGCGCCCCCCTCGCCACGCCCGGTCCAGCGCGATCGGGATCGACGCCGCCGACGTGTTCCCGATGTCCTGGATGTCGAGAACGGCTCGATCGGGACCGAATCCCAGTCGCTCGCCGACGGCCTTGATGATCCGCGCGTTCGCCTGGTGCGGGATCAACAGGCTCACGTCCTCGGCCTGGACCCCGGCCTTGTCCAGGAGTTGCCGGCAGACGTCCGTCATGGCCACGACGGCCTGCTTGAAGACGTCCTTGCCCGACGACATGTGGATCTTGTCGCCGCCGGCGGCGATCTCCTCGGGCCCGGCAGGCAGCTCGGTCCCCCCGGCCGGAATGGTGAGCAGGTTCGCGTGCTTCCCGTCCGCCGCCAGCGAGGACGCGATGATCCCGGGCTCCGGCGAGGGAACCATCACCGCCGCCCCGGCCCCGTCGCCGAACAGGACGCAGGTGGAGCGGTCCGAGAAGTCCAGCTTCCGCGACAGGACCTCGGCGCCGATCACGAGCACGGTCTCGGCCTGCCCCGAGACGATCATCCCGGTCGCGAGCGAGGTCCCGTAGCTGAACCCGGCACACGCGGCGTTGATGTCGAGCGCGGGGCACGACATCCCCATTCGGGCCTGGACGAAGGACGCCGCTGCAGGCAGGGGCCGGTCGGGCGTGACGGTGGCCACCATCAGCAGGTCGACCTGCTGCGGCGACATCCCGGCGGCGTCGAGGGCCCGCGTGGCCGCGTCCGCGGCGAGCTCGGAGGTGGTCTGGCCCTCGGGCGCGAACCGGCGGGCCCGGATGCCCGTCCGGTCGACGATCCACTCGTCGGTGGTCTCGACCAGGGCCTCGAAATGGGAATTCGGGACGACGGCCTCCGGAAGCGCCGAGCCGGTCCCAGCGATCGCCGCGAAGCGGCCCTCCGTCACGCCGGCTCCATCCACGCCACGGCCTGGCCCGCCTTCACCGGCTCGCCGTCCCGCCCCAGCACGCCCCCCAGCCTACCCCTGGCGGGGGAGAGGATGAGGTCGGTGTGGGCGCCGCGTTCCACGCGGGCGACGGGCTGGCCCGCCTCCACCCACTCGCCGTCCGCGGCGAACCGCTGCGGCGTGAGGATGCGGAGCTTCCCCGGGTGGGGGGCCACCAGCAACGTGATGGGAAGGTGGACCTTCTCGCCGTGGTCGTGTTCGGTCATCGGTGTGCTCGCTCCAGCTCGGAATTCATGTCTCGAAGCGCCGCCGCCACGCTGGCGGCTGCGCCGGGGTCGCCGACGGGCCACACGGTGGAGCCGGGAACCACGCGCCGCACGAGCTTCGACAGCACGTCGCCCGGCCCGGCCTCCACGAACGCGCCCACGCCGCCGTCCGCCAGCGCGCGCATGGACCGCTCCCAGCGTACCGGCGACACGATGTGGCGCGACAGGAGGTCCCGCAGCGCCGCGGGCTGCCGGGTGGGCCGGCCGCTGGCGTTCGGGACGACGTCCATGTGCGGTTCCCGGAACTGGAGCCGCGAGATGGCCTCGCGAACCCGGTCCAGGGCCGGACGCATGAGCGGCGAATGGAAGGCGCCGGCCACGCGGAGGCGGATGGCTTTCGCGCCGCGGGCCCGGGCCAGCTCCTCGGCTCGCTCGATCGCGGTGACGGAACCGGACAGCACGATCTGCTTCGGCGCGTTCTCGTTGGCGACCTCCAGGACGTCGCCGCGCCCCGCCACCCGGCACACCTCGGCCGCGTCGTCCGGGGACAGCCCGATGAGCGCGGTCATCCCGCCGGCCGCGGCGTCGGAGGCCTCCTGCATGGCCCGGCCCCGCTCCACGACCACCCGGAACGCGCCGGGGAGGTCGAGGGCCCCCGCCGCCACCAGGGCGACGAACTCGCCGAGGGAGTGGCCGGCGGCCGCGGCGAACTCGGTGCCGTCCGCCTGGAGCACGCGAAAGGCCGCGATGTCGCAGGCGAACAGGGCCGGCTGGACGAGCTCGGTGGTGGCGAGGGCCTCCTCGTCGCGGCAGACGGCCACGACGTCGCGCCCCCACACCTCCGAGACGGCGTCGAGCGTGGCTCGGCCGACCTCATGGGTTGTCCATGGGTCGGCCATCCCCGAGTACTGGGATCCCTGGCCGGGAAAGAGCGCGGCTATCCGCACCGCCCAGCCTCCCCCGTGTGCGGTGTCATCAAATGGGGTATGACGCAGGCTGGCCCTCAGTGGTTACAGCGCGGGCGCAGTTCGGCGTGGTTCCAGCGCAGTTCCCATAGGTTCCAGGCTCGCGATCGGCTCGCTGGCTATACTGCGCCGGCATCCCCCGGCATGGAAGGAGCAGTCACGTGGCGCACCCCAAGCTCGACATCCTCGACGACAAGGGATTCGCGATCCTGAAGCCCTATGAGGGCGAGATCGACCCCTCGGAATGGGAGCAGCTGACCTACCTCGACTGGAAGTCCGGCGGCGACACGAACTTCGCCGTGCTCGCCTCGGCGAACGGCGAGGACGACGCCCGCGGGTTCTGGGAGTACGGCAAGCCGGACAAGGACGGCGTGTGGTGCCCCAACATCGAGAAGGCCCCCACGCTCAGGAAGTGGGTGGAGAGCGTGGGCGCGCGGTACGGCCGGGTCCGCATCATCAAGCTCGAGCCGTCGGCGAGCGCCGAGGAGGTCGCGGGGCGGTTCCTGCACCTGGACGACAACAACCGGTTGAACCCGGATGGCGAGGGCTGGGTCGTGCGGGCGTGGCTCAACCTCACCGACGACCCCGACTCCTACATGATCGTGCGCGACGACAAGGACGACCCGGCCACGGAGAGCCACATCCCGTGCCCCAAGGGCGCCCAGTTCGTGGTGGACACCGAGCGGCTGCACCACGCGGTGTACCACCCGGGCACACAGCCCCGGTACGCGCTGATCACGAGCTTTGAGTCCGGCCCCGAGCTCGACAGCTGGATCCAGGCGAACCTCCCGTAGCGCGCTCGTACCTGTACAGGCTCCCGCCCGGGTGCTAGAACTCGCGGGTCGTGAGCGTGGGCGGCCCGACCCCGGGGGATGAGCTCGGCGGCTACCGGATCCAGGCGGTCATTGGCCGCGGTGGGATGGGTGTCGTCTACCGCGCCGAGCACATGACCCTGGGCCGCACCGTCGCGCTGAAGGTGGTCGCTCCCGAGCTGGCGGCGGACCCCGGCTTCCGGGAGCGGTTCCTGCGCGAGGCCCGCCTGGCGGCCTCGCTGGACCACCCCGCCATCATCCCGGTGCACGACGCCGGGGAGGAGCGGGGCGTCCTGTTCATCGCCATGCGCCTGGTGACCGGGCCGGACCTCGGGACGGTGCTCCGCGGGTCCGGGTCGCTCCCGACGGGCCGGACGGGGGACGTGCTGGCGCCGGTGGCGAGCGCGCTCGACGTCGCGCACCGCCGCGGTCTGGTCCACCGCGACGTGAAGCCGGGCAACATCCTGGTCGAGCCGCCCGCGGACTCGAACGACGCGGAGCGCGTGTTCCTCACGGACTTCGGGCTCACGAAGCGAACCGACTCGCTCACCGCCATCACCCGGACCGGTATGTTCGTGGGTACCCTCCAGTACGCCGCCCCCGAGCAGATCCGGGGGGAGCCGGTCGACGGACGGAGCGACCAGTACGCGTTGGCATGTGTCGTGTTCCAGTGCGTGACCGGGCGGCTGCCCTTCGGCGGGGAGTCGGACGTGCAGATGATGTACGGGCACCTGTCCCTGGAGCCGCCGCCGGCCACGTCCGTTCGCCCCGACCTCCCCGCCGGCCTCGACCCCGTGCTCGCTCGAGGGCTGGCCAAGGCGCCCGGCGAGCGGTTCCCGAGCTGCATGGACCTGATCCAGGGGCTTCGCGAAGCCCTGGCTCCCGTCCGGACGCGGCTCGTCCCGCCGCCCGCCGCCGTCGCGCCCACGAGGCCGGCCCCTCCTCCCACCCCGTTCGCGCCGCCCATGCCGGCCGCCCCGTCGGTGGCGCCCATTCCCGGTGCGCCCTGGCCCCCGCCCCAGCCGGCCACGTGGCCCCCGCCCCAGCCGGCCACGTCGCCGTGGCCGGAGTACGCCGGGTCTGCCCCGGCGCCCGGCCCACGGGCATCCTGGAAACCGGCGCTCTTGGTGGCGCTGGCCGGGATCCTCGGCCTGGTCGCGGTCTCCGGGGCGCACTTCGACGAGCCGGGCCCGGGCGCCGCCCTCCTGGCGGGACCGCAGCTGATCCTGGCCGCGCTGCTCGCCATCTCGAGGGGAAGGGCCGCCCGGCTGACCTGGAGCGGGCTCGCGGCCCTCACCGGCGTTTTCGACGTCGTGGTGGCCGCGGGTGTCTCCGAGACCCCGTTCTCCATCGAGGCTGTCGGGGCCGCCGTCCTGGCCCTGGCGGGTGCGGTGGGCGGGTTTCGCTCGGCGCCGGGCCCGGCGAAACCGAGGGCCTGAACGGGTTCCGGGGGCATTGCAGTGATTTGTCGGGTTGCCACGGCTGGGGGCAGTCCTGTACAAAGGGGGCCGCCCCATGGCCGAAAGCACACGTAGGCGCCTCTCTCTTCCCGAGGCCAGCGAAGGTTTGACCGGTTTCCTGGGCCGCGACATGGCGGTCGACCTGGGAACCGCGAACACGCTCGTCTACGTTCGTGGACGCGGCATCGTGCTGAACGAGCCCTCCGTCGTGGCCATCAATACGCTGAACGGGGCCATCCTGGCCGTGGGGTCCGAGGCCAAACGGATGATCGGGCGTACGCCGTCGCACATCCGCGCCGTCCGCCCCCTGAAGGACGGCGTCATCGCGGACTTCGACGTCACCGAGAAGATGCTCCGGTACTTCATCCAGAAGGTGCACCGCCGCCGGGTGCTGGCGAAGCCGCGGGTGGTGGTGTGCGTCCCGAGCGGGATCACCGGCGTCGAGCAGCGCGCCGTGGAGGAGGCCACCATCTCCGCCGGCGCGCGCCGCGCGTTCATCATCGAGGAGCCCATGGCCGCGGCCATCGGGGCCGGCCTCCCCATCCACGAGCCCACCGGCAACATGGTCGTGGACATCGGGGGCGGCACCACGGAGGTGGCCGTGATCTCGCTCGGCGGGATCGTGACGTCGTCGAGCCTGCGGGTGGGCGGCGACGAGCTGGACGAGGCCATCATCCAGTTCGTGAAGAAGGAATACTCGCTCCTGCTCGGGGAGCGCACCGCCGAGGCCATCAAGATGGCCGTGGGCTCGGTGTTCCCGACGCCCGAGGAGATGATCGCCGAGATCAAGGGACGGGACCTCGTCTCCGGACTGCCGAAGACCATCCACATTCGACGCGATCAAGAACACGCTCGACCGCACGCCGCCGGAGCTCGCCGCCGACATCATGGACAAGGGCATCGTGCTGACCGGTGGGGGCGCTCTGCTGCGAGGGCTGGACGAGCGCCTGAAGCACGAGACCGGGATGCCGGTGCACATCGCGGACAACCCGCTGTCCTCGGTGGCCATCGGATCGGGCAAGTGCCTGGAGGAGTTCGAGGTCCTTCAGAGGGTGCTGGTCAGCCCGTCGCGGCGATAACGCGCCATGGCCCTCAGCGGCCGGACGCGGAGCACCCGGAGCCTGGTCATCCTCCTGGTCACCGCCTCTCTGGTCACCATCACGCTCGACTACCGGGAGGGCTCGAACGGTCCGCTCGGCCGCCTGGGACAGGCCGCGCTGACGATCATCACGCCGCTCCAGAACGCCGTCACCACGCTCACCCGACCGATCGGGTCGTTCTTCAGCGCGCTGGTCCACCTGCCGTCCCTGAAGAGCGAGAACGACGCCCTGCGGCGTCAGATCGAGGGCTTCAGGACCCAGAAGGTGCAGTACCGGTCGCTCCAGCAACAGCTCCAGGACGCCCTGGCCCTCCTCGGCATCGCCTCCACGTTGGATCTCGAGACCACGGGCGCCCGCGTCGTCGGCAGCGCGGTGTCGAACTTCGAGTGGTCGATCGACATCGACAAGGGGTCGAGCGCCGGCGTGAAGGTGGGGATGCCCGTCATGTCCGCGGCCGGGCTGATCGGCCACGTCACCGAGGTGTCGCCGTTCGGCTCGAAGGTGCAGCTGATCGTGGACCCGGACTCTCAGGTCGCGGCGCGCCTGGTCGCGTCGCAGGAGACCGGCCTGCTGAAGGGGCAGGGCCAAGGAGACCTCCTGCTGACCCTGGTGTCGTCCTCCGCGGAGGTGGCGGTGGGCGATCCGGTGGAGACGGCGGGCTACGACACCGGCAGCATGTACCCACCGGGGATCCAGATCGGACTGGTATCCAGCGTCAGCGACGACCCCTCCACCGGCCAGAAGATCATCGCCGTCCGCCCCGACGCCGACCTGTCCACCCTCGACGTCGTCCTGGTGGTCTTATCCCACCGGACCGGGTAGCCTCGCGGGGTCGTGCGACGGGTCCTGCTGTGGGCGGCGGTCGTGCTCACCGCCCTGCTCCTGCAATCAACGGTCTTCGCGCAGATCAGGCTGGCCGGCGCGAAGCCCGAGCTGATCTACCTGATCACCGTGGCCATGGCCATGCTGGAGGGCCCGGCCGCGGGGGCCGTGGCCGGCTTCGCCGGGGGCATGGCCCAGGACTTCCTGCTGAACCAGCCGAAGGGCATCACCGCGCTCACGCTGACGCTGCTCGGCTACGCCGTGGGGATGCTCCGCCAGTACATCGCGACACCGTCGGCGTTCCTCCCGGTCCTGCTGGTGGCGGGGGGCACGGCGGGCGGGGTGCTGTTCAACGGGCTGGTCCGGTTCCTGCTGGGGCAGCTGAACGTGAGCGTGGTGTTCCTGGTCCGCATCGCGGTGCTGTCGGCCGCGTACAACGCCATCCTCACCCCCATCTTCTTCCCGCTCATCCGGCGCGTGGCCGAGTCGTCCCGTTCCAAGAAGGTGTTCCGGTGGTAGGCGGGCCGGCGAGGATGCAGAAGTGACCGAGGGGCGGATCGGCGCGAGGCTGAAGGTGCTGGCCATGCTGTGCGGGTTCATGTTCGCCGCGCTCGGCGTGCGCCTGTGGTTCGTCCAGGTGCTGAACGCGCAGGCGGCGAAGGCGTCCGCGCAGCACAACGGGATCCGCCTGGTGCAGGTCCCCGCCCCGCGGGGGAGGATCCTCGACCGGAACGGCAACGTGCTCGTGAACAACCGGCAGTCGGTCGTGGTCACGGTGAACCGCCAGGTGCTGGGGGACAACGAGGAGTCGGTGCTGTTCCGGCTGTCGAAGGTCCTGCGCATGTCGGTGAAGGACCTCGTCGGTGAGCTGAACGACCCCCGGTACTATCCGTACACGCCCATCCCGGTGGCGTTCGACGTGTCGAACCGCGTCGTGTTCTACCTGGGCGAGCACGCCGACCAGTTCCCGGGCGTCCAGTGGTCCCTGCGTGCGGTGCGGACGTACCCCGACGGCGACCTCGCCGCGCACATGCTGGGGTACACCGGGCAGATCTCGGCGGAGCAGATCAAGGATCCCAGGTTCCACGGGTACGACCAGCAGGACGTCGTGGGCAAGTCGGGCGTCGAGGCCACGTACGAGCCCTATCTCCAGGGCGTCAAGGGCCAGGAGAAGCTGCTGGTGAACTCCGCCGGCAAGACCCTCCAGAAGCTCGGGGTGCAGGAGCCGCAGGCCGGAGACGACGTGGTGCTCACCATCGACGCGCGCTTCCAGAAGCTGGCGGAGCAGAGCCTCCGCCTCGGCATCCAGGCCGCGCGCGCCGCCTCCCTGCCGGCCGACGCGGGGGCCGTGATCGTGGAGGATCCCAACACCGGCGAGATCCTGGCGATGGCCTCGTATCCCACGTTCAACCCGTCGTTCTTCGTGAAGGGGTTCACGACGGCGGAGTACACGGCGGCGTTCCTGCGGAACGACCGGCACGAGCCCCTGTTCGACCGGGCCATCCAGGCGACCTATCCGGCAGGCTCGACGTTCAAGCCGTTCATCGCGCTGTCGGCGCTCCGCCACCGCATCGCGACGGAGACCGGGAACTACAGCTGTCCGGCGAGCTACGCGGTCCCCACCGACCCGGACCAGGTCTTCGAGAACTGGGCCTACCCGCAGAGCTTCGGATACATCAACCTGCCGACCGCCCTGCGCATCTCCTGCGACACGGTCTTCTACCAGTTCGGCTACAAGTTCTACGAGGACTACAAGCGGAACCAACCCGAGCTCCTCCAGAACGACCTCCGGGCCTTCGGGTTCGGCCACCCCACCGGCATCGACGTCCCGTCCGAGAACTCGGGCGTGGTCCCCGATGCGAAGTGGAAGGAGGAGCACTTCAAGCCAACCGAGGCCGATCCGTACGCCAACTACTGGCTCCCCGGCGACATGGTGAACATGGCGATCGGCCAGGGGAACGTCGCAGTCACGCCGTTGCAGATGGCCGCCGCGTACTCCGCGATCGCGAACGGCGGGACCGTGTACCGGCCGCACGTGGCGCTGCGCATCCAGACCTCCGGGGGCGATGTCGTGCGGACGATCCGGCCCGTCGCGAACGGCACGCTGCCGTTCAACGACCGGCAGCTGTCGTTCATCCGCCAGTCGCTGGAGGGCGTGGTGAGCCAGCCCGACGGCACGGCGGCGTTCGCGTTCCGGGGCTTCCCGTTCGGGCAGGTCTCCGTGGCGGGAAAGACCGGGACCGCCGAGGTGGCCCCCTTCGTCCCCTACTCGTGGTTCGCGGCGATGTCGCCGGTCGCGCACCCCAAGTACGTGGTGGTGGCGCTCGTGGAACAGGGCGGCCACGGCTCGCAGACGGCGGCCCCGGTGGTCCGAAGGATCCTCGAGGGCCTGTACGGCCTGCCGCTGTCGAACCCCGTCACCGGGCAGGTCCAGGACTGATGAACGGGGAGCCGCGCTGATGGAGATCACCGCCGGGCGGAGCCGGAGCTGGGCGGAGCGGACGCCGCTCCGCCGCGTCGATCCCGTGCTGCTGGGGACGGCCGTCGCGCTCGCCGTGATCGGGCTGTTCATGATCTACTCCGCCACCCACCAATCGCTCCAGTCGCTGGGGCTGGACACCGGCTACTTCGTGAAGAAGCAGGTGGCGGCGCTGGTCGTCGGCCTGCTGGCGATGGCGTTCGTCCTGGCGATCGACTACCGGCTGGCGAAGGTGTACGCGAGCTTCTTCTACGGCGCGATGCTGGTCCTGCTGCTGCTGGTCCGCACGCCGCTGGGGACCGCGGCGAAGGGCGCGCAGCGCGGGTTCTCCGTGCTGGGGTTCCAGCTGACGCCGTCGGAGTGGATGAAGATCGCGCTCGTCGTGATGCTCGCGGCGTACCTGTCCGAGCTGAAGGAGCGGGACCTCGGTATCCGGGAGCTGTTGCGGGCGACCACCCTCGCGGCCATCCCCATGTTCCTGGTGCTGCTCCAGCCGGACGTGGGAACGACCATCGTCCTGGCGACGATCCTGGTGGGCGTGGTGATCGTGGCCGGGGCGCGGGCTCGCCACCTCGGCGTTCTGGCGCTCGCGGCGGCGATCTTCCTGGCCGGCGCGTTCCAGGTCGGGCTGATCAAGCAGTACCAGATCGACCGGCTCACCGGGTTCCTGGACCCGAAGAACGACGCCGCGGCCGCCCACTACAACCGGGACCAGTCGGAGATCGCCATCGGATCGGGCGGCCTCACCGGCACCGGGTACCTGAAGGGGACCCAGACCAACCTCGACTTCGTGCCGGAGCAGCACACGGACTTCATCTTCACCGTCGTCGGCGAGCAGTTCGGGTTCGTGGGCGCGATGACGCTGCTGCTGCTGTACGCCGTGCTGCTGTGGCGCGCGTTCCGCATCGCGACGCTGTCGAAGGACCCGTTCGGGACCTACGTGGCCGCCGGGATCGCGTCGATGTTCGCCATCCAGATGTTCGTGAACATCGGCATGACGCTCGGCATCATGCCGATCACGGGGATCCCCTTACCGTTCGTCTCGTACGGGGGCAGCTCGCTCATCGCGAACTTCATGGCGGTGGGGCTGCTGCTGTCGATCCACATGCGCCGGCTGAACTAACCCGGGGGCCGGGAGCCCGCGGTGTGTGACCGCAGCTCTAGGTGCGGTCGTTCACGGGCAGCGTCCACAGGAACGTGGAGCCGGATTCGTCGGACCGCTCCAGCACGAGGTCGCCGTCCATGGCCCGGGCCGCTTCCCGGCCCACCCAGAGGCCCACGCCCGCACCCTGGTGCGTGCGCCGGTCGAGCGGTTCGCCCTGCTCCAGGGGTTCGAAGATCCGTTCGCGGTCCTGGGGGCGGATGCCGGGGCCCCGGTCGACGACCCGGACCTCGACGGTGCGCTGGTCTCGGCTCCGGACGACCTCGACGTCCACCCTGCTGTCCTGGGGGGAGAACCGGCACGCGTTGTCGATGAGCTCCTCCAGGATCCGCTGGGCCAGGACGCGGTTCGCCCACACGGCCGGCACGCTCACGCCCTCCTCGACGTTGACCCGGTCGCGTCGCGCCGCGAGCTCCCGGGCCATGCGGGTCACGTCGACCAGGTCCTCCGATCCCGCATCCATGGCCGTCTGGAACCGCTCCACGAGCCGGGACAGGTCCGCCGCCCGGCTGGCCAGCCGCTCCAGGAGGTCCCGCTGCTGGCCCGGGTCGGTGACGCCCTCGACCAGGGTCCGGGCGATGCCCAGGATCACGGTGACCGGCGTCCGCAGCTCGTGCCCGAGGCGCGAGACGAGCTCGTGGCGGCGGCTGGTCCGCTCGACGAGGGAGGCGTGGGCCTCCTCCAGCTCGCGGGCCCGCTGCCGTTCCCGTTCCAGGGCCTCCGTCATCTGCTCGATGACCGCGGGCGTCACGCCCGGCGAGATCACGGCGCCGCCGTGGGCGGCGTGCAGCACGGCGCTCAGGATGTCGTCGCCGTCGGAGTCCTTCAGGACGTACCCGGACGCGCCCGCCACGAGCATCTCCCGGACGACGGTCTCGTCCTCCTGGGCCGTGAGGGCCACGACGCCGAGGTCGGGCCGGGCCGCCTTGAGCCGTCGCGTGGCCTCGATGCCGTCCATGGCCGGCATGCGGATGTCCATGAGGACGACGTCGGGCCCGGCCTCGGCCACCACCGTCAGCGCCTGGCGGCCGTCCGCCGCCTCGCCCACCACCTCGTGCCCCCCCGCGCGCAAAAGCTGGACGAGTGACTCGCGGAAGCCGCCGTTGTCGTCGACCACGACGACCCGAAGGGACCGGGGGGGGCCGGGCCGGGCGGGTTTCGGGACAGGGGAGACGAGCCGGCCCTGGCCCCGTGAGGAGCCGGGCTTCGGCGGATGCATGGTCACCCAGGCTCGGGCGAATGGGTTGGACATTGGCGGTAGCTTCTCCACGGAGGCCCCGGTGGTCCATCGGCCGAGCATCCGTTTCCCTTGAGCCGGAGGGCGATCTGCCATGGCCGAATCGGGCTAGTCCTCCCGGGCGCATCGGGGCCGGAGAGGCCCGAGGCACGGATTCTCGCTGGTCGTGGCGGCTTCAGGGGCCGGAGGCCGGCGCCGATTGCTATCCTAGGAAGTGAGGAGGCCGGCCCCCCGGGATCGGCCCAATGTACTTCCGCCCCCGAAGTCGACGGGGGCGATATCGAACAGGTGTGCTCGCCCGGCCCCGGAGTCGAGGCCGAGGCGAGAGGAACCTCTGGCGGCGCGCTGCCACCGCAGGCGACGGCGCCTGCCCGGCCGCACTTCGACGAGCCGGGCGCCCGGTCGCCGCGGACGGCGCGCGTGAAGGAAGGCGTTCGCGTGCGCGACGACGCGCGCGTGGGTCGCCCGGGTCGTCTTCGTCCCGGCACGGCTCCCGCGCATCCTGGTCGGGATCCCGTCCCGGCCTCCCGCTCGGGCAACCGAGGCCCCGCATGTGCGCCTCCCATCCGACCGGCGGTTCCGGTCGAGTGAAGGGAGACCAATCCATGAGCGACGAGCCCGAAGGGGCCGTGCGCACCGAGACCGGCGAGCGGCCGGCCGCGGACGAGAGCAGTGACGCATCGACCCAGGCCGCGCGCCGTACCCGGCGACGGCGAGGAAGCCGGGGCCGTGGCCGGGGCAGCAGCGGCAGGCCCGGAGCGGCAACCGACACGGCCCCCCCGGAGCGGCCGGAAGCCGGCGGCGAGCAGGTCGAAGAGGCCGGTGCCCAGCCGGGAGTCGAGGACCCGGGGCAGGCCGCAGGCGCAGCCGGCGAACGGCCGGCCGGACCCAGGCGCCGCCGGCGCCGCGGCGGCCGCGGTCGGGGACGTTCCCGAACGCCCGCGGGGTCCGCGGAAGCCGAGGAAGCCGAGAGGGCCGAGGCGGAGTCGCCGGAGTCGCCCGAGGAACCCGGGGGCGAGGCGCCCGAACCCGATGCGGAAGCGTCATCCCGGAAGTCCGGCGCGCAGCCGAAAAAGCCGGCGACGCGGACTCGCCGGCGCCGTACCACCACCCGGAAGCCGGCGACCGCGGGCGCCGAGCAGGCGCCGGACAAGGCCGCGGGGGAGACGGCCGAGGAGGCCGCGGTGACCGCAGCGGAGGCGGGCGCCGAGACCGCCGCCGCCGAACCGCGTCCGGCCAGGGCGCGGCGGACCCGGACCCGCAAGCCCGCCGCGGAGACGGCCGAGAAGCCCACCGACGAGAGCAAGGCCCCCCCCACGCGGCGGACCCGGACCCGCAAGGCAGCGGTCGAGGCAGGCGGTCCCACCCGCACCCGGCGGGTCAGGACTCCCGGCCGCCGCCACCGCGAGGACATCCCGCTCCCGCCCCGCGTGCAGGACAAGGTCATGCTCATCACGGAGCGCGGAGATCGAGACCAGATCGCCGTGCTCGAGGACCGCGAGCTGGTCGAGCACTACATCACCAGGGCCGGCGCCCATTCGATGGTCGGCAACATCTACCTGGGCCGCGTCCAGAACGTCCTGCCGGGCATGGAGGCCGCGTTCATCGACATCGGCCGGGGCCGCAACGCCGTGCTGTACGCGGGCGAGGTCAGCTACGACGAGGAGATCGAGGGCCGCCCACCCCGGATCGAGCAGGTGATCCGTGCCGGGCAGGCCCTGATGGTCCAGGTGACCAAGGACCCCATCGGCGGGAAGGGTCCCCGGCTCACGCAGGAGATCAGCCTTCCCGGCCGCTACCTGGTCCTCGTCCCGAGCTCGCAGGTGTTCGGGATCAGCCGGCGCCTGCCCGACGACGAACGGCGACGGCTTCGGGCCCTCGTGCGCAAGGTCCGGCCCGAGCAGCACGGCGTCATCGTCCGCACGGCCGCGGAGGGCGCCGGCGAGGCCGAGCTGGCCGCGGACGTCGAGCGCCTGGTCGAGGAGTGGGAGGGCATCGCCAAGCGGGCCAAGAAGGTGAAGGCCCCCCACGTGCTGTACGAGGAGCCCGAGCTGACCGTCCGCGTCGTGCGCGACCTGTTCAACGACGAGGAGTTCAAGGAGATGGTCACGGACTCCACGCGGGTGTTCGAGCAGATCACCGCGTACCTGCAAAGCGTCGCGCCGGACCTCGTCGAGCGGGTCCACCTGTACGACCGGAAGCTGCCGCTCCTCGAGCACTACCACGTCATCGAGCAGATCCACAAGGCGCTGGAGCGCAAGGTATGGCTGCCCTCGGGCGGCTACATCATCATCGAGCGGACCGAGGCCATGACGGTCATCGACGTGAACACGGGCAAGCACGTCGGCAAGACGAACCTCGAGGAGACCGTCGTGGGGACGAACCTCGAGGCGGCCGAGGAGATCGGCCGGCAGCTCCGCCTCCGCGACATCGGCGGGATCATCATCATCGACTTCATCGACATGCTGCTCGAGCAGAACCGGGACAAGATCATCCAGACCATGCGCCAAGCCCTGGCTCGGGACAAGACCCGGTCCCAGGTGTTCTCCATCAGCCCGCTGGGGATCCTCGAGGTCACCCGCAAGCGGGTGTCCGCGGGGCTGCTCGAGTCGTTCTCGGAGACCTGCCCGACCTGCGGAGGCCGCGGGATACTGTTGACGCACGAGATCTGACGACACGCGAACGGCGCGCGCGCCCCGCTGGGAACGCGCGCCCGGAGGGAGGAACCATGTACGCCGTGATCAAGGCGGGTGGCAAGCAGCACCGGGTGAAGTCCGGCGACGTCATCGAGGTCGAGCTGGTCCATGGCCAGCCCGGCGACGCCGTCGAGTTCCACCCGCTGCTCGTCGTGGACGACGAGGGCAAGCCGCACCACGGCAAGGAGGCCGCGAAGGCCGTCGTGGTCGGCCGGCTGGTGGGGGAGCAGAAGGGCGACAAGATCAAGGTGTTCAAGTACCGGCCGAAGACCGGGTACTCCCGGCGGCAGGGCCACCGCCAACTGATGACGCTGCTCGAGATCGAGGACGTTCGCCTGGATGCCGCCCGGAAGACGGCCACGAAGAAGGCCGAAGAGAAGCCGGCCGGCGAGGCGGAGGCCCCCGAGAAGCCCGCGCCGAAGCGGCAGACTGCGAAGGCTGCGGCGGCGAAGACCGAGACGCCGGAGGCCGCCGAGAAGGGCGAGGCCGAGTAGCGGTTCGACCGCAATCCGGCTGGTAATCTGAGACTCCAATGGCACACAAGAAGGGTGGAGGCGCGTCCCGCAACGGGCGGGACTCCGAGTCCAAGCGGCTCGGCGTGAAGGCGTTCGGCGGCCAGACCGTGCTGGCCGGCACGATCATCGTGCGCCAGCGGGGCACCCGCATCCACCCCGGCCAGGGCGTCGGCAAGGGGAGCGACGACACGCTGTTCGCGAGGGTCCGCGGCGTGGTCGGGTTCCAGACCTCCGGCGGCCGCCGCTTCGCTGTCGTCACGCGGGCCGAGTAGCCCCGGCCGCGCTCAGCCTCTCGCTCGCCGCACTGCCTGGTCGATGGCCGCTCGCCACTCCTTCACCTGGAGGCGCTTCACGGAGTTCTCGCGCATCAGGAACCCCATGTTCTCCTTGCGCTGGCGGCGGCGCTTGCGGGTCATGGGCTCGGCGTCGAGCGGGGGGGGCTGTGAGAAGAAGAAGGCCATGCGGGCCACCCGCTCTTCCTGCGCGAACTCGACGATCAGGACGGGTGACGCCCACACGCGCTTCGTCCGGCGGATGGACCCGATCGGGATGCTGACGCTCTTCGTCCCCTTGTGGTGCTCGAACCGGAGGTGCGACTCGTCGAGCGACAGCGTGCCGCGCACCTCGTCGGTGTACTCGCCGAGGCGGACCCCCCACACCGTGACCGGCTCCATCGCGCTTCCCTCTCGCCGGGGCTGCTTCCCCCCGGACCCCCCATATTCCCCCGGTGGGCCGGATTTCGACCACAATCGGTGACGAGATGGCGTTCGCAGACGAGGTCGTGCTGTTCGTTCGGGCCGGTCGCGGCGGGGACGGGGCCGTGTCGTTCCGGCGCGAGCCCTACACGCCGCGGGGCGGTCCCGACGGCGGCGACGGCGGCCCCGGCGGCTCGGTGATCCTGGAGGTCGAGCCCGGCGTCCGGGACCTGTCGTCCTTCGCCGACCACCCCCATCAGCGAGCCGATGCCGGCAAGCCGGGGGGGAAGTCGAACCGGACCGGCGGCGCCGGGCGGGACCTCGTCCTGCGGGTTCCCGACGGGACCGTCGTGCGCGGGGAGGAGGGGCCGATCGCCGACCTCGTGGGCGCGGGCGCGCGGGCCGTCGTGGCCAGGGGCGGCCGGGGCGGCCGGGGGAACGCTTCGCTGGCCGGACCGCGGAACCGGGCCCCCAGCCGGGCCGACGCCGGGGAGCCGGGAGAGGAGCGCCGGCTCGAGCTCGAGCTCCGCACGGTGGCCGACGTCGGGCTCGTGGGGCTCCCGAACGCGGGGAAGTCGACGCTGCTGTCGAAGCTGTCGGCGGCCCGGCCGAAGGTCGCCGCGTACCCGTTCACGACCCTGACGCCCAACCTCGGCGTCAGCGAGGGCGACCAGCGCTTCGTGGTGGCGGACATCCCCGGGCTGGTCGAGGGGGCCCACGCGGGCCGGGGGCTCGGGCACCGCTTCCTCCGACACGTCATGCGGTGCCGCGTGCTGGCCCTGGTGGTCGACCTGTCGGGCCAGGACCCCGAGGCGGACGCGAGGACCGTCCTGTCCGAGCTGGCCGCCTACGATCCGTCGCTGGCCGAACGGCCGATGGTCGCGGCCGCGTCGAAGGTGGACCTGGTGGACGACGCGACCCGGGAACGATGGGTTGCGGAGCTCGAACGCATCGGCCCGACCGTCGCAGTGTCCGGCGTGACGGGAGAGGGCGTCGAGGAGCTCCGCGAACGGCTGGCGGCGGTCGCGGCCGATGCCGCCGAGAGCGAGCCCGACCGCGTGCCCGTGGTGGTGCTCCGGCCGGGACGGGAGCGGTTCACGGTCCGCCGGGAAGGGGAACGGTTCCGGGTCGTGGGGCGCCAGGTGGAGCGGTGGGTGGCGGAGACGGACTTCGACGACCCCGCCGAGATCGTGTCGCTCCAGAACCGACTGCGGCGCGAGGGCGTGGAGCGGCAGCTGGCGACGGCCGGCGCGGCCCGGGGCGACGAGGTGATCATCGGCGACCGCGCGTTCGAGTTCTTCCCCGAGGAACGGCAGGGCCATGGATAGGCGATTCGAGCTGGTCCGGGAGGAGGACGCCGGCTACGACGCCCTGTGCGAGCTCCTGGCCCGCCTCACGTCCGAGGACCTGGTCGCGCCCGGCCTCACGACGGACTGGACGACGAAGGACCTCCTCGCCCACCTGGGGTGCTGGATGGCCGAGGCGTCGCACGTGCTCGAGCGCATCCGCCTGGGGACGTGGGAGCGCCGGCGCGTGGACGTCGACCGCAAGAACCAGGAGTTCTACGAGGCCTGCCGGGACCTCGACGTGCCGGCGGTGAAATGCGAGCTGTGGTCCGCCCGGAACCGGATGCTCGAGGAATGGGGCGACCTGCCCGAGCTCACGCCGCTGGCCGAGGAGTGGTTCGTCGAGTCCGGGGTGGCGCACTACCGCGAGCACCTCCCCGACCTGGAGCGGTTCGTCGAGGCCCTCGGGTCGCCGCGCGGAAGCTGAGATCTCGGGCCCCTTCGGAATCCCGTGCCGCCTTGCGGGAATCCTCCGGGGGCGGCCATAGAATCGAGCCGTGGGACGACCCAGGCGCCTCGGGGTCATGGGCGGCACGTTCGACCCCATCCACCACGGCCACCTCCTCACGGCGGAGGAGGCGTTGTGGCAGTTCGAGCTGGACGAGGTGCTGTTCCTGCCGACCGGCCAGCCGTGGATGAAGGAGAACCGAGAGGTCTCGCCCCCAGAGGACCGCTACCTGATGGTGGTGATCGCGACGTCGAGCAACCCCCGGTTCACGGTGTCCCGCCTCGAGATCGAGCGCGACGGCCCCACGTACACGGTCGAAACGCTGCGGGAGATCCGGGACGAACGGGGAGGCGACGTCGAGCTGTTCTTCATCACCGGCGCCGACGCCATCCTGGAGATCTTCCAGTGGAAGGACCCCGAGGAAGCACTGGCTCTCGCCCACTTCATCGCGGCGACGAGGCCCGGCTACGACCTGGCCGCGTTCGAGCAGGAGGCGCCCACGCGCCATCCGGGGATCTCGGCCATGACGATCCCGGCGCTCGCCATCTCGTCCACGGACATCCGCGAGCGCGTTCGGCGGGGCGTGCCCATCCGCTACCTGGTCCCGGAGGGCGTGTTGACGTACATCGAGAAGGCCCACCTGTACCGGTGAGGACGAGGGCTCCCGTCGAGGAGTGGGTCGCCGAATCTCGCGGATCCGCCCGTCATGGAGGCGGAGGTCGACGTCCGGGGCCCGGGTGGCCGAGCGTGGCCGGGATGGTCGCCATCGTGGTCGGCGCCGTGGCCCTCGGCTACGGCTTCAGCCGCCAGACCGGGCCGGAGCCGGCGCCGAGCGGCAGCCCGAGCGCGGGACCGACTTACACGGGACCGTCGCACCTGGTGCTGTTCGCCGTCACGGCCACGCCCGAACCGTTCGTCGCGCTGGTCGGCTCCAGGGGGGGGAAGCACCCCGCCGTCGTCGACGTTCCCTCGCGGATGGTGCTGACGATGCCCGGTGCGGGCAGCGGGACGGTGGCGGACGCCGCGGCGGCGTCGGGGTCGCTGCTGGCCGCGTCCGTCTCGAACGAGATCGGGACGTGGGTCGGGCACCAGGCCGTGACCGACCCGGCCGGGTTCGCCCGCCTCGTCGACGCGAGCGGGGGCGTCGAGGTGGACCTCGTGCAGCCGGTGGAGGTCGACGGCACGGAGATCGCCGCGGGGCGGGTCAGGATGAGTGGCGATGACGCGACGGCCTTCCTGACCGCGGGTGTGGGCCCGACTCGGGCGGAGCGATGGCGGGAGATCCTGGCGGCCCTGTTCCGGGACGGGCTCACCACGCCGCCGGACGAGCTCACGGAGGCGGACGATCCCGCGGCGGTGGCGGCGGTGTTCGCGGCGGCCCGCGCGCCGGTGCTCGGGCGGCTCCCGGCGACACCGTCGAACGGGCACCTGCTCGTCCCGGCCGACCGGCGCGTTCGCCGGATGCTGTGGTCCCTGTTCGGGATCGAGGTGCAGCCGCCGATCGGTGTGGTCGTGCTGAACGGAAGCGGCGTGCCCGGCGTGGGGGAAGCGGTGGCCTCTCGCCTGGTGCCCGGCGGGTTCCAGATCGTCGCGTCCGGGAACGCCGGATCATTCGACCACGCCGAGACGCAGATCGTGGCCACGACGGAGGCGGCCGAGGCGCAGGCCGAGCGGGTTCGCGGGCTCCTGGGCGTCGGAACGGTAGTCTTGGGGGGTGGTCCGTCGGGACTGGCGGACATCACGATCGTGGTCGGGAGGGATTTCACGGGCGTATGAGACGAGGACGTGCCGAAGCCTGAGGCCGTCCGGGAGGTGCCGGACTCGAGGGACGTCGCGGTGGCCGCCGCACGGGCCGCATCGGACAAGCAGGGATCCCGCATCGTGATCCTCGACGTGCGGGATCTCATCGTCATCACCGACTACTTCGTGATCGCGAGCGGAGCGACCGAGCGCCAGGCCCGCACGATCGTGGAGGAGGTCGAGAAGGCCTGCCGCGACCTGAGCGTGAAGCCCGTCCGTCGCGAGGGCGACGGCGAGGGCATCTGGGTGCTGCTCGACTTCGTGGACGTCGTGGTCCACGTGTTCCGGGAGGAGGAGCGGGACTTCTACGACCTCGAGCGCCTGTGGAGTGACGCCCCCACGGTGGAGTGGGAGGAAGCGGGCGCCGCCTCGTAGCAGGGAGGCCGCCAGGCCTCGATTGATAGAATCGCCGTTCGCGGGCCTGTAGCTCAGTTGGTAGAGCGCTGCCTCGGCAGGGCAGAGGTCAGGGGTTCGACTCCCCTCAGGTCCACCATTGTGGTCTTACTTGAACCTACTCCAGAAGAAACAAGTTCAGGCTGACGCGCGGGGCTCGGCCGATTAATCTTGACATCGGGGTTCCACCAACGTACAAGGAACCTCAGCCCCCCAGGCAAGTTGAGGCTTGCTCCGAAAGGAGGAGTCGGGTGCACGGGGGCTTCCGCCAAGGGCGCCTCGGCGGTATTCGGGTAGCTGCGACGCCTGCGGTTTTGCCATCCTCAGCCTTGCTCGCGTGGCGCTGGCCCGGTTCCTGGCCACGAACAATGACTCCGCTTGGCGCCAAGGGGCTGCGGGGTGGTGCTTCCGTGCCCCGCCTCGCGGAATTGGGCCACCCCCCTTCACGACCGCGGTCCGCCGTTCCGGCCATACGGACGACCCGCGACCATGGACATGATGGCCGAAACCGCGGGTCAATCGGGGATCCCCAGGACTAGGAGGCTCAAGTGATGGATGTGGCCGCAGGGGCAGAGCCGTACGACAAGTCGCTGATTGCGTTTGCAACGGGCATCAACCCGATACGTGTGCTGTCCGCTCGTCTGCTGGATTTAGATACGGGCGCCGCCGAGCCGCCGTCCGTCAGGCGGATGCAGTAGCCCGGAGGCCAGTCGATGGAGGTTCCCCGAAGCGGGCTCGATCTGGACGACGATCAGGGACTGCTGTCGCCCCCGATCGTCACGCAACCCCTCTATGCCTGCGCCACCGCGGTCAACGTCACCGGCTATGTCCCGGACCCCGTCCTCGATCTCGAGATCGACGGTGCGATCGTCGTGGCGGGGTTCCCAGGAGGCTCCCCGGCACCGTTCGGGGCCACCATTCACATCCCGGCCCCTCTGGTGGCCGCCCAGACGATTCGCGCCCGTCAGCGCCGCGGCGCCGCGACGAGCCCGTGGTCACGGGCCGCGACGGTCCGAGACCACACAGCCGACTATCCGGCCGGCCCCCCTCGGCCGGAGATCTTCCCCACGCCCCTGTACAACTGCGGTGTCCGCACCGGCGTGGGCAACCTCCTCGTCGGCTGCAACGTCCGCGTCACGGCGGACGGCACCACCGCCGGCGCGGTGACGGGGGCCAACAACCCCCAGGGGGTCAACGTCAGCCCCGCGTTCAACACCGGGCAGCACGTTCGAGCTTGGGCTGAGCTCTGCCACGACCCCAGTCCTCCCTCGATCGAGCAGGTTGTCCAGCCGCAACCGTTGCCCCTGCCCGCGCCGGGATTCGATCCCATCTACGAAGGTGGGACCCAGCTCATTGTCAACACGATCGTGAACGGCGCCCGGTTCACCCTTTCCCGGGGCGGTGTCCTGGTGGGGACGTACCCGTGCTGGGGCGGTCGCTGCCTTGTATGGCTCCCTTCCCCCTTCACCTCCGGCGAGGTGTTCACGGCCACACAGCAGCTGTGCCCCGGGGACGGGCCGAGTCCGCCGGGAATGGGCATGGTGCAACCGTGCTCGGCCCTTCCGGCTCCACAAGTTGGGCCGGTACAGGACGGCGACACCGAGATCACCCTCCTCCAGTTCGTGCCCGGCTCCGAGATCAAGGTGTTCGTCAACGGGGTGAAGACGGGGGACGGGAGTGGCCCCGTGGTCGTCCTCACCGCACCGATTCCCCACGACGCAACGGTCGACGTGTGGCAGATCCTCGGGACGTGCGCGGGGTCGACGGTCCAGCAGGTCACCGCGAAGTGCGTGGACCCGCCGATCGCCGGCGATCCATCGGCCCTGGACCTCTTTCCGGTGGGTACCCACGAGTACGATGCTGGGAATGCCACCATCTCGTTCGACGGGTTCACCTATCACGTTCGTGGCAGCATCTACTACCCCGCCCAGGACGACGGCGTCGACCAGCCCTTCCACGCCCGCCTGGCCGCGCTGGGCCGAGTTCCTCTCGTCGTGTGCGTCCATGGAGCCCACAATCCGGTGACCCCCAGCTATCGGGGCTACGACTACTTCCAGTACGAGCTGGCGCGGATGGGGTTCGTCGCCGTGTCGGTGGACGAGCGCGAGACTGACGAGATCGACGACTGGGTGGACTGGACGCAGAACATCGTGCGTCGGGCTGAGCTGGCTCTCACCACGATCGTTTTCCTCCAGCAGCTCGACGCCAACGGCCCGATCTTCCAGGGCACCATCGACTTCACCAGAACCGGGCTCATGGGGCACTCCCGCGGAGGTGACGCCGTGATCGCCGCCGCCGAGCGGATCGCGATCGCCATCCCCGGAGTCAACATCCGTGCGGTGCTTTCCCTGGCACCGGTGAACTCCGGCGCAAACAGCGGGAAGCCTCGCGGCTATCCCTTCATGACGTTCCTCCCGGCCGCGGACGGCGACGTGGTGGAGAACGACGGGGCCCAGTTCTACGACCAGGCGGAGCCGGCGCCCGTCAAGACGCAGCTCTACATCGACTACGCGAACCACAACTACTGGAACCGGCAGTGGCTGAACGACGACACGTCAGGTGGCCTGCCGGTCATGGCACGGTCCGATCACGAGGCCATCCTCGCGGCGTACGGCGGTGCCTTCTTCCGCTACGCCCTCCGGGGCGATGCCACCTTCGGCTACCTCGACCACTCCCAGCTCCCGGCGGGTGTGCAGAATCAACACATTCACATGAGCTATGACGTGACGGGGGCGAGGATCGTCGACGACTACGAGGGGCACCCGATCACGGTCGACAGCGAGGGTCAGGCCACCGCACAGCTGGGCGGTCTGATCGCGCGGGACTACCCGTTCGCCCAGGTCTTGGGCGCCTTCAGCCCGAGCTTCTTCGGAAACACGACGGGGAACGTTTCGACCGCTCCGGAGGCGCCAGGGGACTTCCGGGAGCCCCTCTCGGGCGCCGCAGACCTACGTAGGGCTGAGGTTCGCGTTCGAGCCGCAGAGGTGTTTCAAACCACCCTGGCCTCCCCTTACCCGCCTGACCCGACGGGGTTCCGTGTCGGGGTGGAGGACGACACCGGGACGATCGCGTGGATCGACGTCGATGACGTGGGGGGGCTTCCCCGACCATTCGACCGGAGAGCATTCGACATCAAGACGAAGACGATGCTGTCGACCTTTCGATTCCCCGGCCACTGCTTTGCCGCTGCGGTGGGGCAAGTGCACATATCGGAGATCCGGGCGATCCACCTTGGCTTGAATCGAGGGGACCGGCGACCCATTGCCTTCGACGACCTCGAGATCGTGGAGAGGTAGGGAGACGGCGATGACGATGGATGCGGGTGGGCGGGCCCGCAGACCCAGGGGGCCCAACCTGTGGCGCCTGCCAGAGGTAATCGCACTCCGCGTCCGCCGGCGACGCTTCGATCCACCGAGGCGGGTTACCGTGAACGGCATCGACCGTGAGGAGTCTGAAGCCGTCGAGATCGAGGTCGGTGTCTCAGAGCCGTTTCATATCCGTGCCCTCGGCCCAGTGTTGTGGGTGGGGGACACGCCTCT
>WNGA01006108.1_pt1 | contig 31178 bp, 32 predicted proteins | sample 5400061 | NCBI WGS metagenome assembly WNGA01 (sample SAMN13153366, study PRJNA577476) | soil metagenome | isolation source: 100 cm soil or saprolite under grassland replicate 2 | place: USA:California | collected 2016-06-15 | reverse complement strand
ACGAACGCGATCTTGCACGTGACGTGCTGATCCGCGGATCCAGGCCTGCCGGGTCGCCGGCCGAACCCTCAGGGCCAGCAGCCCGACGTCGCTGCTTGAAGCGGTTCGCGGCTCGCCGCATTCAGGGGTCGGCCATCGCGGGGCCAGCGGCTTCGCAGTCAGCTTTCCTCCGGAGACGCTACTCGGACGTGGCCCGGCCGATCCAAGCCCACTCCGCCGGAGTACACCAACGGACAGGGAACGGCGCCGGTCGCACACCGCGCTCGGAGGCCGACCGGCGATCAGCCGGCTGTGAACAACGGTGGTGGGAACCCCAGCTAGCCAGGCGTAGCCGTAGCCGGCAGGTCCAACATCGCGTGCATGCCAGGGCATGGCAGTCGTGTTCCAGGCTGACGGATGTCCCTGCCCTGCCATTGGGTCAGGGCATGACTGCCACACCGATCATCCTGGTTCCTGGGTTCTGGCTCGGCGCGTGGGCGTGGGATCACGTCGTCGGAGCGTTGCGAGCCGACGGGCACGCCGTCACCGCCCTGACGCTCCCCGGCCTCGATTCGGCCGACGTCAACCGGTCCGCGATCACGCTCTCCGACCACGTCGACGCGATCTGCGGCGCCGTCCGTGCGGCCGACGCCCGCGTCGTCCTCGCCGTGCACAGTGCGTCGGGGTTCAGCGGCTACGCCGCGAGCGACCGGGTCCCCGAGCGGATCGCCGCCATGGTCTACGTCGACACCGCGCCGGGGAAAGGGGCCCTGGACGCCGGCTTCGAGGGAGTCGAGAAGCCGCTCGATTGGAAGTCGATCGAGGAAGAGGAGAACGTCGACGGCCTGAGCGAGGAGCAGAAGGAGACCTTCCGGCAGCGGGCGGTCCCGACGCCGGGCGGTGTCATCCGCGAGGTGGTGGATCTCACCAACGATGCGCGGCTCGACATTCCGAGCACGATCATCTGCACGGGGGTACACGTCCGAGCAGTACAAGGACGCGGTGAAGGAAGGCTACGCCTGGCTCGCCGGCATCCCGGAGCTCCGGAATGTCACCTGGATCGACCTGCCGACGAGCCACTGGCCGATGTGGTCACGGCCGAAGGAGCTCGCGAGCATCATCGGCGAGGTCGCGACGGAGCACGCCCCTCGCGGCTAGGCCGCCGCGCACCGACCGTCGTGGACATCTTGCCCAATCGGGCGGCCCATCATCCTGTCGGTTGGTGCGGTGCTCGCCGGAAAACACGCAGAGTGACAGGTCTGTCATCGCTACATGGGGGAACCGAACTGTTGGCCACGGCTCGGATGACGTCGTCGACGGGGGAGCGAGGAGTCGAAGGAGGTGATCGGAGAGCTTGTGGCGGCGGGCTCGTTACCCAGGTGAAGCGGTGAATGAGGAGGGAACCATGCCATTGGTCAGCGTCTTCAATTTGAGAAGGGAGGACCGGCCCCGATTGTCAGAGCTTGAGGAAGCGACAAGACTCGCGCTAACCAGCATGCCTGAACTCGCGGTCAACGGTTACGAGATCGACTTTGTTCCGGTTCTCAGGCCAGACGACTTCGATGGCGAGGTCACCAGAATAAACGTCGATCTATGGGAACGCGCTGAGCGCACCAAGGAGGCATTACAGGAACTTGCGACGCGACTCGCAAAGGCCTTCCAGAAAGTAGCAGGCGAAGATAGAAGAGTGAAGGTCGTGATCAGACCGTATGACGTCGAAAGGAGTGGGTGGGTGTCTCGTTGATGGTTCAGAGATTAGTAGCGCCTTCCTAGCATCTTCGAACGTGCGTGCCGAGCTCGTGCGCATCCCAAATGGCGCGTGACAACTCGGCATCGTCGTAGCGCGTGACCGCCAGCCACGTCTGCCCGCGGTCGTACAACAGGCAGCTGGTGTCGACCGTTTCGAGCGACGACGCCTTTCGCCTGACCACGGCGGACGCCCCGACGTAGACCTCAGCGGCGCGCTTGACGCCCTCGCGGCGGCAAACGTAAAGCGAGAGCTCATCGCCCCGGGCGGCCTCACGGTCGACCAGCCCACACGAGTCATACCCGCGTGATTTGAGGCGGCGGCGCAGTTGCGGCCAGCTCGTCGCCCGGCGAGGGGCAGGGGGCGGAGTGATCCAGAGGGGAGCGCCCATCCCCACCTCGCCGTCGAGCAACGACGTCTGCCCCGAGCCATCGGCGCGCATGACCCAGAGGTCGTACTGGCCCTCCCGATCCCTGATGAACACGATGTGCTTGCCGTCCGGCGACCACGCGGGCATCGAGTCCGTCGCCCCATCGTCGGTGAGACGCGTGATTCGTCCGGATGCGAGCTCGAGAAGGTAGATGTCGTCGTTGCCATCGACACGCCCGACGAACGCGATCGTCGTGCCATCCGGCGACCACGCTGGGAAGAAGACCGCGTCGCCGAAGGTGACGAGGGTCTCCACCGTGCCGTCGTCGACATCGACCACGGCGATCTCGGGACGCTCGTCGTCGGGCTCCCGGACGAAGGCCAGCTGCTTTCCGTCCGGCGACCAGGAAGGGTCGTAGTTCGGGTCTTCGGCCGGCACCAGGTCTCGCTCCTCGCCAGTGGCGAGGTCGCGAAGCACGAGTGACGAGCGGGCGTCGGTCCCCGGGACGGCGTCGAGGTCCGGATACGACACGTAGACGATCCTCGATCCGGCCGGCGACCACCGAGGCTCTGTCTCCATCGTCGGGGTGTCGGTGAGTCGGGTGAGGCGGCCGCCGTCGAGGTCGACTGTCCAGAGGTCGAAACTCTTCCGCCGTCTCCTCGGCAGGATTCTCATTCCGTGCGAAGGCGATCCGCGAGCCGTCGGGGGACCAGGCCGGTGCCACGTCGGCGGCCGGACCGGTCGTCAGAGGCACCGCCGCCCCCCCGTTCGCGAAGACGTAGATGTCGAAGTCGTACTGGCCGGCTTTCGTCGGCGCGAGAAACGCGAACCACCCCTTCAGCTCGCGTGTGTCCACTGGTGGACCCGACGATGAAGCCTTACCTGGATCTGGCGAGCGTTCCAGGCGGCCCCGGACGTTTGTCCTCGTGAGAATGGCCAGAGTGATCGCGACCACGAGCATGGCGAAGGTGATGAGGACAATTATTGCGAATGGCAATCCCGCATCTCTCCTTGGCGGAGCGGGGGGCAGTCCCCCCGCGGACGGGCGTAGAGTCGACGGCTGGATCGACCTCTCCTCTCCCATGCGTTCCCTTGGGGGACCATCGGCAGACCGGAGTGGTGACCAAAGCGATCACGGAGACCACCCTTAGCCTGGCCGGGGAACGTCCAGCGAGCTCCCCTGAACGAGATCGACGTGGTGCCGCCTGCGCGATGAGGTTTCCGCGCGGTCGCCGAGGAGGATTGCCGCCACGACCGTTCTCCGGGGAGGGTGGCTCGAGTTCGGCGAGTGAAATCACCGCGATGAAACCGTGCGCTCGCGCGTCTCCTAGACAGGGGGTGGGCGACGGGGAGATATGGTGAGTACGGCGGTGACCGAGGGAGCCGAGCGGCCGGCGAGCCGCCTCGAAGACCTGTACGAGCGGCACGCCCCGGCCGCGGTCCGGCTGGCGTTTCTCATCACCTCCGATCGCGAGCTCTCCCGCGACGTCGTCCAGGACGCCTTCGTTCGGGTGGCTGGCCGGTTCGGTCACCTCCGCTTCCCCGACGCGTTCGACCTCTACCTACGGCGAACCGTCGTGAACCTGTGCATGTCGCACTTCCGGCACCAGCGGGTCGAACGCGGGCACCTCGAACGAGAGGCGAAGTCACCCGCGCAGGTCGCCGAGCAGCCCGAGTTCGGCACGCGCGACGAGTTGCGCCGAGCCCTCCAGCGGCTTCCGGCTCGCCAGCGGACCGCGATCGTCCTCCGCTATTACGAGGACCTCACGGAAGACGGCGTGGCATCGGCGATGCGGTGCTCGATCCCCGCCGCGAGATCACTCATCTCGCGCGGGATGGAGACGCTTCGAACGATCGTAAGGAGTGGCGAGCGATGAGGAACATCGAGAACGACATCCGCGAGCTCCTTGACGACGAGGCGCGTTCGGCGCCTGCGCCGCACCAGGCGGCCGCGGTGGTGGGCAGGACGCAACGCCGTCAGGGCGCCGTCATCGCCGGCGGCGCACTGGCCGCCATCGCGCTCGTCGCCGCCGGGATCGTTGGACTGCGCGCCGTCGGCACCGCCGATCGCGGAATCCCCGCGAACCAGCCGATGGTCACCACGACGCTGAACGGCGTCTCGATGTCGCACCCCGAGGGGTGGTACGTGGTCGATCCCGGCGAGGCCGGATTGAACGGACCTGATCCGACGCCGGACCTCCCCCGGCTGGTGTTCGCCGTGGCCCCGTTCGATCCCGGCGAGCTGTTCGGGTGTCCGGGCATGGTCGAAGGGACGCCGCACGCGTTCCTCATGACCATCCAAGAGGAGGCTCGGGCGCTCTCGGGGGCCGCGTCCGCGCCGTGGCCCGTCGCCCTCGAGCCGCTGGGGGTGGACGCGTCCGAGGCCGCCTGCTACCCGGAGTGGGAGTTCCTGCGGGCCGGTTGGACCACCGCCGGGCGCACGTTCGAGGCTCGAGTGGGAATCGCGCCCGATGTGAGCGATGCGGACCGGGAGGCGCTCTTCGCCGCGTTCGCGAGCATGACGTTCGAGCCCGATGCGGAGGCCGCCACGTCCGTGGTCCTTGCGACCGGGACGGCCGGCGGTGAGGAATGGGAACTCATCGCGAATCGGCAGACGGACGGTCTCTCGTTGATGCTGCAAGGACACTCCTTCGGAACGGGCACGGGAGGCTTCGACCCCAGCCCCGACGAGCTGCAGGTCACGAGGCACGTGTTCGGGGACTACGGGGACAGGGAGGTCGTCGTCTTCGGAGCCGTCCCCGCCGGGATCACCAACGTCGAGGCCTTCCCGCCGAACGATGCGCCCGCCGTATCCACGGACGTGCTCGACGTGCCTGATGAGATCGATCCCCAGTTCAACGCCTTCGTCCTCATCGCGCCCGACGACCTGCCGATCGAGCTCAACGCCTACGACGCCGACGGCAACGTCGTCCTTCGCGGGACGACGGGTGGGTACCACGTCCAGCGGCCGACCCCGTCCCCCGAGGAGGTGATCTTCAGGGGACGGACGAACGACTGCCTGTGGACGCTCTCTCGGGTTTCGGTCGCACCCGCACGGGAGCGAATCGACCTCACCGCCGAAGACGTCCAGGTCGGGTTCCTCGCGAAGGTGGGGCCCGACGCACCCCCACTGCAGCTCGCCTCGTTCGCATGCCCGAGGGATCCAGGAGGGACAATCGTCTTTGGCCTCTACACCGAAGAAGTGGCCGATCTGCGGTGGCCTACGAGTGCACCGGACGAGCACGGGGTACCGGACTGCGTGATGGCTGAGTTGCCGGCACGCTTCTGCCTGTTCCTCCTGGACGGGGTCGGGGACATGGGCGAGGTCGTCGCTCTGGAAGGGCGAGTCAGTCCACCTTCAGTCGTGGCCACCACCCGGGGACGGTCCGCACGTAGGCCTCGTAATCCGCCCCGAACCGCCGTCGAAGCGTCGGCTCCTCGTACCAGTGCACGAACGACCAGACGACGGCGGCGAAGATCAACGCGTAGGCCACCAGAACAACGCGTCCAAAGACCGCTGCTTGACCGAGGATCACAGCACCCACGGCAAGGTACATGGGGTTTCGCACATGGCGATACATTCCTCCGACGACGAGCTTCTCAGTTGGGGCGACCGGTGCCGGGGTGCCGATCCCCTCGATGACGAAACGGGCGAACGCCTCGAGCACGACGGCCGCTCCCGAACCGAGCAGAGCCCACCCGATGATCCGAAGCCATGTCGGGTAACCGGCCGAGCGCCATCCGGTCAAGAGCCAAGGCCCGAGTCCGCCGACGATCCCTGGCGCGACCGCGAGGAACACGAGGGTGCCCGCCGCAGCTCGAAGCCTGCTCATCGCATCGATCCTTGCAGTAGTCTCGGTGCCGCAGCCTCGATCGGCTGGAGCGAGAATGATCCGGCACGATGACAACGGAGCGATCGCGCGGGCGATCATCGGATCCGGGCTGTACATGGTGCTCGGGACCGGCGACGAGGCCGGGACGCCATGGGTCTCTCCCGTATGGTATGCGCACGAGGGATACACGACGTTCTACTGGGTCTCGTCTCCCGAAGCGAAGCACTCGCGCAACGTCGCCGTGCGCCCGGACATCAGCATCGTGATCTTCGACTCGGGCGCGCCGATCTATGCCGGACAAGCTGTGTACATGTCGGCCCACGCCGACGAGCTGACAGAGGAAGGAGCCGACTCGGCCATCGAGGTCTTCTCCAGTCGGAGCCAGCTGCACGGAGCAGGCGTGTGGACGCTCGCTGACGTGCGGCCACCTGCCGAACTCCGACTCTACAGAGGCATCGCGTCAGGCCAGTGGATCCTTGAGCCAGGTGCGCCGTCCGATCGCCGAGTCCCGGTGACCCCCTGACCCGAGTTGCGAGGGGGATCACCGTGGCGTCTGGTCTTCCCCGGTTCGCTCGGGCTCGACAGTGTGGACATCGCCGTCGCGGATGGTGAGCACACGGTCGACCCACTGGACCGCCTCCTGGTTGTGCGTGGCCACGAGGCACGCCGTTCCTTGCTTCGCGGCCCGGACGAGGATGCGGAACACCTCCCGGGCCCAGACGGAGTCCTGATGTCCCGTCGGCTCGTCCGCCAAGAGCAGCCGCGGGGATTGGACCAGGGCCCGGGCCAGAGCGGTGCGCTGCTGCTCACCGATCGAACACTCGGCCGGGGCCCGGTCTGCCAGGGCGGACAGCCCGAGTTCGTCCAGTAGCTCGCCGGTTCTGGCCGAGGCTTCCCGGTCGAGCCGCCCCGACAGCCGGGCCGGGAGCTCCACGTTCTCCCGCACGGAGAGTTCCTCGACCAGCCCGTGGCTCTGCGGGAGGATGGCCACCTCGGCCCACGGGAGGTCGAGCCCCTGTCGCCTCGCGCCGTCGCTCCACACGATCTCCCCGCCGTCCGGGCTCTCCCACCCCACGATCACGTTGAGGAGGGTGGTCTTGCCCGAGCCGGACGGGCCGACTAACGCCACGATCTCGCCTGAAGCGAGGGCGAAGCTCGCCCCCCGGAGGGCGTGGACCTCCTCCGGTCCCCGGCGGTAGACCTTCTCCAGCCCCTGCGCCTCCACCACGTTGCTCACGGCGGCGTGATCCTCACCTCGTCGTCCTCCTGCGTGATCAGCGCCCGGCGCCCGGGGAACAGTCTTAGCGCCTCGGGCGGCAGCTGGATCCGGCCGGCGTCGTCGATGATCGACAGAGCCCGCGCCTCGTGTGTCTCGGCCTCCATCGCTCCGTGGCGGAGCGAGAGCGTCCGGTCGGCGTCGGCAACCACGGTGGGGTCGTGGGTGGCGATGACGAACGAGCTGAATCCCTCCCAGGCCAGGCCCGCCACGATTTCGAGGAGCGCGTTAGCGGAGTGGCTGTCCAGCTCGGCAGTGGGCTCATCGGCTACCACCAGTGTCGGAGCACCGATCACGGCTTGCGCGAACGCGGTGCGCTGCTGCTCGCCTCCGGAGATCTGGTGGGGGTAGTGGTCGGCTCGGTGCCCGATGCCGAGCCGGTCCAAGAGTGCCTCTGTGTTCGCCGCCGCCAGCCCCCTGAGGCGGGCCGCGGCCTCCAGGTGCTCGCGGACCGTGAGGTAGGGAATGAGGTTGTCCGAGGGGCGCTGGAACACGTATCCCACGAGCCGCCGGCGGATCCGGCGGAGCTCGGCCGGCGACATCCTCGCCAGCTCGGTGTCCCCGATCATGACGGACCCGGCGGTGGGGCGGTCCAGGCCGGCCATGATCCGCAGGAGCGAGGACTTCCCGCTGCCCGACGGTCCCACTACCGCGGTGACGGACTTCTCCCAGAACGTGGCGTCGATGCCCTTCAGGGCGTGGACCTCGCCGGTGGCGGTCTCGTAGATCTTGACCACCCCGGTGCACGTCGCGGCGACCTCACCCTGCAAGGCGCATCACCTCCGCCACCCTCATCCGTTCGGCCCGGCGCTGGACCGTCCATGCTCCTAGGTAGGCGAACAGCAGCAGTGCTCCCGTGACGCCCCCGACCATCAGCCACGGCACGCGGTACAGGGGCGGCGGGGGGATCCCCGGCTGGAGGTCGAGGTGCGTGTAGATGAGGAAGGACGCCGCGCCAGCGAGCACCGCGCCGATGGCGAAAGAAAGGACGAGCATCGCAGCAAGCTCCACGGCCACCGACAGCCGGTGCGAGCGCTTGCGCAACCCCATCCGCCGGGACAACGCATAGGACACCTCCCGCGAGCGCTGCCGGGCCTGGAGGTAGAGGAGCGTCCCAATCAGCGCGATGATTCCGGACATGATGCCCAGGGCTTGCAAGAATCCAAACGTCCACGACAGGGACAGGAATGAAGGGGTGTCTTTGACCTGGTCCGCGGTGATGGCGTCCTCGATCTGCAGGTTCGCCCTGCGCATCTGCCCCAGGATCCGATTCGGATCGCCTTTCGCCCACAACTGCTCGGTGAAGCCGACGTCGCGAATTGACGCGCCGCTCGCCGTCAGGGCGCGTTCGAACGCGTCCCGATCGGCCACGATGAGCGGCTGGCCCGCGACAAGCCCGGGGAAGGCCTTGACGCTCTCGATCACGTCGAGCGCAATGTGGTGGTCGCCGACGTCCAACGACGCGCCCAGTGGAAGCCCCGCGGCGTCCACGATCGGGAGCTTCGCCTGTCCACCGGCCAGCGAGTCCAGGAGGCTGGGGAGCGATCCCCTCGCGAAGCTCTCGTCCCAGAACGCCGTCTGAGCGAACGTGGCTCGGTCGACGGCCAGCACGTGGACGTTCGTGTCGCCGGGGAGGACGGAGACGCCGAGCGTCACCCGCATCACGCGCGTCGTTGGGAAGGGGAGCCTGGGTATGACCGGCCGCTCAGGGAGCGTGACCGCCACATCGCTCCCCGTGAACACCTGGGCTTTGGCGTTCGACGTCGCTCGGATCGAATCAACCAGGATGCCCGAATACATCAGGATGCCGATCGAAAGCGCGGCGCCGGTGATCAGGATGAGGGCCATTCGCGACGCGCTGGCCAGGCGCCGAGAGGCCAGGTACAGGGAGGAGGGCCACCTCCTGCCCGTCACTCGCAGCCCCGGAAGCGCCCGGCGAAGCAGCCGGGTGGCCAGGCCCGAGAGTCCCGCGATGAACAGCAGCGGGAACAGGAGCGGGAGCACGTCGACCTTCAGGCCTCCGCTCGTCGTCTCCACCGGTGCCGTCCCTCTCGTGACGATCTCGTAGAAGGACGCGGCGGCCAGGGCAAGCACGACGACGTCCCACGGCGTCCGGGAGACGGCCGCTCCGAGTCGCCCCGTCCGGGTCTCGGCTTCCTTCCGGACCGCTGCCCCGGCCACGATGCCCAGCAGGATGACGGCCACCGCCGTGGCCCACACGACCTGCCATGCGGCCGAGCGCACGGACCGAGGATCGAGCAGGCTCGTAGGCCCGATCGCCTTCACCAGGAGCACGCCGAGGGCCCAACCGGCTGCGCCGCCCGCGGCGGCCGGAAGGAGCGTCTCTATGACGGACCGGGCCCCGAGCTCCACAGGGGAGATCCTTGAGCGGTGAGCAGGGCCACCTCGACCCGCCGCCTTTGCACGGCGTAGATCCCTGCAGCGCCGATCACGAACAGCGCCACGACCCGGCCGGCCAACGACACGATGTCGATCGGTCCAGTCAGGCCCGTCACCGTATCGTTGGCCTGCTGGACGAGGTCGGGGAACTGCGTGGCCTGAGTGGCGTTGGGAAGCACGGTCGCGAAGCGCGACGTGGGATCGTCCATTTCGGCTTCGAAGGCCTGGAGGCGTGCCGAGAGATCCTCGGCTTCCGGAAGCGTCGTCGACCGGGTCTGCACCGGGATCTCCCAGCGGAACCTGTCGTAGTCCTTCAGCGCGGCTCCGACCTGGAGCATCGTGGTCCGGTCCATCAGCATCAAAGCCGGAGGCGCGACCTCTTCGCGGCCTTGCGGGTAGATCAGGTAGGTCAGTGAGCACCAGAACTGGCTGACCGGCAGGAACGACAGGTCGCGGTAGATCCCGGCCACACGCACGGTCGTCTCCCGGGGGAACACGCGGACGCGGATCGTGTCGCCGGGCGACACGCCGATGTTGCTGGCCGTGACGTCGGAGATCCACACGCCCGGTCCGCTCACGGAACGGAGCTTGCGGACATGGGCGAGCGCGTCAGTCCTGAACAGGGCCTGGACGAGGTATCGGCTGTTGAAGGTTCCTCCCATGGCGGCCACTTGTGCCTGCGAGCCCTCGATCGTCACGACCTTCGGGCCGAGGCCCGAGATCCCGGACGCTCCCTGCGTGATCAGCGCCTGCTTCCGTGTGAGGAGTTCTGTAGCGGAAAGTCCGTCCTGTGTCCCGTACACCGGCCCGTAGTCGCTTACGGTAAAGCCGGCGTTCCACTTGCAGTACTGCTGCCGAAGCTGGCGTTCCAGCGATGCGTTCCCCGCCGAGGACAGGAACAGGGGACTGGCAGCGCTCGCCATGGCCAGCACGAGGACGGCCCCCAGCACGGCCACGAGCACCCCGGGGAATCGTCGCAGCAGGAACGGAGCCTTGGTCCACAGCGGGTTCCCGAAGGAGAGGGGCTCATGGCGATAGCGGGATCCCTTCGGTGTGGGCGCGGTTGGTTCGGCGGCTCTGGCCGGCCGCCGCCTCGGGTGTGGCCCTGCCGTCTGGGAGGAAGGCGGCTGCTCGTCGCTCATCCCAAGGAATCTACGGGGTCGAGGGAATCGCGCGCGGGGTGGCTCCTACAGGGCAGCCATGAAGTCGAGGACGGCCTGGCGAAAGGAATCCGCAATCACCGGCTCCTCATAGACGAGGATATCGGTCCCGTGCTCGCCAGTGTCGAGGAGCAATAGTTGCTTCGGGGGAAAAGCGACCCGGTGCAATACCTTGGCCAATTCACCGAACGGGTCATCGAATGTTCCCGCGATGAAGAGCTTTGGACCACGGAGGTCCCGAACCAGGCGCTCGGCCGACAGTCCGCGATACAGATCGGCTCCTGCGACCCAAAGAAGCCCGTCTGCCTCGGCGCCTCCCTTGGCCACGGCGTACAGCGACTCCATCGCTCCTTGGCTCGCGCCCCCCACGGCGACCCGTTCCGCACCGGCCGCCCGGAGAGCACCCACGGCGCCTACCACGTCCTTCCAGCCGTCACCGATGTCCTCACCTTGCGAACATCCCAGGTCCCCACCCGGGCAGGAGCCTCGGCGGTTGTAAGTGAGGACTGAATACCCCCGGTCGGCCAGCAGTCCGGCCAGGTCCCACCACTGGCCCTGGTCTCCAACGCCCATGTGGGCGAGCACGATCCCTACGTCGCCATGACCGAAGATCCGACCTTCCAGAACGACGCCATCGGGGGCACGAAACCGCGCCCCACGCGACATCGCTAACAGCTCCTGGGTGTCGTGCAGAGGGAAGGAAGACGTCGGCTCCACCGTCGCGGTGGCCGTGACGACGGGCGGCGGCTCCCCCCCGGCCTGACACGCTGGCATCAAGTTGGCCGTCAGGGCCGCAACGATGGCGAATCGACGCATTCGAACGGGAATACGCGGAGAAGCGACCCTGGGGTTTCGCCGGCCGGAGGAAGGAGAACCCGTTCACTAACCAGAGTCAGCTGTTATACATCCTTCGTGGTCGCCTACGTCGCCCTGCTGCGAGGGATCAACGTCGGCGGCAAGAACTTGATCAAGATGTCGGAGCTCAAGGCGTGCTTCGAAGTAGCCGGCTTCCAGGAAGTCGTCACGTACATCCAGAGCGGCAACGTGCTTTCCGATCCGCCGGGTCAGGTTCGGCTGCGCTGGCTCGCCGGATCGAGGAGATGCTCACCTCGACATTCGGCTACCAGGCAAGCGTCGTGCTGCGCAGCCGTGCGCAGATGCGCGCCGTGGTGGAAAGGGCACCTGAAGGCTTCGGAGCGGACCCCGCTGGCCCGCGCGGGAGGGGAACAGTTCACGTTCACGTTCGGTGCTGCCGAAGATCCGGCTCAGTTCTGGCGCAGGGAGGAGGCGGCCGGTGGGGAGCCGATGAAGTTCCTCGCGGGGATGCTGGAACGACCCTACAGGCAGAGCTCGACGGGCGACCTCGTCCTGTACGTCTGGCCGCAGCGACCTACCCAAGCTGGGCAGAGGTCCCTCCCGAGGACCGGAACGTCCTTCGGCCCCTGTACGGAGACGAAGAGTTCGAACAGTTTGCGGGGTTCGGCTCATACATCGGTTATCGCGTCGGCATCACCGATACGGGTGACTGGCTCTATTTCGTGGCGGGCGACTGAAGCTTGGTCGAGCGTTAGGGGCGCCGTGCGACGGCGTGGAAGACGTGCCAGTGCTTAGGCCCGGAGCATGCGTCGCCGTCCTTTTCTTCTTCCTCGAATCGCTCGAGCTCGAACCCTTCGAAAAGCGCGCGAGCCTCGTCGATCGTGAACGCCGACGTGTCGTCCCCCGGCGCCCAGGTATCCCGGTCACCAAGGAGCTGTCCCGCGAACCGGCCCCCGGGGCGGATCGCAGGTCGCACCCGGTGCCACACCTCGCCGAACCGGTCGGGCTGACAGAAGAAGAGGCTGAAGCCTGCCCACACGAGATCGGCGGGCGGGAGCTCGACCCCCTCCATCCGCGAGACGAGTGTGCGGAGCCGGGGCGCCAGGCTCGAGGCCACGCGCTTGCGCACCCGAAGGATCGCCTCCTCCTCCGCGTCGATCGCGAAGACCGACCATCCCCGCTCGAGCATGGCGAGGGTTTCGATGCCGCTTCCACACCCAAGATCGACAGCCTGTGGCTCTTCCGACCCGAACGCATCAAGGACCTCGAGGAGCATCTCGCGCGGCGCGCGATCCTCGTTCTCGTCGTAGTACTCGGTCCACTCACCCGCGCCGGTCACGGCTGGCGACGCTACCAGGGGCCGCTTCATTCGTCTCCTCGTGACCGAGAGGCGCCGGCGTCATCACGCCCCTCCTGGAAGTTCGTCGTAATGCTCGAGACGGGCAACACGATCTACACATGAACGCGACTTGGCCGAGAATGGGCAGACCGCCGACAAAATGCGGGTACGATGCCGCGATGCGCAGGATCCTCGCCTCCGTCGCGCTCTCGGGCGTGATCCTTAATGGGTGTGGCGGCGACAGCGGGAACGGGGATGGGTCCAACGCGGCTGCCGCCTCGACGGCCGACATCGTCGCCGCCGTCGAGACGACTATCGCAACGGGTTCGGTCGCGCTCGACATGACCGTCGAGTTCAACGATTCGTCAGCCGTCCCGGACGGGACGACGATCGGAATGACCGGCTCTTCGACGCTCGGCGATCCGCGGCGTGCCGAGCTTTCCGCCGATTTCGAGTCGTTGGGGGTCGGTCGGATCGAGATGCTCATCGACGATGACCAGGTCTACATGCGCGGGGGCGTCTTCGACGATCTCCTGTCGCGGCTGCCCGCGAAGCGCGAGTGGTTGTTCGTGGATCTCTCGTCCTCAGATCCGGCCATCGACCAGTTTCGGAACCTCTCGACCGGGCAAAACGACGCGACACTGGTTCTGTACTTCCTCTTCGGGGTCTCAGGCCAGGTCCGGGAGCTCGGGAGCGAGGAGGTCGGTGGAGTCTCGACCACGCACTACGCGTTGACGGCCGACCTTGATCGCGCGGTGCCCGAAGCGCCCGCTGAGATGGCGGATGCGCTTCGGGCGAACATCGAGGCACTGGAAGCGGGCGGTGTGCAGACGATGCTCGACGCCGAGGTCTGGGTCGATGACGAACGACTGATCCGACGAGTCGGATACGTCTACCGCCTCGCCGACGCCGGTGGCGGAGGTCAGATGATCGCGACGGTTACGTTCTCCGGCTTCGGCGAGCCCATCGAGTTCGAGGTTCCCGCTCGGGACGAGATCGCTCCCGTCACGCAAATGCAGGGCGAACTCTAAGCACCTTCTCCCCGAAACTCACATACTTGACGCCAGCTCGGTGCGGAGCCTGTCCGCGGTCAGGGCCTCCGTGCGGGCCCGTAGATCCAGGTACAGCAGCACGGTGACGAGCGCTGTGAACGGCGCCGTGATGATCTGCGCGATGGCCGAGAAGATCCACCGGACGAACCAGTTGTCCCCGCCGATCGCGCCGAGGATGCCCTGGATCACCCACGTGATGATGGCCGCGACGAGGATGACGACGAGCGCGTGCCAGAAGTGCCCGCGCACGAGGTTCCAGGAACGGCTCATGGCCTCGGTCCCCCGGCGATTCTCGACGATGAGCGCGGGCTCGCTCACGGACAGGAACACCAGGAAGATGATCCCGGGGATGATCAGCAGGAGGAACCCCACGCCCACGACGATCCCCACGAGGAACGCGACCAGGAGCACGCTCCCGAGGCGGCTGAGCCCCCATCGGTAGCTCGCCTCGACATCGACGGGGTCGCCGATGGTCGCCTGGGCCGCCCCGCGGAGCATCGCGGCCTGGAGGATGAACGAGATGATCACGCCGATCGCCGCTCCGATGAACACAAGCGCGAGGGTCACGTCGAAGAGACGGATGGCTACGGCGCCGATCAACGAAAGCGGCACGACGACGACCGCCACGATCACCAGCAGGTTCGCGGCGTTCTCCCTGTAGATCCGGAATGCCTCCGACAGGATCTCGCCCAGGGTCCGTGGGCGGAAGCCCCCAGGCCCCGGGGGAGTCCCCGGTGGTGGGGGCGGGGGCGGCGGGATCGGCCCGCCGGGAACGTCGCTCATGCAGACCTCCTCAGTCCTGGATCGACCTCTTCCGTCTGCGCCCCAGCCTAGTCCACCCGGTGGGGCCGGTCCCGTAGCGATCAAGGAAGGGTTCCGTCCCTCCGATAGTCCCAGCAGGGAAACATGCCAGAGGACGCGTCCCAGCTGTCGGACAGCATCCGCCGCGAGGCCCGGGTGGTGGGCCTGCGCGACTTCGCCACGCCCTCCCTGGAGGCCGTGGAGCAGCGCCGGATGCAGTTGTGGATCCTCACCACCGTCCTCTTGGTGTCCGTCAGCGCCGGGATCGCCTTCCTCTCGATTTGGCCCGAGGCCGCTCGAACCTTCGTGTCTCCGGTGGCCTTGCGGTTGGGTGTCGTGGTGCTCTCCATCGCGTTCTGCAGCTATGCGATCGAGAAGGAGCTGCACCTCCGCAAGCTCGCCAGCCTCCTGACGGACGAGCGGGTCCTCACGGTCGCGCTTTCGAACCGCTTGCACGAGGTGTCGCTCCTCCTGGATGCGGGGAAGGCCATGAACTCCATCCTCGAGCTGGACGCAGTCTTGGAAGTGATCCTGCGAAGCGCGACCGACCTGCTGGCCGGCAAGAGCGGATCGATCATGATGGTCGAGGGGAACGAGCTCGTGGCCTCGAGCGTCATGGGAAACGAGGCCGCCCGGGGCCGTCGGGTGCGGATCGGCAAGGGCATCGCCGGCCGGGTGGCAGAGACGCTGGAGCCCCTGCTGATCAGCGGACGGCCGGACCCCTCCGAGTTCCCAGACCTGCCGATGCGCGAGGACTCGGTCGAGAGCGCGATGTGCGTCCCGCTGGTGAACCGAGGTGAGCTGCTCGGCGTGCTGAATGTCAACGCCGAGCCCTTTCGACTGTTTACCGAATACGACCTTCGGGCCCTCAGCCTGTTCGCGGAGCAGGCGGCGGGAGCCATCGCCAACGCCCGCCTGTTCGAGTCACAGCGGGCCCACGTGGTCGAGCTGATGGAGCTAGACCGGATGAAGACCGAGCTCGTGGACATCGTGACGCACGAGCTCAGGACCCCCCTCACCGCGGTCCTGGCGGCCACAGAGGGGGTCCAGCGCCCCGAGCTCCGTGAGAACCATGCGGAGCTCTTGCATATCATCGATCGAAACGCCAGGAACCTGGCCTCGATGATCGAGGATCTGGTGATCTCGAGCCGGCTGGAACGCGGCCGGACGGCCACCTCCCTCGGCCCAGTGGACGTGGCGGAGATTGCGCGCGTCGTTGCCGCCGACTTCGAGGTCAGCGGACGGCCCGTGCTGGTGCAGGCGCCGCTGTCAGCTCCGATCCTGGCCAACGCAGACTCGGTGCGCCGGATCCTGGAGAACCTGGTGGACAACGCCCACAAGTACGGGCGGCTGCCGGTTCGCGTGGAGGTCGAGCCCGGCCTGGGTGGCGTCACGATCTGGGTCGTCGATTCGGGGCCGGGGATCGCTCCGGAGAACCGGCAGCGGATCTTCCAGCGGTTCTCCCGCCTCGGTCCCCACCGCGGCCAGCCCGGGCTGGGGCTGGGCCTGCCGATCGTCCGCGGCCTCGCCGAATCCTTCGGAGGTTCGGTCACCGTGGAGGACGCCCCCACGGGAGGGTGCGCGTTCAAGGTCGTGCTGCCGGCCTGCCCGCCGAGCGAGGATGCCGTCCATCAGGAGAAGGCCAACGCGGGCTGAGGCTCGCGGGACATCCGTATCCTGGGGGAGATGGTCCCCGGAACGACGAGCGACCGGTTCCTCCGTGCCTGCCGGCGCCTGCCTGTTGACCGGACCCCAGTGTGGTTCATGCGCCAGGCCGGCCGGTACCTCCCGGAGTATCGCGAGCGACGAGGAGATCGAGACGTGCTGGAAGCCGTCCGATCCCCCGATCTCGCCGTCGAGCTCACGCTCCAGCCTCTTGGGCGCATGGATCTCGACGCGGCGATCCTCTTCTCCGACATCATGGTGCCTCTGGCGGCCGTTGGGATCGGCGTCCGACTGGAGCCCGGGGTGGGTCCGGTCGTCGAGCGGCCCATCAGGTCGGCGCGCGACGTCGAGGGGCTGCGGCGGCTCGAGCCCGAGGCCGACGTCCCCCACGTCCTGGAGGCCATCAGGCTTCTTCGAAAGGAGCTGACGGTCCCGCTGATCGGCTTCGCCGGGGGTCCGTTCACCCTCGCGAGCTACCTCGTGGAAGGGGGCCCGTCGCGGGACCACGCGCGAACGAAGGCGCTGATGCACGAGGACCCTCTCTTGTGGGCGCGCCTGGCCGAGCGCCTCGCGGATCTCGCCCTCGTCCACCTGCGCGCCCAGGTGGAGGCGGGAGCGCAAGCGGTGCAGGTGTTCGACAGCTGGGTGGGCGCGCTCGATCCCGATGACTACGAGCGTTTCGTGCTCCCCGCGGCGCAGCGTCTGTTCGACGGCCTGATCGATCTCGATACTCCGTCGATCCATTTCGGCGTGGGGACCGGCGAGCTGTTGGGGCTGATGGCCAGGGCCGGGGGCGATGTGATCGGGGTGGACTGGCGCGTGCCGCTCGACGCGGCGTGGGATCGGATCGGGCGCGACCGATCGATCCAGGGCAACCTGGATCCGGCCGTGTGCCTGGCTTCGTGGGAGGCGCTGCGACCCGAGGCGCTCGGCGTCCTCCGTCGGGCCGAGGGAAGTGACGGCCACGTGTTCAACCTCGGTCACGGGGTGCTTCCTCACACGCCGGTCGAGAACCTCGAGCGCCTGGTCGACCTGGTGCACCGAACGACGGAGCGGGCGTCGACGTGACGGATCCCATCGGCGTCCTGGTGATGGCGTACGGGAGCGCGAGCGACCCCGAGGACGTCGAGCGGTATTACACGGACATCCGTGGTGGCCGACCTCCCTCGCCGGAGCACCTGGCTGCCCTGAGGGAACGGTACGCCGCCATCGGCAACCGGTTCCCCCTCCTCGATATAACGGGTCGGCAGGCGGCCGGGCTGGAGGCGGAGCTGAACGCCGGCCGCGACGGCGCGTTCCGCACGTACCTCGGCATGAAACACTCGCCGCCGTTCATCGCCCAGGCGGTCGAGCGGATGCGAATCGATGGGATCGACAGAGCCATCGGCATCGTCATGGCTCCGCACTGGTCGGGGATGTCGGTGGAGACCTACGTCGAGCGCGTCGAACGGGCGGTCGCGGAGACGGGCGGCCCTCGCTTCACGTTCGTCCGCAGCTACCACGACCATCCCCTGTTCGTGGACCTGCTGGTGGACCGGGTCCGCGACGCGATCGCCTCGCTGTCCGAGGACACTCGAGAGAAGGCGGCGGTGGTCTTCTCGGCGCACTCGCTGCCCGTTCGCTCGACCGATGATGGCAGCGTGCGCTGCAGGGACTGCGACTGCGATCCCTCCTGCCGGTACCGGGACGGGCTCCGGGAGACCGCCGAGCTGGTCGCCCGGCGGCTCGGGCTGGCCTCGTTCGAGATCGGCTGGCAGAGCGCGGGCCGCACGTCGGATCCATGGTGGGGCCCGCCGATCGTGGAAGTGATCCGGGACCTCGCGGGACGCGGGCATCCCGCCGTCGTGGTGTGCTCGGCCGGGTTCACCGCAGATCACCTCGAGATCCTCTACGACCTGGATATCGAGGCGAAGGCGGTGGCCGAGGACGCCGGGATCGAGTTCATCAGGACCGAGATGCCGAATGCGGATCCTGCGTTCGTGCGGGCCCTCGCTGCGATCGTGCGGGAGCACCTCGGCGTGGTAGCCGCGGCGTGAGCGGACGCGTCGTGGTCGTCGGCGGAGGCGTGTCCGGCCTGGCCACGGCGTACCGGCTGGTCTCTCGGTCGAAGGACGTGGACGTCGTGGTCCTGGAAGCCGGCTCCGAACCGGGGGGCAAGGTCCGCTCGGTGCGAGTCGGGGACCTTCGGCTCGACGGGGGTCCGGATTCAGTGATCGCTCGGAAGCCGTGGGCGGTTCAGCTCGCGCGGGAGCTCGGCCTGGCTCGCGAGCTCGTGGCTCCGGCGACCGGCGTCACGCTCGTCTGGACGGACCATGGGCTCCGTCGCTTCCCAAGCGGGCCGTTCGGGATCCCCGTCGACTTGCGGGAACTGTGGGGCTGGGACGCGATGTCCCGGCGAGGACGGATCGACGCGCTGGGTGACCTGGTGAGGAAGCCTCGCACGGAGGAGTGGGACGAACCCCTCGGCGCGTTGCTTCGTCGCCGGATCGGCGGAGAAGCAACCGACTCGCTCGTGGCGCCGCTGCTCGGCGGGTTGTTCGCGGGTGACGTCGACCGCCTGAGCGCCCTCGCAACGTTCCCGGAGCTGGTCGAGTGGGAGCGCCGGCGGGGCAGCCTGATCCGCGGCGCACGGGCCGCCGCCCGGGCGGCCACCGGGCAGGCCGGGACGCCTCCGATGTTCCTCCGGCCCCGCGGAGGGATTCGGCGACTCACCGACATCCTGGCGGCGACCCTCGCCGACCGGGTCCGATGCGGTGTGAGGGTGGACGCGGTCGGGCGCGAGGGGCCCGACTATGTGGTTCACGCCGGCGAGACGGCGTTCGCCGCCGATTCGGTGGTGTTCGCCACGCCGGCGTTCGCCTCGGCCGACCTGCTGGAGGACCTCGCGCCCGAGGCGGCGAGGGCGCTTCGATCGATCCCGCATGTCTCCACGGGCGTCCTCCAGCTCCTCTACCCCGAAGGGACGGGCGAACCGTTGCCGGACACCTCAGGATTCGTCGTCCCGAGGGGGAAATTGGCCATGACGGCGTGCACGCTGGTCTCGCGGAAATGGCCCGACCGGGCCTTCGGGGACCGGGCCGTGGTTCGTTGCTTCGTGGGCGGTTCGGGGACAGAGGACATCCTGGACCAACCCGACGACGCGATCGCGGAGGGTGTGGCCCGCCAGCTGGCGGCGATCCTCCCGCTCCCGGCCGAGCCGGCGGCCTGGCGCCTGGTCCGGTGGCCCCGATCGATGCCGCAGTACGAGGTGGGACACCTGGATCGGGTGGCCGCCATCGAGCGAGCCCTTCCCCCCGGGACGTACCTGGTGGGACCGGCGTACCGTGGGCCCGGGATCGCCGACTGCGTCCGTGGCGGGAACGAGGCCGCAGAGGCGGTGCAGACGCACCTGGCCGGCCGGCTTCGATCGATCGAAGGGGAGCACGTGAGATGACCGAATCGCTGTACGCCCTGTACCCGGTGTTCAAGGCTCATGCGACGTTCCCGAACCTGGACCCCGACGATGCCGCCCAGGAGATCGAGAACCTGTTCAAGGAGTGGGAGGGCCGGATCGCGGTCAGGGGCGTCTATTCGACGGTCGGGTTCCGGGCCGACTCGGACCTCATGCTGTGGCTGATCGGGCCGAGTCCCGACGACGTGCAGAGCGCACTGGTGCAGTTCCGCCGCACGGTCGCGGGCCGGCTGCTCGACCCCGTCTGGATGTTCATGGGCGTGGTGAAGCCGGCCGAGTTCACCTCGGACCACTCTCCGGCCTTCGCCAGGGGGGAGCCGCCGAAGCGCTTCCTGAACGTCTATCCGTTCGTCCGGACCTCGGAGTGGTACCTGCTCCCCCCCGGGGAACGCGAGGCCCTGCTCCGCGAGCACGGCGAGCGGGGCCGTCGATTCCCCGACGTCCTGGCCAACACCACCAGCGCGTTCGGCATCAACGACTGGGAGTGGATCCTGGCCTTCGAGGCGGACGACCTGGGGCGCATCGTGGAGTGCATCCGGGCGCTCCGCGAGTCGCCCGCCCGGCGGTACACGAAGGAGGAGGTCCCGTTCGTCACCGGCGTCCGAAAGGATGTCCGTGAGGCCCTCACCGACCTCACGTAGCGCATAATTGGAGCGTCCCCGTTCGAAAGGAAGGTCGTGCACGCCAAGGACAAGGGCCGCGAGAAGAGCCAGAAGCGGCAGCCGCAGAAGAACATCAAGGAGAAGCGGGCCGCCAAGCGGGCCAAGAAACAGGGCGGCCGGACCGTCCACATCACCTCCACATCTCAGTAGCTCCCGGTGTTCGAACTGCTCGAGGGATGGGACGGCGAGGAGGTCGCCGTCCGCTTCGACCGTGACCTCGCGACGTGGATGTTCATCTGCGTTCACTCCACCCGGCTGGGACCGGCCTGCGGCGGGACCCGGCTGAAGTCCTACGCCGAGCCCGCAGAGGCACTCCGTGACGGCCTTCGGCTCTCGGGCGCCATGACCGCCAAGAATGCGGTTGCCAGGCTTCCGCTCGGCGGCGGCAAGGCCGTCCTCGCGGTGCCGGCGGGCCCCCAGGGGGATCGGCGTCGCGAGCTCTTCCTTCGATACGGCGATCTCGTTCGCTCGCTCGGCGGGACGTATGTCACGGCGTGCGACATGAACACGTCCGAACGCGACATGGACGTCGTGGGTGAGCGATGTCCGTACGTGTTTGGCCGGAGCGTCGCACGGGGAGGATCGGGCAGCTCGGCGCCGGCCACGGCGACCGGCGTGTTCCACGGGATCCGCGCGAGCGTCACCCACGCGTTCGGCTCATCCGATCTCGGTGGCCGAACGGTGCTGGTCCAGGGGGTGGGCTCGGTGGGCCGGAGCCTGGCCCGGCAGCTGGGGCGGGCAGGGGCTCGATTGCTGGTGAGCGATGTCGACCCGGCACGGGCCGGTGAGGCGGCGGAGGCCCTGGGGGCCGAGATCGTGGCCGCCGAGGACGCATTTCGGACGGCCTGCGACGTCTTCTCGCCCAACGCGACCGGCGGGATCCTGTCCTCTGAGACGATCCCCGAGCTTCGGTGCCGCATCGTGGCCGGAGCGGCCAACAATCAGCTGGCCCGTCCGGAAGATGCGGAACTGTTCAGGCCGCTCGGCATCCTGTACGCGCCGGACTACGTGATCAACGCAGGGGGCATCATCCATCTTGCCTCGCTCGAGCTGTTGGGGGAGGACGAGGCCAAGCGCGATGAGCGACTGCTGGGCGTAGGCGAGACCCTGGCCGAGGTGTTCGAGGCGGCCGCGGCCGAGGGCCTCTCCACCGGGGCGGCTGCGGAACGGATCGTCGAACGACGGCTGGCGACTGCCGCTTGACGGGATCGACGGCCACCCCGAGCATCTGAGCCATGAGAGACCTCGCCTCGATGGAATGCGTACCGTGCCGGGGTGGCGTTCCGCCGCTGGGTCACGAGGAGGCCCTTGCCTTCCTGGCCGACCTGGGAGGCGGGTGGCAGGTGGTGGAGGACCATCACCTGGAGAAGGAATACCGGTTCAAGGACTTCCGGGAAGCCCTGGATTTCACGAACCGCGTGGGTGAGCTGGCGGAGAGGGTTGGCCACCACCCCGATATCTCGCTGGCCTGGGGCAAAGTCAAGGTGACGATCTGGACCCACAAGATCGACGGTCTGAACGAGGCCGACTTCGTGTTCGCCGCGAAGGCGGACCGGGAGCTCGAGGAGTCTCAGGCCGCGTCGGGCTGAAGGCTCTGTCCGGAAGCTCAGCCCCGGAAAGACGAGGCGGCCTCGAGGGTTCGCTCGATCTCCTGGGGGCCGTGGGTCGTCGACAGGGTCCACATCTCGAAGCCGGACGGGGGCAGGTACACGCCGCACTCCAGCACGTGGTGGAAGAAGCGAGCGAACCGTTCGTGGTCGGCATTCCTCGCCTGGTCGAAGGTGCGCACCGGACCGCCGGTGAAGAAGACGCTGAGCATCGTCTCGATCCGATTGACGGTGGCCTCGACGCCGGCACTGACAAAGCATTCCTCGAGGCCCGCGGCGAGCTCATCGGCGGCCTTGACCAGCTCCGGGTAGGGGTTCCGTTCCCGGGCCAGGTCGAGCGCCGCGATCCCCGCAGCCACGGCCACGGGGTTCCCGCTCCTGGTACACCGGGCCGACCGGGGAAAGATGCTCCATCACGTCGCGGCGACCGCCGAACCCGGCACATGGGAACCCCCCGCCCATGACCTTGCCCAGGACGGTGAGGTCGGGGGTGATCGAGAAGTGGCCCTGTGCCCCCGGATAGGCCAGGCGGAACCCCGTCACGACCTCGTCGAAGACGAGAAGGGACTCATGCGCGGTGCAGAGCTCCCGGAGGCCCTCCAGGAAACCCGGCTCGGGCGGCACGACGCCCATGTTGGCCGCGACCGGCTCCACGATCACGGCGGCAACCTCGCGCCCGCGTTCGGCGAACGCCGCCCGGGCGGCGGCGAGGTCGTTGTATGGCACCGTGAGCGTGTCCCCGGCCGCGCCCTCCGTCACGCCGGGTGACCCCGGGATCCCCAACGTCGCGACGCCGGACCCCGCCCCCCTCGCAAGGAGCGCGTCGGAATGCCCGTGGTAGCAGCCCTCGAACTTCAGGATGGTGTCACGACCGGTGAACCCCCGGGCCAGGCGGATCGCGCTCATCGCGGCCTCGGTCCCGCTCGAGACCAGCCGGACCATGTCGACCGAGGGGAGCGCATCCACGATCCGCTCGGCCAGCCGGATCTCGCCCTCGGTTGGGGCCCCGAACGAGGTCCCTCGGCGAGCCGCCGAGACGGCCGCGTCGACGATCTCGGGGCAGGCGTGCCCGAACAGGTTCGCTCCCCATGACTGGACCCAGTCGACGTAGCGGAAGCCGTCGACATCGGTGACGTAGGCACCGCTCCCACTCGCGATGAACGGTGGGGTCCCGCCCACGGCGCCGAACGCCCGAACCGGGGAATCGACACCACCGGGGATGGAACGCCGGGCTCGGTCGAACAGCTCCTCCGACCTGGTCATCCCCTCGATTCTAGAGACGCCTTGTCAGTCTCCGAACGACTTCGAGGTCGGAGACCGCCGGGTCAGGCGCCCCGCGCCGGAACGATTCCCAGCTCTCGCAGGACTCCGACGGGGAGCACGTGGCAATAGGGCTCGTGGCCGGTCCGCTCGTAGTACCGCTGGTGGTAGCCCTCGGCCGGATAGAACGCCACGAAGTCCGTGATCTCGGTGGCGATGGGCCGGTCGAATCGCTCCTGGGCCCGGGCCCTGGACGCCTCGGCCGCGGCCCGCTGCTCCGGTGTGTGGGCCAGGACGATGCTCCGGTACTGGTGGCCGAAGTCCGGACCCTGCCGGTTCACCTGCGTGGGATCGTGCATGGCCCAGAACACCTGGAGCAGCTGCTCGTAGCTCACCTGCTCCGGATCGAACGTGACCTGGACGACCTCGGCGTGACCGGTCGTGTCGGTGCAGACCTGCTCGTAGGTGGGGTTCTCCACGGAGCCGCCGCTGTAGCCGGAGACGACGTCGATCACGCCGGGGACCTGACGGAACACCCACTCCACGCCCCAGAAGCAGCCGGCGCCGAATGTCGCGGTCTCGAATGCCATGGAACCTCCTTTGCTCATCTCTCCCATTGTCTCGCCGGGGAGGCCGAACGTTTCAGCGCGGCCTCTCGGCCGGCCGTGTCATCCGGCGGTGAGCCAGTCCGCGGCCTCTTTTGCGTGATAGGTCAAGATGAGGTCAGCGCCGGCCCGGCGGATCGAGGTCAGGACCTCCAGGGCCGCCCTTCGGCCGTCGATCCAACCGTTCTGCGCGGCGGCCTTGACCATGGCGTACTCCCCGCTCACGTTGTACGCGGCGACCGGAAAACGGGTCTCCTCCTTGGCCCTTCGGATCACATCCAGGTACGGAATCGCCGGCTTCACCATGACGATGTCGGCCCCCTGCTCGATGTCCTGGCGGATCTCGCGGATGGCCTCGTCGGCGTTCGGCGGGTCCATCTGGTAGCCGGTACGGTCTCCGAACCGCGGCGTGCACTCGGCCGCCTCGCGGAACGGTCCGTAGAAACTCGATGCGAACTTCGCCGCGTAGGCCAAGATGCCGGTCTTCCCGTGGCCGTTCTCGTCGAGGGCATCACGGATCGCCTCGACCTGACCGTCCATCATCCCGGACGGCGCAACCATGTCCGCTCCCGCGTCGGCCTGCGCCCCCGCGATCCGTCGGTACAGCTCGACGGTCCGATCGTTGTCGACGTTGCCCTCGTCGTCCAGGACGCCGCAGTGGCCGTGGTCGGTGTACTCGTCCAGACAGAGGTCGGCAAGAACCACGTGGTCGTCGCCGAGCTCCTCGTGCAGGATCCGGAGGCCCCGCTGAGCGATTCCGTCGGGGTTCCAGGCCTCGGAGCCCTGGGGGTCCTTCCGGGCAGGGATCCCGAACAGCATGAACGCGACGACGCCCTTGGCCGCGATCTCGTTCGCCTCCTTGCGTAGCGACTCAACTGTGTGCTGAGACTGTCCCGGCATCGACGCGATGGGCACCGGCTCGGCGATGCCCTCCTTCACGAACAGGGGAGCGATCAGGTGGCGGGGCGTGAGGTCGGTCTCCCGGATCAGCGAGCGGAGCGCGGGCGTCCGTCGCATCCGTCGAGGTCTGCTCTGTGGGAACGGCATGGAGGGATGGTAGCGCGAGCCCGAGATCAGGCATCGGCGAAGGCGCGCTCGAGGGCCGCCATCAGGCCCTCCATCGTGTGGGGTTCGGCCACGGCGGCAACCTCGAGCCCGAGGGCCCTGGCCTCACGTGCGGTGACCGGTCCGATGGACACGATCTTCGGGTCTCCCCGGACGTCGGGGGCCGCATTGGCGAACCCCCGCACCGACGAGGCGCTGGTGAACGTGATGGCATCGACGTTCCCTCTGGCCAGGGCCTCACGGGCTCCGATGGGCAACCACTCGGGCATCGTCGTTCGGTAAGCGTCGACTCGAAGCGGCGTCCAGCCCTTGGCAGCGAGCGCCTCCTCGAAGCTCGATGACGCGACGTCCGCTCGGGCACACAGAACGCGCCCGCGCCCTCGGGGAAACGCCTGGGCCAGCGCGGCCGTGGTGAACGTCCTTGGAACGAGGTCCGGCTCTCGCCCGGTCCACCGCCGGAACGCCGCAGCGGTGCCCTCGCCGACGGCCGCCACGCGAGCCCGAACCTCCCCGGGCTCCAGCTGCGATGCGAGGACGTCTACGGTGGTTCGGCTGGTGAGCGTGATCCAGGCGAACGCGCCGGCCGCAAGGGCTTGCAACGCGTTCGTCAGCTCGGTCGAGCGGATCGGAACGACCTCGATGGTGGGGGCGACGATGGCCGTCGCTCCCCGTCGCTCGAGCTCGCGGACCAGGATCTCCGATTGATCGCGGGGCCTGGTGACCAGGACGACCTTGCCGGCGAGGGGCCCACGGCCCGTCACGGCCGGACGTGGGCCAGGATCTCGCCGGCCCCCCCGGCCAGCAGCTCCGCCGATGCTGCTTCGGCGGCCCCTTCCGGCGTCGCCGCCTCGGACTCCGCCCGGACGATCCGCGACCCGTCGGGGGTCGCGACAAGCGCGACCAGGCGAACGGTGTCCCCAGTGACGGTGGCCAGCGCTCCAAGCGGGAGGGCGCACCCTCCGCCCAGGCGTGCCATCACCGAGCGCTCCGTCTCGAACGCCACTCGGCTGTCGGGATCGTCAAGCCAGGCCACCGCTTGCCGGGTCGCCTCATCGTCCGCGCGGGCCTGCACCGCGAGGCATCCCTGCCCCGGCGCCGGGACGATCGGGAGGACCTCCGAGGATAGCGTCGTCGCCCCGAGTCGCGTGATCCCGGCCGCGGCGAGGACCACGCCGTCGACCTCCCCGTCCTCGAGCTTGCGGAGCCTCCGATCGACGTTCCCGCGGATCTCAACGAGCCGAAGCTCGGGGCGAAGGGCCAGGAGCTGAGCCCGGCGGCGGAGGCTGGAGGTCCCCACCGTGGCCCCCCCACGCAGCATTGGGTCCCGCGAGACGAGGACGTCGGAGGGGTCCGCCCGGGGCGGTACCGCTGCGACCGCCACCCCCTCCTCCTCCCCGGCAGGTAGGTCCTTCGCCGAGTGCACCGCCAGGTCCACCTCGCCGGCCTGGAGCGCGCGGACGATCTCCGCGACGAACAGGCCCTTCAACCCGGCGGGGGATGTTGCGACTGGCGCCCCCCGGTCCCCACTCGTGGCCATGGGGACGAGCTGGGACTCGACGCCCACCCGGGCCAGGCGTTCGGCGACCTCGCCTGCCTGGGCCAGGGCCAGTCGGGAGCGCCGGGTCCCGATCCGGAGCTTCACTCGGGGTGGTGTTCGACGGCGAACAGCTCCGCCAAGACCCTCGCGTACGTGGCGTCGTTGCCCGGGCCCGAGAGCTCCTTCAGCCGGACGATGGGGTCGTGGAGGAGCTTGGAGACGATGCCGCGGGCCAGGGCCTCCACGGCCTCGCGTTCGTCCGGCGTGAGCTCCGAGAGCTCGGAACGGAACCGGCCGAGCTCGGAGGCGAGGACGGCCTCCCCCCGCTCTCGCAGTGCCTTGATGAGTGGCGCGAGCTGCTCCGAACGTTTGCGCAGGGCGAACCGTCGCACCTCCTGGTCCACGATGCTCTGGGCCCGGTCGACCTCCTCGGAGAGCCGAGCGTCACCTCGGGCCACCGATGCCCGGAGCCCGTCGATATCCACCAAGTGGACGCCCGCGATGCCGGACACGGAAGGCTCGATGTCGCGCGGCACGGCCATGTCGAGGATGAACATCGGGTTCGTCCGGCCGGCCATGGCCTCTCGGACGGTCGATCCGTGGATCAGCAGCCCCGTTGCGCCGGTGGCCGAGACGACCACGTCGGCGTGGCGGATCGTCTCGGAGAGCTCGGACAGGTCTCCGTGCTCCGCGTCGCTTCGGTGGGCGATCAGCCTGGCCCGCTCCGCGCTCCGGTTCAGCACACGGATCGACGCCACGCCTCGCCGCCGGAGCTGTTTCACGGCGAGGGCGGCCATCTGTCCCGCTCCGATCACCAGGGCTCGCTTGCCGGCCAATCCCCCGAGGTCCGCGTCCGCGAGGCCCGTCCCGGCGCGAACGAACGCATCGGGCGCGGCACCCAGCCCGGTCTCGGCTCGGACCCGCCGGCCCGCCCGGGTGGCAGCATGGAAGAGCGGCGTGACCCCCGGCCCTGCTGCTCCCTCGGCCGAGGCCCGCCGATGGGCCTGCCGGACCTGCGCGAGGATCTGGGGCTCTCCCGTGACCATCGAGTCCAACCCAGCGGCGACGGCGAACAGGTGGCGGCGGGCGTCCTCCTCGAAGTGGGAGTACAGGGGCTCGGCGAGGTCGACGGGATCCACACCGTGCTGCTCGCACAAGAGGCGCTTGAGGGCCAGGAACCCCGCGTGATACGCGGGGACGCTGCCGTAGATCTCCACCCGGTTGCAGGTGGACAGGATCACGGCCTCCTCGATGGCTTCGTCGTCGAGGGCCCGTCGGTACGCCTTGGGCAGTTCCTCCTCGGCGAAGGCCAGGCGCTCGAGCAGTTCGACCGGGGCGCGGCGATGGGAGATGCCGATAGCCAGGATGGGCATGTGCTCTGCGATTCTACGCATGGGCCCGCCCGAGGACGGGGCGGTTTCGATCAGCCGAACCGAAGCGGATCGAACGGGGTCGGATCGAGCGGTGGCTCGCGTCCCTCGACCATCGCCGCGACGAGGATGGCGGTGCCGCCGCCCAGGATCACGCCTTCGGAACCGTGGCCCGTGGCGGCGAAGAGCCCGGGCCGGAGCCATCCGATGAACGGCCGCTCGTCGGGGGACATCGGCCGGATCCCGGACCATGTCCCGAGCACCGGGGCGTCGGCGAGGGCCGGGAGGATGCGGATGACGCACCCGGCCACCGCTCGGGCAACGTGGAGGTCCTCCGCGTTCCAGGCCAGCGCGGCCTCGCGCGACGTGCCGGCAACGATCGTCCCGTCGGGCGAAGGTTGGATGACCGCCCCGATGTCATCGCGAGCGCCGCCCTCGGCGAAATCGAGCGCGGTGACCGGCTCGACCTGACGACGCCAGAGGGTTCGGGCCGAGCCCTCGACCCAGTGCGAGAGGAGTGGTCTGGGAGGCGCGAGCTGGATCAGCCATCCCCGAGCCCCGGTCACCCGGATGTGGATGCCGAGAGGCCGAAGCAGGCCGGTCGACCACGGCCCCGCTGCGAGGACCACGGTGTCGCAGTCGAGGATTCCCTCGTCGGTGACCACGCCGGTCACGGACTCTCCCCGCGAGAGCAGTCGCCGACCCGGAAGGTGATGGCGGATGGTCGCCCCGGCGCGGCGGGCGAGCTCGGCGAGCGCGAGGGTCAGCCCACCGGGGTCCACCCGCCGTCCCTCTTGGAACAGCCAGGCTTCCGAGACGTCGGCGGTCACCTCGGGTTCGAGGTCCTTGAGGAGGCGGCGGCGTCCAGGCGCTCCGCCCGGAGGCCGGCGCGCCCCGCAGCCGCCGCCTCCTCACGAACCATCGCGGGGTCGTCCTCGTCGATGGCGACGGCGAGCGTGCCGATCGGCTCACGATCGAAGTGGACGGGGACCGGCGGGTCCGCTGTCACCTCCAGGTACAGCTCGAGCGACGACCTCGCCATCGGGTCGAGCGTCGGATCCCAGGGGAGTCCGAAGAATCCGATGTTCCGACCAGAGGCCCTCGCCGCGAGCTCGTCCCGCTCGAGGAGCGTGACGCTCGCGCCGGAGCGGGCCAGCTCGTACGCGCACGAGGCGCCGATGATGCCGCCGCCGATGATCACGACGTCCGAGCCGGGCATGCGCGTAGCCTATCGACCCCCGCCCCCGGGGCTTTCGTAGAATCGGCCCGGAGACGTGGCTGAGTGGCCGAAAGCAGCCGCCTGCTAAGCGGTTGGGGGCGTAACAGTCCCCCGGAGGTTCGAATCCTCCCGTCTCCGCACTGTCATGTGTCGGGGCATCGTGGCCGGATGTATCGGGGCATCGTAGTCGCCTCGGCTCATCCCTGAGGCTGGTAGTCCCGACTCGGATCGAGCGTCAGGTGCCGCAGCAGCTCACCGTCGTCCGACACCACTCGCACGTCCAGGCCGTCGACCAGCATGATCACCCGCTTGCCCTTGTGGGCGTGCCCCACCCCGATGTGGTGTAGGCGCGTTCGATGGCGCAGCGTGACCTTGCCGTTCTTGTCGATCCGATCTCGGCGGACCCGCACGCTCGCGCCGACCCGGATCTTGGGACCTGAGGGCCTGGCCTTGTCCCGGGCCTCGAAGGCGCTGCGAGGTGTGGTCCGGCCCCTAGCCCGGTGGGGCCGAACCTCGTTGTAGTAGGCGACGAACCGGTCGACCTGGACCTGCAGCTCGCCGATCGTGCGCGCCTTGGGCTGGCGGGCCAGCCATCGCTTGAGCGTCCGGTGGAACCGCTCGACCTTGCCGCAGGTCTGGGGGTGGTAGGGACGGGAATGTCGGTAGTCGATCCCCAGGTGAAGCAGCTCGGTCTGCATCACGTTGGGTCCTCCCCGGTGCCACGTCGTGTAGACGCAGCCGTTGTCCGTGAGCAGCGCCGCCGGCAACCCCCAGGTCTTGCCCGCCTCGCCGAAGATCTCCAGGACCTTGGGAGCCGTCGCCACCTGCAGCACCCGGCTCGCCACGGCAACCCGCGAGTGGTCGTCGAGGAAGTTCACGATCTCGACCTCGGTCCCGTCGGCCAGGTGCCAGTGCGTCACGTCGGACTGCCAGCACTCGTTGGGCAGCGTGGCCTCGAAGCGGATCCACGAGCTCCGGGGGCGCTTGTGGGGCTGGGGGACGACGAAGCCCCGCCGACGCAGGACCCGCCAGATCGTGGAGATCGATGGCACGCGCCCATGGCGGCGGCCGAGGTGGTAGGCGATCGTAGCGGCGCCGGCGTCCACGCCGAGGTCGGTCAGTTCCTTTCGCAGCGCACAGATCACGTCCTCGAGCGCATCGGGCGTGCGGTGGGGGATCCGTTTGGCCGCCCTCGAGCGAGGCGCGATCGCCTCGTAGCCGCCCTGCCGGTACCGGGCGACGAGCTTGCCCACCCAGCTCTTGGACACGCCGTGGGCACGGGCAACCTCGCGATAGCTCCGGCCCTCCACTACGACCGCCTCGACCACGTACCGTGCCAGCTCCATCGCGGACCCCCCACGCAGGTGTCCACGATGCTCCGACACATCTGTCCACTATCCGGTGAACTCGCGCACTCCCGTCTCCGCCGGACCGAACGACTGCCCGTATCCTCCACCGATGAGCCAAGAGATCCCGGGTCGGATCGGCATCCTGCGTCCGCTCCGCCTGCGCGACTTCGCGCTCCTGTGGACCGGGATGGCTATCTCGATGGTCGGGGACGGGGTCTATGTCGTCGCCATCGCCTGGCAGGTCTACGAGATCTCCAACCGACCATCCGCGCTTGCGCTCGTCGGCGTGGCGTGGTCGCTGCCGCAGGTACTCCTGATGCTCCTGTCCGGCGCCCTGGCAGACCGGTTCAACAGGCGCAGGCTGATGGTCTCCGGCGACCTGATCCGCTGTACCGCGATCGCGACGATCGGGACCCTCTCCATCACCGGGCGCCTGACCATCCCGCTGGTGGTCGGGCTGGTCGTCGTGTACGGGGTCGGGCAGGCCATCTTCCAGCCGTCCTTCTCGGCCATCGTGCCCACGATCGTTCCCGGGGATCTGCTCGTCGAGGCCAACTCGCTGGCCCAGTTCGTGCGGCCGTTCTCCATGATGCTGCTCGGACCGCTGGTCGGAGG
>WNGA01002003.1_pt1 | contig 31193 bp, 31 predicted proteins | sample 5400061 | NCBI WGS metagenome assembly WNGA01 (sample SAMN13153366, study PRJNA577476) | soil metagenome | isolation source: 100 cm soil or saprolite under grassland replicate 2 | place: USA:California | collected 2016-06-15 | reverse complement strand
GGCCAGCGTGATGCGATCGGTCATGCTTGTGTCCACTCAGCCAATTGGTATGAGGTCGCCAGAACGGACGATAGCCCGCGCGCTGGCGACACGCGGGCCATCGTGCCAAGCGTTCAATCGCGAGGGCGGAAGCTCACAGCGCGCCTCCCCCCCGGTCTTCCGGACTTAGAGTGCCGCGTTCGCCTGTGAAAAGACGCTCGAGACACCCTGGCCGAGGGTAGTCATGATCGCGATCGAGACGACCGAGATCAGGACCAAAATCAGGGCGTATTCGACCAGTCCCTGGCCAGCGTGCCGCTTGGCTTCGACCTCCAACAGCCATTGCCACACGATGTTCATGTTGCTCCCATCTTCCCCTTCGGGCTTGACCGATGCCGTCGTGCGCGGATCGACCCCATCGAAGCAAGACGTCCAAGCCACCTCGCTAACAGGGCCGGCCACGTCGGCCAGCAATCCCTAGAGCGCTGCGTTCGCGCGCGAGAAGACGCTCGAGACGCCCTGGCCAAGGGTGGTCATGATCGCGATCGAGACGACCGAGATCAGGACCAGGATCAGGGCATACTCGACGAGGCCCTGGCCTGTCTGGCGCCGCGACTCGACGGCGACCCACCACCGCAGCAAGAGGTCCATCATGGCGCTCCCTCCGAGCTTGTTGGGGCGCGTCGGCCCCGAATCGTTGTTAGCGCTTCCACACCACTCGGCGTTTCTGGCGCTTCACCAGGACAAACGCGACCAGGAATGGCTGGGTGATGGGTTGGCGAGGCAGCCTGACGAAAATAGCTCTCCTGGGATGGCCCAGGCAGGTTAGGAGGCCAGGTGTTTCGCCTCGGCGGTCCGTCCGGCGCGGGCCAGGACGTCGCGAGGCGCGGGCAACAGGGCTAGTCCGTAGAACAGGTAGAGCAGCCCCAGCACGCGGGCAAAGCTGAACAAGTCCGTCCATACCAATGGTCCGGTGAACAAGCCCAGCGCGGAGTGCACCGAGAGCTGAACGGCGAACACGTCGCGCCTGCGCAGCACTTTGGTCAGCCCGACCAGCATGATGGCGATGCTCACGCCGATCACCGTTAGCTCGAGCGAGACGTTTCGGAACGGCGCCGGTTCCCCGAGCAGCGGGGGCTGGATGCCCAGCAAGAAGCCGGCCCGATATACCGCCCCGCTGAGCGGTAGGCCGAAGTTGTGTGGCGCCTCGACGAACGGCAGCGCCCCGAGACGCATCCAGATCCAGCAGTGCCAGCCAATCGGAATCATGAGCGGCATGCTGTAGGCGGCCGCCTCTCGCCAGTTCTTCCGCATCGCGGCGTGTGCCGCGAACGCCAGCGGGACCAGGGCTGAGACCTCTCTAGCGAGTGCGCCGACCCCCAGTACGAGCCCCGCCCACCCGTGGCGCCGTCGGAGATAAAGCGCCACTCCGGCGGCCACGAGTGCGAAGGCGGTCGGCTCGGCCAGGTCGGTGGCCAGCCCGATCAGAATGGCCGGACTCAAAGCGAAGGCTAGCGCCAGCCAGCGGCTGGCCCCGAGCGAGCGAAGAATGTCGACCGCGGCGATGGTCCCCGCCAGCGCCCCAATGACGTTGACGACGAGCAGTGCCCAGGGAATGGCGTCTGGGCGGCCGAGCGAGCTCGCCCAGACCAGAGTCGGGTACAGGACGCGGGCATAGCGATACGCTGGGAAGTCGAGGAATGCGTAAGGGTCGTCGGCGCGCAGGGCCGGATCATGGGCCAGGTAGAAGAACCACTGGCCATCGTAGCCGGCGCTGTCTCGCTCCACGATCGTCTGCTCATTCCAGAACCGCTCGGCCGGCAGGTGCGCCCCGATGTGAATCGGTCCGGTTGGGTTGAAGTCGAACAGGCGCAGCAGCACGAACAGCATCCCCAGGTACACGGCGAGGGCGACCAGCACCGGGCCGACCGCTGGTGCGATCAGCTCGCGGGCCCGCTCGAAGCCACGAATCTCGCCCGCGCGGAGTTGCTCCAATCCGAGGCAGACGCCAGCACGGCGGGTTGCGTGGGAGCCTACGGCCACGGCGCTACGACCTCCATGGAGCCGCGCTCGAAGACCAGCGCCTGCTGGTCCTCGTACGCCGGCCTCCAGTCCGGTGAGCGCCGTACGGCCTGGACCAGCCCGTCCTGGCTAGCCGGATCCAGCACCAGCCGGGTGACCCCATACTGTCCGAGCAGCTCTTCCCAGCTCACATGGCCGCGACTGATGGCGGCGTAGTCTCGCCAGACCTCGGCCGGGTGGAGCTCGAAGCGATCGTCGATGAACACCTGTTGGCCGGGTCCGAGCCGCCAGGCGAGGTAAGCGCCCCAGTCAGTGAAGTTGAACAACTCCCCATGAGTCGGATTAGCGGCCAGGTATTCGGCCACCAGGACCGGCGTGCTCGGGTCGACCAGGACCGTGCGGGAAGCGGGAAACGGCGACAGGGGCCGCCACCACGGTAGGCACGCCGCGACGATCAGCGCGAAGAGCGCCAGACAGGCGGCGTTCACAGCCGGTTGGCCGAGAGGCACGCCTCCACCTGAGCTCGCTGGACCGGTGACCCGTTGCCGCCCGAGCGGCGAGATCAGCTCCTCGGTCCCGAGGGCGCGGGCAATATAAGGTGTGACCACCAGACCCCACCACAAGACGTTGCGGACCGCCTGCAGCGCCAGCAGCCCGAACACAAGCATCAGCAGCGCCTCGCCCAGGCGTGGGCGATGGCCACGCCCGAGCAGCGCCATCACGACCAGCACAGACGCGAAGAAGGCGCCGCCGTAGCTGGAGCGTAGGGCCGGCGCGCCCCACTCGACGCCGAGCACGCCAACGGTACTGCCGACAGCGTTGAATAGGACGGTGTCGAGCACGTACGCGGCTAAGCCGGCTCCGAATGGATTAGCCAATGGGGCGACTGCGCACAGCGCGGCCAGCGATGCGAGCCGGGGTAGTCGATCGACGTCCTCGCCGCGCAGGTAGCGCCAGCCCGCCTCGACCAGCGCCGCCCCGAGCAGCACGTAGGCAAGGATGAAAGAGCCGTGGACATTGGCCCAGAAGGCGACGCTGGCGGCCACGCCAAGGGCTGGCAAGGGTCGCGAGGGCGGAGATGTCGCCGCCCGTGCGACGATCAAGAACGGCACCACCGCCAGCATCTGCGGCCGAACCGCGAGCCCGGGCAGAATCAGCATCAGGCCGGACGCGATACTGACCGCGACAGCGCGAATACCAGCCCGCCGGCCAACACAGCTCCGAAGCAAGAGCACGGCGACCGCGAGCGCGACGGCCATACGCAGCGCCAGCGCGGCCTCGACTCCGCCGAGTCTGTGAACCGCGTACAGGATCAGCTGGGCCAGCCACTGGCCGTCGATGACTTGCTCACGGATTGGCGTGAAAACAAGCTGGTCGCCGTTCGGCAGGCCACCCGTGTACCAGATCAGTTCGCCAAGCTTGACCGTCCACCAGTAGTCGATCGACTCCAGTGGCATGAGGCCGCTGCCAAGCCCGGCCACCAGCAGCGGCACGGCCATCCAGACGTGGGCCAGCGAGATCCGTGACAGGGCGAGCGCGCGGTATCTGGGGAGACGCCAGCGCGGAAAGCAGGCTACTTGCCCACTCGATGCCGCGAGTGCGCTCAAGTCGCCCGCACGTTGCCCAGGCGCCCAGCCTTGGGCGCGAACAGGTGGCTGCACTCGCCGCAGCGGTAAATGGGCGTGAGGACCTTGGCATAGAAGGGGCTCATGCCCAGCATCGCGAAGTTCTTCATTGGCTGCTCGCGCTCACAGCGCGGGCAGGTCATGGTGCGAGTCTCGGCGTTGACGAGGCGGAGGGGTTCGGGTTCCATCGCGCGCTTCCCTACCTTTCAGTCCTACGAACGGATCAACGAGTGACTGCCGGCCAGAGGGACGCCCGACGCGCCGCGATGGCCCAACTCGGCCGCCTGACTAGCCCAACTGGGCTAGCGGCCCGACCAAACGTGTTCGGGCTCGAATCCGGTTCCACGTCGCCGCCGCGCAGGCGCAAGCGCCAGGGCCAACTGGAGCAGTGGCAGAAGGTCGGGGAAGTCCGGAAAATCGGCCGCGCACTCCGCTGGAGCCTCGCCATCTTTCATCCGATCGAGAGCGAGTGCGAGCACTTCTACGAACAGTTCTTGTGTCGCCATAAGACCTATTAGAGGTAACGGCGCCGGAGGCCCAAACGGGGCGCTCAAACCTGGCGATTTCGCCAAAAATCAGAAAATCGCGATCTTGCTCGCGACAGAACGGGCTCTTGGCGCCGTTTGGATGTGGCGGTGCGGCCAGTTGCCTGTTAGGATGAACGCCGACAACCCGACGAGCAGGCTATGGCAGCGGGCCCGGTTCACGAGCGCCATGCGCTTGTGATGGGTTTGTTATTGGACGCGCTCGATGGGTTGCGCATATGATCGGTGCGAGGGCCCGCCGCACGGCCCCGAAGACCGCAAGTCTTGGAGGTGCAACTGTGAGAGACCTTCGGGTCCCGATCGTCGGGGCCGTTCTCGCGGCCGTCGCGGTGGCCGCGTTCCTGCCGATGGGTACTGAAGCGCAGCAGAGCGTGACGGTGCAGCTCGCGGCTCAGAACAACTCGGGGATAACCGGCACGGCGACCTTGACTCCGGATGGGGCGGGAACGAGGGTCGTGCTGCAGCTGCAAAACGCGGGGGCTGGGCCGGAACCCGCCCACATTCACCAGGGGACGTGTGCGAACCTGAACCCCACGCCGATGTTCCCGCTGACTTCTGTCGTGAACGGGCGCTCCGAGACGACGGTCAACGTATCGCTCGTGCAGCTGCTTGCATCGCCGACCGCCGTCAACGTCCATAAGTCGCCGCAAGAGGTCCCGGTCTACGTGTCTTGCGGCAACATCACAGCCGCGGCGGCCGCTGCCCCGGCTGTACCAGCAGTGCCAGGCGTGCCGGCCGCCCCAGCGGCGCAGCCATCGCCGGCGCCTAAGCCGGCCGCCCCGGCTCCGGCCGCTGCCCCGGCTCAGGCTCCCAAGCCAGCCGCGTCGCCGGCCGCCCAGGCTCCGGCAGGTCTGCCGCGAACGGGCGACGCCGACAACACCCCGATGGTGCTGCTGGCTGTGTTCGGCGGCCTCGCTCTGGTCGGGGCCGGCGCCTTCATGATTCGGCGGCGGCGTTCGGCGTAGGGAGCTCGCCTCGGCGGCGGCAGGTCGTGCGGCAGCCGCGCTGAGGGCAAGGCTCGCGGCGCCCGAGGACTCAATCCTCGGGCGCCGCCATTTCAGTTATCTTGTCAGATGGAAACCGTTGTCGTCCTACACAGCTTCTGGCGGTGGGCCGTCCTCCTGGCGGCCGTCGTCGGGCTCGTCGGTTCATTTGGCGGCTGGCTTGGCGTCCTGCCTCCCCTGGCCGCCGCGCGGCGGGCCGCCGCCGTCTACACGATCGCGCTCGACATTCAGGTCTTGCTGGGCCTGGTGCTGTGGGTCGGCAAGGGTTGGTACGGGGTGCCGGGTTTCTACCGACTTGAGCATCCCACGATCATGCTTCTGGCGCTCGTGGTGGCTCACGCCGGGCAGATCGTGGCCCGTCGAGCTGCCCAGCCTACCGCCGCCGCGCGCTCGGTCGCGTTCGGGACGGCGGTCAGCCTGGTGCTGGTAGTGATCGGCATCCCCGGCGTCATGCGCCCGGCCTAGATAACGTGCTGCTCCTGCCGGCCGTCTGCTGGCTGGTGAGCCTGGCCATGGCGTGGGGGAGCATGCGCCGCTACGTGGCTCGGCGGCGGACCCACGAGCTGATCTGGTCGCTCACCTTTGCGTCATTCGCCTTGGCCGCTGGGTGCGAGGTAGTGGGCGGTATCTGGGGCTGGACGGCCACCCTGGCTCGCCTGTACTACCTGGCTGGCGCGACTCTGGCCGTTGGCTACCTCGGGGTGGGGACGCTGTATCTACTTGTCCCGCGCGAGATCGCTCTGGTCGGCCTTCTGGTAGTCCTGGTCCAGAGCAGCGCCGCGGTCCTGCTCGTCTGGCGCGCGCCGATCGACCCGGCGATGCTCGCGACTGCGGGATGGGCGGCGCTCGAAAAGCGCGGCGAGTTGATCGCCCTGGCCATCACCATCAACACGCTCGGCACGATCGTGGTCGTCGGCGGGGCGCTTGCCTCAGCCTGGTTACTGTGGCGAGGGAGAGCCCCGGCCGAGCGCGCGGCCGGCGTCGCGCTGATCGGCGTTGGCACGCTAATCGTCGCGGCCGGCGGCACCCTGACCAGGCTGGGAAGCCACGAATATCTCTACGCAGCGATGGTGCCAGGCCTATTGCTCATGTTTAGCGGCTATCTGCTTGCCAACGCGGGGCCTGCGCCCAGGCAAGCTGCCGCCGGCCAGCCGTCCGCGTGACGGGTCCTTTCAAGCCTGGATGTTAGAATCGCGAACTAGGGATCTCCCCTGACCAGCAGCGTGAGGGCTATCGTCGTCTCGACCGACCCCGGCCAGCGTGCCGCGCTTGGCCAGGCGCTCGAGGCTGCAGGACTACGCGCGGAGCTCCTGGCGGACCTCGCGGAGGCCGAGCGGCGGCTGGCAGAGGCCGCGCCCGAGCTGCTCGTGCTCGATTGCTCAGTCCCACGCCTCGACTTGCTGCGTGCTTACGCCGCGCTCCGCGCGAGCCCGTCTGGCGCCGACACCCCACTCATATTTAGTCGCTACCGCAACCCCCGGCTCGAGCGCGACGGGGCCGACTATTACCTCTCCGAGCGTGCGGATCCCGACGCCGTAGCCGCCCTGGCCCGCGAGGTTCTGGCCGCTGCCACCGACAGCAGGACGGCCGAGGCTCGTTCGGCGGTCGTCGTCGAGCCCTCGGAGGCGCCTGCGGAAGGATTGCCGGCGGCCCCGGCTGCGGGTCGCGGACGAAGGCTTGGGATCCTGCTTCTGGTGCTGGCGCTTGTCGTCGTGCTGCTGTTCGGCGGGGCCGTCCTCCTGATGGGTGGTGGCTCGTTCCCTTAGCCGACGTGTCCTGAACGCGTTGAAAGCACTCGGACGTGTCGATATCATCAAGCGGCCGGCTAGCGTGCGTCATTTTGCTCACATGGACAGAAGGTGAGCCGTGCAGCAGGGGGCTCCCGAAGGTTTCGACTTAGACGCTCGGGCGCGCCGCGACGTCGCACCCCATCCCCCGGCCGAGCAGGCGGGGCCCGTGGTGAAAGCTGACGCCCAGACGATCGCCGAAGCCGTCGCGGGCCACCTGGTCGCGGCCACCACCCGCCTGGTGACCGAGATGGTTGCCCGTCTCGAGCACGGAAGCTCGGACACGATGCGACAACTCGAGGAGCGACGGGCGCGACTCGAAGACGAGATCGCCGATCGCGCGGTTGAGCTTCGCGAGCTGCGTCGGCAGATAGACACTGAGCGCGAGAAGTCTCGGAGTCGGCTGGGCATCCTCGAGGGACTTGACGGTCTTCGGCGCCAGATCCAGGCCGCGAGCGAGGGACCGGCCCAGGCGCAGTCGGCTCCCCCACAGGCGCCGCCGGAGCGACTGGCCGCCGAGGTGATCTCCGACGCCCACCGCCAGGCTGAGGAGCTGCTGGCCGAGGCCAGGCTGCGGGCTGCCGAGCTGGAGCGTGAGGCTGCGGCCCAGCAGTCAGCAGTACTGGCGGAGTCGGAGAAGATCGAGAGTCAGCTCCGGGGCCTGGACGCGCGGATCAGCCAACTGCTGCGCCAGGCGCCAGAGACGGCGCGCCCGGCACAGGAGCAACGCGGCTTCGAGCCACCTGGGGGGCCGGTCGAGCCGGAAACGAAGAGTGCTGAGCCGCCAGCGCCTGGCCGCGGGACGCTGGTCTTCCATGAAGTCCCAACGTTCAAAGCGGCACTCGACCTGGAGCGCGGTCTGCGAGCCATGCCGCTCATCCGAGAAGTCAAGGCCACGGATTTCGACGAGAGGCGCCTGACCTTTTTGGTCACGCACGACATGGGCGAGACCTTTCCCCGTCCGATCCTGGCGCTCGACCAGTTTCGGCTCGAGATCATCCGAGCCGAGCCGGAGCGCGCCGAGCTTGAGCTGAGGTCCTGACCGCGGTCCGGATCTTGCTGTCGGGGCCGGTAGCATTCGCCGAGACAGAGCGTAGTGTCGACCGAGTCAACCCCCTCCGCCCGCGACAAGATCATTCTGGTCGTCGAAGACAGCGACGAGATCCGTGAGCTGCTGGGTCTGGTCCTCGAAGCGGAGGGCTACCGGGTCGTTGCGCTCGAGGATGGTCGGGATGTGATCTCGACCGCGCGCGAGCTTGAGCCAGCCCTGATCACGCTGGACCTGGCCCTGCCTGGAAAGGACGGCTGGGCGATCGTGCGCGATCTGCAGGATGAGGAGCACACACGCGACATCCCGATCCTCGTCATCTCGGCCTATACGCGAGAGCTGGACGCCCCGCTTCGTCGCCGGGTTGCGCGGGTGATCTCGAAGCCGTTCTACATCACCCAGGTCGTCTCCGACGTCGAAGAGATCTTGGCCGGCGAGCGCGGTTAGGTCCCCGGGTCTCGCAGACGCAGGGCCGCGACCCGATCAGGCGGGTTCCAGCTGGTGGATGGCGAGCGACAGATTCTTCGGCTTGTCCGGCCGGACGTCGAACCGGACCAGCACTAGCTCGTCCGGGCCGGCGAACGTGCTTACCAGCACGGTCCCCTCGCCGTAATCGGAGTGACGCACTCGCGCTCCGCGCTCGAAGCTCGGGGTGCGACTGGAAGACCCGCGCCGGCTCGGGCGCCGGCCTGGCAGGCCGTCCTGGTTGGCGCGGCTGCCGAACCATCTCCTCCTCACGCCGTCCGCCTGAGGCGGACCTTCGGGAGCCTCGTCGGCATCTATGTCCGGGTCGACATAGGGCGAGTCGTCGTCGATCACGCCCAGGTCCGGCTCGACGCTCTCAGGGTCAGCCCTCGACCAGCCGGATCGCAGACGGTCGGCTGATCGGTCTGGCTCATCGCCACGCCCGAAGCGGCCGTCCCGCGGGGGCCAACGACCCGCCCGACCGACCGCCCCGGATGCCGCGAGCGACGCCCGCGGGACGCCGGCTGAGCCGCTGAAGCTCATCTCGAGCAGTTCTGATGGCATGTCGCCGAGGAAACGCGATGGGGCGTTACTCCCGCTGCTCCCGAACGTCGCGCGGCGGAAAGCATGCAACAGGAACAGACCGCGCATCGCGCGCGTGATGCCTACATACAACAGCCGCCGCTCCTCCTCGAGCTGCTCGTTCGTCTCAGACCGCACGTGCGGGCACAGGCCCTCCTCGAGTCCGATGATGAACACGTACGGGAACTCCAGCCCCTTGGCCGCGTGGAGCGTGATCAGCGTGGCCCCATCGGCGACGCCGAACTCCAGATCGTCCACGTCCTGGACCAGCGCCACCTCTTCAAGGAACGAGCTCAAGGCACGCTCTGGGGACAGCTCGCTGTAGTCGCCGGTCTTGGCTCGCAGCTCCTGGATGTTCTGCCAGCGCTCATCGCCCTCCTCGGTACCGTCGCGCAGATACCCCTCATAGCCCGTCCGGTCGACGATGAGATCGAACAGCTCCTGGAGAGGGCTGTCGGGCTGACAGCTTCGCAGCTCCTCGACGAGAGCTACGAAATCTCCCAACGCTCGCCGAGCCCGGGCTGTTAGCTGCGGGGAGAGGGCATCGCCTTCGGCCGCCGCGAGCCGCCGCGCCGCCTGATAGGTCGAGTTTCCCGACCGCTGGGCGACGCGGTCCAATTCGGCCAGCGTCTTGGCTCCCAGACCGCGGGGCGGGACGTTGATGATTCGGGCCAGGCTGACTCCGTCGGCCGGGTTCTGGACCAACCGAAAGTAGGCGAGCAAGTCCTTGATCTCGCGCCGCTGGTAGAAGCGCGTCCCGCCGATCAGCCGATACGGCATGCCGTAGCGGACCATGGCGTCTTCAACCGCGCGCGACTGAGCGTTTGTGCGATACATGACGGCCACGTCAGACAGGCGCGCGCCCGCTCGCCGGAGCGCCTCGATCTGGCGGACCACGTACAGCGCTTCGTCCTGCTCGTTGTACGCCTCATGCAGCAGCACTCGCGCGCCGAGTGGGTTATTTGTCCATAGCCGCTTCTCCTTGCGGAGCGTGTTCGCGCCGATTACGGCGTGCGCGACGTCGAGGATGGTCTGGGTCGAGCGGTAGTTCTGCTCCAGGATGACCACCTTCAGCTCTGGGAAATCCTCCTCGAACCTGAAGATGTTCCTGATGTCAGCCTTGCGCCAACCGTAGATCGATTGGTCTTCGTCGCCGACGACGCACACGTTGCGATGCTTGGCTCCGAGCAGCTTGACGAGCTGGTACTGGGTGAGATTGGTGTCCTGGAACTCGTCCACCAGGATGTATCGATAGCGTTCCTGGTAGCGGGCGAGCACGTCCGCCTCCTCGCTGAACAGCTGCACCGCCATGTTGAGCAGGTCGTCGAAGTCGAGCGCCCGGTTCTCAGCCAGGATCTCCTGGTAGCGGCGGTAGATCCGCGCGACGGTGCTCATCCAGAACGTTTCGGCTCGCGCCGCGTATTCCTCCGGCGATAGGAGATCGCTCTTGGCGCCCGAGATGGCGCTGAGAACGGCCCGGGCCGCGAAACGCTTGTCGTCAATCTCCAGGTCGCGCATCGCCTGCTTGACTACGTCAACCTGGTCGCCGTCGTCGAAGATGGCGAAGCGGGGATCGAGCCCCAGCCGCTGGCCGTCGATGCGAAGCCAGCGCGCGCAGGTGGCGTGGAAGGTGCCGACCGTCAGGCGCCGGGCCTTGTCTGGGCCGACCAGGCTCTCCAAGCGGTCCCGCATCTCGCGGGCGGCCTTATTGGTAAAGGTCACCGCCAGGATGTTGTACGGCGCGACGCCGGCTTCGCCAAGCAAGTAGGCGATTCGGTGAACGATGACTCGGGTCTTGCCAGAGCCGGGGCCGGCGACGATGAGCAGGGGTCCCTGAGTGCTGACGACGGCCTCGCGCTGAGCAGGATTCAACTCGTCGAGCAGAGGCACGGGCCGCGTCCAACCTCCAGGTTGACATGCCGGCGGGGCAGCGGCCGGATTATATCAGCCGCTGGTCCGCGACCTGGTAGCGGTGCCCACTCCGGGAGGCGTCAGGTCCTTGGTCGTCGAGCTCTGGGCGGTGCTATACTCATCCCGCCTGCCGAAGTGGCGGAATTGGTAGACGCGCTACGTTCAGGGCGTAGTGGGCGAACGCCCGTCGGGGTTCGAGTCCCCGCTTCGGCACCCGAGAGCGTCCTGGTCTGTACGGCTGGGGCGTTTGCTTGTTTTGGATCAACGTCGAGACTGCGGATGCCTGACTGGCCGCACCTACCTCCACCACGTCTCCTTCAGCACCCGGATCACATTGCCGCCGATCAGCTTGGCGATGTCGGTTTCGGTGTAGCTGTGCTTGACGAGCCACTTGACGGCGTTCGGGATCGCCTCAGTCGGATTCTCCATCCCGTCGACGTACTCAACCTCGGTGTACGCGAGGTTCCCATGCGCCCGTCCGATGGAGAGCTGCTTCGCGAAAGCGCGATGCAGGCCGACGTGATCGCCGAACAGGGTGTCAGGGCCGAGCGCGACGTGGTCGATCCCAACCAGGTCGATGCAGTAGGCCACGTGGGCCATGATCGACTCGAGATTGTGCCTCGGGTGCTCCTTCGATAGGGTGGTGTGCGGAGCCGCCTCGATCCCGATCACGCCGCCCTTCTCGGCGCACGCTTTGATGACCGAGTCCGGCTTCATCCGGGGTGTGTTCCAGAGCGCCCGCGCGCCAGCGTGGCTGATGCAGACCGGCTTGTCGCTCTCGGCGATCGTGTCCAGCGAAGTCTGGTCCCCCACGTGAGCGAGGTCGATGGCCATGCCGAGCTTGTTCATCCGCCGCACCACCTGGCGGCCGAACTCGGTCAGCCCGCCGTCGTTGCGCTCACGCAAGCCCGACCCCAGGGCGTTGGCCTCGCTGTAGCAGATCCCCATCAAGCGGATCCCGAACCCGTACAGGATGTCGACCCGGTCGATCTCGTTCTCGATCGGGGTGGCCGCCTCGAGGGCGGGGATGAGCGCCACTCGTCCGCTCTCCTTGGCGCGGAGGACGTCGCCGAGTGTCTCGGCCCGGAACACGAAGTCTTGGTGGGCCAGGTCACAGTAGCGCATCCCGACGTCAAAGATGATGTCGTCCCACTTCCAGCCGGCCTTAGAAGTGATCAGCGCCGTGCCATCCATGAAGTTCTCGAAGACCGCGTCGAGCCTGGAGGCCGCGAGGCCCTCATAGCCGGTCCAGTCGCGGCCCTGGCGGCGGTACTCCAGGATCTCGCCGACGTCGTCGGGGACGACGAAGGCGTGATCGTGAAGCGATATGACCGGGTGGCGGTCCAGGATCTCGTCGACCCGCCGCTGCTCGGCCTCGGTCAACGGGTACTGGTAAGGCGGTACCCGCCCGATCTCCTTTGCCAGCTTGAAGGGACGATAGTCGACGTCTGGCTCGAGGTACTGAAACGACTTGTAGCCCAGGTAGCGCTTTGGCGGCATCCATTTCCTCCTTGGACCGTTCGACCGACGCGTATCATATAGCCGGGATTCTCGACGCCGCGACATCCCTGTCCTGGGTGCGGGGATCCCTTTGGCGTTACCCTTCCGTTCAAACCTTGCGGCGGTGTTGTGGATGGCATCGCTCGAGCCCGGCTTTGACTTCGCGATCCCGCCTGACCTCGTCGACCTCAAGTCGAGAGTCGCCGCCTTCATTCGTAAAGACGTCATCCCCCGCGAGTCGGCGCTCCTGCAGCCCGGCGGAGTCCCCTGGTCGCTGGTCCAGGAGCTGCGGGCAGAGGCACGCAAGGCCGGCCTCTTTGCCCCACAACTGCCGCGCGAGCGGGGCGGCCTCGGCCTGGACACCCGTGGGATGTCAGTGGTCTTCGAGGAAGCCGGCACCAGTCTGCTGGGACCGTTCGCACTCAACTGCTCGGCTCCTGACGAGGCGAACATGCACATGCTGGAGCTGGTGGCGAGCGCCGAGCAGAAGGCCCGATACCTCAAGCCGCTCGCGGCCGGCGAGATCCGCTCCTGCTTCGCGATGACTGAACCGGCCCCTGGCGCCGGATCGGACCCCAGCATGCTCCGCACCCAAGCGCGACGCGACGGCGACGACTGGGTGATCGATGGACACAAGTGGTACATCACGGGCGCCGATGGAGCCGCGTTCGCCATCGTCATGGCTCGGACCAGCGACGCCTCGGACCCACGCCGTGGCGCCACGATGTTCCTGGTCGACGCGGGAACGCCCGGCTTCAAGGTCGTCAGACAGATCGACAGCCTGGACCATCTCTCGCCCGGGGGCCATTGTGAGGTGAGGTTCGAAGAGTGCCGAGTTGGCCCGCAGGCCGTTTTGGGCGAGGTGGACGAAGGATTTCGCTACGCCCAGGTCCGCCTGGCGCCCGCCCGCCTGACTCACTGCATGCGCTGGCTGGGGATCGCCAGGCGCTCGCTGGACATTGCCGGGCGGCGCGCCCTCGAACGGGAGAGCGGCGGCAAGTCGCTGGCCGAGCACCAGATGGTGCAGGCGATGCTCGCCGACTCGGCGATCGACCTGCACACCGCGCGACTGTTGATCTGGCACGCCGCCTGGGTGATCGACACAGGCGGCCCGGCTCGCGGTGAGACCAGCATAGCTAAGGTATTCGTGGCCGAAGCGGTCCAGCGAGTAGTGGACCGGGCGATCCAGATCTGCGGATCGCTCGGAATATCCCAGGACCTGCCCCTCGGCCTGTTCTATCGTGAGGTGCGGCCCTTCCGGATCTACGACGGCCCCTCCGAGGTCCACCGGGCCTCAATAGCCCGCCGGCTTCTACGAGGAATGAGGGATGAGGCATGAGGAATGAGGGATGAGGCATGCGGCATGAGCACCGAGAGCGACTCAGTCCTCAGTCCTCAGTCCTCAGTCCTCAGTCCTCAGTCCTCGCGTCGTATCTGGTCTCCCACGGGCTGATCGATTCGGCGAGCCGGCTCGTCCGCGTCCGGCGCATCGGCCTCGGCCAATCGAACCTGACGTTCGTCCTGGGGTTTGACGACGGGCGCGAGCTGGTCCTGCGTCGGCCTCCGCTAGGACCATTGCCTCCCAGCGCCCACGACGTGCTGCGTGAGTACCGAGTCATCCGCGCGCTTCACGGTGGCCCGGTCCCAGTTGCGCAGCCGATCCTGGCGTGCGAGGACGCGGAGGTGATTGGCGCCCCCTTCTACCTGATGGAGCGCGTTCCTGGTGATGCGCTCCGCTTCGAGCTGCCGCCGGACTTCGTGCGGGCGCCGGCTCGGCGTCGCGTCGGAGAGCAGGCGGTGGACGCGCTGGCCGCTTTGCATAGCCTCGATCCCGCGCAACTCGGTCTCGCCGAGCTCGGCCGACCGAGCGGCTACCTCACTCGCCAGCTGAGACGGTGGCGCAGCCAGCTCGAGTTCGCTCGGACTCGCCCGCTGAACGATCTGGACTGGACAGCAGACTGGCTCGCGGAGCATCTTCCAGATGGCCAACCAGAGGGGAAAGTGGTCCACGGCGACTACAAGCTGGACAATCTGCTCTTCGCGCCAGAGCCACCGACGCGCCTGTTGGCAGTCGTGGACTGGGAGATGGCGACGCTGGGCGATCCGCTCGCGGACGTGGGCTGGCTCCTGGCATTTTGGCGACAGGCCGGCGACCCGCCGCCCGAGCTAAAGATCATGCCCCGCCTGACCGAATCGTCCGGCTTCAGCACGCGCGAGGAATTGGTGGCGCGCTACGCTGCGCGAGTCGGCCGAGACCTGCCGGACCTCAAGTTCTATCTGGTACTCGCGCTCTGGAAGATGGCCGTCTTGCTGGAGGGCCACTGGGCCCGCAACATCCGCGGAACCGCGGCCGGCTTCGACTTCAGCTACCTGGAGACCGGCAACCCGGCGTTCGCCGCCCGTGTCAGACGCGTAGCCGAGGGAAGCCGGTAGGGGCGCTGCTTGCCGCGCCCTTGGCTGGAATGAAGATCGGTACCGCGACCGTGAGGGAGCGGATTGTGAGCTCACGGCCGCTCCCCCACGGTCGCGGTACGGATGCCTCTTAGCGCCATGCCGACCAGCGCTGCGATGACGAGTATGCTCCCTGCCGTGCCGAACGCGCCGCGCAGGCTGTACGCTGAGGCGACCAGCCCACCCACTAGCGGGCCGACGCCCTGCGCGAGGGCCTGAACCGACGCCGTCACCCCAAACGCCGTGCCCTGGCGGTCGGGGGGCGCATGCAAGCTTACGAGCGATGTCGCGGACGACACGAGCAGGCCCTGGCAGCTCCCAACGCCCAGCAGCAGCGCCACCACAATCCATGGTGCGCTGGCCGTACCAATCAACAGATTGCTGGCCGCTCCGCCGACTCCCGCCACGATCAACAGTCGCCCGAGGCCGCCCTCGCCTGCCACTCGGCTGGCAGCAAGGGAGGCGGCCGCTCCCGCCACACCCAAAGCCCCGAACGCCAGGCCCGCCGTCTGCACGACCTCGCCGCTCGAGTCCATCTCACCCAGCAAGAGCGCTAGGACCGGGCGGATGGAGCTCGAAGCGACGCTCGACAGGAACAGAATTCCGACCAGCGTCGCGAGCGGGGCTGACGCGAGCACGCTCTTCAGCCCGCTCGCGGTTGTATGCTCCTCTGGCATGCTCGCGGGCACCACCCCCTCACGCACGTACATCGCTGTCAGCACGCCTGCCGCGGTGTTGATGCAGCCAGTCGTAAAGAAGGCGGTCCGGAACCCCAGTGCCCCACCGACGATCCCGCCGACCGTCGGGCCGAGCGTCTGCCCCATGAACGCCGCCGACTGGATCAGCCCCATCGCGTATGGCAGCCGCTCGCGTGGGACGGTGCTCGCGGCCAGCGCGCGCGCCGCCGTCGCCAGGCCGGAGAAGCCGCCCTGGAGGCCGCGCACGCCGACTAGCTGCCAGGGCGCCAGCACGAATGAGGCGGCCGCGTTCGAGAGGGCGAGCGCGAACTGCGCCCGGACGAGCATCGCTTTCCGCCCATGCCGGTCGGCGAGCACGCCCCAGATCGGCGCCATGATCGCCATCGAAAAACCGGCGCAGGCGTTAACAAGCCCGGCCCACGCGGCCGCCGCGCCGGGGTCGCTCACTCCCAGGTCGCGCTGGATGAAGAGCGGAATGAACGGCATCGCCAGGTGGCTACCGAAAACGCTCGCGAACGTCGCGAGCCAGATGACATAGAAGTTTCGGCGCCAGGCGGCTCGGGAGGACTGAGGACCGAGGACTGAGGACTGAGGTGGGCTCACCGAGCCCTCTGAGATGGCAGCCGGGGGATGGCTTGCCACAAGGTCACGACTCAGTCCCCAGTCCTCAGTCCCAGGAGCCTGGCCGCGGTCTCGCCCAGCACCGCGCGCTGGGCCGGCTCGGGTAGGCCGAGCGCTCGGAAAGCCGCGATGTTCTCGGCGATCTCGGTCGGAATGGCTGGCCAGTCTGAGCCGAACAGCATCTTGTCGGCCAGCCGCGACAGGTTGGGGAAGTATCGCGGCAAGTTGGCTGGCGGCAGGCCGGCCAGGTCCAGATACACGTTTCGATGCAGGCGCGCCAGGGCGGCCGCGCGATCGTACCAGATCGGCCGGCCAGCATGAGCCAGGATGATGACCAGGTCGGGAAAGTCGACCGCCACGTCATCCAGGTGGAGCGGATCGGCGTACCGAATGCGCGAGCCCGGAAAGGTCGATGAGCCAGTGTGGATGACGACCGGAACGTCGAGCCGAGCGGCGGTGGCGTACAGCGGATAGACGATGGGCTCGTTTGGGAAAAAGAACTGGTAGCTCGGGTAGAGCTTCAGCCCACGGCATCCCTCGTCGACCGCCCTCCGGAGCGCGTCGGCCGGATTGAATTCGAGGAACGGATTGATGCTCGCAAACGGGATCAGCCGGCTGGCGCCTTTACAGAATGCGATGACCGCGCGGGTGCTCGCCATGCCGGCCGTGACCGGCGTCTCCTGGGCCAGGACGATCGCGCGATCCACGCCCTGAGCGGCCAGCATCTCCTCGACGGCCGAGGGCTCCGAGTAGTGCTTCGAGAACTCCCCAAAGTAGCCAGGCCGGTACCGCTCCAGGAAATCCCGATAGCCCTGTGTCGCGGGATCATAGTTGACCAGATGCGTGTGAACGTCGACGATCATGTTAGGACTGAGGACTGAGGACTGAGGACTGAGGACTGAGGACTGAGGACTGAGGACTGAGAACTGGGGGCTCCCCACTCAGTCCTCACTCCTCGCTATGGCGTGACGGTCAGGTCGCGGAAGAAGTAGGCGGCCTCGCCCTGGCCGGAGTAGGCGGTGGCCTGGACCCCCACGGCGCCGAAGGGAGACAGTGGGTCGTCTGCGTCGTGCAGCGCGGAGACCTGCGCGACCTGCGCGCCGTTGATTCGGAGTGTCAGCAGCGGCTTGTCGCCCTCGCGCCGCAGGATCGTGACTGAGATCTCGTTGCCATCGTCCAAATCGTTGATCGTCTCGGAGTCGTCGGGGATGTCCTCGGCGATGATCGCCTGGTAGCGGTTGCCCTCCTCGAGGTGATGTCCCACCGACCACCAGAACCGGTCTGAGTCCTCGTGCATCACGGCGTAATACCAGCCTTTCTCGCTGGCCCCAAATATCAGGGCGATGTCCGCTACCGCGCCTTTGATCAACTGCGATTTCACCGAGACCGTCATACTGGGCCCGGCAATCGGCGGCACGGGCGTGTAAGGAGCAAACGTGCGGACGCGCTCGCCCTGAAAGGCATCGAAGGCGATCTTGTAGCCTCCGTCGCCTGGACCGTACGTGACTCCGTTGCCGCTTCCGGTCGGGAAGTAGGCGACGAGGTCTTCGGCGGCCGCGGCCGCCGCGGGAGTAAGCAATGCGATGGCGCCAGCGAGCAACCACGTGAGAGCTAGGCGGTGGAGTGACATGCGGTCTCCCTGTGTAGATTGCATGGCGACTGATCAGGCGTACGTTCGCGCGTCGGGCCTCACGGTCGCCCGGCTCGCCAGCAGGATACCCCGCCCCCGCGGCCAATCGCGAGCGCGCCTGGCGGGCCGCGCGCTTGGCCGTCTATACTCGCTGCCCGCGGATCACTCGCGAAGTGAAGAGTGACAAGAAGCCCGCCAGGCGCCGCGCGCGTCGTCCGGGCCAGGTGTGGGCGCAGCGCATCGGCCTCGTCCTGGTCGGACTCGTTTTGCCGATGCTGCTGGTCGAAGGGTTCTTGCGGGTAGCCGGCGCCGCGGTCCCCGGCGAGTATCAGACCGCTAGCTTCCTCGAGAGCCATCCGGAGTTCGGCCGCCGCAATCGTCCGGGTCAGGGCTGGAAGCGGACGCCCGAGTACACGAGCTGGATCGAGATCAATTCCAAAGGCCTGCGGGGACCTGAGGTCCAGTACGAAAAGCCAGCCGACGAGTTCCGGCTGCTCGTGCTGGGAGACTCGTTCACGTTCGCGGAGCAGGTCAACCAGAACGAGACGTTCGTGCAGGGCCTGGAGGACCGCCTCAACTCGACTGGCGCCGCGGTCCGCTTCAGGACCCTGAACGCCGGCTCGAACGGCTGGGCGACGGCCAACGAACTGGTCTACCTGGTCGAGGAAGGCGTCAAGTTCCAGCCGGACCTGGTGCTCCTGGCGTTGTACATCGGCAACGACGTGTCCGACAATTACCGACGTGTCGCCACGGTGCGCGATGCCGAACGCGCCGACCTCGCCCTGCGGGGAGCGGATGCGTTCGAGGGACCCCGGCGCATCTTGCGTCGCTCGATGCTGTACACGGTCATCGAGACTGGGGTGCTGGCGAAGCTGCCGTGGTGGCCGGCGGCGGGCGAATCCGACGCCTCGCTACGGCGTGGGCCGCGGACGTATGAAGAAGCCCAGGAGGCCTGGTCCATCACGGCCAGTCTGCTGGACCGCGCTCGGCAGGTCGCGGAGAGTCAGGGCGCCAGGTTCGTGCTGCTCGTCGTCCCGGCCGCCGACGAAGTCGCGGCCGGGCCTCGCGCGAAGGAGCCCGGCTCGCTAGACGAGGGCGGCGACGAAGAGAACGTGCCTGGCTTTGAGGACCCCCATGGCACCCTTGCGCAGATGGGCAGCCGTCTGCGCCTGACCATGCTCGACCTGCTGCCCACGTTCCGGCAACAGGCCAGCCGCTCTCGGGAGCGGCTGTTCTATCGAGTCAACGCCCATTGGACCGCAGCCGGCCACGCCCTCACCGCCAGAAAGCTGTACGACGTCCTGACAGCGGACGGCCTGGTGCCGACTCGCTAGCTACCTCCTGTACTGAGGATGCTGTCATCCGAAAGTTACGACATTGTGATCTGCAATCGGGCCAGGCGGGCCTGTATACTTTGTAGTGGCTGCCGCCCGGGTCGCCGGCCCCTTGGGCCGGGCACGGCCCTGGCGGGGAGACTTGAAAGGGAGTACGGCGGATGATTACTCACCCGGTGAGAAGGCGCGGCCTGGCGCCGTTGGTCCTGGCGCTCACTCTGTTGGCGCTCATTCCAGGCCAGGCCCTCGCGGCCCGATTCGACATCTCTGGCACGGTCATCGCGGCCGACGAGGACAAGATGACCTTTGTCATCGTCACCAGCGACGTCATCGGCAAGGAGCAGCCGATCACGGTCGACATGTCGGGCCTCCCGCGGATATTCCGCGCGACTGGCGTCGGCTCGCCAATCTCGCTGACGATCGAATCCCGTGAATTCGATACGTACCTCGCGACCGGCCTTGTGTCGGAGGGCAGCTACGTGAACCGTGAGACGCTCGGCGCGCGTGAGGAGTTCGAGGTCAAGAACGAGTCCGTCAAAGCGCACGTCGGCAACGTGAAGGACGACGACGAAGCCGACGCCCAACTGCACCGCGGCAGCGATCTCAAGCCAAAGCCGAAGAACGATGAATCCAATCAGTAGGCGCTAGGGCCAGCCGACGATCCCGGCGCCTCGATCCGCAGCGACGCACGAATGTGGCTGCGTTTCTGGTTCCCGCGGTCCTCCTTTACGGAGCGCGAGGACACGACATCGCCATTGGGATTGACCCCCGCCGTTTGCCCTTTCCTTGTGGTTAGGCCTCGAGTCGAGCCAGCCCAGGGCCGAGGTTCTCGGCCCTGGGCTGGCACTGCGATGAGACTCGCTCGGCCGCTCCTCTGTCCACGGCGCGGCTCGAGGTGGCGCTGAACACTAGCTCCAACCCCGGCTAATCGCTCTTTACCAGGTGCTCTCGAGCATGCTTTGATGCCGGCGCTGGAGCGGGCGCATGCTAGCCTTACGCGCCAAGTTCCGAACCCGCGCACCGCCTGAGAGGACCGGGTGGTCACGAGAGGACAGTACACTGCGACCCATCCAGCGATGTCACCGAACTCTGCTCATGCTGGTGATCATGTCCGCCGTGCTGGCCGGGTGCGGGATGGTTCCACAGGCGGCGAAAGCACTGAAACCTGCCGGCACGCAGAACGACGCCCTCGACAACGACGCTGTAGACCTCTCCACATATGCAGATGATGGCAACGTGCCCTTACAGACTTCGGCCGAGCTGCGTGCGCGCGCCGACAAGACCGTCGATCTGGGTTGGCTGGCGACGGCCTCGGCTCTGACGCGGGTCCTCCCCGGCACGCGCGCCGACCGCCCGGCGGTGCTGGCCGCGAAGCAGCGTGCCACCGCCGCTTCCGACGCCGGGCAACTCGCGCGCGCCAATGCCGTCCTCGCGTCTGAAGCGTTCACCCGTTCCGCGCTCGTGGTCGCCCACTGGCTGGACAAGCGCGACCCAGCGACCGGGCTAATTGCCAACCTGCGTCCGGAGACCGGCGTGACCGGCTGGTTCTATCAGAACACCGGCGCCGACCTGTACCCACACATCACGATCGGCGCCCGCCTGCTGATGCCGAGCCGCTATGGGGAGATGTTGGAGGTCCTCAATGCTGAGCGGCGCCTGACCGCTGCCCTCCCGAGCGTCCCAGACGATCTCTTGCTGCCCGGCGGCCAGCCCGCCGGCAATGCAGCCCATACGCGCATTTTTGGCGCGGCTGAGTACGCGAAGGACGGGTTGCTCCCCCTGGTCGAGCGTCTGGGACCGGACCCCTGGCTCGCTCGTCTGCGCGAGATGGCCGACGTCGTCATCATGGCATCGGCCACCCCCACCCGACGTGGGAGCATCCCCGCCAATTCGAATGAAGTCAACGGAGACATGCTCCAGGTCCTGGCCCGCGTCTACTGGGCCACCGGCGACGATCGGTACGCCATCGCGGCGGAGCGCATCGGGGAAACCTACCTCGAGGACGTGCTGCCCAAGACCGCCTGGCTGCCATCGAATGAATGGGACTTTGAGGCCAATGAGCCGGTCGGAAGGCGGCGCCTCCGCCTCTCTGATCATGGCAACGAGATTCTGCTCGGCCTGGTGGAGTGGCACCTGATCGAGTCGCTGCGGGGGGAGCCTGATGTCCCGATGCACCGCGCAGCCATCCGAAAGATGATGGACCGCTTGTTGGAACGAGGCCGGAATCCGGATGGGCTGTGGTACCGAGTTGTCGAGATCCCTTCCGGGAAGGTGGACCAGAAGGGCCTGTCCGACAACTGGGGCTACATCTATCAGGCGTTCCTCACCCAGGCCGCGATTGAACGAGGCCTGCCGGGCGGGGAGGTCGAGCGGGCCGAGCGGTACGAACAGGCTGTGCGCGACGCTCTCCGCGCGCTCCCACGGTATGCGTACTATCCCTGGCAGCGCGGCGAGATGGACGGCTACGCGGACAGCCTGGAAAGCGCGCTCTACCTGCTGCCGCGGTTGCCGGACCCGGAGGCGGCCGCCTGGATGGACGAGCAGATCGCGGTCCTCTTCGGCTCACAGGGGCCGGATGGTGTCGTCGAGGACAATTACCTCGACGGTAACTTCGTGCGGACCGCATTGCTGTACGGTCTGTCCCTCACGTCCGGGGCCTGGCTCGATCCCTGGCGGCCAGATCTGTTGACTGGCGCCGCGACGAGCGGGTCGTGTCTCGAGGTCGCTCTGGGAAGCGTGGATCCATGGACTGGCAGACTGCATTTCGACCAGGCGCGCCATCGCGAGCATCTCCGACTTCCCTTCGACTACCCGCGGCTGAACGAATGGCCGGAGGGGTTCGTGGTCGAGGCAGGACACACCTACGAGGTGCAGGACGACGGACCCGGGGTTCGCACCACCTGGGACGGAGCCGCCCTATCGGCCGGACTCCCCTTGCGGCTCGAAGCCGGCGCGATTCGCAGCGTCCGTGTCTGCCGGGTCGGCTGACGTGCGCGTTCGAAGCCGCCGGCCAAGATCAACGCCTGCTGGGCCCACAATCGCGCTGGACGCGAGCGGCCGCTTTGTCGTCGGGCGCGACCGCGCTGGTGCTGTCGTCCACGCGCCAGACGTCGCCCGGGAGGATCGTCACAACCCAGTTCGGGGCCTCGTACGTCACCTGTGCGACGTCGATCAAGATCTCCACCCCCAGGCAGCGCCCGGGCAGTGAGTCCTTCACCGCCTGGCGAGCCTGATCGGCCGTCAGCTTCGTGTCCGGAACCGGCGTCGGTGTGTCGCTGATCCCAGGCAGATTCGGCAGCGCGATGTTGGTCGGCAGCGCGATGTTGGTCGGAAGGGTGATCGTCGGAAGGGTGATCGTCAGCGGGGTGCTAGTCGGCTGCGGCGTGCTCGCGGGCGTGACACCCGCGAGCGGGGTACCGGTCGGGACGGGAGTGGAGAGCGGGGTGTTGGCGGGCGGCTGAGTCGCCGCCCCGCCGGCCTGCTGGCCAACCGGAGTTGGGGTCGCGACAGCGCCTGGAGCGGGTTGAGTTGGCACAACGGGAGCGGCCACGGGAGTTGCCTGGCCGAGAGGAGAGCGGGGCACCAGGCCCGGGATCGCGACCAGCAGTATGGGTACCGCGATGAGCAACGGGAGGGCCCAACGCCAGCCCCCAAGGCGCGCCAGGCGAGCGGCGAAGAAGGCCACGATCGCCAGGGGCGGGATAGCCGCGATCGCTACCGTCTGAAGCAGCCGGTCAGGCCCGAGCGGCTGCCCGCGCGCCAGGCCGAGCGCCAGAGACGCCACCCACCACACCGCGGCTGCGATCCAGACAACCCCGATCAACGCGAAGGCGGCGATCTCCCAGCCCCGCACCACCCGCGTCCTCGGTCGCGGCGCTCCGATATCCGCCGTCGGGACCCCCGCCGGCCCCGGCGGGGGTCCCGACGGCACTTCGGTCCCAGCGGCGGCTGGGGCCATCCTTGCGCCGCACTCGGTGCAGAACGCCTGGTCCGACCGTGTCGCTTGGGCTCCGCACGCGCCGCAGAAGTTCGCCATACTCGTGAGCCTCCTCTCTGTTTTCCCGAACGAGCCGCCTGTGTCGATTCGCGAATCACAAGGCGCGCAAACGGTCACACTGCGAGTCGTCGCGACGGCGGAGCTTGGCGAGCAGCACTCGCCCCAGCATAGGACCAAGCAGGCTCGCCAGAAGGCGATCCAGCGCCACCCAACCAGGCGAATCGACTGCTGCGCCGAGCGGAGGGTACGCGTTCAGGTAGCGGACGGCCTCCAACGCCAGGTCTGCCGAGTGGAAATGCGCGGCCAGGCCGCGACGACCGAAGTGATAGAGGCCATCGCTCGGTCGGCGGTAGCGCCGATACCATCGCAGCGTCCCCCGGGCCTCGGCCAGCCAGTGATAGAGGCTTGGATTGGCGAAGTCGACCAGGGCAACCCCGCCAGGCCTTAGGACGCGGGCCAATTCGAGCTGGGCGCCGCTGTACGACGCTGCGCTCGCGTAACCGAAGCTGACGACGGCGTCGAAGGCAGCATCGGAAAAAGGCAGCTCGTAGACGCTGGCTCGCAGCAGTGGCGGGGGCCGGCCCGGGTGTCCTCTCAGCCGGCGTCGAAACTGCCCAAGGGCCTCCGCGGAGAGGTCGATGGCCACCAGGTCGAGGCGCGGATTGGCCAGCAGCAGCTCTGTTATCTCGCCGTCGCCGCAGCCGAGGTCGAGCACGCGAAGCCTTGATCCGGACCCCGAAGCCCGGCTGACGCGCGGGCTGAGCCTTTCCACCTCTGGGGCGAGGAGACTCAGCGCCTCTTCGGCTGTCCGGCGGCAGGTTACCGACCGCCCATGGGCCGCGGGGCGGTGTCGCCAGAAGTCGTCCCACCAGGCGGCCGTCTTTCGCGCCCGCGCCAGCAGAGTCCCAGACTCCTGGCCCGCTCGGTTCAGGCTGCAAGCCCGGGCGTATCTCACAGTCAACGACCCCCTGCGCATTCGAGGCCTCGAGATTCGAGGTCGCGCGTCCACGGTTGTTGTACCCGACAAGCAGGCTGCGGGCGCGAGAGGGGTGGTAAGAACGCACCGCCAGGTCCGTCGCGGTCGGCTAGTTCAGCACCAGCTCGCCGCATCCAGGCTGCGTGTGGTACGCGAGCAGAGTCGGACCGCTGGCGTCAACCCGGTAGAGGCCAATTCCGCCCCGCCGTCCCGCGCGATCCTGACTGGTCAAGCTCTGGGCGGGCTCAATGGCCGCGGCGGGTCCCACCAGCGGCAGCCCCTGCCGCTCGAACACGTCGGGCACCCGCCCATCGTCGACGAAGGTCAGAAACGCGGGTCGTTCCGCCAGCTCCCTCCAAATCCCGCCTCGCCCGAAAGAGGTCTCGGCGACCCTCTGTCCGGATAATTTCAGCAGCGATAGATAGCCGAATCGCTCGGCCGGCCTGACGGCGCCAGGGTCCAGCAGGACCCACTCCCCGGGCGCGCGCTGGCGCTCGAGCTCGCCCACAAACGCTCGCTGCGGGGCGTTGCTGCAGCCGCTGGCCTCCACGATCGACTCGAATCGGAGCAACCAGACCAACATCCCAGAGAGCCACGCCGCGGCGGCCGCGCCAACGGCGATGCGGCGCAAGGTGTCGGCGCGGGTCGTGCTGTCGGTCGAAGCGAGCAGATCGGCCCCCAGTACTCCCACGCCCACGTACGCCAGCGGGACCAGCGGCATCAGGTAACGGGCCCCCAACAGTGGGGCGTAGACCTCATGCCCGAGCGGCATGGTCAGGGCAGCGGAGAGCGTCACGAGCAGCGGCAGTGGGCTGCCTCGTCGTGTCAGCTGGACCAGGCTCGCCAGGCACACGACGGTGGCAAGGAGGATCGGCGGCTCGAGCGGACTCGGGTCGCGCGTCGGATCGACTGCCGACGCCAGGGTAAGGGCCAGGCCATCGAGCAGGGCCGTGAGGTTGGCAGGGTAGGCCCCCAGCCCAATGGCCTCGTGGGGGTACTGGCGGCTGACACTGCGGGCTGCGCCAAGGCCGCTCTGCCAATTGTAGATCAGGACGTTGGCGAACCCAGCGACAAAAAGTAGTCCGGCCGCCCAGAACGCGGGCTGTCGCAGCAGCCATCGACCGCGTAGTAGGACAAACATGCCGAAGCCCGGAAGCAGCGCACCCACCGACGGATGAGACTGCAACGCCAGCCCGCACAGCAGCCCCGTTGCTAGCACGTGCCTCGGTTGCCTGCGGCGCACCGCGTGGTCGAGCGCCCAGGCTGCGCCCGTCAGGAACAGCGGCGTGAGCGACGCCGACCAGGCGACGCGGCTGCTGAGCAGGACATGGGGCGCGGACACTGCCAGGAACGCGGCTGCCAGAAGCCCGGCTGGTGGTCCACCCAGGGCCCGCGCATACCCGTAGGTCAGCAGCACGGTGGCCGTTCCCGCCACTAGCACAACCGCCCGCGGCAGCTCTGGAGACCTTCCAAACACCACCATCGCGCCCGCCAGCACGTAGTCGAAGAATGCTCCGATATGCTTGGGGCCGCTCACCAAAGGGAGCGCGCGTCCCTGGGCGATGTCGATGGCCGGCAAGATCTCGTCGATCTCGTCCGTGTAGCGGGGTATATCCGACAGGTACTGGACGCGCAGGAGCAGCGACAGCAGGGTGATTCCACCCAGCAGCGCCAGCTCGCCACCCCGGATCGCCAGCCCGGCTCTGAGCAACGAAGAGGAGCTCGCTGTCAACCGTTCGATACGCCCGGCCGTGCTGGCTGGCCTTGGCTCACTCGTTCCGAGTTGGCTGATCTTCCTTCGGTTTCTTGCTCGACTCGCCCTCGACGGCCGCCCGGAACTCACGGATGCCCTTGCCGAGAGCCGAGCCTACTTCGGGCAGTTTGCCGGCCCCAAAGACGAAGAGGGCCAGGACCAGCACGACGATCAGCTCCGGTGCGCCAACTGATGGCATGCATGACCTCCACGTCGCGGCGGCCAGATCCCGGCGACCGGCTCCGGCCGCCCCACGATCAGATCGTACGAACGGGCAGCCAACCCGGCCTTAGCGTTAGCTTCAAGTCTGCTGAATCTCCGGTGAAACATTAGGGGCCGAATCTTGCGACTCACGCAGTGCGGAGGTCGCGCGCAGGCCCGAGAGGCCGAGTCCTTGCAGCCCTCGCTCAGCGCATACCACCCGCGGAGGGCCTTCGGACCCCAGGCTTCATTCGGCTTTAACCTAGGACCGCTGACGGAACGCTATCCTACGCACGTGCCCCAACAGTCCCTGCATGCCGCACCTGTAGTTGGCGAGGGAGGATGCATGCGGAGCGTTGCCAGCCGACTGGCTGAGCTGCTCTTGGCCGCGAGCGCGGTCGTCATCGCTCTCACGAGTTTCGCCGACGCCAAGGCGAAGTTCGACTCGGACGAGTCACAGTGGATCGGGACGATCAGCTATTTTCAGAGCCTCTTTGTCGAGCGCGACCTGTCGCCTGAAGCGTGGCCCGATGAGGAGTGGACGCGCACCCAGCCGATGGTCGCCCGCTACGTGATGGGCGCCTGGCTGATGGGGCGTGGGTACGGGGATCTTCGTCGACTGGACCCGCTGCGAGCCTATCACGAGGGTGACTCATTGGCCGAGAACCGTCGGTTCGGGCGGGCTCCGAGTGATCAGCTGCTCGCGGAAGCACGTCTCCCGATGCGCGCGCTGGCTGCCCTGGCCGTGGCCGCGCTTTACGGCGTCGTTCGGGTGGTGGCCGGACCGATCGGCGCGGTGGTCGCGGCCCTGCTGGCGTCCGGGAGTCCCTATCTTCGCCATCACCTGGTCCGTGCCATGGCCGAGGCGCCGCTGATGTTCTTTCTCTTGGCGGCCCTGCTCACACTGACGCTCGGCCTCCGCCGAGCGCGGCCGGGCCGACCGGCCGTCGGCTGGGCCGTGGGCGGCGGGGTCTTGCTGGGTCTGGCGCTGGGAACCAAGCTCACCGCGGTTCTCGGCCTTGCAGGGGTGGCTCTGTGGGGGCTGTGGGCCTGGGGGTCGCCTCGGCCCGAGAGCGGAGTCGCCGCTGAAGCCTTCCGGCTCGACCGCCCAACTAGCCAGGTCGTCTGGGCCGGACTGGCGGTGGCGACGGCAGCGGTCGTGTTCGTCGCCAGCGATCCGTTCCTCTACCCCGACCCGGTCGGCCGGTCTTGGCTGCTGTTCCAGAATCGACAGGCGGAGATGGCCGCCGAGCAGAGCGCTGTCCCGAGCCGCGCAGTGCTCGATCTCCCAACGCGCGCTGCGTTGGTGTGGGACCGCAGCCTGTTCCACGAAACCTGGAGCAACTCGTATCTGGGCTGGCCCGTCGAGGGTGTGCTGGCCATCGTGGGGCTGGCCTGGTTGGCGTTTCGGGGAGTGCGAAGCAGGGCCGGTCCCGAGGCTCTGCTGCTGACGTGGACCCTCTGCGTCTTCGGAGGCGTCACCTGGTGGCTCGGTTTTCTCCTTCAGCACTACTTCGTGCCGACCGCGATGATGTCGGTCCTCCTTGCCGGCCTGGGAGCCGCCTGGGTCTCGCAAAGAGCTTGGCAGATGGCGCAATGGCGTTGGAGCTTGCCGAGTAGTCGGAAGCTCAGCTTCACACCGCGGATCAGATGAAGTACGCCGTCGACCGGAGTTTGGCCTTCCCTACCGTCGTGGCCGTCAGGTTGTTCGAGTGGGTCGGGTCGCCAGGCTCGTCGCCAGCGCTACGGGGTGCCGGAAAGCGAAACCGCACGGCAGAGAGCGACATGCGCTTGTTGGTACGGCGGCTCGTGTTCGGTGTAGTTGTCGCGGTCGGCGTCGGCGTCGTTCTTCGGCTTGTGCTCGCTCAGGCGACTGGACCCGGGGAGCCGGGCAGCCTAGAGCGGGTTCGGACTCGCGGCACGATTCCGGTCTTAGACCAAGCCAGGGCGGCCGTCCAGTCGCAGCCACGCGCCCTGGAACCCGCCGCCGCAGTCGGCCGCTAACTGGTCGACGGAAGCCATTGCGATGATCCTGGTAGGGTCGTCGTGAGCGACTTCGCCGCCTGGTGGGAGCCGGTCCCGGGCCAGGCGCCCGGCTACCAGCTTCGGGCTGCGGGTAGCCTCCGCAACGCTTGCACGGACACCATCTGGGCCTCGCTCCAGGTCGCACTCGTCGCCGAGAACGGCGCCGCGATCGATTTCACCTCGATTCCCGTCGGCCGTTTGAGACTGGCACCGGGTGAGGAGCACCGACTCGACGAGCTGCTCTGGATACGCCGCGTGCGCGACATGGTGTCGCTGCGCGTGGTACCCGCAGTGACCGCTTGCCCGAGCCGCCAGCGCTGCCGTCCTGATCCCGCCAGAGTCCGGCACCTACAGACCGACCATGCGCGCCCGGCCGGCGTCGCCAGAAGTCGTCCCACCGGACTGCTGTCTTTCGGGGCTGCTCCGTCTCAACCGCAGGGTGCCGGCCCGCCTGCGTCACGCTTTAACCACGAGCACGTCTTAGAGCAGCACTGTGCGAATTTCAGTGTTCGAGGTCGAGGGCCCTGGGCTGGCGCAGCCGCGGCCGCGGCGGCTACGGCGGGCAGGTCGACCTGAGAGTCTCGGGCAGCTTCCGGGCCAGCACCGTCGCGACCACCTGGTTGCCCAAGGGAGTGTAGTGGAATTTCGCCGCCGACGCTGCGCCCGAGCGCCGCTCTTCCTCTGCCAGAGCCTCGGTCACGTCGATCGTTGGCACGTCTTCGCGCGCCAACCACGCGAGCAGCGGGCCGTATACCGGGGCCTCACCCCGCCGCGACGTGTCGATCTCCTCAGCGCGACCGAAGAGGATAACCACGGGAGTCGCGCCGGCGGCTCGGACCTGGCGAGCAAAGCCGACCAGCACACGCCCGACGATCTGGAACGCCTCGCCTTGCTCTCGATAGGCTCTCGTCACCGCGTTGGCCGCCATCTCCTCATGTCGAGTGCGAAAGGCTGCGGTCCGCGCCAGGCGCACCATTTCAAATCTGTCCAGGGGCCCGGCGACGAAGACGCCTGGGAAGTACCAATCGTCGTGCGGGCCCAGCGTCCGCTCCACCCAGAGTGGATCGTTCAGCTGGTTTGGGTCCGTGACGGGATTGGGCAACAGAGCCAGGCTCTGGTCTGCCAGAAGGAACCGAGGCTTGCTGGCGACGATCCCTGTGTCCGGCTCGTAGAAGGGGTAGAAGCGGTTCACGACTCGGTTGACGTTCTCGACCATGTAGCCGATCAGTACCGCGCAAGGATGAAGCGCCGGCCCGTCGCGCTGGTATCGCAGCCAGGCCAGGTCTGGGCCGTACCCGGTCACGCCAAAGTTGAGCACCTCCGTCCCGGGCCAGAGACGCTCGAGCTCGGTGGTCCAACACTGCGCCAGTTCGACGTCCTGGCAGTAGGTGAACGAGTCGCCGAAAGCCTCCAGGCGGCGAACCCCGGGCGGCGGGTCGGCCGCGTATTCGCGATCGGCCCGCATACCGGCGCGGTTGTTCCGATACGTGACCGCCCCCCGGCGGACCACGTTTGGCGTGGTTACCCAGCCGAGGTCCTGATCGAAGCGGAAGTACGTCTCACCGGCGGCGACGCGTCTGAGTCTGCCCTCGTAGTAGGACAGCGGAAGCAAAGCTCCTTTCGGAAACGGCTGTGCGAGCCGAAGAGCCGTCTCCCCCAAGCTGAAGCCGAGCCCGATGCCCGCCAACACTAGAGCGAGTCGCCGAGCCCATAAGCCAGCGCCAGGTGCCCCAAGTGCCGCCAACGCGGTCCTTCCGCGGACTGAACGCGTGCGCTCACGCGCCGATCCGCGACGTACCGCCCAATCTTACTCTGGCGAGGTCTGGCTCCAATGATGGCCGTCGGTCAGACGCAGTACGACCTCCTGACGACCGAGCAGCTGACCAGATCGTTTTCGCGACGGCGTCCGATCGGCCACCTGGACCATGGAGGGCTGACCGCTCACCGTCTGCCGGGACCACACTCGCGCTGGGCGCGAGCAGCCGCCTTTTCGTCAGGCACGACTGCGCTGGTGCCGTCGTCGACACGCCAGACATCGCCCGGGAGGATCTTTATAACCCAATTGGGGGCTTCGTAGGTCGACTGGGCCAGGTCGATCAAGATCTCCACGCCAACGCAGCGCCCGGGCAGCGAATCCTTGACGGCCTGGCGAGCCTGATCCGCCGATAGCTTCGTGTCCGGTACGGGCGTTGGCGTGTTGCCGATCACGGGCAGGTTCGGCAGTGAGATGCTGGTCGGAAGGGCGATCGTCAGTGGGGTGTTAGTTGGCCGCGGGGTGCTCGCGGGGGTGACAACCGCCAGCGGGGTACCGGTCGGTACGGGAGCGGAGAGCGGGGTGTTGGCGGGCGGCTGAGTCGCCGCCCCGCCGGCCTGCTGACCAGCCGGAGTCGGGGTCGCCACAGTGGCGGGAGCGGGTTGAGTTGGCACGACGGGAGCGGCCACGGGAGCTGCCTGGCCCAGGGGAGATTGGGGGACCAGGGTTGGGATCCCGAGCATCAGAATAGGTACCGCGATGAGCAGCGGGAGGGCCCAACGCCAGCCCCCAAAACCGGCCTGGCGAGCGGCGAAGAAGGCCACGATCGCGAGGGGCGGGATCGCCGTGACGGCTACCGTCTGAAGCAGCCGGTCAGGCCCGAGCTGCTGGCCGAGCGCAAGGCTGAAGGTCAGGGCCGCAACCCACCACACGGCCGCTGCGATCCAGACCACGCCGATCACAGCGATAGCGGCGATCTCCCAACCCCTGACGGGATGCGTCCTTGGTCGCCGCGCCGGGATGTCCGCGGGCGAGCCGCTCGCCGGTCCCAGCGGGTGTCCAGAGGCAGCTTCGGCCCCAGCGGTGCGCGGCGCCATCCGCGCGCCACACTCGGTGCAGAACGCCTGGTCCGGCTGTGTCGCCCGGGCTCCACACGCCCCGCAGAATGTCGGCATACCCGTTACCCTTCGCTGTTCTTCGCGGGCTAACCGCCGGCGTCGATGGATGTACCACCAGACGCTCGCCACGATTGCCAGGCCGACGGGCACATCGAACGGGCGCATGAT
>WNGA01002412.1_pt1 | contig 31210 bp, 34 predicted proteins | sample 5400061 | NCBI WGS metagenome assembly WNGA01 (sample SAMN13153366, study PRJNA577476) | soil metagenome | isolation source: 100 cm soil or saprolite under grassland replicate 2 | place: USA:California | collected 2016-06-15 | reverse complement strand
CACGCAAACCTGGCGATTTCCAAGCGCCGTGGAAGGGCGTGGCGATCCCTCTTCTGAAATCGCCGCCGGGCGCACCGAATATCCGCGTTGCCTTCGCGGATGTCACGAGCGACCGTCATCCCGACGTGCTTGTCGAGCAGTACCCCGGCACCAACCACGGCTGCGGCCCGCATCAAGTGGTCGCGACTCTTTCGCGCGGGAAGACTTGGCGCATCTTCCGTTCCTGGCTGTGCGAGACCACGTTGCGTGGAAGCAAAGGTCTTCTGGCGCTCGATATGCCCTACTACCTGCCCGGTGACAGCGTTTGCTGCTGGAGCAAGGTCGAGAAACGTCGGTTGCGGTGGAGCGGGAAGAGGTACGTAACCGTGTCGGATGTCATCGTCTCCGTCCGCCGCTAGTCCGCCGTGCCAGACCGGCGGCCGGGTCCTCAAGGATCGCAGGCTGTCGAGATTGCTTCGCTAGGCTGGAGATGTCGGACTTGCTCGAAGCTCTCTAGGGGGGACAGAGTAACCGCGTCGACGAGCTCCTCGCCGGCGATCCCGAGCTCGATGTCTTCGAGGCGGCCGCAGTCGGCAGGACCGACCGGCTACGGACGTTGCTCGACGAGGATCCCGCCCGCGCGAACGCCTTCGGCGACGACATCTTCCATCCGCTCGGACTCGCGCGCTTCTTCGGCCACGTCGAGGCAGCCCGCCTGCTGCTCGAGCGCGGGGCAGACGTGAACGCACTCTCGCGGAACGAACACATCCAGACGGCCGCGATTCACGCCGCCGCGGCGGCCGAAGGCACGGACGAGGCAACCCGCTACGAGTTGGTCGAGCTCGCGCTCGAGCACGGCGCCGATCCGGATCTCCCTCAGGGCGGCGGCTTCCGCGCGATCGACGCCGCCCGGCAGAACGGCGACAGGCGCGTCGAGTCGCTGCTCCTCGAGCACGGCGCTACCGCCTAGCTCTCCCCTCCTCCCAGGCATCGAGGAGGCCTTCGACGTGCCGGCGTTGCTCCGCCGTGAACGGCACGCCGGCGAGCAGTCGCCGCACTTCCGAAGGGTCGTCGTTCTCCACTGCGGCCTCGAGGTGCTCGCGCGCGGGCGTCGGCTGCTGGAGTTGGCGGCGAAGCCAGCGCAGGAGGCTCACCTGCGCAGCGCGTGTCATTCCGGGAGGCGCACCGTGAGCGTGTCCCCGTCCAGCGCGACGGAACCGCCCTGGGCGCGGACGACCCGCACCGCCACCGCGGCACCGAGATCGCGAAGCTCGTCCCCGAGGAGCACGGGTCCGGACGAAGGGGTCACCGGGGAGATCGTCAGCGTCGCTCCGTCGACACGGAGGTCGACCTGCTCGAGGCCGCCGTGGCGAAGGGCAGCCTGCGCAAACGCGGACACGCCGCGCTGCGTCGGCTCGAGATCGACCTGCACCTGCCCGCCCGCACCCATGACAACGACGCGTTCTTCGCCGAGCTCCTCGGCCGCTGTGCGCGCAAGGTCGAGGGTGTCGGCCGGCTGGAGGTTCGGCTCGTAGCGACCGCCTTCGATCCGCGCCGCGGTACCCAGCTCTTCGAGGAGCTCTGCGAGCTGGCGGGCCGCCGTTCCGATCATCTCGACGTAGCGCTGCTTGGGCTCCCCGAGGTCACCCATCCGGACGAGCGTCTGCGCGAAACCGTGAATGGTCGCAAGCGGCGTCCGCAGGTCGTGCGCGGCGAGCGAGACGAGCCGCGGAAAGCTGGCGTCTTGAGGCCCCACTGAGCCGCCTGACACTAACCTGTCATGCGTGACCGAGTCGCGGCATCTCCTCGACGACCTCCAGGCCTCCACGCCCGAGGTGCGTCTCGGCCTGTCGCGTGCGGGCGTTCAGGGCGTCGCGAAGGCGATCCGGCTGCGCTGGGGCGGGGCCGAGAAGCTGATCTCCGCAGACATCGATTGCACGGTCGACCTCGACCCCGCACAGAAGGGTGTCCACATGTCCCGCTTCCCGGAGCTCTTCGAGGAGGCGATCGACGAGGTCGTGATCGGCGAGGCCTTCCTCGTCGAGGAGCTCGCCGAGCACATCGCGCGGCACATCGTCGCCCGCCAGGCGGCGGGCCGCGCGGAGGTACGCATCTCGGCGCGGTATCCGCTCGAGCGGCGTACGCCTGTCACCGGCCTTGCGACGCAGGAGATGATCTCGATCATCGGCATCGCCGCCGCGTCCGTCCCGAACGTGCGGCGCATCGTCGGCGTCGAGGCGACGGGGATCAACGCCTGTCCGTGTGCCCAGGGGCTCGTGCGCGGGCGGGCCTCCGAGCGGCTGCTCGAGGCGGGCTTCGACGAGCCGGACGTCGAGCGGATCCTCGAGCTCGTCCCGCTGGCGACCCACAACCAGCGTGGGCGCGGAACGCTCTTCGTCGGCAGCAACCATCCCGTCAACGCCGAGACGCTGGCGACGATCGTCGAGGGCTCGATGAGCTCGCCGATCTACGAGCTTCTGAAGCGGCCCGACGAGCTCTTCGTGGTCGAGCATGCGCACCTGCAACCTCGATTCGTCGAGGACTCCGTGCGGATCTCACTCCACTCCGTGCTCGACCGCTACCTCGAGCTCGAGGACGCGGACTTCCTGCTCGCCCGGCAGGTCAACTTCGAGACGATCCACTCGCACGAGGTGGTGGCAGAGCGCTACGGCACGGTCGCCGAGCTGCGCGGCGAGCTCCGTGACGGGGAGCCGGCCCTCCGCCACACCGAGCTACGCGAGTGGCTGGCCGCCTAACAGCGCGCGAAAGCTTCGCTTTCACGCGCTCAAAGGCAACGCCGCTTCGCGGACTCCAGGGGGATGGGCGGCTGCTGTGGTCCGCGTGCGGTGGCGGCTACGCCGTTCCCGTACGCGTGAGTCCGGCCTCCGATGAGTGCGGCTGCGCTCGCACTAATCTCCGGCCCTTGGTGGCTGGATCGGCGAGGAGTTTCAAGCGCTCGCGGCCCGGCGGAACTTGAAACGGCTTTCGGTGCCTGATCGTAGGCGCGCGATGTTCGCGCGATGGAGGACGACGACTGCAGCGCCGGCCGCCGCTGCGAACACGATCACCGGCCACGGCTCGTCGAGCAACACCGCAACCACAGGGAGGGAGAACGCCGCCGCGATCGACGCGAGTGACGCATAGCGAAAGATCAGGAAGACGGCGATCCAGACGCCGGCGCCCACGCCGCCCACCACCGGCGCGACTCCGAGAAAGGCGCCGCCGCAGGTTGCGACCATCTTCCCGCCGCGCTGCCAGCGCAGGAACAACGGTCGCCAATGGCCAAGCATCGCCGCCGCGCCGGCGAGCACGCCTGCGAGGTGCGAGACGACGAGTGTCGCCACGAGCGCCGCGACGAACCCCTTCGCCGTATCGAGCACGACCACCGGCAGGCCCAGCCGCCATCCGAACACGCGCCAGACGTTGCTTCCGCCGACGTTGCCGCTGCCGTGGAGGCGGATGTCGTCCCGCTTGACGAGCCGGACGAGCCAGTAGCCCCACGGCATCGAGCCGAGCACGTAGCCCGCAGCGACGAGGAGCGCCGTGGTCATGTCAGGCTATTTCTGGATCTGGTACTTCGATACCCAGTCGTTGATCGTCGACCAGTCGAGGTTGTCGAAGAACGCGTCGATGTACGAGGCTCGGTCGGTCTGATAATCGAGGAAGTATGCGTGCTCGTACACGTCGAGCGCGATCAGCGGCGTCGCGTTCCAGATCGGGAAGGTGTTCTGCGCGTCGCCGACGTAATTGAACAGGCGCCCCTCGTCCCAGTCGTACGCCGTCCAGGCCCAGCCGCGTCCGGCCATCCCGGTGGCCTTCAGATCCGTTCGCCAGCTCTGCACCGAGCCGAAGTCCCGCTCGATCAGGTCGCCGGCCAATCCGGTGGGATCTCCGCCGCCCCCGCCGAGGTGCTCGAAGTAGATCTCGTGATTCTTGATTCCGCCGATCGCAAAGGTGAGATCGAGCTTGAGCGCTCGGATCTCGGAGTAGACCTGATTGGCGCTCGAGGTGTCGACGTCGTCGAGCTTGCCGAGGATCTCGTTCCTCTTGTTGACGTAGCCCTCGTAGAGCTTGTAATGCGCCTCGATCGTCGCCCGCGAGATGCCGTCAAGCTCGTACAGCTCGGGCTTCAGCTCCCGTGGCGTGATCTCCTCGAATTTGAACGCGAGCGTCGCCATGACTTCCCTCTCTCGACGTGGGCGGGCGGCGGGAGCATATCCTCGCTCCCAAAGCGAGAAAGGAGCGACCGATGCCCTACGAGGTCCCCGCGCTGCCCTACGACTACAACGCGCTCGAGCCGCACATCGACGAGCAGACGATGCGCATTCATCACGACAAGCACCACCAGGCCTACGTCGACAACGCCAACAAGGCGCTCGAGGGGACCGAGTGGGCGGACCGGCCGGTCGAGGAGGTGCTCACGATCCTCGACCTGCTTCCGGAGGACAAGCGGGCTGCCGCGCGCAACAACGTCGGCGGCCACTCGAACCACAGCTTCTTCTGGGAGATCATGGGCCCGAACGGGGGCGGTGAGCCGAGCGGGTCACTCGGCTCTGCGATCGAATCCACCTTCGGGAGCCTCGACGAGCTCAAGACCGCCGTCAACGACGCCGGCGTCAAGCGCTTCGGCTCCGGCTGGACGTGGCTGATCCACGACGGCACCGGCCTGGCCGTCGTCTCGACGGCGAACCAGGACTCCCCGATCAGCAACGGCGACACGCCCCTGCTCGGCATCGACGTCTGGGAGCACGCCTACTACCTCAAGTACCAGAACCGGCGTCCGGACTACCTCGCGGCCTGGTGGAACGTCGTCAACTGGGACGCAGTGCAGCAGCGTTTCGAGAGCGCGGGCTAGCGCCCGCGCTCTCGAGGTGGACTAGCTCCGGATCGTCGGGCTGGCAGACCCCGCGTAGCAGCTTCCCGCCTGCGCCTGCGTGAGCAGGGCCCGGACGCGAAGTCGCGCTCTGAGCTTCGAGCGGAAGACCGCTTTCGAGACGCTGGTCGGATTGATCGGCGTCGTCAGCGTCCCACCCGCTGCAAGCACCACGGCGCGGACCCTGATCCAGCGCCGCTGCGTCGAGCTGTAGCGCTGGAAGAGCACGACCTTGCCCGCATACGAGTCCGCCGCGAGCACTGTGACCCGGAACCTCCGCGGCGCGAGCTTGCGCAGCGTGACCCTCGGCCGCACCTTGACGAGTTGCTGGGTGCTCGACAGGGCATGGAACCGCGCTTCGTACGTCGTGTTCTTGCGCGGCTGGACGGCGAACGTGTACATCCCGTCCGCGATGGTCGTCGCGGTCCCGAGCTTCGTAAATGCGGCGGCACCGCATTCCTTCGCGAAGATGTCGATCTTCTGGTTCGCGAGTCCCGTCGCGAGCTGACCGGACAGCGTGCTGCGGCTGCCGTAGCGGACCGACTTCGGAGTCGCGCTCAACGAGAGGACGCTTCCGGGCGGCCCGGCCGTGACGGTAATCGTCCCCTTGAACGCCGCCCCCGTCTTGTGGTTCGGATCGCTGACGGCGTACTTCGTGACCGTTCGGAACGTGCAGGTCGAGCTCTGGCCCGGCTGGATCACGAGGCCCGCGGTGCAGGCGAAGCCCGTGGTCGGCTTGAGCACGACCTGGTGAGCGGCCGTGTCCTGGTTCGCGAAGACGACCGAATCTCCGGTCGCAATCGTCAGCGTCTTCGGCACGTAGCCGTTGTGCGTGATCGCCATCGTCGTCGTGGCGGCCGGCGCTGAGGCGGCCGCCGTGGCGAGCACCGAGACTGCCAATACGACGAGCTTCTTCATGATTTTCAACACCCCCAAGGGTGATGGTGATCTCTGTCTACTAAAAAGACGCTCTCGATCCCCCAGCCTTGCGGTGTCCCTAGCGCCTGACGACCGGCTGGGTGCCGCTCCACGAGTCGATGTAACCCGCGGGCATCTCGGTCGCCGGCATGTAGATCCGGATCGACCAGCGCCCACGGGGAATCACTGAGCGCGCGAAGCGGAGCGACATGATGCGTCCGGACCTCGAGCCGAGCTGGAGCCTACGGACGTTGATCCAGGTGCGAAGCAGCGTGTACCGCTGCAGCCAGACGAAGCGTCCTGCAAACGATTGTCCGGCGGTGACGTAGAAGTGGAAGTAGCCGCTCCGTGAGACGAACGGCAGCTTGATCAGCGGCTGGACCTGAACGATCACGGAGCTCTCGAGCGTCTTCCACTGCGCTTGATACGTTGTGTTGAGCTGCGGCGTGACCGTGAACGAGAAGACGCCCCCGGTGGTCGTCTGCAGCGTTGCGACGACCTGCTTGGTCGTCTGACCATACGGAAGGGCCACCAACGTCACGGTCTCACCGGATTTCTTGTTCGAGACGGTGCCCGTCAGCGTCACCGACGACCCGAACCTGACGACCGGCGCCGATGTCGCGAGCGTCACCTGGGCCGGCGCACCACGGACGGTGACGGTCCCTTTCAGGCTCGGATGGAGGCCGTCGTGGTAGCGGAACGTGCCTCCGCTCCGGAACGTGTGCGTGTACGACTTGCCCGGCGTCAAGATAGGCGACGCGAACGACCCTCCGTTCGCGACGACCTGATGGTTGATCGTGTCCGCGTTCGTCCAGGTGACGGCGTCGTCCTGGTTGATCGTCACAGTCGCGGGGACGAAGCCCGTCCGCTTGATCTGGACGGTGGTCGTCGCCGTCGCGGCCGGAGCGGCCAGCACCAGGCCGAGCGAGGCGACCGCGAGCAAAATGGCCCTGCACATGCGGAACCCCCTGCGTGGTTTCCTGCCTTCTTCCCTCCAGACGTACGTTCCCCGTAAGGGGTTTTTAAGCGTTTCGTTCGGGTAGTCGGTTGTCGCAGGAGGCCCAGGTCTGCTGCAATCCGGCGGACGTGAGAACCCGTAGAGATCCTGAGGAGATGGGCCTTAGCTACGCATTGCCCGCTGCCATGCCCTATGGCGCCAGACGGGAGCCGACGAGTGACGACGCGCTCGAGATCGAGCGCGACGTCAGCGACGGCGACCTGATCCGCCGGGTTGCCCGCAGGGATACCAGAGCATTCGAGGCGTTGTATCGGCGCTATGCGCGGCCGGTCTTCGGCCTCGCGCTCCGCCGGCTGGGGGACCGGATGAACGCCGAGGACGCCGTTCAGGAGACCTTCGCCGCGATCTGGCGCTCGGCCCGTACGTACGCGCCGGATCGAGGGGCCGGGGCGCCCTGGCTCTACGCGGTGGCGCGCAACGCCATCGTCGATCGAGGGCGGAGCCGAGGCGACCCGCCCGGCGAGGGCCCGGAGCTCCCCGCCGACGAGCCGGGTCCGGACGAGCACGCCGAGGCGTCGTACGTTTCGTGGCGCGTTCATCGCGCCCTCGAAGGCCTGCCGAGCAACGAGCGCAACGTGATCGAGCTCGCCTACTACGGTGGGCTGTCACAGAGCGAAGTCGCCGATTTCCTGAACATCCCGCTCGGAACGGTGAAGACCCGAACGCGCGCCGGGCTCGGCCGGCTCGCCGACCTGCTCGAGGGAGAGCTGAGATGAATCGCGGTCCGGACTTCGACGAGCTCGTCGGCAAGGACGTTCCGGCAGAGGAGCGCGAGCGACTCCGCGCCGCGCACGAGCTCCTCGTCCAGGCAGGCCCGCCGCCGGAGCTCTCGCCGGGGATGGAGACCGTGCCCTGGCCGGAGGAGGCGCTCCCGCCCACTCGGCGCAGAAGGACACCGACGCAGCGCAGGCCGCTCGTACGCGTGGTCGCACTCGCGAGCGCAGCGCTGGTCGGCTTCCTGATCGGCCATGCGACCACGAACTCGACGTCCATCGAGGCGCGGCGTACCGTGAAGTTGCAGGGGACCAAGCTCGACCGCGATGCGATCGCCAGCCTCGAGCTCGGCAAGAAAGACAGCAACGGCAACTGGCCGATGCTGCTGCGCGTGACCGGCCTGCAGCAGCTGCCCGAGGGCGGGTACTACGACCTCTACCTGACCCGGCACGGCAAGCCGATCGCGAAGTGCGGAGTCTTCAACGTCGGCCGCGGCGTCACGGTCGTCCGGCTCAGCGCGTCGTACGATCTCAAGCACTTCGACAGGAACGGCTGGGTCGTCACGCGGCAGCTACCCGGCCACCACAAACCGACCGACATCGTTCTCAGGCCCGTCTAGGGAGCTACGCGCCCCGCCGCGACGAAAGCGGCGTGCGTGACCGGCATCTTCGCGGCGAAGAATTCCTCCACGGCGTCCGCGTAGCGCCGGATCTCGCGCTGGGCCGTCTCCGCCGCGCGAAGCGAGACGAAGTTCATCAACGCTCGCGCGTTCACGGTCCAGAAGAACTCCGTGTACGAGCCGACCGGCATCACACAGCGGGCGAGCTCCCGCGCAACTCCCGCCTCGACGAGTCGGGTGTACGCCTCGTAGGCGCGCTCGTAGACCTCCCGCAACTCCTCGCGCGTCCGCTCTGCGAGCTCGTCGTCGACTGGTTCGAAGGAGTATGCGCCCGGCTTTCCGACTTGGGAGCGCACGTCTTCGGGCTCAGGGACGTAGAAATCGTCGGTCGCCTTCGCATAGCGCATCGAAAACTCGTTGAAAGAGCCCACCCGGTGACGGAACCACTCGCGCGCCACGAAGATCGGCGCGCGAACGTGGAAGCGGAAGGAGTTGTGCTCGAACGGCGTGTTGCCCGACCAGACTGGATAACCGTTCCTACGTACATAAAGCGTGTGATTCGGAACCTCGACACAGTGGATTGCGCCGTCATAGAACTCGATGCCCATTTGGGTATCGGCATCACGTCGTGTGCGACAGAGCGCTGGTCGTGAGTTGCGGTCGTTATAGATCGTCACTCGCCAGCGCGGCAAGCTCCCATAATGACCATCACCAGGAACGGATTCGTGAGGACGGACACTTGCGCTGCGTCCGAGCTTCAGCGCAACTTCCTGAATCTGATCGGCAAGTCGCTTGCTGGTCGTCGAGTACGTGTGTCGGTCCGCCTTTCCCGGTCGGCTGAGGATCGATCCATCCGACTCCATCAGTCCCTCGTAGAGCGATTGAAGAAGCGACGTAGAAAGTCCCAGAAGCCTTGAGGGGATCACCTTCTCACGTTCTGAGTAACACTCCGCAAACAGACTGCGCAGGCGGGGACCGATGGGCACGGCCATATGTTTGTTCCGCCATTCCTTCAGCTCGAGTCCGGCCTCGGCGGCGGAGCGCCTAAGGAAGGCCTTCTCACGGGCCTTTCGCAAATTGAAGACGATGTGATTTGACGTCGACAAATTGCCGTCACCAATGAAGAAGCCGACCAGGCGAAGTAGGGCTTCGGGATCGAATCGCTGTCCGTCGAACCGGAACCACTCCAAACCCTCGCCGGCCCAGCTCGCTGTGGTGACATGGCGATGCGACCGCCAGAGCACACTATGCGCGGGACGAAGATGAAAGATTGGTCGACGCCGGCGGGCGAGAGTGGTCAGTTCCGACGCCAGGACGCGATGATCGGGCGTGACCATCAAATCCAGACTCATTCCTTTGAAGCCGATCATGTGGCCCCGATACTCCTTACGGACGAGCCTCAGAGCTGACTGGTACTCCAAGCGGCCATCAATGGTCCGCGTGGCAAAGAGTTCTTCCCCGCTGACATCTGGCCAGCGCCTCCAGCCAGAATCCGTTAGCACCTCCGTGTGGTCGTCGTAGCAGCCGTGCCTGTCGCGCATGAGGAACCGGATCAGACCCTCGTCCGACTCGTCCATCTCCTCCTTGCGACGCGCAAAGCTGACGCGCGCTGCGTTCACGACCGAGAGGTCGGTCGCCATGGCACCGTCGAGCCGGACGAACCCGTGATCCAGGACGCGGATCGCGTCCTCCGCTATCACTCTCTCCGCCGTGGCCATTGCCGAATCGAGTCTAGCCGGGCTGTATGTCGGCACTTCCGGCTGGTCGTATCCGTCCTGGAAGCCGGGGTTCTATCCAGCCGGGACCGACGCAAAGCAGTTCCTTCGGTTCTACGCCGAACGGTTCTCGACCGTCGAGCTGAACACGACCGGCTACCGCCTACCGGCCGAGGAGCAGTTCCGGCGCTGGGCCGAGCAGACCCCGGCGGGGTTCCGCTTCGCGCCCAAGCTCGCAGGCAACCGGCCGGGAATGCTCTCCGAGTTCGGCGCACGAGTACGTGACCTCGGCGACCGGCTGGGACCGGTGCGCGTCCAGCTGATCAGCGCTCGGGACGAGGGCATGATCGAGCTGATCCTCGGCTCGCTCGACCCAGACTTGCTCATCGCCTTCGACCTCGCGCACCCCTCTTGGGATGGGATCGAAGCGCGGCTCGCCGAGGCCGGCGCGGTTCGCGTGAACGACCTCGAGCACGACGCGCGGTTCAGGTACGTCCGCTTCCGCGACCCGCCGTACTCCGATGAGAACCTTCGGCAGTGGGCGGCAAGGCTGGAATCCATCCAGGAGCCCGTCTTTGCCTATTTCCGCCACGAGGAGGAGCCGACGGCACCAGCCTATGCGACACGTCTGCGCGAGTTGATCGCGCAAAGCCGCACTGACTCGGACCAGACCTAAGGGCCGGAGTAAGGGCAGGTGAAGCCGCCCTAATCGGAGGCGCTGACCCCCAGCAGCGGCGCAGCACAGCCTGTTTGGAGTGCGCCGCGAAGCGGCGTACCCACTCTCCGCGCGAAAGCGCAGCTTTCGCGCGGACTTAGTGGCGTCTGCATTGCTTGTCGACTCCGACGATGGAGTCGAGCAACGCGTTCTGCCGGCGCTCGTAGTCGACGTCCGCCGGGTCGTTCGGGTTGTAGTCGTGCAAACCCGGGATCGTGATGCTGACGTCGGGCGTGACGCCCGGCCCGTTCACCGTGAGGCGGTACTGCTCCCCGTTGCCAGGCCCACGCGGCGTACTGGGGAAGCCGGCGGGGTGCGGATAACCCTTCGTCGGGTCGAATGCATAGAAGCCGTAGCAGAAGAGCCCGGTCGGGTTGTGCGCCAGGAACGAGTTCTCGCGCTTCCAGCCCTTGCCGTAGCGCGAGTTGAACGTGTCGAGGTAGATCAAGCGGCCGTAGGTGTCGGTCGGCGCCCCGACGTTCGTCGCCTTGAACCCGTACACCGGCTGTCCGTCGTAGGTCAGGCGTCCGAACAGGTGGTGGTAGCGCCCGCTGTAGATCCAGTCCGTCCACGCCTCGAGCTTCGCGATCGGGCCCGACCAGTGCGAGAGGTGGAGCTCCCAGACGCGCTGAACCGGAAGCCACGGCGTCATGCCGAGATCCGGAAGCGGTGTGGGCCAGGCCTGCAGAGCCCAGTAGGACCCATCCTGCGCGGCACAGGCTGTGACGAGAAACGCGAGCTGCGGCCCGTCGTACTTGCGGCAAGCGCCCTTGAACGACTGCCAGTACCGACCACCTCCGGAATAGTCCTTCCGGAAGCGCACTTGCGGCTTGCCGGAGGTCGGATGGCGGGCGTTGATCGCGCCCCAGGCGAGGACGTGCTGAACACGCCCTCGGGCGCGATAGGTCAGCAATGCCTCGCCTCTGCCGTTGAGAGCGAGCCGGACGCCCTTCGCGTTTCGGTCGATCAGCTGCGACGCACGGGCTGCTCCGGCAGAAGACAGCGCAACAGTGACTGCGACGAAGACGACGGCGGCCTTCATGGGTTCAAAGTACCCGTCGAAGGAATTCCCTCTCTCCCTCGAACGAGGGATCCGTCGCCCGGTCAGAAGCGCGCGGCGGCGCCGAGGTGGCGCTCGTAGGCGCCGGTCTCGACGATCTCGGTGATCTGGTCGACGGCGAAGCGCAGCTCGTCGTCCGTGTTGTAGTAGTGCGGCCCGAGCCGAAGACCGGCGTCTGGGCGGAAATCGCAGAGGATCTGCCGCTCGGCAAGCTCCGTGTGCACCGCCTCGAACTCGGGTGTCCGAACGGTGACGGTGCCACCGCGCCGATGCGGCGCGCGCGGGCTGCCGACCTCGAATCCTGCTTGCTCGAGCAGCTCGATGAGTAGCTCCGTCTGCCGAACCGAGTTCTCGCGGATCCGGTCGACGCCGATCTCCTCGATCAGGTCGTAGCCGGCCGTCGCTGCGTAGAGAGCGGGGACGTTCGGCGTGCCCGTAAGAAAGCGAGCGGCGCCCTCGGCGTACTCGAGCTCGGGCTCGAAGCCGAACGGGCGCGCATGGGCCTGCCAGCCTATGAAGGTCGGCTCGAGCACCGCGGCGAGGTCCGGGCGAACGTAGAGCCACCCATTGCCCGGCCCACCGCACAGCCACTTGACGCTGCCGCCAACGGCGAAGTCGACGTTGAGCGCGGCGACGCCCAAGGGGACGATGCCGACCGACTGGTACGCGTCGAGGACGACGTGCGCGCCGACCTCGTGCGCTCGGTGGACGATCGCCTCCACGTCCTGGATCTCCGCGGTCTTGAAGAGCACGTGCGTGATCGGCACGAGAAGCGTCCGCTCGTCGATCGCCTCCACGATCGCGCGGTCGTTCGGAACGACGACGACCTCGAGGTCGGACTGCGCCTGGTAGATGTAGCGGACGCTCGGGAAGTTCCCTTCCTCGTAGACGACGCGGTTACGGCGAGGGTCGACCGGGCGGAAGCACGAGACGACGATCGCCTCCGCGACGGCGACGTTCTGGTGCATCACCGTCGAGCCGGGAGGCGCCCCGATGATCCGGCCGACCTGGTCGCCGACGGTCATCGGCATCTCCCACCAACCCTCCGCCCAGGCGCGGATTCCCCGCTCGCGCCAGCTGCGCGCGAATTCCAGCAGGCGCTCCTCGGCCGCGGCAGGCATCGCGCCGAGCGAGTGGTTGATCAGGTACGTGGTGTGCTCGAGGATCGGAAACCGATCCCGGTACGCAGTCAGCTCCACGCGAGGCACCCTACTGTGGAAGGAACGTCACACTCTTGCGACAACCAGGGTCAGACCCTGGTTTTTGGGACACGGCTGCTCCGGTCAGTTGAGCTCGGCGAGATTCCGCTCGCCCGGGCCCACGTAGCGCGCGCTCGGGCGAATGAGCCGGCCTGTGCGCTTCTCCTCCAGCACGTGCGCTGACCAGCCGGCGGTGCGCGAGCACGCGAACATCGCCGGGGCGAGCGAGGGCGGAATCTCCGCGATGTCGAGGACGACCGAGGACCAGTACTCGACGTTCGTGTACGAGTGGTCCGGGTGCCGTTCCGCGATTGCTTCGTGCGCGACCCGCTCGAGCTCCTCGGCGACTGCCACGCGCGGTGAGCCAAGCTCCTTGGCCGTGCGCTTCAGCACACGCGAACGCGGATCTTCGGCGCGATAAACGCGGTGGCCAAAGCCCATGATGCGTTCGCGTCGCGCCAGCGCCTCGCGGACCCACTTCTCCGCGTCGCCCATCTCCGCGACCGCATCCAGCATCGGCAAGACACGCGCCGGCGCTCCGCCGTGCAAGGGGCCGGAGAGCGCACCCACCGCCGAAGCGAGGACGGCGCCGCAATCCGCGGCTGTCGACGCGACGATGCGCGCCGTGAACGTCGACGCATTCAAACCGTGCTCGGCCGTGCAGATCCAGTAGGTGTCGATGGCCTTCGCATGTCTCTCGTCGACCTCGCCCCGCCACGCGAGCAGGAAGCGCTCGGCGGCGGTCGCGCCTTTCATGACCTCGTTCTCCGGCACAGGCGTGGCATCGCCGCGAGCGGACTGGGCGACGACCGATAGCGCCGCCGCGCTGAGCCGCGCGAGATCGTCGCGCACCTGCCCAGCGTCGATGTCGATGAGCTGCTTCAGCCCCCACGCGCCGCTGAAGACCGCGAGCGAGGCCTGCAGGTCGCTCATATAGCCGCCCGTCCGGATGGGAAGCTCGCAATACGACGCCGCCAGGCCTGGCTCGAGCGACTCGTCGACGAGCAGGCCCCAGACCTTCTCGAACGGCACCTTGCCGACGAGCTCCTCGATGTCGACGCCGCGGTACCTGAGCGAGCCGCCCTCCCGATCGGGCTCGGCGATCTCGGTCTCGAAGGCAACGACGCCCTCGAGCCCCGGCCTGAAGTCGTTGGTACTGCTCATCTCGTTTCCTCCAGCTCGATCTCGCGACCCGCCGACCGCTTTCGCGCGGCCGCGAGCACGAGTGCCGCCGCGGCTGCGTCCTGGACGGCAACGCCGACTGACTTATACAGGGTGATCTGCTCCGGCGAGGTGCGGCCGGGCTTCGTTCCGGCCACGAGCTCCCCCACCTCGGCGTGGACATGACCGGGATCGATGCCGATGAGCTCGGGCGCGCCGGCGGGAGGCGGAGCCAGCGCGGACTCGCGCGACTCGACGACGAGCACCGAGTCTGCCACGGTCTCGGCATCCACCTCTCGTCCTGACGGATTGAGACCGACGGAGTTGACGTGCGTCCCGGGAGCCAGCCACTCCCTGCGCACGACCGGCTCGGTCGCGTGCGTGGTCGCGGCGACGACGTCCGCTCCCCGGATCGCCTCTTCGTAGGAGTCCACCGCCCGCGCCGAAGACCCGATTTCCTCGGCCAGCAACTCGGCCTTCGCCCGTTCGCGGCCAGCGACACGGATCTCCGCGAAGTCGCGGACGCGCGGAAGGGCACGCGCGTGTGAGCGAGCCTGCACACCCGTTCCGATCAGCGCGAGGACTTCGGCGTCTCCACGTGCGAGCAGGCGGGTCGCCAGTGCCGATCCTGCCGCGGTTCGCGTCGAGGTGATGTAGGTCCCGTCCATCAGCGCGAGCGGCGTCCCGTTCTCTGGATCGAAGACGCAGATCACGGCCTGATGCGTCTCGCGATCGCGGTTGCGCGGAAAGAGGGTGACGAGCTTGCACGCGAGCCCGGCAGAGGGAAGGTAGGACGGCATCACGCCAAGCAGGCCCTCCTGCTCCGGCACGAGCGCCGCGACCCGCGGCGGCATCGAGGCCGATCCGGCGCTCAGGTCCGCGTGTGCCGACGCGAGGGCGTCGACGAGCGCGTCGAGGTCGAGCAAGTCGCGCACCTCGGCTTGCGAGAGGAAGATCACGACAACCGCTTCAGCAGGCCGAGCGCCTGCTGGTTCCACGGAACGCGGTGCGTGACTCCGGCGCCGCCGACCCGCTCCCGGTTCGCCAGATACCAGTCGTACGTCTCGATCAGCGCCTCCTCGTTCGAAAGGCGCGGCTGCCAGCCGAGCACTCGTTGGGCTCTCGACACGTCGACGAACGAGTCCTTGTGCGCGGTCTTGTAGTGCCACTCGGCCAGCGGTGAGACTCTCAGGAGCTCGAGCGCACGCAGCGCGACCTCCGCCGCCTTCGCAGGTACAGGCCGCAAGCGCGAGGAGGAGCCTGCATGGTCGATCAGCGCCTGCAGGTCCGAGCGAACGGTGCCGAACTCGGTGGCGCCGACGTTGAACGTCTCACCCGTCGCCTCCGGGACGGTGGCCGCGCGGACGATCGCGTCCACGAGATCCTCGACCGCCAGCAGCTGATAGCGGTTGTAGCCCTTGCCGAGGATGTAGATCCGGCGTCCTTCGCGGATCCAGTCGAACAGGATCTCGAAGACGCCGAGCCGCTCGGGTCCGATGAATGTCTTCGGCCTGACGATCGTCGTGTGGACGGCGGCGACCCGGCAGAGCGCCTCGGCGTCGATCTTGGACTCGCCGTACCAGCCGACACCGACGAGCGGATCGTCCTCTTCGATCGGGTGCTTCTCCGGCACGCCGTACACGGCCGTCGAGGAGATGAACACGACGCGGCTCGCACCGGCTTCGCGAGCGGCGCGGAGGACGTTCTCGGTCCCGCCGACGTTGACCGAGCGGATCGAGTCCCGCGATGCCTGAATCGGCAGCGCCGCGGCGGCATGGACGACCACGTCCGCACCCGCGACCAGCTCGCGGACGCGCTCGCGGTCTCGCACGTCCCCCCTGAGCTCGTCGACCGAACGCTCGAGCTCCATGTCGTCCAGAGGCACCACGTCCAGCGTGCGGACCTCGTGCCCGTGGGCGAGCAGCCGTCGCGCGAGGTGCAGGCCGAGGAAGCCCGCGCCGCCGGAGATCGCCCAGAGCATCTACCTCGGAACGCTACTGGCGGCGGGAGGAGCAGGCGTCGACCGGGCCGGCGGCTTTGCATCCACGAGCACCGCTGCCGCAAGCAGCACCGCCATCCCGACCATGCTCTCTCCCACCAGGCTCCCGCGCAGCCGCACGAGGACACCGCCGTCGCCGCGCGCCACCGCAGGGACGGCGACGAGCTTGTGCAGTCCTCCCCAGGCCAATGCGAGCGAGACGAGGCCGATCTTGACGAGCAGGACCTGGCCATACCCCGTCGTCCACAGATCGTTCAGATGCGGCAGCCGCAGGATGCTCAGGTAGACGCCCGCGAGCAGGAGCACGCCGACACAGACCGTCGCAAGGCGCGAGAAGGCGAGGAATGCGGCGCGCCGCAGCTCCGGCATGACCGGCCAGACGACCACTGCGAGCTGTACGAGACCTCCGATCCAGAGGCAAGCGGCAGAGAGGTGGGCCCAGTCGGCCAGCTCGGATTTCCACGAAGATCCCGCGTCGGCGGCCGAGTGTCCAGACAGCGAGAGGCCGGAGGCGAACGCGAGTCCGAGCACGAACGCCGGCCACAGCAGAACGTCGCGGTCGGTCAACCAGGCGAGGAACAGGAACCCGGTCACGAGCGCGAAGCCGAGCGTCATCGCGATGAACGCCGTGCCGAAGCGCGTGCGCGCGATCGGGGTGAGGTCGCCGTAGAGGAGCCGGCCGAAGGGGAGCTGCAGCGCGTCCTCGGCGCGGAGCAAGAAGGCGGCGATGCCGACGTTGAGTGTCGCGACGGCGCCGATCCCGGTCACGGCGAAGAAGCGCCGGGCCGCCGGCGGTGTGAGCCGCCGCCGCAGCACGATCAGGCGGAAGCCGAGCCCGCCGACGAGGAGCGCGAGTGAGAGGAAATAGAACCAGCGCACTATGTTCTCGCTGCGCGTGGGTCCCGAAGCGCCGAACGCTTCGGTCGGGGCCGGCGCGGGTGCGCGCACCCCGAACGTGAAGACTCCCGACACGACGTGCCCGTCTCCGGAGAGCGCATGCCAGCGGACCGTGTACGGACCTTTCCGCAACCGCGGTAGGACCGCCGTCAAGCGGCGACCTTCGCTACGCACGCTCACGACTCGGACGCTTCCGGACGACGAGTACACGCGAACGGAGCCCGGGACCGCCTTCACGTATTGGTCGTAGAGCAGCGTGACCGTGCGCGGCGAAGACGAGACGCGCTGCTGGAATCCCGGTGAGGCCTTCTCCAGCGTCGCGTGCGCCCACGCCTGCATGGGGAAGACGAGCGCGACCAATGATCCGATGAGCAGCGGGCGTCTCACCGGCGCGGCGTCCCCGCGAGCGGCGAGATGTGACCCAGGACCGGCGCGGTGTCGCGGTCGCAGTACAGCAAAACCGCAATCACGACGAACGTGAGGGCAAAGCCTGCCGCGGCCGCTTGCGAGCGCGGCCGAAGGCACCGTGCGAGCGGGAACACCGCAGCGGCGAGCAGCGTCCAGCCAAGCACGTGGTGCAGGAACGCCGAGCGCTGAAAGAACCAGGAGTTCTGCTCGTGCACGAGGAACGCGGCTCCCGAGACGAGGAACGCCGACGCCATCCCGAGCCGCCACCAACTGCTCTGCAACTTCCCGCGTACCAGTCCGAGCTCGATCGCGCCGGCCAGCATCAGGATCTCCGCCCACACACCATGCGCGAGCATGTGCAGCGTCGAGCTCGTGAAGAACACCATCACGGGCCACATGAAGAGCCCGAGCAGAAACGCCAGGCCGGGCCAAAGGTAGGCGCGCCATGCGCGCCGCCGCCAGACCTCGGTGCCGACGACCGCCTCGCCGAGCAGGCACAGCCCCAGGATCAGGAAACCGGTGGCGAACAGCCAGTGAACGTGCTCAGCGGGAGGCTGCACGTGCCTCCTCGAGGTCCTCGAGCAGGCCGGGTAGCACGACGAAGTAGAAGACGAGGCCGACCGCAATTACGAGGAGCGGCGGCTCCACGAACAGCCACCAGAAGCCCTGGCCGCGCGGGTGCAGCAGCGTGATCCGGTAGGGCTGCGCAATAGCCCAGATCACCCCCGCGAGCGCGGTCAGAGGACCGAGCGCGGAGACGATGCGCGCGCGGGCGGTTCGTTGTGCTGGTACTTCGAGTTCGGAGACGAGCTCTGCGTTCACGACGTCCTCCCGTAGTCGAGGTCACGACACGGGCCTGCGGACGCCTGGTCCGCAGGCCTTATGCGGGCGCCGGGGGAGGACGGACTTCGAAGGCGAGCCCGAAGAGGCTCCGCGGCGCGACGAGCTCGCCGAGCGTGACGCGCGGCGTGGGCAGGACACGCGAGGCAAGTCGAGAGGCCCGCGCCGCCGTCTTCAAGGCATACGTCTCGTACTCCGCCAGCCATTGCTCGACCGCGCGGTAGACGAGCGCGACGACGACCGAGAGAACCGCGAAAACGGGGAGCGCCGCGGTGTGCAGCCACGGTGCAAGCAACGGCCACCGCCCCGCGGAGATTCCCTCCGAGTCGATCTGCACGAGATAGATGAGGGAGGTGACGAGAAACGAGCCGAGCCACAGGCGCGGCGACAGCTCGAGCCGGACACGCGGTCTGCAGCATTCGGCCGGCGACCCGTGCGCTGCGAGCAGCCGTCGCGCTGCGCGCGCAACCGAACGGGCCTTCACGAAGCGCCAGGCGAGCCGTGCGAGCATCAGTGCGACGGCGACCTTCACGACCGCGAGCAGCACCGGGTAGTAGTCGGCGCTCGAGTAGCTCGGGGCCCCGACATGGCGACCGAAGTCGAGGCGATGCGAGAGGCTACGTCCGAGCAGCTCTGCAATCAGCGCGAGCAGGCCGAGCGCGAGCCGCGCGAGGAGTCGCTGGTGCCGCCGAGCGCGCTCCATTGCCATGACAGTGTGCGGCTTGGAGCGCACCCTGGTCAACTCGGGACGCGTCTAGTCCGCGCCCTACCCCTCTCCGACAAGCGTCAACATCCACTCGTCGGTGCAGCGATCTTCGAAGGCAAGGAGGAAGATGCGCTGGTACTGGCCGAGGCAAAGCCGCCCCTCGCTGAACGGAATCTGCTCCGTCCGCGGCCCGAGCAGCAGCGAAACGAGACGCTCGCGCTCCCCCGCCTCGAGTGGGATGAGCCGCTCGAGCATGCACTCGAGATCGGAGAAGAACCCCGTCTCGCGCTCCTGAACGCGGATCAGTGAGGGATCGCCGTTCGGCGACACGAACGCGATTCCGCTTCCTCCCGTTGCGGCGACCTCACGCTGGACGTCGTTCGTGATGTCGAGCACCGTCAGATTCGGCAGCGCCGCGGCGATGGAGACGGGGATCTCGACCGACGTCACTGCGCCGCCACTTCCCGTGGGAGTCGGAAGTGGACGTCCTCGCGCGCGACGGTGATCTCCTCCACCTCGCCGTAGCCGCGCGCTGCGAGGCGCGCAATCGTTCCCTCGACGAGCTGCTCAGGTGTCGAAGCGCCGGCCGTCAGGCCGATCACCACGTGGTCGGCAACGTCGTTCGGCAGCTCGCTCTCGCCGTCGATCAGCTCCGCCTCGGCGCCCGCATTGCGTGCAACCTCGACCAGGCGCTGGGCGTTCGAGCTCGTTTGCGAGCCGATCACGAGGATGAGCGTCGCTTCCTCCGCGAGCCGCTTCACCGCGTCCTGCCGGTTCTGAGTTGCGTAGCAGATGTCATCGGCGGCGGGACGTTTGAGCCCTCCGAACCGTCCCTCGAGAGCATCGACGGTGGCGCGCACGTCGTCGAGCGAAAGGGTCGTCTGGCTGATCACGGCCAGCGGCTTGCCTCCGGAATCGAGCCGAGCCGCTTCCTCCGGGGACTCGACGACGACCGTGGAGTCCGGGCGCTCGCCGCGGGTGCCGATCACCTCGACGTGGTCGGCGTGGCCGACGAGTGCGACGAGGTGGCCGGTGTCGGCGTAGCGGCGCGCCTCGGCGTGCACCTTCGAGACGAGGGGGCAGACCGCGTCGACAACGCGTAGGCCGCGGCGCTCGCAGTTCTCGCGCACCGCCGGCGCGACGCCGTGTGCGGAGAGGACGCAGATCTCGCCCGAGGGAATCTCGTCCTCGTCGTCGACGAACACCGCGCCCATGCGTTCGAGCCGTCGCACGACATGGTCGTTGTGGACGATCTGATGCCGAACATAGATCGGTGGTCCATGCTCGGCGAGCAGCCGCTCGACGATCTCGATCGCGCGGTCGACGCCGGCGCAAAAGGAGCGCGGGGCAGCGAGTAAGACGCGTTTGGTGGCCACGCTCACGCCAGCGCCTCCAGGCTCTTCAGGGCCCGACGCGCGCCGATCGCGGCTCGTGCGGTGACAACCGGCTCGCGCAGGAAGCCGCGCAGGAAACCGAGATAGTCGACCTGGCCGTCGGGCTTCGCGCCCTCCGCGACTCCGCCCAGCCGGCGGGTGGGCGTGTCGCTGACCGCCCGCAGACAGCCGACGAGCCGTCCGCTGCGCGCGAGTGGGCCGGACTCCATGTCGACCGCTTCGGCGCCAGTCCGGAGGTGAAGACGTGCGCGCTCGGCCGGGTCGTCGACGATCCGGGTCGCGCCGAGGATCGTGCCCGTGCGGGCCGGCGCCGCTCCGAGCGGGCCGCCTTCCCAGAGCACGGCACCCGATTCGTCTACGACCCGGGTCGCGTCGATCACAGTGCCGATCGGAAGGTCATCCGAGAGCGCACCCGCGATCCCGAACGACACGATGCGCCCGTCGGGAACGCCCTTCGACGCTCCCAGTCCCACGAGCGCCGTCCGCCCGAACCGTCGCGCGATTCGTTGCTCGACGGTCATGGCGCAGGCGAACGTCAGCCCGTCAACGTCCACGCCATGCTCCGGGCGCTCTCCCTCAGTGAACCGGCCGCCTCGTAGGCCGCCGAAGGTTCGAAGCCCGAGTGGATCGCGCAGTGCTCGCAGCGCGGATCGTTGCCGGGACCGTACTCCTCCCATTCGATCCCCTCGAGCAGCGCGTCGTAGGTCGGGAAGATGCCGTCGGTGAGCAGGTAGCAGGGTCCCTTCCATCCGTACGGGTTGCGCGTGATCGAGCCCCAGGGCGCGCATTTCAGCTTGCGCTCACCGGTCAGGAACTCCTGGTAGATCGGGCTTGCGAGCCAGCGATAACCGCGCTGCCGGGCCACCTTGCGAATGATCCGGAATTTCTCCTCGTGCTCCGCGCGCGTCATCGTCAGCTTCGGATCGATCTGCGAGTACTGATAACCGGGCGCGATGAGCATCCCGTCGATCCCGACTTCGCTCGTCAGGTAGCCCATCATCTCGAGCACGTCGTCGACGGAGGTCTCCTTGAAGATCGTCGTGTTCGTCGTCACGCGGAAGCCCGCCTCGCGCGCTTTCTTGATCGCGTCGATCGCGACGTCCCACAGTCCCGGGTAGTCGCAGATGTAATCGTGGATCTCCCGCATGCCGTCCAGGTGAACGACGAACGTGAGCCGGTGGTTCGGCTTGAAGACATCGAGGTACTGCTCGACGCGGAGCGCGTTCGTGCAGAGGTCGATGTTCTTGCCGAGCTCGAGCATGCCGGCGACGACGTCCTCGATCCCCTTATAGACGAGCGGCTCCCCGCCGCAGATCGACACGACGGGCGCCGGGCACTGCGCGCCGGCGTCGACGCACTCCTCCACGGTCAGGCGCGCCTTGTTCGACTCGTACTCGCGGATCTTCCCGCAGCCGATGCAGGCGATGTTGCACGCGAGCGTCGGCTCGAGCATGAGCACGAGCGGGTAGCGCTCTCCCTTGCGCTGCTGGCTGACGACGTAACGGCCGATCTGCACGGTTGAGCGGAGCGGGAACTTCATCCGTTGAGCCTTTCTCTCAAGCGCCCGAGGGCGAGGAGCGGGAAGTGGAGCCGGTAGAGGTGGTAGCGAATCATGAAATCGAGGGGAAAGCCCGTGCCCGTGTAGTGCTGCTCGTCCCAATCACCGTCGGGACCCTGAACCCGGAGAAGATACTCGGCGGCGTGCCGTGCAGCCAAGGCCTCCGCCCCCCCGCCTGAAACGTAAGCCATCAGGGCCCAGGCGGTCTGCGAAGGGGTCGCCGCCCCTCGCCCCCGCCAGGCAGGGTCGGAATAGGAGCGGATGTCCTCGCCGAAGGCGCCGTCGGGCTGCTGGACGGCGTCGAGCCACGCCACCGCCCGGCGCACCGCGGGAGCATCCGGCGGGACACCGCAGGCCTCGAGCGCCGGCAGCGCAGCGCCCGTGCCGTAGAGGTGGTTCACGCCCCAACGCCCGAACCAGGAGCCGTCCTGCTCCTGCTCGGCGAGGAGCCAGTCGAGGCCGCGCTCGAGCGCCGCGCCGTATCCCTCCTCGTGGCCGAGTGCCTCGAGCGCGTGCGCGGTGACGTCCGCGGTCGGCTCGTCCGTGACTTTGCCGAAGTCGCAGATCGGCAGCTTGTAGAGCCAGAGCGCCTCGTTGTCGACGTCGAACGCTCCCCAGCCGCCGCTACGGGATTGCATGCCGACCATCCAATCGAGGCCGCGGCGGACGGCCGCGTCTTCGATCCCGAGCTCGCGCAGCGCGAGGACGACGACCGCCGTGTCGTCGACGTCGGGGTAGAGGTCGTTATCGAACTCAAACGCCCAGCCGCCCGGTGCGAGCCGCGGCCGACGGACTGCCCAGTCGCCGGGCACGGTGACCTCCTCCCGCAACAACCACTCGCCTGCCGCCTGCAGACGTGAATCGTCGGCCGGGACGCCCGCCGCGCGCAGCGCGAGCACGGCCAGCGCCGTGTCCCAAATGGGCGATTGGCAGGCCTCTGCGCGGAGGCGGTCGCCGTCGTGGACCATGAAGCGCTCCCAGCCGGCGAACGCGCGCGCGAAGATCTCGTCCTCGAAACCGTGTCCGAGCGCGGCGAGCATGATCAGCGACCAGACCCAAGGGGGTTGGATCCCGCCCCACGATCCGTCTGCCTCCTGCCGCTCGCGCACCCAGCGCTCGGCGACGCGGATCGCGTGGCGGCGGGCGGGGAGCAGGCGCGGCGCGCGTGAGTGCGCGGTCTTGCGACCGCCGATCTCGCTCAGGTCGACGGGGCTCGGACGCACGGGCTGCAGCGCCTCGACCACCGAGAGCGCGACCATCGTCTGCCGTGCCCAGCAGGCGAAGTCGTAGACCGAGAGCGGACCGCCGGCGGGGAGCAGGATCAGCTCCACTGGGACGTGCGGGAGGCGCCGCCAGGGCCACTGGCCGATCAGGGCGAGGAACGCACGCGTGAAGATCCGCGTCCGTGCGACGCCCCCGGCGCGTTGGATGTACTCGCGCGTCGCGTCCCCGGCGTCCACGCCCGCGAGCTTCAGCGCGGCGTAGGCCTCGACGGTCACAGAGAGGTTGGCGGGCCCGTCGAACCAAATCGACCAGGTGCCGTCCCGGCGCCGGCGCGCGAGCAGCTCGTTCGCGAGCAGGCGATCCGTCTCCTGATCCCGCAGTCCGAGGAAGTGGAGCAGGAAGAGATGCTCGGCGATCATCGTCGCGTTCGACTCGAGCTCGCCCTTCCACCAGCCGTCTGGATGCTGGAGCGAGAGCAGGCGCTCAGCGCCGAGCTCGACGCCGGTGTCGAGCGACGTCAGTTCCTGGACGACGGTCATGCGGCCACCTTAGTTGTCACATTGGACAACAGCGCACCCACGGCCGCCCGGCCGGAACGCACGGCGCTTTCCATCGTCGCCGGCCAGCCGGTGCCGGTCCACGCACCCGCCAGAGCAACGCCGGGACGAACCACGCCCGGAGCCGGCCGCTCGACCCCGGGACGAAGCGCGATCGTCGCCTCGGGCTCCCGACTCACGCGCGACCAGAGGACCTGCGCGTCGCCGAACCGGTCGGTCACCTCCCGGACGACGACGTCGAGGAGCTCACGCCCGCGCAGCTCCATCAGCTCCGGCACGCCGCTCGAGATCACCGTCAGGTACTGACCCCGTTCGGGCTGGTTACGGGTCATCCGTCCGCGATCGAAGACCCATTGCACCGGCGATCCCAAGAGCGCCGCATCATGCTCGAGTAGCCGGCGATCCATCAGCAAGTGCACGCTGACGATCGGCGAGGGCTCGAAGCTCCAGTCCTCGTCCAGCAAGCGTGAGGCCTCGTCGGGGGGAACCGCAAGCACGATCGCATCCGCGTCCACCTCGTCCAGGTCCGTGACTCGCGCGTCCGCCCGCACCTCCGCCCCGGCGTCCTCGAGCGCTGCCCGGGCCGCCTCTCCGTGGATCTGTCCCAGCGGCGCGGCGGGCACGATCAGATCGCTGGCCTTGCGACCGGACCGCATCGCGGTCAGGACGGTGAAGACGGCGGCGCCCGCATCGGCCTCATCGGTTCGGAGGTTGAGCGCCGGCCGGATGAAGACGTCCCAGAAGCGATCGATGGCCGCCTGCGACTGACCGTGCCGGCGGAGGAAGTCGCCGAAGGTCTCCTGGCCGGCGCTAAGCCGAGGCAATCGGGCCACGAGGGCGGCGACACGTGCGCGGTCGCGCAGCGTGAGATGGCGATACCGCAAGAGAGAACGCAGGCCGTAACCGATTGTCGCCGTTTTTCCGCGCTCGTCGATTACCGGCAGATCGAGTGGAACGCGGGTGACGAGCTCCGAGCTACCGATCCGGTCGAGGAGTGCGAGGTAGTGCTCGAAACAGCCGAGCGCGACGTGCTGGCCGTTATCCGGCGGCGGATCCGGATCGCCCTCGCGTCGAGGAAGCGTCTGCACCTTGCCCCCGAGCGTTGGCCGCGCCTCGAGCAGCTCCACCTCGTGGCCCGCGTCGACGAACTCGAGCGCGGCCGTCAGTCCGGCGAGGCCGCCGCCGATGACGGCCGCCTTCACCGGCGCAGCCCCTCGCCGACGATGCGGAGCTTCGTCAGCGCAGACAGGTGCGGCGGTCCGTCGAAGACGTCGAACCCTCGCGCCTCGATGCGCTCGAGCGTCGCGCGGTAGAGCCCTGCAAAGGTGGAGACGCAGAGCGCGCTGCGGCCGTCGAGCGAGCGCAGGAGACCGAGCCCGTCCTGCAGATATGCGCGCGCACGTTCGGCCTGGAAGGTCATCAGCGCACGCCACGCGCCGGTCGCGCGTCCGGCCGCGATGTCGTCCTCCGTGACGCCGAACGAGGCGAGCTCGTCCTGCGGGATGTACACGCGCCCGAGCCGCCAGTCCTCCGGGACGTCGCGGATGATGTTGATCAGCTGCAGCGCGACTCCCAGCGTCTCGGCACGCTCGACGTCGTCGGAGCCGTAGACGGCGACACAGGCGAGGCCGACCGCGCCGGCGACCTTGGAGCAATAGTCACGCAGCTCTTCGAAGTCGGCGTACCGCGTCTGCCCGAGATCCTGCAGACCCCCGTCCACGAGCGCGTCGAGCGCGCGAGCAGGAATCGGGAAGCGAGTGCGGGCGTCCGCGAGAGCCACCAGCATCGCGTCCTCGCCGGGCGGCCCGTCCAAGCCGGCGCGGAGTTGCTCGAGCTGCGTGCGCTTCTCCTCGCGCACAAGATCACCGTCGGCGATATCGTCGACGCGCCGCGCGAATGCGTAGATCGCGGCGATAGCGCGCCGCTTCTGGCGCGGCAGCACCATGATCCCGTACGCGAAGTTGCGCGCGCGCTGCCGCGTCAGGCGCTCGACCTCCGCATAGGCTTGCGCCGTCGTCATCGTGCGAGCGCCGCCAGCGCCAGCCGGGCGCGGGAAGGACGCGGGCGCTGCGTGAAGACGTCCCAGTGCGCGGACTCGAGCGCATCGAGCGCCGCGAGCCCGCCGCGCGCAAAGAGACCGACGGCACGGCCCACGCGCCCGCCGATCCGTGCCTGCAGCAGACGGCCGCCGGCCAGCAACCCGCGCGCCCGCGCCGCTTCGAACCGAAGCAGCTCCAGCAGCTCGGCGCTCGGGCGGTCGAGCTCGGTCACCCCGAAGCGCCGTCGGTCCTCAAGAGGCAGGTAGACGCGGCCCAGCTCGAGATCCCGTGGGACGTCCTGCAGGAAGTTGACGAGCTGGAGTCCCGTGCAGACGTCATCGCTCGCGGCGACGAGCTCGGCCTCGTCGTCGAGGCGCAACAGGTCGAGCACGAGCCGTCCAACCGGATCGGCGGAGTGACGGCAGTAGCCACGCAGGTCCTCCCACGTCTCGTACTCCGAGATGCGCTGATCCATCCGGTTCGCCTCGATCAGCCGCACGAACGGGTCGCGGGGAAGCGCGAACTCGCGGATCGTGGTCTGGAGGACGCGCATCACCGGCCAGGTCGCAGCGCCGGAGTAACAGGCGTCGACCTCCCGCTCGAGATCGTCGAGCGCGGCGAGCCGGTCGCCCTCGACTTCGTCACCGAGAATGTCCACCAGGCGGGCGAAGCCGTAGACGGCGCGCAGGTGCGGCCGGAGGCGGCGAGGGAAGAGCAGCGAGGCGACGGGAAAGTTCTCCGTCCGCGCGCGGCGGGCGACCACAGCCACATCCATTCCGGAAAGATCGCTTGCCCGGGAGCGCCGAGTCAAACGGACTCCGGTTGCATCGGCTACCGTAGGGGTGGTCTAATCGAGGCGCGCCGACTCCCAGACCCCGCTCGCGGCGCCCGTCCGAAGGACAGAGAGGAGCGCGGGTGGTGGACAGCGACGGTTCTGGCGAGACTGGTCTGCGCAAAGATCCGGTCCTCGGGGTCGAGAGGCGCGACACGATCTACGTCGTGAGGCTTGGGGGCGAGCTCGACCTCTACAACGCCCACCAGGTGCGCGACGCCCTCTTCGAGGTCTGCTCGGACTCGCCGCAGCGGATCGTTGTCGATCTCGGCGAGGTCGACTTCATCGACTCGACCGCGCTCGGCGTCCTGATCGAGGCCCGGACGAAGCTCGACAACCGCGGCGCGTTTCTGCTCGCGGCGCCGGGGCTCGAAACGCGCCGCGCGCTCGAGATCTCCGGACTCGACCGGCACTTCACCGTCCACAAGACGGTGCCGGAAGCGCTCGACGCGAAGATCTAGAGGTCCTTAGGCGATCGGGGCCGTCACAGGCGTCTCGGCGAGCTCTTCTCGGCGGATCATCGTCAGCGCAGCCACGAATGCCGCCAGGCCGAAGAGCGCGAGCGCCCAGAAAGCCCACGCGTAGCCGCCGGTCAAAGCGGCCGGACCCGACTCACCGCTGCGCACGAGCGACTTGAAGTGGCTCGTGAACACCGTCGACGCGACGGCGACGCCGATTGCGCCACCGATCTGCTGCGAGGTGTTGATCAGCCCCGACGCGAGACCGGCTTCCCGCTCTGCAATACCCGCAAGCGCCGCGATCGAGACAGGGACGAACGCGAAGGCGATCCCGACGCCGACCATCAGATAGCCCGGGAGGAGGTCGGACGCATAGCTTCCATGCACCGGGATTTGCGAGTACCAGATCATCGCGCCGGTCAGCAGCGCCAGGCCGACGGCGATGACCGGCTTCGCCCCGAGCCTTGTGGTGAGCGCCTGCGCGAAGCCGGCCGCGACGACGGCTGTGCCCGCTGTCGCCACGAACGTCACGCCCGCCTTCAGCGCCGAGTAGTGCAGCACGTTCTGCACGTACAGGGTGAGCAGGAAGAAGTTCGCGAAGATGACGGAGCCGAGCAAGGCGCCGACGACATTCGCGCCTGCGACGGTCCGCACGCGGAAGATGTGGAACGGCATCAACGGATCGTGGACCTTTCGCTCGTTGACGAGGAACGACACGAGGAGCGCACCCGACCCGATCAGCAGGAGGATCGTCCTCGCCGTCGCCCACCCGACGTCGGGTGCCCTCGAGATCGTGTAGACGAGTAGCGCCAATCCTGCGCTGACGAGGACGGCGCCGAGGGCGTCGTACCGGCGCTCCGCGCCCTCGCGCCTGCTCTCCCGAACGATCCGCGGCGTCAGCGCGAGCACGAGCGCTCCGACCGGAACGTTGACGAAGAAGATCCACTCCCACCCCAGGTACTTCGTCAACACGCCGCCGGCGAGCACGCCGACGGCGGCGCCGCTGCCGCCGAGCGCACCCCAGATCCCGAGCGCCTTGTTCCGGTCCGCGCCCTCCTCGAAGCTCGTCATCACGATCGAGAGCGCCGCCGGCGAGATGATCGCGCCGCCGAGTCCCTGCACGCCGCGGGCGGCGATCAGCATCCCCTCCGACTGGGCGAGCCCGCACGCGAGGGAGGCGAGCGTGAAGAGCGCGACGCCGACGATGAAGACGCGCCTGCGGCCGAGCAGGTCGGCCGCCCGGCCGCCGAGGAGCAGGAAGCCGCCGAACGCGATCGCGTAGGCGGTGATCACCCACTGCAGGTTCTCGCGCGAGAAGTCGAGCGAGCGTCCGATGGAGGGTAGTGCGACGTTCACGATCGAGACGTCGAGGATGGTCATGAAGAAGGCCGTCGCGACGACCGCGAGCACTCTCCAGCGATGGGGATCGGATGCCATGCAGAAACCTCCGGCGGGTGGGAAAACGACGCAGCCGCTCCAACGAGCGGCCGCTCCTAAGGACCCAAATCCCAGGGTCTGACCCTGGTTGTGACGAGAGCGTCACTTTTCGCTCACACGCGGGAGTGGCCCTGAATTGAGCCGAGCGCCGAACCACACCGCCAAGGCCTGCGGCTAAGGCACGCGCAGCGGCCTTAGCGGCAGGGGAACTGACGCGGGTGGGGATGCGAAGCACCACCACCCGCGCTACCAATCGAAAGCACCCGGATCTTTCTAGGGCGAGGGACGTTCGCGCGCGAAGGCGAGACCGCGTCTCGCCGTAGCGCTACTCACGATCCGCCTTGCCGAGCCAAGAAGGAAGGGGCTCGTGGGGGAACCATGGGTTCCCCCACGATCGTTAGATCTTTCCGAGCTTGCGCCACTTCGCGTAGATGCCCCTGATCTCGCGATCGGCTGCGTTGACCGCCTCCTGCGCGGTCAGCTTCTTCTGCGAGACCTGCGCGAACATCTCCGGGATGACGAACTTGCTGAACATCTCGCCAAACGCTGCGTTGCTGTAGCCGGGATATCCAGGATTCGTGGTGTACTTCTGTGCAATCGTCGTCAGGACGCCGTACTTGCCCAACGGCTTGTGCTTGTCCTGCGCGACGAGCTTCCGGATCTGCTTGAACGGGACCGCGCCCGGGAAGCTGGGGAAGTTGTAGAACTTCGACGCGATGAACGCGTCCCGGTAGTTGATCTCGAGGTCGGCGAGGAACTTCTTCGCGCCTGCCTTGTTCTGCGTGAAATTCCAGATCCACCAGCAGCCCATCACGTGCTCGTAGCCCTTCCGGCCGTGCGGGCCCTTCGGGATCGGCCAGATCCAGAGGTCGTTCGCAAAGGGCAGGCCCCGGTCCTCGGGCGTGCGCGTGGCTGAGATTGCGTTCAGGATCAGCGAGCCCTTGCCCGAGTAGAGGAAGTTGTTGTTTCCGGACGGATCCCAGCCGAAGATCTCGTCCGTCTCGCCGCGCTGGTAGATGTCGGCCATGAACTTGACGGCCTCGACCGTGCGCTTGTTCTTGATCGTGACCCGGTGCTTCTCGTCCTGGACGAACGCGCCGAAGCACATGAGGAACCCGTTCAGCGCCATGTTCGAGTCGAGCTCGGCCGACTGGCCGATGCCGAGTGGATGGCCGACGGCTTTCAGCTTCGGCGCTGCCTTCCGGACGTTCTCCCACGTGTTCGGTGACAGTCCGATCCCGTTCCAGATGTCGTGCCGCCAGACAACCGGATCCGGGACGTAGTTGTCCGAGAACGCGAAGTACTTCTTCGTCTTCGGATTGTAGGTCGCGTGCTTCGCGAGCTTGCCGATCGGTCCGACCTTCCGCGCGACCTCCTGCACGATCTCGTTGTGGTTGATGACGTTGTCCTCGAACTGCGGACGCGGGGCCAGGTCGAAGAAGATGTCGTGTCCGCTCTTCGCCGCGACCTCCGCCTGGGCACGTGCGGGTAGCAGCGTGTTGAGGATGTGGTCGATCTTCACCTGGACGTCGTTCTTCTCGCCCCATTTTGGAATCCACGTGTTGTCGAACCAGACATCGAACGCCGGGACGAAGTGAGCCCATGTAATCAGGGAAAGGTCGCCCTTGAGCCATCGGCCCTTGAACCGCAGCGGCCCGTAGAACGCCTGGCCGAAGCCGGAGCCGGCGACGCCGATGGAGACCGCTCCGGCGCCGGCGCGCCGGATCAGCTCGCGTCGGTCATACCTCCCTTCTCGTCGACTCGGATCGTCGGAACTTGCCATTGACCCTCCTTTCTCCGCCTCCTCAGCGGAAAGCCCCTCCGGTAAATCCCGCAATGAAGCGATCGAGAAACGTGTTGTAGAGGAGCGCGAGCGGGATGCTGGGGATGAGCGCGGCGACCATGATCGCGCCCCACTCCGGCAGGTCGCCGCGGATGAGGTCCGTGTAGACGCCGGTCGAGACCATCTTGTGGTCCGACGGCGAGATGAACGTGAATGCGTAGACGAACTCGTTCACGACCAGCGAGAACGAGAAGATCACGACCGTGAGGATGCCCGGAATGGAGATCGGGAAAACGACACGCGTGAGCGTCTTCACGCGTGACGCGCCGTCGACGCGTGCGGCGTCCTCGAGCTCCTGCGGGATCGTCTTGAAGAAGCCCATCAAAAGCCAGGTCGAGAACGGGACGGTGAAAGACGGATAGACGAGCACGAGCGACCAGATCGAGTCGGTCAGGTGCGCCTGCCTGATCACGGCGAAGAACGGGATGAAGAGCAGCGTCGGTGGAATCAGGTAGGTGAGAAAGATTCCAACGCCCAGGCTCTGGCCGACGCGCCCGGCGAGCCGCGCGAGCGCGTAACCGGCAGGCAGCGCGAGCACGAGCGTGATCGCGACGACGCACCCGCCCACGATCGCGGTGTTCGCGAGCCACGTCGGATACTTGGTGTGATGGAAGAGGAATGACGCATTCGACCAGGTCGGGCTGTGCTCGCCGAACCAATAGGGAGTGACCGAGGTGTCGTAAAACTCCGACTGGTTCTTGAAGGCCGTGATCACCATCACGTAGAACGGGAAGGCGAGCACGATCGCGAACGGGCCGACGATCAGGTAGGACAGCCCCTTCTCGCGCAGCGCACGGCCGATCACGAGACCTCCGTACGGCGGGCGAAGAGGAGCATGGCGATGCTGACGACGGCGAGTACGGGCAGCAAGAAGAGCGAGATCGCGGCGCCCGGCCCCAGCGAGCCGGACTCCACCCCTGTCTTATAGGCCCACGTGGTGACCATCTCCGTGCTGAAAGAGGGCGGCGGGCCACCCTGCGTGAGGATGTAGACGACGGCCATGTCCGTCGCCGTGAAGACGATCCCGAACAGCAGCGCCACGGTGGC
>WNGA01005673.1_pt1 | contig 31243 bp, 29 predicted proteins | sample 5400061 | NCBI WGS metagenome assembly WNGA01 (sample SAMN13153366, study PRJNA577476) | soil metagenome | isolation source: 100 cm soil or saprolite under grassland replicate 2 | place: USA:California | collected 2016-06-15 | reverse complement strand
TCATGTGTTTGACCTGAGTCGCGTGCGTGCGCGCGATGAACGTGGCCCCGCCAGCGATGAGTTTTTTCATCGGATTGACCGGTTGATCGATCGCGCCCGCGGGGTCGGTCTTGCTCTTGAATCCGATGGGCGACGTCGGCGAGGTCTGTTTCTTCGTCAGGCCATAGACGAAGTTGTCCATGATGAAATAGGTCATGTTGATGTTCTTGCGCGCGCCGTGATCGAGGTGGTTGCCGCCGATGGAGAACCCGTCGCCGTCGCCGCCAAAGAGGAAGACGTGCAGGTCGGGCCGGGCCAGGCTGATGCCACTCGCGAGCGGGACGGCGCGGCCGTGAATGTAATGCGCGCCGTGGCCGTTGACGAAATAGGGAAAGCGCGATGAGCAACCGATCCCGGCGAGAGTGACGATCTTTTCGTGATCGAGCTGGCGTTTCTCGAGCACTTTGTAGAAGGAGGCGAGCACGGCGAAATCGCCGCAACCGGGACACCAGGTGGGGTGATCGGCGGTGATGGCTTTTTTGGTGAGCTTGTCGCGTGGCGGGTCCGTAACCGGACTGGCGATTGTTGTTGGCGGTGCAGTTGTGGTGGCTTCGCTCATAAGGTCGATTGTAACACAGGCATCTTGCCGGTATGGAGGAAAGGCTTCCAGCCTTTCGTTATCAAACACCCGGCTGGAAGCCTGTTTGCCGCACAGACTGGAAGTCTATGTTCCAATTTCATTATCCAACTCCTTGAGCGATAGACTCGGTGCGGGCAACCTCGACATCTTGTTCGCCGTTCCCGGAAACGGGACGGTTCGGTGAATAGCCCCTGGCTGAGACGAACTCGCCGGGAAAAACGCCTTGAAGAATTTCTTTCACGCGGAAGGTGAGACCGTCGGTCTTGGTGACGCTCTGGATTTTCGGTTCGCAATAGCGCGCTCGCAAAATGGTGGCCAGCTGCCCAAACCCGTAAAGACCTTGATCGTTCATCTCGACCGTGACGATGCGTTTGAAGTTGGCGAAGATTTTTTCGAGCCCGTTCGGCAACGGATGAACGTGGCGCAAATGTATGGCCCCGATTTTTTCGCCGTGCTCGCGCCCCATCTTCACCGCGTCGTGGATCGGCCCATAGGTTGATCCCCAGCCGACGAGCAGCGTGTCGCCTTCCTGGTCGCCGTAAACTTCCGGCACGGGAATTTCTTCGGCGAGCTTCCTCAATTTGTTGCGGCGCTTTGCCGTCATCGCCATGTGCAGTTTCGGGCTGCCGGTGGGGTGTCCCATCTCGTCGTGTTCGAGTCCGCCGATGAGCGGATATTTCCCATCAAGGATCCGCGTGCCGGGCGGGATGTGCTGCGTGATACGCTCAAGATCGTACGGCTTGAACCCGCCCTCGCGCGGTGTGAGATCGGGTTTCGGATCAACCATCAATTTCGCAAGATCGGGTTCATCGAATGCTTCGATGCGCGTGGCGAGCGAGGTGTCGCTCAAAATGAAAACCGGCGTGCTGTATTTGCGCGCGATCCGCGCCGCTTCAATCGCGATGTAGAAACAATCTTCCACTGTCGACGCTGCGAGCACGACGCGCGGACTGTCACCGTGGCTGCCGAAGATTGCCTGGTGCAAATCGCTTTGTTCAACATTGGTCGGCAGGCCGGTGCTCGGGCCGCCGCGTTGAATATTGCAAACGATGAGCGGGATCTCCGCCATTGACGCCCAGCCGATTGCTTCGGCTTTGAGGGAAATGCCCGGCCCCGCGCTGCCGGTGACTGCGAGATATCCCGAATACGAAAATCCGAGCGCGAGCGATACCGCGCCGAGCTCGTCTTCCGCCTGGACAAATATTCCGCCGTATTTCGGCAACTCGCGCCGGAGCGTTTCCATGATCGACGACCACGGCGTGATCGGATAACCCGCGCCGTACCGCACACCAGCGGCGATCAAGCCGTAAGCGAGGGCCTGATTCCCGTCCATCGTGACCTGCGCGCGTCCGCCAGGTTTGGGAATGTGATCAAATCGATAGTGTTTCGTCAGTACGTTCCCGACCGGATAAGCGTAGCCTGCCTGGAACGCCATTAGCGCGGTGTTGACGATGCTCTCGTCTTTGCCGGCGAATTTTTCGGTGATCAGTTTTTTCAGTTTGTCGGCATCGAGATTGAAAATTTTCGCGATCAGACCGAGCACGAAAATGTTTTTGCCCTTGTCTTTGGCGGTGCCGCCGAGCGCTTCGATCGTCAATCCGGTGATCGGCACGCCGACGTAAACGAAACGTTTGTCGTCGAGGTTCGGCTCGACGTTGTCGGAATCGTAAACCAACACACCGCCCTCTTTTAGAAAATCGAGGTGGTCCTGATAACTGTGTTGATAAAACGCGACGAGAAAATCGGCTTCGTCGCCCGCCGATAACACTTCGCCCGTGCCCATGCGGACCTGAAAGATCGATGGTCCACCGGAGATCGTGGACGGGATCGTCATGTAAGTCATGACGTCGTGATCGCTGCGCCCGGCCAGGCGTGCGAGAAAAGCGCCGGCGGTCTGAATTCCGTCTTGCGAATTGCCCGCGAGACGAATTACGGCGTCATTGATGTTTTCAGGACGCAAATCGGCCCGGGCCGGCGCGCCGGTTGGAGCGCTGTTCGCAGCATCGGTCTCTGGCAAAACTGGAGTTGAAGTATTTTCTGGCAAGATTCGAAATCCTCGCGGTCAGCAATCTCAGGCCATCTCGCCGATTTTTCCAGAGGAAAGTCCGAGCCACCATGGGACGAGTCCATCCATTCCGCGGACCGGAGGGGCGGTAAGATCGACGAATTAATTGGTGTTCTCGATGAATAAGACGAGAATGGTTGTCTGGACGCTCTCAAAAAACGTATTCAAGAACGTCTTCGTCGTAAGAGGTCTTGCACGGTTTTTGAACACGATTTGGCCGTTATCTGGCCGCGAGACGAACGAGATCAACTGAAACGCGAAAAGGAAATCCACGCCTTCGCAGCCACCCACGGTTGGCTTGCCACAATCCTGGACCCGGGCATTCGGGTCACGTTCAGGAAAGTCGGCGTTTAGACTCTGCCAGTACCCTCGGCTTCGCTGACATCGAGGGGGGATCGCCGCTGTAGTGGCGGGTGTGCCGCCCGCAATTGTGTTGGTTCTGCAGCCGACACCCGTTCGGCTTCGCTCAGGCAGGCTTATCCATCGCTACAGTGGAGCTAGCGAGTTGAGGATTGAGATCCGATATGGGAATCGTCGGCTCCCGGAGGGCGATCGAGGCCCCGGCGTTTTAGCAACGGCTCGATGTAGGGATCGCGTCCGACGAAATTTTTGAACAAGCCCAGGGCATCGGCGGATCCGCCGCGCGAGAGCAAAGTTGCGCGAAAGCGATCGCCGTTTTCCCGCTTCAATCCGCCGTGCTCTTTCATCCATTCCACGCTGTCGGCATCAAGCACTTCGCTCCAGATGTAGGAATAATAACCCGCAGAATATCCGCCGGCGAAAGCGTGCGAAAAATATGGACTGCGGTAGCGCGGCGGAACGGGCGGAAAATCCACACCAGCCTTGTGCAAGGCACCCGCTTCGAAAGCCATCGCATCTTTCGGCACGTCGCTAGGGTTTAACTGATGCCAGGCTTGATCGAGGAGCGTTGCCGAAAGGTATTCGGTCGTCTTGAAACCTTGGTTGAACTTTTCCGCGGCAACGACTTTATCGAGTAGCGCCTGCGGAATGGGTTCGCCGGTCTTGTAATGTTTCGCGTAATTTTTCAGCACTTCCGGCCAGGTCGCCCACATCTCGTTCACCTGCGACGGGTACTCCACGAAGTCGCGCGGCACGCTCGTTCCGCTGAATCGCGGATATTTTACGTTCGAAAACATTCCGTGGAGCGCGTGACCGAACTCATGAAAGGCAGTGCGCACTTCATCATGAGTGAGCAGGGTCGGTTCACCTGGCGGCGGTTTCGGGATGTTCAGGTGATTGGCAACGACCGGTTTGGTGCCGAACAACTCGCTTTGTTGAACGTAGGCATTCATCCAGGCGCCTCCGCGTTTCGAAGGTCGGGCATAATAATCGGCGAAAAATATCGCGAGTGGTTTGCCGTCGGCATCGTAGACTTCGAACACGCGCACATCGGGCTGGTACACCGGGAGATCGTGCCGTTCCTTGAAGGTGAGGCCGTAGAGTTTCCCCGCGGCGAAGAAAACGCCATCGAGCAGGACGTGATTCAACTCGTAGTACGGTCGCAGCTCCGATTCGTCGAAGGCATAGCGCGCTTTGCGCACTTTCTCCGAATAAAAATTCCAATCCCAGGGAGCGATTTGGAATTCTCCTTTTTCTTGATCGACAACCTTCTGCATGTCGGCGACTTCACGACGTGCGTTTGCGACTGCCGCTGGCGCGAGGTCGGCTAGAAGTTTGTTCACTGTAGGAATATTCGCAGCTGTCTGATCTTCGAGCTGATAGGCTGCGTGATTTTCGTAGCCGAGAAGTTTGGCGCGCTCCGCGCGAAGCTGTGTCGTGCGAATGACTATTTCCCGGGTGTCGAACGGCCCGCCTTTGCTGTTGCGAGAGAGCGATGCCTGCATGATGCGCTCGCGAATTTCTCTGTTTTGCAACGAGGCAAGCGCGGGCTGCCCCGTGGTGTTTTGAAGGCGCAACACAAACTTGCTGTCCTTGTGCTCGTCTTTGGCGGCGGCGACGGCCGCGGCGATTTGGTTGTCGGAAAGACCGGCCAGGTCTTCTCGACGATCGACAACCACGGAGGAAGCGTTCTTTTCCTTTAGAACATTCTGCTCGAACTTCGTCTGCAGGGTCGCAAGCTCGCCATTGATCGCTTTGAGCTTCGTCTTATCGGGTTCGGAAAGTTTCGCGCCTGCTCGCACGAAATCCTTGTAATAACGTTCGAGCAGATAACTCGATTCCGGATCGAGGCCCAGGTTATCGCGATTAGAGTAAAGTTCCTGAATTCGCGCGAAAAGTTTACCATTGAGATGAATCGTGTCGTTATGCGCCGAAAGCTTCGGCGAAATTTCTGTCTCGATTTTCTGGCGCGTCGGATTTGTGTCGGCGGCGTTAAGATTTGAGAACGTCCGCTCTGCGCGATCGAGGAGCCGGCCCGTTCGTTCCAAGGCGACGATGGTATTGTCGAGGCTGGGTTTTTCAGAGCTGGCGGCGATGGCATCAACTTCCTTGAGCTGTTCGCGCATGCCAGCTTCGATCGCCGAGACGAAATGTTCGTCTTTGATTTTATCAAACGGTGGCGTGTGATACGGAAGAGCGCTTTCCACCAGAAGTGGATTGTCGCCGGCAGCCGGCGAGGACGGCGCGCTTTTCACAGGCGGTTTCTCGGCGTTGAGAGAGGCAGAGGTTATTTGCATGGCGGCGAGAATTGCTAAGATGCGGAACAGCTGAGCGACGACGAGAGACTGATGCATAGTGAATGTCACTTGTGCACGCGACATTGATTGGACGCAACTACGGGAACGAAGCGGTCAACGACGATCCCCACGAGCAGCCGGTCCAGCGGCAGTTACGATTGGGAATTGCTGTCCCTATCCGGTCGGAAACCAGGCGTGTTCTTGCCAGAAGAGTTGTAACGCGGCGTTATCGCCGCGAAAAATATTGCGCTCGGCCTTGCGAATGTTGGCGACACTTTTTGGAAAAGCAGAGCGTGGAAGATCGCATTTACCATCTCCGGTGTATTGCCAGAGATGCCATTGATCCCACGGGGCGGTGTTGCGCGGTTGGAAATGATAATTCGCGATCCAGAGCCAGCAGTTGGTGAGCGCCCGCTGCTGTGCCGCTGTCACGCCCGGACCGTAAAGCATCTGCCGGAGACGATATTCGCTGCAATACAAACCGGGATACTTGCCAGTGCGTTCACGGATTCGCTCCACGAAAGCCACCGCGTGAGCGACCGTCATGGTGCCACCCGGATAGTGGCCGTTCTTTTCGAAATCGAGCACCAGCAATACTCCGGGGCGGCGTTTTTCCGGATTGCGCGGCGCGATCGGCGCCGGCACTGACGTCGCGACAGCACTGAGGAAATGATCGGCCTGCCGGATCGGACTTGTTGCGTCACCGAAATGATACGCGCCCCAGAGCAAGCCGGCTTGCATCGCCGCTACCTGCCGTTCGCGATATCTGGCGTCACGTTCAAGTCGTGGATAGGTGGCTTCATGAATTACGGCAACGATCCCTTCGTTCTTCATCCCGACGAAATCAGGCCGCATCAAATCGTAGTGCGACAGGTTCACGACAGCATTGCCGGCAAATGCACACGCTGGCAGCGCAAAAACGAAAACCGCACCACGCAAGATCGACAATTTCATCCCCCAAAGAAATGGCTGTGCAGATATCGAGCAATGACCGCGCACGTGCAAGAGGAGTTTTCAGTTGTGCAACGTCCGGAGGTAGCTCGTCAGTGCGCGAATGTCGCTATGACTGCAGTGCCGTGATTACGGAGCGGATCTCTGCTGGCTTGTTGTGTCCAGTAGTTTTGGCTGGGCTACTTCACTGGGGCGGGACTGAGTTAATTCGCCCACGATCTCATCTCGCGCGGCGCTGAACTCCTTTACCGCCCTGCCCATACCCCGAGCGAGCTCAGGCAGTTTCTTCGCGCCGAACAGGAGGAATACGATGACAAGGATTATTATCATGTCCGGTCCGGCAAAATTAAGGATTCCGGCGATCATTCGAGTCATAAGCGTTTTGGTTAGCGGCAAATTGTTCTTCACTTATTCAACCAATTTTTTGGATTTATATTCCCGGAGCGTCACATGCGGTGTCGTTTGGGTCGCCGATATCTGTGAGATGCCCGCCTTTCCGCGGTTTTTTTTGCGAGAATGGAATAAAACGCGGCCGCGTCAGTCTTATTAGACACATGGCAACCCACGTGATGTGCCGGGCCGAGATATGACGCCTCGAAAATCGCTATGGCTTTACTGTTGAAAGAGGAAGATGCTTCCGAACCGGAAGGTTTCGAATCGGCTCCGAAGATTGTGAAGTTCGTCGTAGTTAAGAAACGCGAAGAGGATCACGCTCAGCCAGCGGCGTTAACATCTTTTGAAGAAGTGATGCTGCCCCATCTTGATGCGGCCCACAACTTAGCCAGGTGGTTGCTTCGTAACGAACAGGATGCGCAGGATGTGGTGCAAGAGGCGTATTTGCGAGCTTTCAAATCTTTCGCCGGGTTCCACGGTTCTAATGGCCGCGCCTGGTTGCTCACGATTGTCCGAAATACCTCCTACACCTTGCTAAAGAAGAACCGCGCGGTTGATCTGACCATAACTTTTGATGAAGAAATACATGCGCCTGGCTACGAGTCTGTCAGTCCCGCGACGATTCTCGAGCATAGTGAAGACGCGGAACTAATTAGGGAAGCAATGGATGAATTGCCTGCGGAATTCCGTGAGATCTTGACGCTGCGACACCAGGAAGGCCTATCCTACAAGGAAATAGCCGACATCGCGCAAATTCCTCCGGGTACGGTCATGTCGCGGCTCGCCCGCGCGCGCGCCAAGCTCAGGGAATGTTTGGCGGTTCGGATCGGTAAGGAGAAATAGATGAACTGCGAAGAAGCTACAAAACTGATGGATGGTTATTGGGATGGCGAACTGGATCCAGTTACCAGCCAGACGATCGAACAGCACCTCCGAGAGTGTCATAACTGTGATCAGGCCTACAAAACGCATGGCTTGCTAATTCGCGCGGTTGGCAACGCAACTCCCTATTACAAGGCACCCGCAGAATTGCGCGAGCGGATTCAATCCTCGTTGCGAAAAGAGATCGGGGAACGGCCCACGCGAAATGGTGGGCAAAATACTCGGTCGCTGTTTCCGAGAAAGCAGCCAGAGCCGCAGACCATTCTTTCGGGGACCTCATGGAATTGGCTGGCTCTGGCCGCGGCCATCCTTTTGGCCGCCATCATCGGTTGGAATTTACTCCCTCGATTGCAACGACCTGGGGCCGATCAATTGTTGGCAACGCAGCTCATCGCCAGTCATGTGCGTTCGCTGATGGCAAACCACCTTACCGACGTTGCTTCCTCCGACCAACACACCGTTAAACCCTGGCTGGATGCCAAGCTCGATTTCGCGCCTCCAGTTGTCGATCTTGCCAGCGAGGGATTTCCTTTAGTGGGTGGCCGTCTGGATTATCTGGATAACAGGTCGGTGGCCGCGTTGATTTATCAAAGGCGCAAACATTTCATTAACTTGTTTGTTTGGCCGGGAGAGACAGGAGCAGCCAGACCTGCAATGGCGATGTCACATCAAGGCTATCAGCTTTTGCATTGGGCTGATTCGGACTTCAACTACTGGGCCGTTTCCGACGTTAACGCTAACGATTTACAGGCCTTCAAGCAACAGTTCGAAGCACAAACGTCGTACCATTGACGACGGACAGACTACCCCCGCCGCGCCAGCCTCGTAGCATAGGCGTCTCGCATGTTCTTTCATTCATTCAGGCAAGATGCCTGAGTTACATCCGCCTTTTTGACATCACGCCAAGCGCGTGAGTAAGGCGCGGCTTTGTCACAGGACAAGATTTAGTTCGTTGAGAGCGCTTAGCTCTCTATTCGGATAACAGCGTCCGGCTCCCTTCATTGGTCACGGTGGGTTCACGCCTCTCCATGGCCAAACTTGTTCCCGATGCCCGGCTTTACCACCCGGTGGGAAAAATCGACTGCCGCATTCCAAGGCTTTCTTCATCTCGCTTGTTTCATCTTGTTACTTAGGGAGATTTTCGGATAGGTTCCGATATCAATTCTTGGAAGCGTGGATCGTTCCGGAGCGGATCGAACATTGGATCGAGCCGGAGCAGCGCAGGAGTGAGCGGCACGCGTGAAGCCAGTGCGCCCTCGGACGGTATCGACAACAGTTTCTGTAACGCAGCGATGGCGCGGTCGGGCTCTCCTAGCTGCGCCGCCACCCGGGCGAGAACCTCAATCGGACCGGGACCACCTACCACGTCTTTCTCGATCGGGATCACGGTCATCGCCCGCTCCGACAGAGCCAACGCAGCGGCTTTGTCACCAAGGCCCATATTGGTCAGCGCGAGATCTCCAATGAGGATATAATTTTCCGGCTGTTCTTTGAGGAACGGTTCCAGTTCGCTGCGCGCCTGTCGGCAACTTTCCTGCGCGGCGGCATGGTCGCCGGCGACTTGTTGCGCCCAACCTAACCAAAAGCGCAGTTCGCCATTGAAATAACCCAATGCTGGATCAGGCTTGGAAAGTATTTCTTTTAGCCGAGGGATGATTTGTGCAGGGCGGCGTTCCAGGATCGCTTGGTAAACTTGTGTTCCCAAGGCGACGGTGTCGTCGGCGTTCGGATGCAGCGGAGCGAGTAGTGCAGCAGCCCGCGGAAGATCGCCCTCCGCTTGTGCAATAGCCGCCTTTTCCGCAAGGGTATCCACGTCGTCCGGTGTAATATCGAGAACTTGATCAAGCTTTCGCAGCGCTTCGGGGAAGCGCCGCAGTACAATCGAGGATCCTGCGTGCGACGTGAGTAGGTTAACGTTGCGCGGGTCGAGCCGCTCGGCTTCGTTGAAGTACGACTCGCTCCGGTCCCACTGGCCTCGCCTCCGCGCGACATAGGCCAGCGATTGAGGAATCGTGCTGCTATTGGGCAGGAACTGACGTGCTTGCTCAAAGTAACGCACCGCGGTGTCGTAATCTTTTAGGCAGGCGTAGTGGTAATATCCCTTGGCCAATACGGCCTCGCCGAGGTTGGGCTGAAGAATGAGCGCGGTTTCAGCTGCCTGCCGTGCCTCTTCGCGGAGGGCTACCGTTGGTTGAAGAGTCAGTGTGAGGTAGCCGAGCGCATCGACGTATGACAGCAGCGCCCAACTGAGCGCAAACTTCGGATCCAACCGCACCGCTTCTCTGAGATATTTCTGTGCGCCAAGGGCGTTGGCGGGTGAGTTTCCCGTTTTCAGTGTATAAGCCAGACCACGCAGGTACGCATCGTAAGCCTCAGGATTGTCTGTCGGTCTGGCGGCGATGACTTGCTCTTCCCGACCGCTGAGGTGCGCCCGCAACTGATCGGCGATGGCTTTGGCCACCTCACTCTCGACCGAAAAGATGTCGGTCAGTCTGCGATCAAAGGTCTCTGCCCAGAGATGTGAATCATCCGCGGCTCTGATCAATTGCACATTGACGCGCACCTGATCATTTGTTTTCTGGACGCTACCTTCCAGGAGATTGGCGACGCCGAGTTGGTTCGCAATCTGAGAGAGATTTTGAGATGTGTTCTTATAACGCTGCGTTGACGTGCGCGAGATCACTTTGAGATCCCTAATCTTGGAAAGGCGAGTAAGAATCTCATCCTGGACGCCGTCAGTGAAGTAGGCGTTCGATTTGTCTTCACTGCGATTCTCAAATGGCAGAACGGCGATGGATTTTTCATTTGGTGATGGGGCCGGAGCGACGAAGAAAAAAGAGTAGGCAAACGCCGCAGCCGCCAAGATCGTCGCCAGGGTGAGTAACATGCCCCGCTTGTGACGTTTGATTTTGCTGACGATAGATTCGGCACGCGCTTTGGTCTGCGGCGAGGAGCCTTCCGCTTCCAGTTCCCCCTTGAGATTGCGGAGGTCGGCGAGCATCTCCTTGATTGTCTGGTAACGCTCATCACTGTTTTTGCGCAAAGCCTTTTGCAGAATGGATTCAAGTTTGAGAGGAACATCCGGCAATACGCCGGACAAAGGTGGTGGCTCCGCCGTCAGGATGGAGACGATGCAGTCGCTCGGCGTCTCGCCCGGAAACGGCGGGATCCCTCCAACCATCTCGTAAACTACCACGCCCAGGCTCCAAATATCCGAGCGCGCGTCCACCTTCTGGCCGCGCGTCTGTTCCGGAGACATATAGTGCCCCGTGCCTAACACTAACCCCGGTCGCGTTTGCAGCACCGCCGTTGTTCCGACCTCATAATGGTCCGATGCCGGCCTTTGCTCGGTCAGTTTGGCAATCCCAAAATCGAGCACCTTCACGTATCCGTCCGGTCGCAGCATGATATTCTCCGGTTTGATGTCGCGGTGCACGACGCCGGTTTCGTGCGCGGCAGCCAGCGCCGAGGCCACTTGCACGGCAATTTCCAGCGCCGCATGCGGATTTATCCTCCCGCACGCGAGCGAAGCGCGCAGGGTGATGCCTTCGATGAACTCCGTCGCGATGAATTGCCGGTTTCCCTCCGCGCCGATCTCGTAAACCGTCAGGATGTTCGGATGATTTAAGGCCGAGGCAGCGCGCGCCTCGGTTTTGAAACGACTGAGTTGCGTCTCGTCCTCCGTCAAGCGCTCTGGGAGAAGCTTGAGGGCGACTTTGCGCCCGAGTCGCTCGTCCCGGGCAAGATAAACCTCGCCCATTCCGCCGACGCCGATGAGTGACTCGATCCGATAATGACCAATTAGTTCTCCCACCAATGCGCCGGCGCGATCATCCGTCAGAAGTTCGGGAGCGACGGCAAACGCTGAAGACTCGAGAAAGTCAGTCGATTTTTCGTGAGATTTGAGGAGCCGCTCGACCTGTTCGCGCAAGTCTCTGTCGCCCTCACAGGCTTCCTCGAGAAACGCGATGCGCTCTTTTGGCTCCCGCGTCATCGCCTCGTCAAATAGGTCGGTGACCCGTTGCCACAGCTCGGGCTCCATCAACATCCCTCCGTGGTCAGCTCTGCGTAGAGCCACGCTTTGGCCGCCCTCCAGTCTCGCATCACCGTGTTGGGATGTACCTTGAGGACGCCGGCAATCTCTTCTACGGTCAGTCCGCCGAAGTAACGCATTTCGACGATCTCGCATCTGCGGCGATCAAACTCGGCCAGCTTTTCCAACGCTTCATCAAGCGCCAGCAGCTCTTCCGCCCGCTCTTCGGTGACCAAAGCGGCCTCGTCCAGAGTCACTCTTATCGCCCCGGCCCCGCGTTTGAGCGAGTGCCGTGCGCGCGCGTGATCCACCATGATGCGCCGCATTAGTTGCGCGGCAACGGCCATAAAATGTGTGCGGTTTTGCCATGACGGCTGTGTCTTGTCAGTAAGTTGTAGATAGGCCTCGTTGAGAAGCGCGGTCGTTTGCAGCGTGTGACCGGCGCGTTCCCGGCTCATATAATAATGCGCCAGCCGGTGCAATTCGGGCTGCACAAGCGGAATCAGCTTTTCCAGCGCTCCCTCGTCTCCGCCGCTCCAGTCGCCGAGCAGTTGGGTGACCTCTTGCTGCGCGGGTGAGGGCGTCGTCATACAGGCTGCTCGACGCTGCAAATTCTAGCACGACCGAGGGATTTTTACAGCCTGACGGCTTCTTTAAAATATCTCGCGCAGTCGTGGTGGGTTCTAAGCGGGATTTCCGCTTTAGGAGATAGAAGCACATTCATGCCGGCACGAAAAAACAGACGCACCGGACAGATGTCACAACCTGAAAAGGAAAATTATGAAAACAACTGATTTGATCAAAGACTCCCTTAACCACTCGTCTTGGCGACGCGGTTTTCTTCAAGATGCTTCCGAGACGGAAGATTTTGAATCCGACTCGAAGATTGTGAAGATCGTCGTAGTCAAGAAGCGCGAAGAAAGCCACGCTGAAAAAGAGGACTTAATGTCTTTTGAAGCGGTGATGCTGCCTCATCTTGATGCAGCGCACAATTTAGCCAAATGGTTGCTCCGCAACGAACAGGATGCGCAGGATGTGGTCCAAGAGGCATTTCTGCGCGCGTTTAAATCTTTCGGTGGATTCAATGGCTCCAATGGCCGGGCCTGGTTGCTGACGATTGTCCGAAACACCTCCTACACCTTGCTAAAAAACAACAAAGCACTTGATCTCACCACGACTTTTGATGAAGAAATACACGCGCTCGGCTACGACTCTGTGACCCCGGCGACGATCCTAGAGCACAGTGAAGACGCGGAACTAATTAGGGAAGCGATGGATGAATTGCCGGCGGAATTCCGTGAGATCTTCGCGTTGCGCCACCAGGAAGGTTTATCCTACAAGGAAATAGCCGACATCGCGCAAATTCCGCCCGGCACGGTCATGTCGCGACTCGCCCGCGCTCGCGGTAAGCTTAAGGAATGTTTGGCGGCTCCGCCGTTGCGAACGCCGCACCGTCGCGAGAGCGAACAAAATTAATCGCTTTGTCTTCATTGCGATGAGATGTAATCTTTTTGTTCCCTGCGAGCAAAGGAAGGCGAGCTGGACTTCCCTTACTCGTAGTGCACACGCACCAACACGGTGATTGTTACGCCGGGACCTCGCGTGAGAGGGAGCGCCGATTAAGGCGCGTCCCACTCTTTCCGCGAGTGATACGAATGGCGCAGCAGTTCCCCGATATACTGAACCGCGCCGAAGGGAGGCACCGGCATTTCGGTCAGGAAGACCGCAAAGGTCGTATTGGGCCGCAGGCCCTCCGCGTGCAAATCCAGCGTATCCACACCGCGAATCTCCTCTCTCGGAAAAACGGTAACTCTGGCGGCTGCGTTCGGCAGGCAGGTTGCGATAGGATCTGAAGCTGGTACCAGGTTGAAGCTTAACGGCCTTAGGCCCTGTGCATGAGCAGCCGCTAGATTGAAAATGAGTGTTAAACCAAATGTGGCGATCCCCAGCAAGAGGGAATGTCTTTTCATGATATTTATGGATTGCATAGGTTCAGTTAGGATTGAGGTTGAGTTGTCGTCGTTAAGGCACAACCGTGAGGGTGAGGTCGTTGCCGGTACCGCCTTTGTAGTTGACTTGGAAGTTATTGCCGTTGCTGGCGAAGGTCGAGCGGTTGGGCAGGTTACTGAAGGTGCCCACAATGGCCGACGCCGAGGTGTTGTTAATCACAGTAAGAACTGTGCCCGTCGTCAACGTGCCGGTCGTGAAAAAATCGCCGAAGACAAATTGCGCGACGCTGTTAATCCTCACACCCTTGGCGGTAACTTGACTCGCTGTAACAATAGTGCGATCCAGCGCGCATTTATAGGTCGAGGCGGAGTTGAACGTCAGCGTGTTATTATCAATGGTCAGAGTGCCCGGTTCAGTCGCACTGTTTCCGGGTGAAAGGAATGCTCCGATACCGATTCCTGTTCCGACCGTCACCGCGCCGGCGATTTTGCCCGTGCCCCCGAGCGTGCCGGCGTTGACCTGCACCGCGCCGCTACCCGTGGCCGAGTCGGTCTCATTTTTCACCAAAAGGGTGCCGGCCTCAAGGGTGGTGCCTCCGGTGTAAGTGTTCGCCTCGGTCAGACTGAGTTCGCCATTCCCGGTCTTTGTCAGTGAGCCGCCTGTGCCGCCGCCGATTCCGCCATCCTGGATCAGCCCGGAAAAGGTCGTGCTCAGGTTATTGGCGCCCACCGTCAGCTTATTCGCCCCGAGAAAGACCAGGCCATCTCCTTCGATCGAGCCGGTCGTCAAACCCGAAGCGGTGTGCTGACTTATATCAAGGTTGCCGTTGCCGAAAACCTCCACGCGCGCCGTGCCGCCCGTGGAAACGCCGCCAGCAGAAGAAAACACAATCAAACCGCCATCACCTCCGCCCAGACCGCCGTTGGCGATCAGCGTGGCGTTGCCCGCGTCGCCGGGGTTGAATAGCGTTTCGCCGGGGAATGCGCCGCTGACCGCGCCGCCGTTGTTGGTAAAGGTGGCATTGCCAGCGGTGCCCGCGTTGAATACAATGAATCCGCCACCTCTCTCGCTGACTACGCCGCCAGTGTTGGTAAAGGTGCCATTGCCAGCAGTGGGTGCGGGCGGGGCAAAATTTATGAAGCCGCTGTCGCTGTTGGTAAAGGTGCCATTGCCTGCGGTCGAGTCGCCGTCGAAAGTGATCACCCCGATATTGTTGAAGGTGGCATTGCCCGCGGTCGAGGTGTTGCCGAAATCCACGAGGCCAAGGTTGGTGAAGGTGGCATGGTCCGCGGTCGAGGTGCCGCCGAATAGCACGGAGCCTCTGTTGTCGTAGAGAGTTAAACTTCCCGCCGTCGCGCTGTGATCGAATATTATCACTCCAGGGCCAGGTGCAAAGGTCTGCATGATTCCTGAATTGTTCGTAATGCCCACGCCGGTGATGAACATCGTGTTAAAGAGCTCAATGATCGTGAACGCGCTCGCGCGCGGGTTGAACACGATGCCGTTGACCTCTATATCGAACTCGCTGGCGAGGAATGTTTCATTGGAGCGCGCGAACGTTGCCGTGTCCGCCGGTCCGTTAGGGACGGTCGCGGGGTTCCAGTTGCTGGCGTTGTTCCAGTTCCCATCGGCATTTGCCTTCCAGGTAGCGCTCCCGGCAAAGGTGCTGCTCGCTGTTGAAAGAACGAGCGTCAGAATAGCGGCGGCCGAGGGAAGCAAGGCCCACCAATGTCTTTTCATGATATTTATGGATTGCATAGGTTTAGTTTAAGATTCAGGTTGAGTTGTTGTTCACTGATCAGATGAACCGAAATCCTTTTTGTTCCCGGCAGGGAAAAAATTTGAGACCCGATCACTGGTGGATTGACAATGCCGTTACCCTTTTTTCTCTAGCTGCGGGAACAAATGCCACCCTGAGGACTCTCATTTAGATGGGCTGATGGCGATATGTCCGTCGACCCGGAGTTTGAAAAATTAGTGAAACTTTATTATCAAGATCTTTACCGGTTCGGCTTCAGTCTCACCCGAAGTGAGGCCGATGCCTGTGACCTTACCCAGCAAACCTTCTATATATGGGCGAACAAAGGACATCAGCTCAAAGACCTGGGGAAGGTCAAAGGCTGGCTCTTCACTACATTACATCGGGAGTTCCTCCAGATGTCCCGCCGTCAGGAGCGCTTTACCGATGAACCAATCAGCGAAGTCGCGGAGAATCTTCCTCACGTATCTGCGGATGTCGTCAACCGGATAGACGCGCAAACGATGCTCGAAGTTCTCGGCCAGATTGACGAAGGTTACCGGGCTCCGCTCGTGCTATATTACAACGAAGATTTATCTTACAAGGAGATCGCCGATGTGTTAGAAATTCCGCTCGGTACCGTGCAGTCGCGAATTGCGCGTGCCAAAATGCATCTTTGTCAACTCTTAACCGAAACCACCAGTCCACCCCAACAAGGCAAATGAATACGAGCGAAGCCAAAGAGACGTTGTTGCTTTATCGCGGGCCAATTGATGACGCCGATCCCCAATTCGAAGAAGCGTTGGCGCATGCTCACCGCGATCCGGAACTTGCAGAATGGATGCGCGAACAGAGCAGATCTTACGACACCATCCGATCGAAACTTCGTGAAATTGAGCCCCCAAGCGATCTCGCTGAGAAGATTATCCGCGAACGGCCGATTCCATTTCGTCGAGGCTGGACGCAAATTATTCGCAAACGGCCGATTCCCTTTTCTCGAGGCTGGACGCAAATATTGCAGGTTGCAGCTGCGATAGTTATCTTGGCGGGGATAACCGCGGTTTGGCTGAATTTGTCGCAGCGCGGAAGGCATCCGTTCGCGCAGGGGCAAGAAATCGTCGTCAGGGGCGAGGTGCTTGATATGACCTGCTACATCGCCCACAATTTGAGCGGTCCACAGCACGCTCAATGTGCAAAAACGTGCATTAGGAAAGGCCTGCCGGTCGGGATAAAAGGTGAGGACGGTAAGACCTATTTGCTGGTGGGCAACAAGCACGCAGTGAACGCCGAACTCGCTGACTACGCCGCCAAGACTGTCACAATCAGAGGAAAGAAAACTATGCGCGACGGGTTCGCGCTGCTCCAGGTCGAAGAGATTCGGAAATTCTGACGGAATCGGTGGCAACCCTGGAATGTGAAGGTGAGGTCGCGCCTGAAGGGCGTGTTGCCCAAATCGAAAGTTTTTAGAAGAAAATAGTACACAAGCTCGCAGCAATCTGTTAAAGCAGTGTTCCCATCATGATGGGAGAGCAAAAGAGCGAGCCGCAGCTCTTTAATTACGCGGTCAATTTGGAGAAGCGGGTGCGAGCTAATCATCCGCTGCGACAAGTAAAAGCGGTCATCGATTTTTCTTTTGCACGTGAGGAGGTGGCGCACTGCTACGGGCGCAACGGCAATGAATCGGTGCTGCCGGAAGTGATCTTGAAAATGATGTTCCTGCTTTTCTTTGACGACATCAAGAGTGAGCGGGAGCTGATGGAGGTGATCGGCGAGCGGCTCGATTACCTGTGGTTTTTGGATTATGGGCTGGATGAGAAGATTCCCGATCACAGCGTGCTCTCCAAGGCGCGTGCACGCTGGGGCAAGGAAGTGTTTGAGAGTTTGTTTGTACAAACGGTGGCACAATGCGTGGAAGCGGGACTGGTGGATGGCAGCAAGCTGCATGTGGATGGGAGTTTCATTGATGCCAATGCGTCGAAGGACTCAGTGATCAAAGGCCCGCTGGAATTGATTGCCGCATTGAAGCGCGCCTACTGCGCCACTGAGAGCAAATTGGAGGTGAGCAGCACGCCGCAGAGTTACCAATGGGTCAATGACCGAATGATGAGCCGGAGCGATCCGGACGCAGCCTGCGTAAGAAAAGGAGGTGGTGAGTCGCGACCGCGTTACCATCATCACCGCGCGGTCGATGACCAGAAGGGAGTCATTACCGCGATGGAGACAACGCCTGGGTCAATCGCCGAAAACAAGAAGCTCATGGGGTTGATTGATCAGCATGAGAAGAACACGCGTTGCGCTGTGCAAACCGTGGTGGCCGATCACAAGTATGGAACGAATGAAAATTACGTCGCGTGTCAGTCGCGCGGGATCGCGACGCACATGGGAGAAACCACCCGCAACACAGCTAACACGGGGCGCAAGCAAGGCATCTTTAGCGATGAAGCTTTTACCTACGATCCGCTGCAAAACATCTATCGCTGTCCAGCCGGGCAGATCCTTAAGCCACGCCGCGTCCATCCTATTCGTCGCACGCTCGAATACAAAGCTCCCGCTAGAGTGTGTGCCGCTTGTGCATTGCACACTCAATGCACTCGCTCGCACCATGGGCGCACAGTGCAAAGGCACGAAAACCAAGAGGCACTAAATGTAGCGCGCGCGCAGGCTCACAGCATTGCTGCGCACCGTAATCGCAAACGGCGCCAACACCTGATGGAAGCGAGTTTTGCCGATGCGGCCAACAACCATCACTTTAAACGCGCTCGTTGGCGGCGACTCTGGCGACAGCAAATCCAGGATTACTTGATCGCAGCCATCCAAAATGTGCGCATCCTACTCGCCCACCAAAACCCTAAGCAGAGCGCTGCGGTCGCGCTGATGTTACCAGCTCGCCTGAGGCGGGTAAATAGATCGCAGACTCACTTTGCCTATTGGCCAGTTGTCTTTTTTCAGCGTGCGACGGTCCATTACTGAAATCCGCCTAACAAATCGCTCTCTGAACAGAAACCGCAAACAGCTTTTAGCAACACGCCCTGAACATTTGACGTTTCATGCTCGGCTTACGGATTTAGCCCTGCTGCTCGCGGTCGTAAGGAATAATGTTGTCCCATTCGTCGGCAGAGGAGCGCGCGACAAAGGCGACGACGGGTTCGGTGTCGCTCATGTTGAAGACTTCGTGAGGCACGCCCGGTTTGATGTAAATGAAATCGCCGGCTTCGTTCTCAATCACCTGCTTGAGCCCAGATCCGAATTCGTGGCGCACCTTTCCTTCGACGATATAAAGGATCACCTCGAAGCCGACATGAATATGGGCATAGGCCACGCCGCCCGGCGGTATCGTGGCAATGTTGGCTGACAGGCTCTTTGTCCCAACATTTTTTGCGGACATGCCCTGCTTATAATGAATGCCGTTCCACTCCCTGCGGGCGCCGCCGCCGCGAATGGTCAGTATTCCATCGTGATCTTCTACTGCGCTGAGTTGGATGTCGTCTTTGTCGTCGTTCATGACGAGTGACCTTAAATCCGAGCATCCGCAGATTACAAAGATTTACACAAATGTTTTGTCAGGCGCACTTCGGGTCGAATCATCGCGTCGGGAACGAGATCGTATTGTCTGGCCTTCCGGACGGACGGTCCGAGCGTGATGCTAAGGTGGATCGAGAAGTCCCTTGTCCGCCAGTCGAGGCCAGGCGGCGTTGAAGGTCCGGGCAGGACTGGCGTTAAAGATCGACAATGCGGTCCGCCTTCGAAAAGTCTGGCGCGACAGGTTGAGTCGGTGTGGCTGGAAGATTGACCGACGCCTGCAGCGTGTCGGATAAAGACATCGGTGCAAACCGCCGCAAAGCAGGGAGCGATCCCAATCGTGCCTTTGGGTGCGCGCCCAAGGCTGGAATCGATCGATGTGGTGCGGGGCGCGATCATGGTGCTGATGGCGCTCGATCATGTGCGCGATTTTTTTCATCACGACGCGCTTCTGTTCGAACCAACCGATCTCAGCCAAACGAACGCGCTCTTGTTTTTTACCCGATGGATCACGCACTTCTGCGCGCCGGTCTTTTTCTTCTTGGCCGGAACGAGCGCGTTCCTTTCCTTCGGCCGCGGCAAATCGAAGAACGATCTCGCGCGATTTCTAATGAGCCGCGGTCTGTGGCTGGTGTTTCTCGAGCTAACAGTGGTGCGCTGTCTCGGCTGGGGCTTCAACTTCGACTACGACGTAACCGGACTGCTGGTCATCTGGGCGCTCGGCTGGGCGATGATTGTGCTAGCGGCTTTGATTTACCTGCCGAAGTGGCTCATCACGATCTTCGCGGTGGTAATGATAGCAGGGCACAATTTGCTCGATTTAGTTCAGCCGGAGAGTTTCGGATCGCTGGCGTGGCTTTGGAAAATTTTGCATGTGCCTGGAGAGATACACCCCTTTCCCCGGACCACCCTTGCCATCGCTTATCCACTTGTGCCGTGGGTCGGCGTGATGGCGGCGGGATACGTCTTTGGCGTGTGGTTTAAGCTGCAACAACGGGACCGGCGGAAGCGCTTGTTTTGGTTGGGGATCGGACTGACAGCGGCCTTCGTCGTTGTTCGCGCTCTCAACATGTACGGTGATCCGACCCCGTGGAACGTGCAGCAAAGCGCCTTGTTCACATTCTTGTCGTTCATGAACTGCACGAAATACCCGCCGTCACTGCTTTATCTTCTAATGACCCTCGGGCCGGTGATTGTTTTGCTTGCATTGCTCGACCGCCATCTGCCCACGATTTTCCGGCCGCTCATCGTGTTTGGCCGCGTGCCGCTCTTTTTCTATCTACTCCATCTGCCGCTCATGCACGGGATCGCGGTGGGATTGTCGTATCTAAAGTATGGCCGGGCTGACTGGTTGTTCTTAGGTCCGGCCGGTATTCCAAGATTCGGCGCAGCGTACCCGCGCGATTATGGCTACGGTTTGCTCGGGGTCTATCTGATCTGGATCGCGGCTGTCATCCTCTTGTACCCGCTGTGTCGGTGGTTCGCTCGGGTCAAACAGGAACGACGTGACGTTTGGCTGAGCTATCTTTAGGCAGTCGTATTCTTAGCGAACGCTCAACGTCTAACAGCATTCAAGAACAGGATCGACAAGGTGATCCGCCTTCGAAGAGTCCGACGCGAAACGGTTACGCGTTTCCGCCAAAAGTGACGTGATCGTCGAGGTCGAGGTAATCGAACCACGTTTTCACGTCCTCGCGGATCTTACTTATGTCGCCGACTCGCTTGGTGAAGAACTCGAGCGTTTCCACGTCGCCATCCGGTCCGCGTTCGTTGTGGTAGGCGCTCCACTGTTGAATCTCCCACGGAGTGCGCTTGTGGGACGCGTTCTGCTCGATCCACGCGAGCATTTCGCCGTCACCTTTTCCCCTGGCGAGTTCGGCCTTCAATGCTTCGGCAGTTAAGCCGGTAAACCGGAACCAATGATGGTCCATCGGGTTGTCGTATTTGTATTCGCCCGCTGTCCCGGCGATCTCGGCGCGGCCCTTATCAAGGATGCGGGCGAGAACGACGTAACCGCCGAGACGCACGCGCGGACTGCGCGGCGGACGTTGAGTGAGATTCGGGGCGTGATTCAAGGTTGCATTCATATGGGAACTTATCAGCGGTGCGCGTTTCGTCACTTGCGGCGAGGTACGCCACCGAGTTCCGCGTGTCGCGGACACGTCACCAGGTGATCGTTAACCATGCCTGTCGCTTGCATCAACGCGTAGCAGATCGTTGAGCCGACGAATTTGAATCCGCGCCGCAGCAGATCGCGGCTCATCGCGTCGGATTCGGCCGTGCGCGCCGGTACCTCGGCCATGTTCCGCCAGCGATTCTGGATTGGCTTGCCGCCGACGAAGCTCCACAGGTACGCGTCGAAGCTTTCCCTTTCCTCACGCAACGCGAGGAACGCCTTCGCGTTCTGGATGGTGGCCGAGATCTTCAGTCGGTTGCGCACGATCCCGACGTTGGCGAGCAACCGCCGCACATCGCGCATGCCGTAGCGAGCGATCTTCGCCGCGCGGAATCCATCGAATGCGTTCCGATAGTTTTTCCGTTTCTTTAAGATGGTGATCCAGCTCAGTCCCGCCTGCGCGCCTTCCAGGGTGAGAAACTCGAAGAGCATCCGATCATCGTGCACAGGGACGCCCCATTCCTCATCGTGATAGGCGATGGCCGGTTCGGTCGTAGCCCAGGGACAACGCGGCATATCGCCGAGCATGCGCGAATGTCGCCGTCGCTGAACAGCAAATTGAGTCCCTCGCGGGACTGTTGATTTTTTAGTTGATCTGTTGAGGGTGAGAGATGCCGGAACCAGAAGTTATCGAAAAACGCCGGTTTTCTTCGCCAGCGCGCACACCGCAGGCGCTCGCGTGGGACGGTAACGTGCTCTGGATGGGTTCGCGCGATTTGCGCCGAATTTATGCAATTGATCCGACGAAGTGGCGAGTCATCGAAGAAAGAGAAGCGCCCGGCATTCCGTGGGCGGCAGTTGCAACAAACGGCTCGCTTCACTTTACAGTCGGCGAAGAACCGGATGATGATCGTTACATTCGCCAGTTCGTTCCCGATGTTGGCTTCTCGGAGACGGACCGAATCGCGTGTCCGGAGTTTACCGGTTCATATCTCAGTTTCGACGGTGAGCATCTTTACCTGAGTCAATGGTACAAGCATCGCATCCTCAAACTTGATGCAAGCGGTAACATCCTCCGCATCATCGAGGTCGGCGCTGAAATCTGCGGACACACTTTTGTCGATGGCTTAATCTACGTCTTGCGCGGCACAGAACAGCCAAACGAGGAGTGGCGCATCGCGCGTCTCGATCCACGGCAGGACACGCCAGAAGTCGAAGATATCGCTGCTGTCCCGTTTGCGTCCCGCTCACTGACTTTCGATGGCGAACACTTCTGGTCGAACTACCGCGCAAAGGACATGATTATTTCTTTCGCCCTTCCGAATTGATCCGCCTCCGCCGAGGCTACGGCGCGACAAGTCCGCGTACACCGAGGGCTTCCAACTTCATAGAATCTTGAGGCGAGACGTACCAGCGAGTTGGGCGTTGGCTTAAGCCAGGCGTGAGGTCATAATCGGTCCTATGCAGCACAGGCCCGTCGGCACCGTAACTTTTCTGTTCACGGATATGGAAGGGTCGAGCAGGGCGTGGGAGTCGTATCCGTCTGAAACGCGCGCCGCATTGCAGCGGCATGATGAGATTGTAGCGCGAGAGGTGGAAGATCATAACGGCGCGATTATTCTCGAGCGCGGCGAAGGCGATAGTGTATTCGCAGTTTTCAAGCGTGGGAGCGACGCTGTGGCTGCGGCCTTTGAGATTCAGCGCGCATTTAAGAAAGAGCCGTGGCCAAGTCATGTCCCGGTTCGTGTCCACATGGCGATTCATACCGGTGAAGCGCTCCCTGATTATCGTGGTCCGGATGTGAATCGCACCGCTCGTATCCGAGCCATCGGGCACGGCGAGCAGATTCTTCTTTCAGGTGTCACCGCTGAGATCGTGCGCGAAACGCTCCCCGAAAATACGGCGCTCATTGACCTGGGTCAGCATCGGCTGCGAGATATCGCTGAGACCCAACACGTGTTTCAATTGGCGCATCCAGAGCTTCGAGAAGAATTTCCGCCGCTCAAATCGCTCGGTAATTTTCGTCAGAACCTGCCAGTCCAACTGACGTCGTTCATTGGACGGGAACGTGAACGAGAAACGGTTCGCGCCCTGATCAACAATCATCGCGTCGTGACATTGGTCGGCTCAGGGGGTTGCGGAAAGACGCGGCTCGCAATCCAGGTTGGAACGGACTTGCTCGAGCAATTTCCGGATGGCGTGCGTTTTGTAGACCTGGCGCCGCTCAGCGATCTGTCGCTTGTTCTCGATGGCATCGCCGCGGCGGTGGAGGTTAAGCTTGAGCAAGGCGATGCCAAGGATGATGCGCTGGTTCGAACGCTCCAAGGCGCGAAGACGCTGATCATCCTCGATAACTGCGAACATCTCGTGCGGGCATGCGCCGACGCAGTGTCAATCTTGCTTCGAGCAGGCGAGCATATACGCATACTTGCTACAAGCCGCGAACCGCTCGGTCTGCCGGGCGAAAGCACGTGGCGTGTGCCGTCACTCTCGCTGCCTGATGCCGCGACAAGTATGGAAGAGGCTAGCGCGTGCGAAGCGATCCAGCTCTTTGTCGATAGAGCAGCCGCAGCGCGGCAGGGATTTGCGCTCGGCGCAGGAAATGCGCAAACAATCGTGGATATCTGTCGCACGCTCGAAGGGGTGCCGCTTGCAATCGAGCTGGCCGCGGCGCGCGTGAAGGCGTTAAGCCCACGGGGAATTCGCGATCGTTTATCGGATCGATTTCGGCTTTTGACCGGAGGCCGCGGACGCCATCAAACGCTGCGATCGGCGATCGACTGGAGCTACGATCTGCTTTCTGAGCAGGAACGCGGATTGTTCCGGCAGCTATCGGTTTTCGCTGGCAGCTTTGATCTTGCTGCGGTCGAAGCGATCTGGCCGGAGAGCGATCCTCTCGATCGTATTGAGCAACTCGTGGACAAGTCGCTGGTGACAGTCGAACAGATTGACGACGATAAGTTGCGGTATCGGTTGCTCGAAACTTTGCGACAGTACGGTGCCGAGCGACTCGTCGAAGCGGGTGAGGAAGAGGATGCCCGCGAGCGACACTTTCGTCATTACCTCGCCGCTGGTGAGCGCGCTTACGAACAACGGATCGAAGACGAGGCAGCTTCACTCGCCGCGCTCGAAACTGATCACGATGATTTCCGTGCTGCATTGCAGTGGGCGCGCTCGCGTCCACGGGATCACCTTCAGCTTGCATCCGCGCTCGGGTGGTTCTGGCACTTGCGCTCGCACTATCGCGAGGGAAGATCCTGGCTTGAGGAAGCGCTGAGATTGAACCCAGCCGAGCGCTCCGGTGAAAAAGCGCGCGCCTTGTGGGCGTTGAGCATGATTCTTAACTGGCAAGGCGATGTTGCCGCGGCGCGCCCGCTGGCGGAAGAAAGTTTGGAGTTATGGCGGAAAAGTAACGACCCGCTGGAACTAGCTCTTGCCTTAGAAAGCATCGGCTGGTCGCACTTTGCTGCCAGCAACTATTCCGAAGCATTGCGCTCGATGGAAGATTGTGTCGTGTCCTACGGCAAACTTGGTTCGGCGAAGTTGATCACGCGCGGTCGCGTCGCGGTCGGACAAATGCTCGCAGCATTGGGAGATGTCGAACGCACCGAACAACTCGCGCGCGAGACGCTGGCAGAAGGGCGCGCGCAAGGCGAGCCGAAGTTTGTGCATTTCTCACTCCACTATCTCGCCGACTGTGCGTTGTGGCGCGGTGATGCCAAGAGCGCGGTGCAACTTTACAGCGAGAGTTTGCGTGCCGCGCTTGATTACGGAAACGAGATGGAAGCTGCAACGGAAATGCAAGGTATGGCGATGGGTTTGATGGGTTCTAAACGCGAAGAAGAAGGATTTCACCTCTACGGTGCATCCTGTGCGCGCTTTGCAGAATTGCACACGACGATGGTCGACGAGGTCGCGTTCTGGGTGAAATTTCGCGAGCGATATCTTCCTCCAGCACGAGAACGCATCGGAGCCGTTGCAGCTGATAAAGCCGAACACGAAGGCCGTGCGATGGGTTGGCAAAAAGCACTGTCCTATGCTTTCGCTGCCGCCGCCGAACACGCCATGGGAGTCGAATAATGCGAGCGCTGACACAATCCGATTATCCCGGTCGCTAGCGGATGATGCTGCCGGACGGGCATTGAATACCGGCTGTCAGCAATCGGCCTGAATCAAGCGTTGAAGGTCCGAAGCTGGGATTGACACTAAAATCGACAGTCGGGGGACTGGTATTCTTCAGCGGATGCGGCCAATATTCGTAATTGTTTTGAAACGGGCGCTCCGAACAATTGTCGTCTGGTTGCCGATCTTCGCTTTGTTCACTGCGACTGAGGCGGCCGAAGCGGGGCCCTTCGGAGACTTTTTCAGAACGCTTCGCCGCGCGACCGTGCACGCGCAACCGAAGCCGCGGTCGCACCGGAACAGTCGTAAACGAAATAATGAAGCGCCTCCGAGCGATGCTTCGAATAGCCAGACTTCGGGCAGCCCAGTCCCTGCGCCTCCGAATGGGCACAATGTCTGTTCGGCGAAAGCTGCCGCGGCTGCGAAAAAAGGAAAGAGCGGCTTGCTTTACGGAACTCCGGTGCCCGGCAAGCAAGGATTGGTTACCAGTCCGTTCTCTCCCGACACCGGTTATATCGATGTCCGCACTTTTCCGCCCGGAACCGAAGTGAAAGATCCTTACACGGGTAAGATTTTTCTTACGCCGTAACGGTTTCTCTACGAAGCGACCAATCGGTGCGCCCACGAGTTCCAGACAAGATTGGCAAGGTGATTGAGTCGGCCTGACTCGATAATGACGGAGGCAGAAGTTCCGGCGGACGATCGACATGGATACTCCGCCGGTCGCATTCACGTGCTTATCCACTCTCTAGGCGCAGAGAAGGCGAGAGTGGTGGGGCACGATATCGGCCTCATGGTGCGTACGCGTATGCCACGCAGTTCCCTGCGGAAACGGAGAAGCTGGCGGTGTGCTAAGGCTTCGTCGTGCATCACGCCGACCATTATGGCGAATCAGGTAGCATGATATTTTTTCGATCACGACCAGCGCGATTCCGCCTAAGACTGCGATGGACACGAAGAGATAACGGTCCGAGCCGGGCACGCATTTTGAAATCGTCACGCGCTATTCTTTTCGATTATGACGAGGCCGATGCCACCTAACACGGCGATTGAGGCGATGAGGTAACGGAAAGTAATCGGTTCGCCGAGCAGAAGAATTCCGCCGGTGGCCGCGACGACCGGCACGCTCAGTTGAACAGTTGCGGCGCTGGCTGCTTTCAAACCGGACAACGCCGCGTACCAGATGACGTAACCGAGTCCGGAAGCAATCGCTCCGGAGATTACGGCATAACCGATTCCTGCGCGATCGAGACGCGCCCACGGGAGAAGCATGACGCTGACAATGGCAGCCAGCGGGACAGCACGGAGAAAGTTACCGGCCGTGGAGCTGACTGGATTTTTCTCCACTTTCCCGCGCAGCGAATAAATGCCCCAAGCGACGCCAGCTCCCAGCATCAGGATCGAACCGCTCAGCGGCGGAGCAGAAAGCCCCGGAAGCAAGAGCACAACAAGTCCTGTTAGGGCCACGACAAGCCCGATAATTTGGATTGTGCGTAACCGTTCGCCTTTGCGAAAGCCCCACAGAATCATCGTGGCCTGGACAGCGCCAAAAAGGAGCAATGCTCCCGTTCCGGCGGAAAGATTCGTGTATGCAAACGAAAAGGCAGCCGCATAAACAAAGAGCGCCAGCGCGGAGAGCCAATTGGCAGCGCCCCTCATCCCAACCTTCTCCCGCAAGGAGAAGGAGCCGCCTCTCCTTTTGGGAGAGGATTGAGGTGAGGGAACGATCATCCCTCGTCGAATCTGCACAAGGAGCCAAAGCGCGGTGGCGCCCGAGAAGATCCGAATGAACGTAAAACTGGCCGCGTCAATGCTGGTTTGCTTCAGGGCCGCTCGGCAAAGCAACGAGTTACCTGCGAACGCGACCATGGCCAACAGCGTAAGAACGAAAATTCGTGCAGGCTTCACCGCAGCTCTTGAGGTGATCACGGCAGAATTGTTGAATGTGCGAGATACAACGTCCAATAGTGATTATCGCCGGGATCGCCGATGGATTGTCGATTTTTGTCTTCTACGCGGTCGCGTTTCTGATTGCCGGCCGGACTGATCAGTTAATTCGGCTGAAGATATTTGTTGCATTCCGAATTCTGGCGTGCCAATAGTTAACCAGATGGTTAAATATCCTTCCAGGATGCTCAATCACACCTTCGCCGCTCTGGCCGATCCGACGCGCCGACGCATCCTCGCGCATCTTGCCCGCGGCCATAAATGCGTGACCCATCTGGCGCGACCACACGCGATGTCATTGCCGGCTGTCTCAAAACATTTGCGCGTGCTGGAAAAAGCTGGGCTGCTCCGGCGTCGCCGCTATGGGCGCGTGCACGAAATGCAGTTGGAAGCCAAGCCGCTGAAACAGGCCGCGCAGTGGGTGGAAGAATATCGCAAGTTTTGGGAAGGATCGCTCGATCGCCTGGCCGAGTATTTGGAAAAGACCCACAAGCGAACCGGCAAGAAAGGAAAGAACTAGCGCGATGTGTCCGGTCTGCCTGACGAATGCGGCTTTGATCGCCGCCGGCGCGACGTCGAGCGGCGGACTGACCGCTTTTATGATGAGCAAGTTTTGCAGAAAGAAAAAAACAAACCAAACCAGAGGAAAACAAAATGAAACTAAAAGAGATGGAACGCGAAACGGAAGCGAGCGAAATGAATCCACGAATCGTGTCGGAAGATGAGTGGCTGGTCGCGCGCAAGGATCTGCTCACACGTGAGAGAGAATTGACGCGACTACGCGACGAAGTAAGCCGGCACCGGCGCGAATTGCCGTGGGTCAAGGTCGACAAGGAATATTTGTTCGAAGGACCCGACGGGAAAGAAACGCTGGCCGATCTCTTCGACGGATGCAGTCAACTCATCGTCTATCATTTCATGTTCGGTCCGGGTTGGGAGGAGGGCTGCAAAAGCTGCTCCTATCTGGCCGATCATTTTGACGGTGCTAACTGGCATCTCCCGCATCGCGACGTGACGTTGGCTGTCATTTCGCGAGCACCGCTTTCTGAGCTGGAACCATATAAGAAGCGCATGGGTTGGCGTTTCAAATGGCTCTCCTCGCACGGCAACGACTTCAATTTTGATTATCACGTATCCGCGACGGACGATGAGAAGGCGAAAGAGAAAATGTTTTACAACTATCAAATGGGCGAGCTCATGAGCGACGAGATGCCGGGTTTGAGCGTATTTTACAAAGATGAAAACGGCGACGTCTTCCACACTTATTCGACGTACGCACGCGGGCTCGACATGTTAGTTGGCACGTATAATTTCCTCGACCTTGTGCCAAAAGGCCGCGACGAAAACCCAGACTCGACGATGGATTGGGTTCGTCGCCATGATCAGTACTCAGCCTAAGCAGGAAGCGAAAAAAACATGACCACGAATAATCTGTTGGCAGGAGCGGTTGTCGTAGAACGAACTTTCAGTGCGCCGCCAGAAAGAATTTGGAAGGCGCTCACCGATGTGGAGGAAATGCGGCGCTGGTATTTCGACCTGAAGGAATTCAAGCCCGAAGTGGGCTTTGAATTTGAATTCACCGTCGAGCACGAAGGCGTGAAGTATTGCCATCTTTGCAAGATCACCGAGGTGATTCCGCAAAAGAAACTCGCCTATACCTGGCGGTACAAAGGACACGAGGGCGATTCATTGGTCACGTTTGAGTTGTTTGCCGATGGGGACAAAACGCGCCTGAAACTGACGCACGAGGGTTTGGAAACTTTTCCGAAAACTCCGTCGTTCGCGCGCAAGCGTTTCATGGAGGGCTGGACACAAATCATCGGTTCATCGCTCAAAGAGTTTGTCGAGAGCGATGGTGCCGACCTGGGTTAAGTTCACAACACAGATAGTTTCCTGACGAAAGAAGAGATTATGGCCCAAACAGAAAAGCTATCGCTCGAAATCAAACGTCACATCAAGGCTCCGCGCGAACGCGTTTACGCAGCCTGGACCGATCCCGTACAACTAAAACAATGGTTCGGCCCAAAGAATGTTCAGACTCGCAATCTAATCGTTGACGCGCGCGTAGGCGGAGAGTTCCGGTGGGAGCTCGTCAATCCGGAAGGCGAAAATATGACCATACGCGGCGAATACCGCGAGCTAGAGCCTGGCAAGAAGGTCGTCTTCACGTGGCAATGGCAGGACGATGAGGATTGGGAAAACCACATCAGCATCGTCACGGTGGAACTTTCCGATTATGACGATGGCACCGAGCTTCGCTTAACGCACGAGCAACTGCCTAACGAGGAGTCGCGCGACGGGCACACAAAGGGTTGGAACAGCGTGCTCGATAAATTGGAGAAATTCTTCAGCGAGTAATTGTCGAGCTAAACAAAGGAAGAAAAAGGAACATCGAACAAAGTAGCGCAAAAGTGGCGGAGCCGACCGGCATCTGAGTTCTGTCCTCTGCTCTGTGGCTTATTGCATGTCGGCCTCGCCGTCGCCCGGTGCGAGGAGATAGCCGAAAAAGTGGCCCGCGACGAGGAAAATAACGCCAGCTGTTCCGCATAGAGCCGCGTGCAGGAGCCAGAACTGTGTGACGGCCATTTTTTCTAACAAGCCGCCGATCCAGCCGACGAGATTGTTCGCGGCGAAGAGGTGCAGATAAAAGATGCCGATGATCGTGGCCGATAAGGCGGGCGGCGCGGCGCGAGCGTAAAGCGCAAGCGAAACGGGAAAGACGTTGGCAAATCCGATGCTGTTGAGCACGTGAAAGGTGATGAGCCAGCCGATTGAAACTTTCGTTCCGAAACTCAGTGCGATCGCCGCGCCCATCGCGAGAGAGATGAATCCGGTCACTGCGATAATACTGCCGATACCCATCTTGGTGATTTCCGCCGGTTCAGGGAACTTTCGCGACCAAAGTCGCCAGAACACGACCGCGCCCGCGAGAAAAGTTAACGAAACGATGGAGTCAAGAGTGATCAGCCACGTCGTCGGCATCTTGCGTCCGGAGAAGACGAGGTCCGCGTTGTCCTGCGCCCAGACGAGATACGCGTTGAAAATTTGCTGGTTGCCGACGACCGCCATCGTCAGTATCGGCAAGAGCGCGAGCAGCGCGACGATCGCCATTTTTTCGCGATGGGTCAGTGGAATTTTTGCGGCGCGCTCGCTCTTTCTCACAATGGGCGAATCGGGAGGAAGCCATTTCCGGCCGGAAAGATAAATCGTCAGGCCGATCAACATTCCGACGCCCGCAGCGCCGAACCCGTAGTGCCAGCCGTAGAGTTCGCCGAGCGTGCCGGCAATTAGCGGCGCGGCGATCACGCCGCCGTTAATAAATATGTAGTAAATCTGAAACGCGTCTGCGCGCCTGTTGTCACCTGTCGCGTACAACGCGCCGACCTGGCTGGCGAGGTTTCCCTTGAAACAACCGACGCCGGTGAGCAGACACATCAGCGCGGCGAGGAACGTCGCGTCGAACGCCATCAGAAAATGCCCTGCTGCCATGAGCAGCGCACCGATTGTAACTGTGCGTGTGCGTCCGAGAAGACGGTCGGCGATCAATCCGCCGCCAATCGGCGTGAGATAAACGAGACCGGTGTAGAGGCCGAAAATCGCCGACGCCAGCGCCTGCACCGAAAGCGGGCCGCGATACATGCTCTCGAGCAGGTGGCGAAATGGACCAAACCCCACGATGCGCTCGATGTGTCCGGGGTGCAGCAGTCTGTTGACCATGTAGAGCACGAGTAGCGATTGCATGCCATAGTACGAAAAGCGTTCCCAAGCTTCGGTGAACGCGAGATAACCGAGGCCGCGCGGATGCCCGATGAAGCTGCGATCCTCAGAATTATGCATGCCCCGCAGAGAGTGTTGCGTCCGGCCTGGTTTGGCAAGCGCTCACCTTGCCGTCGCGATCGGATGGGATTGGATATTTAATGGTGAGCGTTCGACAACGACGCTAAAACTGTTTTGGCTCCGGTCACTCTGCGCTCGATAGTACAACGTGGTTGTGATCATTCTCGGTGTTTGGGGTGTCGGTAAAACAACACTCGGCAAGCTGCTCGCCCGAGAACTTGGCTGGGCGTTCTATGAGGCGGACGATTTTCATTTACCTGCTAACGTCGAGAAAATGCACGCGGGCATTCCGCTGACAGGCGAGGACAGATGGCCGTGGCTGGAGTCGTTGCGTGAGTTGGTCAAGCGGTGTCTTGCGGCAGGGGAGAATGCCATCCTTGCATGCTCTGCTCTAAAGAAAGCATATCGCCGACA
>WNGA01002318.1_pt1 | contig 31247 bp, 30 predicted proteins | sample 5400061 | NCBI WGS metagenome assembly WNGA01 (sample SAMN13153366, study PRJNA577476) | soil metagenome | isolation source: 100 cm soil or saprolite under grassland replicate 2 | place: USA:California | collected 2016-06-15 | reverse complement strand
AGCTCCGACCGCACGACCACGGGCGGCTCGCCGTAGCGCAGCGCGTTCGTGACGAGGTTCGAGACGATGCGGTCGAAGGCGGCCGGGTCGACCACGACGCGCAGGTCGCCCGGAACCTGGACGTCCACGGATTCCGGAGGCGCCGCGAGCGCGGAGACGATCTCGTCCAAGTGCTCGCGGACCAGCAACAGGCGAGGCTCGATCCGCACGGCTTCGGCCTCGAGGCGGGAGAGGTCGAGCAACTGCTCGACGAGGTGACGGAGTCGTCCTGCATGGGCATACAGCGCCTGCGCGAGCTCCTCTCGGCGCGCGGCCGGGAGCTCGTCACCACGCAACCGGAGCGTCTCGCTGATCCCGTAGATCACGGCCGCGGGCGTGCGCAGCTCGTGCGACGCGAGCGAGATGAACTCGCTCTTCAGCTCGTTCAGCCGTCGCAGCTGACTCTGCTCGATCGCCTTTTCCAGCAACACCGCGGTCAGCGTGCCCATCATCGAGAGGAGGTCCAGCTCGCCCTCGTCCAGCGCGAAGCGTTCGCCGGCGCGGTCACAGGCCAGGAATCCGAGGCAGCGGCCTTCGGTGATCAGCGGCGTCACCGCCAGCGACTCGACGCCGAGCATTGCCGCGGCCTGTGGTCGGAGCGCGCCCTCCGCCGCGACCGAGACGCTCTGGACGGCCTTCCCCTCCTCGAGTGCACGCTGGAAGATCGGGACGAGGTCGAGTGGCGCAGCCGGGACATGCTCCTCCTGCTCCGGCGCCGCTCCGTGAGCGGCGAAGGGGACGATCGTGTTCGTCTCCTCCAGGTAGCGGAAGATCGCAACTCGCCGGAACCCGAATGCGTCTGCGACCGCTTCGCACACGCGGCTCAGGAGCGCGCGCGCGCGGAACTCGCCGCCGGACACCGCACGTGCGAGCCGATAGAGGGCGCTGAGCGTGCGGTTGTTGTGCGGCGTTTCCATTTGCTCGTCCGCCGCAGCGACGAACGGAGTCTACGCTTACTCTCTGGATGGCCGTGTTCCACGTCGTGCTCCGCCGCTCGGGCCCGCAGTACGATCACTCGCGGCCGCTCGAGGAGCAGTCCGGCTGGCCCGAGCACGCCGCGTTCATGGACGCGCTCGTCGAGGAGGGCTTCATCGTGCTCGGCGGGCCGCTCGCGGACCAGATGCGCACCGTCCACGTCGTCGAGGCCGAGTCGGAGGACTCGATTCGCGCGACGCTCGCGCGCGACCCCTGGAGCGGGACGCACCTCGTCGTCGACGCGATCGATCCCTGGACGATCCGGCTCGACGGGCGAAAGACGGCCTGATCGGCCCACGCGAACCCGCGTGGGAGTAGATTCGGGCCGCAAGACTCGCCCACTACTTTCAAAGGAGGATGCCGTGAAGCGCTTCCTCGCGGTTGCCGCGGCGCTCGCTCTCGTCGGCGCCGCCGCCGCGCTCGCCCGGCCCGCCGCGCCGCCGACCAAGTCGCCCGGCGTGCTGGTCGTCGGCCTCGATCCGCCGGCGGTCAACTTCCAGGTCGGGACGCTCCGTGGAGACAAGGTGATCAACCCGAAGGGCTACGAGATCGACCTCGCGAAGGCGATCCAGGCTCAACTCGGGATCCCGAAGATCGACTTCGTGCGCGTCGCGTTCACCGGGCTCTTCAGGCCGGGGCCGAAGACGTTCGACTTCGCGTTCGAAGAGTCGACGATCACGGCGGTGCGCAAGCGCGCCGTGGACTTCTCGGCGCCGTACTTCCACGCCAATCAGGGCGTGCTGCTGAGCAAGGACGCAACCGTTCCGACGAGCCTCGACGAGCTGCGCCAGATGCAGACGTGCGGGCAGGCGGTCACGACCGGCCTCGACTACATCAACCACAAGCTCCATCCGGTGAAGCAGCCGCTCGTCTACCAGACGACGGCAGCGGCGTTCACCGCCGTCGCCGCCGGCCGCTGCGAGGCGTTCGTGATGGACACGCCGATCATCGCCTCGCAGAAGAAGACGAAGCCGAGTGCGTACGGCCCGATCGCCGGGCAGATCATCACGAACGAGAGCTACGGCGCGGTGCTCGAGAAGAACAGCGCGCTGACGCCGTTCGTCAGTCGCGCGATCAGGGCGCTCACCAAGAACGGAACCAACGCACGACTCCAAAAGAGGTGGTTCAACATCGACTTCTCGAAGATCCCGATCCTCAAGTAACGTGCGGGCCCTGGCAGTCGTCTACACCGACTTCTTCCGCGGGACGCCGTTGATCATCGTCGCGTTCATGATCGGCCTCGGCGTTCCCGGCCTGCGGATCCACACGATCTCGTACCAGTCGAACTTCGTGTACGGCGTCACGGCGCTGACGCTCGTCTACACGGCGTACGTCACGGAGGTCTACCGCGCGGGAATCGAGTCGGTGCACGGCAGCCAGCGGATGGCCGCGCGCTCGCTCGGACTGAGCTACGGGCAGGCGATGCGCTACGTCGTCCTGCCGCAGGCCGTGCGGCGCGTCGTGCCGCCGCTCCTCAACGACTTCGTCGGCCTGCAGAAGGACACCGCGATCATCGGCACGATCGGCGTCATCGAGGCGCAGCAGCAGGCGCAGAACTTCGCGTCGTCGTTCTTCAACTTCACCGGCTATCTCGTCGCGGCCGTGTTCTTCATCTTCATGACGATTCCGCTCGCACGTTTCACCGACCACCTCGTCTCGCAGCGTGAGCGGCGCGAGCGCGCGTTGGCGGTATGAGCGCGCAGCACTTCGTCGAGCTCCGCAACGTCACGAAGCGCTTCGGCGACAACGAGGTGCTGCGGAGCGTCGACCTCGCAGTCGACGAGCACCAGGTCATCTGTCTGATCGGCGCGTCCGGGTCCGGGAAGTCGACGCTGCTTCGCTGCGTGAACCTGCTCGAGAAGGTCGAGGAAGGGACGATCGTCGTCGACGGCCTGGAGATCACGAACGGCAAGGTCGACGTCAACGCGCTGCGGCGGAAGATCGGGATCGTCTTCCAGGCGTACAACCTGTTCCCGCACATGACGGTGATGGAGAACGTCACGCTCGCGCCGCGCAAGGTCCGCGACCTCTCGAAGAACGACGCCGAGGACGAAGCGTGCGAGCTGTTGCAGCGGATCGGCCTGCTCGACAAGCGGGACGAGTACCCGGACCGGCTCTCGGGCGGACAGCAGCAGCGCGTCGCGATCGTCCGCGCGCTGGCGATGAACCCGAAGCTGATGCTGCTCGACGAGGTGACGAGTGCGCTCGATCCTCAGCTCGTCAGTGAGGTGCTGAACCTGATCCGCCAGCTCGCGCGGACCGGCATGACGATGCTCATTGCGACGCACGAGATGAGCTTCGCGCGCGAGGTGGCGGACAAGGTCTGCTTCCTCGACGCGGGTGTGATCCTCGAGGAGGGCGCACCCGCGGAGATCTTCTCGAGCCCGCGCGAGGAGCGGACGCGCGAGTTTCTCGCGCGGATCATCGAGGCGGGGCGGCTCTGATGCGGCGCCTGATCCGCGGTCGGGGCCGTGCGCCGCTCGCCGTCGCCGGGCTCCTCTCGTTTCCCCTTTTCTTCGCCGCGCTGATGGCCGCGTCGCTCGCGGTCGAGCGGCCCGCGCTGTCGTACACGACGAACGCTGCGGGCAAGGTCGTGACGCACTACCACGACGCCTCGGCGGGGACGGAGGCGAAGATCTGGGCGCTCGCGATCGTGATGCCGGCGATCCTGCTGCTGGTCGGCGTGGCGGCGATGGTCTGGCGTCGCGGCGGCGTCTACCTGGTCTGCGTGACCGCGATTGCGCTCGCAGTTGTGCTCCCTGATCGCCTGGACGAGTGGGCGCGGCGCCACACGACTCGCTTCCCGCAGGGCATCGACCTCGTGCAGGACAGCGACCCGTCCGACCTTTCCTCGCACGGCGAATGGGAAGCGAACGCGCGGGAGACGGCGGTCAGTCTCGCCCACTGGACGATCGGGCTCGCCCTCGGCGCCGTCGCGCTCACGATCGCGCTCGCGGTCTTGCGGCGGCGCCGCGGCGCGCGCCCGCCGCGTCCTCCGGTCGAGGCGCTGACGACGGGAGGCGCGCCGCAGGTTGCCGCCGGCGGTGAGTCGGAGTAGCGTCCGCGCGGGGGATTTGCGACGGACCGGACGCTGAGCCGCGCGGCGTTTCTCCGCAGCAGCGGGGCGGTGCTCGGTGCGGTCGCGTTCGCGCCGCTGCTGCGCGTCCCGACGGCGCGCGCCGCGGGCGTGTTCGCTGACGAGGCGACCTATCTCTTCGATCCCGCCTCCCGCCTGTTCGAGCCCGATCCCGCGATCTGGCTTCGCCGCGGCGACCTGACGCCGATCGCGGTGCCCGACCGCGGGCTCGGCGCCGCCGGTGTCGGCTCGACGCTCTCGTACACGCACTTCCCACCGCCGCTCGCGCGCGGCGAGCATGCGCGCCTGCGCGCGCAGCTCTTCAACGCGATCAGCACGCGGTTGACGCTCGATGACGGCAGCGTCCGCGTGATCGTCGCGCCCGCGATCGACCCCGTCACGTTCCAAGCCGTGCTGCGGGTGCTGGACACGGATGCAGTACTTCCATTCCCTTGGGACAACGGCTACGCGAACATCGTCGACGTCGAGATGAGGCCCGACGGGCAGGTCGCGATCACCGCGACGAACCTCGACCCGGCCGGCGACGGCACCTCGCAGACGGTGTTCTTCAGCGAGCGGCCGCCGTCGTCGGGTCGCCCGGCCGTCGCGTTCGGCTGGGATCGTTCCGGGAGCCAGCAGAGTGACTCGTCGTGCTGGGTGCGGGTCGGCACGCAGTGGGGCGGCGTCGGTTCGGGCGTCATCCTGCCGGAGGTCGGCGACGAGGTGGTCGTCGCGTTCCTCGAGGGCGACCCGGACCGGCCGATCGTCGTCGGCACCGTCTACAACAATCGAACGACGTTCCCCGAGCCGGTCGACCCGCAGCAGGACGTGTGGACGATCCGGACGACGTCGGGTCGCGGCTTCCTCAACGAGTTCTCGTCCGTTCCCGGTGAGGTGAGGTTCGACCGTGGCCGGCAGCTCTTCCTCTGGAAGTCGAGGGACGACGCCGCGGCGAAGGTCGAGATGCGCTTCGTGCCGCTCGACCCGCCGTTCGTCTGGGGCTTCGAGCTCGAGGCGAGGCGGAGCCCGTCGCTCTTCCCGCTCGCGCTCGCGCGCTCACGCGACGGTGCGCTCGCGTCGGTGCTGAACGTCGAGCTGCAGGTCGGTGACCTGACAGGCTCGAAGACGTACCGGCTCTGCGGCTCGGACGGCAGGCTCTCGTCCTGCTGACGCGGCGCTAGGCGTAGCTGATCGTGTAGACCGCGACCGAGAAAGCGCACACGACGAGCAGGAACAAGATCCACCAACGGTACGGATAGAGCTGGGCGATCCGATCGAGCCAGTTCTCGACCCCGACGAGGATGATGAAGATCGGGTTCATGAACCACCCGACGTAGATCAGCGGCGCGGCGCTCGCGGCGATGATCGCGATCCAGACGTACCGCACGCGGCGATGCTACTCCGTCCTTACAGGATCTTTACTGCTTTCGCGCCTTACGTTGCCGGTACCGCGGGAACGCTCGCATTAGCCAACCTGGAGGACTGACCATGCGGAAATTCCTGCTGCCGCTGCTCGCGACGGCGGCGCTCGTGACACCGGCCGCGGCCGCGGCGCACGGCTGGCATCACCACCACGCGCTCGCGAAGCTGTCGGGCACGGGGACGAGCTTCGCGAACGCGACGGCGACGGCGTCCGGCCAGATCGTGCGGAGCGAGAAGCTCGGCCTCGGCACGTTCGCCGCGAGCCTCGCGACGGACTGGTCGAAGGCGACCACGCGCACGGGCGAGCGCGGCACGCTCTCCTGCGCGCCCGCGACGGCGACGCTGACGCTGACCGGCGCCAACGTCGCAAACACCGCCAGCGCGTCGCTCACCGGCAAGACGTGCACGTTCACGAAGACGGACGGCACCGTCGTCCGCGGCTTCCTGGGCCGCGGCACCGCGACCGGCACCGGCACGCTCTCGGCGCTCACGACGGCAAAGGCGTTCCTGGTTCAGCGCTCGGACGGAACCGTCCGCGGCGCCGTCTTCGGGGGACGGAAGGACGCCGAAGGCACGCGATTGACGTTCGCGACGGCCTTGTCGTTCGGCGAGCACCACTGCGACCGCTAGACCCGCGCCAAACTCGCGCCTCGGGCATCGTCGGGACCCAGCGATAGGCTGTCCCGGCTGTGTCCGAGGCGCCCTTCGTCCACCTGCACGTCCACTCCGAGTACTCGATCCTCGACGGCGCCTGCCGCATTCCGGAGCTGGCGAAGCGGGCCGCCGAGCTCGAGATGCCGGCCGTCTCGCTCACCGACCACGGCTCGATGGCGGGTGCCGTGCAGCTCTTCAAGGCCACGAAGGGAACCGGCGTCAAGCCCGTCATCGGCTGCGAGGTCTACGTCGCGGACGACCGGCGCGTGCAGCGCAAGGGCTATGCGCACCTGACGCTGCTCGCGGCCGACAACGCCGGCTACGGGAACCTGATCAAGCTCTCGAGCCTCGGCTTCCTCGAGGGCTACTACTACAAGCCGCGCGTCGACTGGGAGCTGCTCGAGACGCACGCTTCGGGGTTGATCGCGCTCTCCGGCTGTCTCTCTGGCCGCGTGTCGAAGGCGCTCGAGGAGAGCCGCCCGAAGGACGCGGCCGCCGACCTCGACCGGCTCGCGCAGATCTTCGGCCGCGACAACACCTACGTCGAGTTGCAGAACGCGCACCTCGAGACGCAGCAGCGGATCAATCCCGAGCTCGTCAAGCTTGCCGCGAGCGCGAACCTGCCGCTCGTCGCCACCGGCGACGTGCACTACCTCCGACACGAGGATGCACGCGCACACGAAGCGCTGCTCTGCATCCAGTCGGGCGACACGCTGAAGAACCCGAACCACTGGAAGTTCGACACCGATCACTTCTACTTCAAGTCGCAGCACGAGATGGCGCTCGACTTCCCGGGGCACGAGGACGCGCTGCGGCGCACGCTCGAGGTCGCGGAACGCTGCAACGTCGAGATCGAGCTCGGCCGGATCCTGCTGCCGAAGTACCCGGTCCCAGACGGGCGCGAGGTGTTCGACTACCTCGTCGAGCTCTGCGAGAAAGGCCTGCAAAAGCGCTACGAAACGATCACACCCGAGCTGAACGACCGGCTCCGCTACGAGCTGAAGACGATCAAGGAGATGGGATTCACGGACTACTTCCTGATCGTCTGGGACTTCATCCATTTCGCGAAGCAGAACGGCATCTCGGTCGGTCCGGGCCGCGGCTCGTCCGCGGGCTCGCTCGTCGCGTATTCGCTCGAGATCACCGACCTCGACCCGATGCGGTACGAGCTGCTGTTCGAGCGCTTCCTCAATCCGGGTCGCAAGTCGATGCCCGACATGGACATCGACTTCGCCGTCGCCGGCCGCGACCGCGTCATCAACTACGTCGCGGAGAAGTACGGCCGCGACCGCGTCGCGCAGATCATCACGTTCTCGACGATGGCGGCGCGCGCAGCGGTGCGCGACGCGGGTCGCGTGCTCGACGTCCCGTACGGCGTCGTCGACAAGATCGCGAAGCTGATTCCGGAGGGACCGGGACAGACGCTCGACGAGTGCCTCAAGCCGGGCGCCGAGCTGCGGCGCGCGATCGACAGCGACCCGGTCGCGAAGGAGATCGTCGAGCTCGCGCAGCCGCTGGAGGGACTGACGCGCGCCGACTCGATCCACGCCGCCGGCGTCGTGATCGGCGCCGAGCCGCTCACGAACATCGTCCCCTTGCAGCAGAAGGGTCCCGACCAGGAGGTCGTCACGCAGTTCCCGATGGGCGACATCGAGGCGCTCGGGCTGCTGAAGATGGACTTCCTCGGCCTCCGCAACCTCGACGTGATCGACAAGGCGGTCGAGCTGATCGGCAACGGGCTCGACATCACGAAGATCCCGATGGACGACGCGCAGACGTACGCGATGCTCGCGCGCGGCGACTCGACCGGCGTCTTCCAGTTCGAGTCGTCGGGCATGCGCGAGGCGCTGCGGCAGGTCAAGCCGACCGAGTTCGAGGACATCATCGCGCTCGGCGCGCTCTACCGGCCGGGGCCGATGCAGTACATCCCGACCTATGCCCGCCGCAAGAACGGGCAGGAGCAGGTCAGCTACATCGACCCGCGGCTCGAAGCGATCACGGGATCGACGTACGGGATCTGCATCTACCAGGAGAGCTATCTCGAGATCGCGAAGCGCATCGCCGGGTTCACGCCCGCCGAGGCCGACGACCTGCGCAAGGCGATCGGCAAGAAGATCCACTCGCTGATGGCGTCGCTGAAGGAGAAGTTCCTCGAGGGCTGCGCGGCGACCGGCACGACGCCCGGGGTCGCGAGCCAGCTCTGGAAGGACATGGAGCAGTCGCAGGACTACTCCTTCAACAAGGCGCACGCCGCGTGCTACGCGCTGATCGCGTACCGCACCGCGTGGCTGAAGGCGCACCACCCGCACGAGTACATGGCGGCGCTCATCTCATCCGTCATGAACACGAAGGATCGCGTGCCGTTCTACGTCAACGCGTGTCACGAGATGGGGATCGAGGTGCTGCCGCCGGACGTCAACTCCTCGCAGTGCGACTTCGCGGTCGTCGAGGGCAAGATCCGCTTCGGTCTGAACGCGGTCAAGAACGTCGGCGACACCGCGGCGCGCGCGATCGTCGCGGCGCGCGAGGCCGGCGGGCCGTTCGAGTCGGTCTGGGACTTCACCGAGCGAGTCGATCCGGCCGTCTCGAACAAGCGCGCGCTCGAGTCGCTCGTCAAGTGCGGAGCGCTCGACTCGACCGGCGCGTCGCGCAAGGGGACGTTCGAGTGCCTCGAGGCCGCGCTTGCCTGGGGCAACCGCCACGCCGCAGACCGGCTCGCCGGCCAGGGCTCGATCTTCGATCTCGGCTTCGACGACACCGCCGTGCAGGCACCGAAGCACCATCCGCAGATCCCGACCGACGAATGGGAGAAGAACGACTTGTTGCGGATGGAGAAGGAGACGCTCGGCGTCTACGTCTCGGAGCACCCACTCGAAGCGGTGCGCGACCAGCTGCGGCGCAAGACCGATTGCCCGCTCTCGGAGCTCGAGAAGCGGCGCGACGGCGAGGTCGTCACGGTCGGCGGGATCGTCTCCACCGTCAAGCAGCTGACGACGAAGAAAGGCGACGCGATGGTCTTCCTGCGGTTGGAGGACGTCACCGGCGGCGCCGAGGTGGTCGTCTTCAACTCGACGTACGCCGCGGCGCGCGAGCTCTGCGTCGCCGACCGGATCCTAATCGTGAAGGGCCGCGTCGACCACAAGGAAGGCGAGACGAAGCTGATCGCGCTCGACGTCTCCGAGTTCGAGGCGGTCCCGGAGCGGAAGGACGTGCGGCTCAAGATCGACGCGCGCCGTGCGCAGGCCGGCGTGATCCGCGAGCTCGCGCGGCTCGTGAAGGACTTCCGCGGCCAGGCGCCCGTGCTGCTCGAGCTCGAGACCTCCGAAGGCCGGAAGACGCTCGAGCTCGGGCCGGACTACCGCGTCGAGCCGGCCGCCGACTTCTTCGCCGAGGTGAAGGCCCTGCTCGGCCCGGCGGCGGTCATCTAGCGCTCCGCCTCGCCACGCGGGAAGCTACGCCGGACGCTCCGCGTCTAGCGGGCGACGGGGTCGGATCAACAGGGGAGGACAGATGAGAACGAAGCTCACAGCGCTCGCGGTTGCCGCCGCCGCGCTCGCGCTCTACGGGACACAGGCGCTCGGCTCCTCGGGCCAGCAGCAGGTGGCGGGCCACTTGATGTCACACGCCGTCACGACCGGCTGCACGTCTCCGGTCGGGCTCTGCACGGCGGGTCATCTCGCGGGGGCGATCGAAGGCGACTTCGCCTTCACGGCCGACTCGCTGCTGCCGTCGGACACGCCCGGCGTCTTCTTCTACACCGGCCACATCGTCGTCAACACGAGCCGCGGCGACGTGACCTGCCAGGACGCCGGCGCCTACTCCTTCGCCGACGCGAGCGGGCCGGTCGTCGACCTCTGCACGATCGTCTCCGGCACCGGCGACTGGGCCGGGACGACCGGCAACATCCGCATCCACGGGGTCTTCACGCTCAGCGGCGGCGGCGACAGCCGCTACGAGGGGCTGATCTCGGGCTGAATCGGGCGCGCCCGCTTCGGCGGGCGCGTTCGTTAAATCTCCGTAAAAACTCGCGAATCCCCCGTCGGAGGGGCATCCGCCGGCGCTAGAAGGGCGAAGAAGTATCTTGAGAGGAGAGCAACGGTGACTGCGGCAGAACTCCAGCGACCCAAAGACGAGCTCGAGACCGTACAGACGTGGCGGGTCGAGGAGCTCGTGCGGGCCGGGTACGACGAGAGCGCGGCGAAGACGATCGCCCAGCGCTATGACATCGACCTTCACCGCGCCGTCGACCTCCTCCGGAACGGCTGCCCGCCGGACCTCGCGCTCAACATCCTGATTTAGCGCAGAATCCCCGGATGCTCCTGAGCATCCCTTCGCCGTCGAGCGGCGTCGTCGACATCGGCCCGCTCACGCTCCACATGTACGGGCTGATGCTGCTGGCCGGGATCGCGGCCTGCATCTGGCTGACCGGCGTGCGCTGGGTGCGGCAGGGCGGCGACTGGGACCTCGTCTTCCGCGTCGCGGTCTGGGGCGTCGGCTTCGGGATCGTCGGCGCCCGCGCCTACCACGACCTCACGTCGTGGAACGAGGTGCAGGCGATCGACCACTGGTGGGCGCCGTTCGCCGTCTGGCGCGGCGGGCTCGGCGTCTGGGGCGGGATCCTGCTCGGCGTGCTCGCCGGCGCGGTGATCGTGCGGCGCTCGGGCAACAGCGTGTTCCGCTTCATGGATGCGGCCGCGCCGGGGCTGCTGCTCGCGCAGGGGATCGGCCGGATCGGCAACTGGTGGAACCAGGAGCTCTTCGGCAAGCCGACCGACCTGCCCTGGGGGCTCGAGATCGACGTTGAGCACCGGCCGGCCGGCCACGAGCTCGACGCCACCTTTCATCCGACCTTCCTCTACGAGCTCGTCTACGACTCGCTCATGGTGCTGGCGCTGCTCTGGCTCGACCGCCGCTACCGCTTCAAGCCGCCGGCGCTCTTTGCGCTCTACGTGAGCGTCTACACGTTCGGGCGCTTCTTCGAGGAGCTGCTGCGGATCGACCCGTCGCACCACTTCGCGGGCCTGCGGCTCAACGCGTGGGTGTCGGTCGCCGTCTTCGTGATCTCGACGGCGTTCTTCGTGTGGTGGCAGTTCCTGCGAAAGGGCGAGCCCGACGTGACGCCGGCGCGGCCCGTGTCGGGGCCGGCGATGGCGATCCCGCGCGGCCGCGTCCGCTAGCCCGGCTAAGGTCCCGCCGTGGTCGTGCGCGAGCTCGAGCTGGGTCTGGACGCCTTCGAAGGGCCCTTCGACCTCCTCCTGACGCTCGTCCTGCGGGACGAGCTCGACCTCGCCGAGATCGACGTCGCGGGCATCGTCGTCGCGTTCGTCGAGCGCCTGGCGGCGCGCGATGAGCTCGACCTCGAGGCATGCGGCGAGTTCCTCGTGCTCGTCTCGGCGCTGCTCGAGCTGAAGGCGCGGGCGCTCTTCCCCGACGAGGAAGCGGAGCTCGCCGAGCTCGGCCCGGAGGAGGCGGCCGAGGAGCTGGCGCGGCGGCTCGCCGAGTACCGGCGCATGAAGGAGGCCGCCGTCTGGCTCCGCGAGCGGCTGACGGAGACGCGCGACCGCTTCTTCCGGCTCGGCCCGGCGCCGCTCGCGCCGCGGCTGGAACGCCGGCTCGCGCCGCAGGACGCGGAGCAGCTCGCCGCGGTGTTGCGCCTGCTCGCCGTCGAGCCGCCGCAGGTCTCGCTCGCGCACATGGCGCTCCGCTTCCCGCCCGTCTCGCAGTTCGTCGAGCGCTTCCGCGCGCTGCTCACGCGCCGAAGGCTCTTCGACTTCGACCAGGAGGTCGCCGGCCTCGACCGCGTCGAGATCGCGGTCGCGTTTCTCGCGCTGCTCGAGTTGCGCAAGTCCGGCGAGATCTCGATCCAGCAAGCCGCCCCGTTCGCGCCGATAAGGATCGCGCGCGCCGACGTCGAAAGGAGCCTTTCGTGGAACGTCCGCTCCGCCTGATCGCCGCCAACCCGCTCGACCAGCTCGCGCGCACCCTCGAGGCGCTGCTCGTCGTCGCCTCGGCGCCGCTGTCGCTGGACGACCTCTGCGCGGCGACGGACGACTCGGCGGAGCGCGTCGAGACCGCGCTCGGACTCCTGTCGGAGCGGTTCCGCGAGGGCCGCAGCGGGATCGTGCTCGAGAAGGTCGCCGGCGGCTGGGCGTTCCGCGCGTCGGCCGAGGCCGCAGAGGCGGCGGCGCGGCTGTTCGAGCGGCCGGTGCAGCGCGGGCTGTCGCAGGCGGCGCTCGAGACGGTCGCGATCATCGCCTACCTCGGGCCGGTGTCGCGGCCGGAGATCGCGCGCATCCGCGGTGTCGCGGCCGACTCGACGGTCGCGGGCCTGCTCGAGCGCGGGCTGATCGCGGAGGCAGGACGCGACGACGGGATCGGCGGCGCCGTCCGCTACCGGACGACGGCACTCTTCGAGCGGGTGTTCGGGCTCGAGTCGCTCTCGCAGCTGCCGCGCCTCGACGACCTCGGCGACGACGTCGAGCGGATCCGCGAGCGGCTCGCCTCGGTCGCCGAGCAGCGCACCGCCTAGCTCGAGCTTGTAACTCTGAGTTACAAGCCGCCTAGAGCCGGCGGATGATGTCCTCGGCCTCGTCGCGTGTGAAGGCGCGCAGGGTCTCCGTGTGCTCGGCGCCGAACCGCTGCAGCTTCAGCATGATCTCGACGGCGATCTCGTCGTCGGGCGCCTCGAAGATCTCGACGACGTCGTAGCGGCCGAGCGTCACGTAGACGCCGACGAGCTTGCCGCCGGCCTGCTCGATGATCCGCTCGCCCTCCTCGACCCGCTCGCGCCAGGCGGGCAGACCCGCGATTCCCTGTGTCGTCCACCGCATGAGGGTGATGTAGTGCGGCACAGCGCGAGAATAGTCGGCATGAGGTTGAACGCGTACCTCGCGCGCGCCGGCGTCGCGTCGCGGCGCAAGGCGGACGAGCTGATCAAGGCCGGCCGCGTAACGGTGAACGGCGAGCCCGGACAGCTGAACACGTTCGTCGAGTCGCGCGACCGCGTCGAGGTGGACGGGAAGCCGGTCGCGAAGCAGCGCCTCGCGTACGTCCTCCTGCACAAGCCGGAGGACGTCGTCACGACCGCGCACGATCCGCACGGCCGGCCGACCGTCGTCGAGCTGGTCGATCTCCCCGAGCGCGTCGTGCCGGTCGGCCGGCTCGACGCCGACACGACCGGCGCGCTGCTGCTGACGAACGACGGCGAGCTCGCGCACCGGCTCGCGCATCCGCGCTACGGCGTCGAGAAAACGTACGTCGCGGGCGTCGAAGGCGAGCCGTCGGCCGACGCTTTGCGCGCGCTCGCGGAGGGTGTCGCGCTCGAGGACGGGCGCAGCGCGCCGGCGCGCGCGAGACGGCTCGGGCGGTCACGCGTCGAGCTGACGCTGCACGAGGGGCGCAAGCACCAGGTGAAGCGGATGCTCGAAGCCGTCGGCCACCCGGTGCGCCGCCTGCACCGCAGCGTCTACGCAGGACTGACGCTCGAAGGCCTCGAGCCCGGCGCGTGGCGCGAGCTGGAGCCGGGCGAGGTCGCCCGGCTCCAGTCGCTCGTTCGTCCTACGGGGACGGAGTGACCGTCGGACACCCCGCGCCCGTGCAGTTGACGCGGCCGCTCGGCGGCGCCAGCACGAACGGGTTGATCGGCGAGTTCGCGGTGATGTAGTCGGCCGCCACCTGATCCATGATGTCCTGCGTCGTCATGCGGGCGGCGAAGTTCGGGTAACCGTCTCCGCCGTTGGCCATGAAGTCGTTCTCGGCGATCTTGTAGGAGGATGCCACCGTCAGGCCGACGGGCGTCGCCGAGCACGTGCCGTCCGGATTCGCCCACACGGCCGACGTGACACGGTTCCCGGCCGGCTGCGTGATGTCGTACGTGAAGCAGAGACCGGAGACCTGCGGGAACTTTCCGTTGCTCGCCGGCATCGCCGACACGCCGTTCTCGAGCATCGCCTTCAGCTCGGCGCCGTTCACCGTGAGCGTGACCACGATGTTCCCGAACGGCAGCACGGTCAGGACCTGGCCGCGTGTGATCGGGTACGGCGGCGGGGTGTAGGGCGGGCAGAAGTCGTTCGGATTGTCGGCGGTCGGGCACGTGAGATCGGCGCGCAGTCCACCCGAGTTGGTGATCGCGAACTGGACGCCGATCGGTGCGTACTTCGTCCGCATCGAATCGGCAACGACGTCTCCGACGAGGGACTCGCACGTTCGGCCGGCGGTGTTGCCGCACTGGTCGGTCCGCGGGATGAACTTCGTCGAGCTACCGATCACCGTGTTCAGGATCGGGCCGAGCTGCGCGTTCAGGCTGTCGATCCTCGCCTGGATCGTCGCGTCGGGCGTGATCCCGATGTCCCACGGCTTGTGGAAGTCGGCGGTCTTGTAGACGACCTTCTTCTCGGTCGTGTCGATCACGAGCCGGACCCGCGTGATCCGGATGCCCTTGCTCCGGTTCTCCGTCACGAGCACCCCGTTCGGGCGCGTCGTGAGGACCTGGAAGTCCGTGTGGTCGCCGATCACGGCGTCCACGTTCTGGACGTTGTCCGCGAGATCGACGAGCGGTCCCGTCGGACTCGCCAGCGTCCCTGCAGTCGCGCCGAGATGCCCGATCGCGACGATCGTGTTGATCCCCTTCGCCTTGAGCTTTGCGGCCTCCGCGTTGACGGCCGCGAGCGAGTTCGTCACGTGGAACGGGCCGAGTGCTGTCGGGCTCGTCAGCTCCGGAAGATCGTCGTTCGAGAAGCCGACGATCCCGATCTTCACGCCGCCGAACGTCGTGTCGAAGACCTTGGACGGCGACCATTCCGGCGGCGTGTTCCCGTTCGTGTCGACGATGTTCGCCGAGACGTACGGGAAGTTCGCGAGCGGAATGAGCGTGTTGCGCAGGTACTGCTCGCCGCGGTCGAAGTTGTGGTTTCCGAGACCGTCGAGGCCGAACCCCATCAGGTTCATGAGCTCGATCGTCGGGGTGTCGCCGAAGAAGCTCGAGATCGGCGGCGTCGCACCGACCGAGTCGCCCGCGGCGAGCGTCAGCGAGCCGTTCGGTGCCTCGGCGCGGTACACGTCGAACCACGGCTTCAGGAACGCCGCGCCGCCGATGCCGAAGCTCGGCCCGACTGTGTCGGCCGCTTCCGAGAGCGGGATCAGCTGGCCGTGGTAGTCGGAGATGTCGAGGATCGTCACCTCCTTCAGCTGCCCCGGATTCGGGAACAGCTGGTAGAGGATCTTGCCGCGCGCGTTCTGCGGTCCGGCATAGCCGCCGAGCAATGCGAGCGTCGGCGCGACGTCGATCGCCCGGACGCCCGCGACCGGATCCTGGTGCCGGATCCCCGGCCCGGCCGCGACGAACGTCGCGTGCAGGTTCACGTTGTGCGCGAGATCGACGAGGTTCGGCAGGTATCCGTGCTGGCCGAAGAACTGCGAGTACGCGATTTCCTTGCCGACCGTCGCTGCGTCCCACTGGTAGGGCGGCCGGAGGACGACGACGACGTCGCCGCTGCGATTCGGGTGCAGCGCGTCGTCGCCCTGCACGTTGCGAAGCTGTTCCTTCTTGAAGACCGCGGCGACGACTTGCTTCCCCGGATTGGCCGGGTCCGCGAAGCTCTGGAAGGCGTTGACGATCGCCGTCCGCACGCTTTCGTAGGTCACGCCGGCCGGCAGCGACGTGTTGACGTAGAACTGCGCGGTCCCGCCGGCCCAACACGCCTTCGCGAGATCGGTTGCGACTGCGCGGCAATTGGACGCCGACGTTGCGCCGCTCGCCTGCAGCGGCGTTCCGTTCAGCGTCGTGTCCGCGAGCACCTGCCGTGCGTTCACCGCGTACCACTGCGGCGCGAAGCCGTGATCCGAGGTCGCGACCGTCGTCGGGCTGCCGCCCAAGAGGCTGCGCGCGAGCGCCAGCTTCGTATCGGCCTCGGCGTAGGCGCTGCGGATGTACCCCTCGCGGATCGCGACGCGGCCGTCCGGCACGCCGTTGTAGTCGGCGTCGTCGTACGTGGGATTCGGCGCGCCTTCCATGTCCGTCGGCGTGACGAGCCCCATGAACTGGTGGGAGAACTCGTCCGTCACCGGGTAGCCGACGAACGCGACGTCGGTGTCCGGCTGGAGCGTTCCGAGGATGAAGTTCAGCACGGCGTTGCCGTACGCGGCCTCGAGGTCGCGGCCCTGCTGGACGTACGTGTCCTCGTCGATGATCCGCGCCTCGAGCGGCGCGAAGTCGGCGGCGACGTAGCCGGGCAGGTTGTCGGCGATGTACTTCTCGAGCCGGTCCTCGCCGACGCCGCCCGCGGGCAGCGCGTTGCACGCCGCCGTCGCGCACAACGCGATGACACGCTCGACCGACGTGAAGTAGAGCTTGAAGCTCGAGAGATCGGGCGCGAGCGTGATCAGCTTCACGTAGAAGTCGGCGGTCTGACCGACGCGCGGCCCGATCAGGCCCTGGGCGCCCTTCAGCTTCACATCCTTGAAGTCGCCGACCGCGAGGTCGACCGCCTTCTGCGAGCCGTCCTTCGAGGCGCTGCTCGGGACGAGGATCGCATGGTCGTAACCGACGCTCCCGTTGATGTTCGAGTCATAGACGTAGACGTCGTAGACGCGCGTCGGATTGTTCGACGCGAACGTCGTCGCGATCGTCAGCGTCGTCTGCTGCGCAGGTGCAGCGGGATCCCCCGTCGGCACGTTTGTCCAGCCACTCGCGGCCGCGAACGCCGCGACCTGGTACGAGATGCCGAACGACGCGGCCCCGGCCTGCTCGGCCGGGACGGCGGGGGCGGCGAGCACGCCGCGCGTGGAGAAAAAGGTGGCGAAGTCGACGGTCGGACCGGCGATGGCGGACTGCCGGCCGCCGACCCACTCGACCTGTGCGACCTTCTTGCCGGCGCGTTCGGCTGCCGCGGCCAGCGTGTCGGCCTGCAGCACGCCGGTCGCCGAGAACGACGTCGAGTTCGTGAAGGCGTCGCCCGACCGGAAGAACGTGTTGTTCGTCGAGCCGTGTTCGCTCGGCCAGGTACCGGTCATGAGCGTGTACCAACCGACGCCGGTGTTCGGCGGAAATGCCTGTTCCAATCCGTTGTCGCCGATCACGCCCTCGCGCATCAGCTTTGCGTACGTCGGCATCGCGCCCTGTCCGGCGTATTGCTGCATCAGGTCGGGTCGCATCCCGTCGGACGAAAACAGCAGCGTCTTCGCTGCGCTACCGACGACGGGACCCGGCTTGTCGGCGCTTGCCGCTTCAGGCCCCAGCACCGCGAGTGTCGCGAGTACGGCCGCGCCCGCGAGCATCGGCGCGAACCGGTGGAAACCGCGTGTCATTGCTTCTCCCCTCCCCCTCGATTCCAGTCCGGCGAACCTACGCCGTCTCGGCGGCGCGTGCAACGGCGAACGGGTGAGAGGACGGCCTAGAGCCCGCGCGGCCGCGCTGCGCCGAAGTTCCGGCCGGTCGTCGTCTTCACGAAGCCCATCGCGTCGTACATGCGCTCGAGGGTCGGCTGCGAGGCGCGGCGCGCCTTCTCCGCGCCCACGGCCAGCAGCCGCTGCAGCTCGCGCTCATCTGCGCGAAGTGCCTCATAACGCTCCTGGATCGGCGTGAGCAGCGCGACGACGGCTTCGCCGACGTCCTCCTTGAACTGTCCGTACCCCGCGCCGTCGTAGCGCGACTCGATGTCGCCGATCGACGAGCCCGTCGCCACCGCCATGATCTCGATCAGGTTCGAGACACCCGGCTTGTTCTCCGGGTCGTGCCGGACGTCGCGCTCCGAATCCGTCACCGCGGTCTTGAACTTCTTCCGGATCACGTCCGGCTCGTCGATCATGCGGACGACGCCCTGGGGCGCTCCGCGCGTCGTCGACATCAGCCGCTCGGGCTCCTGCAGGTTCTTGATCCGCGCGCCCTCTTCGGGATAGACGGCACGCGGAACGACGAACGTCTCGCCGTAGCGCTGGTTGAACCGTTCGGCGATGTCGCGCGTCAACTCGAGATGCTGCCGCTGGTCGTCGCCGATCGGAACGATGTCGGTCTGGTAGAGGAGGATGTCGCCTGCCATCAGCACGGGGTACGTGAACAGGCCCGCGGACACGAACTCCTGGCCCTCCGACTTCTCCTTGAACTGCGTCATGCGGCGCAACTCGCCGAACGCCGTCACCGCGCTCAGCAGCCACGCGGCTTCGGCGTGCGCGGTGACGTGGCTCTGGGCGAAGACCGTCGAGCGCTCGGGATCGAGCCCGGTCGCGAACAGCATCGCCGCGAGCGAGAGCGTGCTCTGGCGAAGCTCGACCGGCTCGTACGGCGTCGTGATCGAGTGCAGGTCGACGATGCAGAAGAAGGCGTCGCCCTGCTCCTGGGTCGCCGCGTACTGGCGGAAGCCGCCCGAGTAGTTGCCGAGTGTCTTGTCGCCGGAAGCTCTGATGCCACTGAAGATGCGCAAGGTCGTGACTCCGTCTGTTTCGGAAGGACAGGGCGAAAGGCGAGCGGACGGGTTAGCCGCGCAGGCTCCCGCCACGCTCGCTGCGCCACGACCAGCGGTTGCGACAGGCGGGATTCATGACCAGAGCGTAGCGGCCAAACTGTCGGAATGCGAGTGGCGATCGTGGGCACGGGTCTGCTCGGCGCGTCGGTCGGCCTGGCGGCGCGGCGGGCGGGGCACGAGGTGCGCGGCTGGGACGCGGACGCCGGCGCGCTCGCGGCGGCGGCCGAGCGCGGTGCGGTCGAGGCGGCGGCGAGCGCGGCGGAGGCGGCCGCGGCCGCGGAGCTCGTCGTCGTCGCGGTCCCGGTCGCCGCGATTCCCGCCGCGGTCCAGGGCGCCTTGGCGGCTGCACCGGACGCGACCGTCACCGACGTCGGCTCGACGAAGCGCGCCGTCGTCGACGCGGTCGGCGACCCGCGCTTCGTCGGCGGCCACCCGGTCGCGGGCGCGGAGGTGCGCGGCCCCGCGGGCGCGCACGCGGAGCTCTTCGACGGCGCGACGTGGTTCCTGACGCCCGGCGCGTCCACCGACCCGGCGCGCTACCGCGCGCTGCACGCCTTCGTCGCCGACCTCGGCGCGCGTCCCGTCGCGATCGACGCCGAGGCGCACGACCGGCTGCTCGCCCTGACGAGCCACCTCCCGCACGCGCTTGCGAACCTGCTCCTTAACCAGGCGGGGACGACGACGGTCGAGGGACACACGGCGCTCGGGGCGGCCGGCGCGTCGTTCCGCGACATGACGCGGGTCGCCGGTGCGAACCCGCGCATCTGGGTGGACATCTTCCTCGAGAACGCCGAGCCCTTGCAAGAGGCCTTGGCCAACCACCGAAAACGCTGCGAGCAGCTCGAGCGCGCTTTGGGCGCGGGCGACGCGGGCTTCCTCGCGCGCTGGATCGGCGAGTCGGTCGACCACCGGCGCGAGCTGCTCCGCGACGCGTTCGACGAGCCGGGCGCGCTGCAGCGGCTGCAGGTCCACGTCCCCGACCGGCCTGGCGTGCTCGCCGGGATCATGCAGGCGCTCGGCGCGGAGCGGATCAACATCGAGGACCTCGAGCTCCATCACATCTCCCGCGAGCTCGGCGGCACGCTCGTCCTCGTCCTCTCCGGCGAGGACGCGGCTACACGAGCTGCTGATGTCCTCGAACGACAGGGCTACGACGTCGATGTCGCCCCCGAAGTGATGTAGGTCTACATCTGTGGCGATGTAGGTCTCCACCTACACTGCGGATGTGGCGACGACACACGCACCTGAGCTCCTGATCGTCATGAACGGGACGGCGACGCAGGAGCAGATCGACGAGGTCGTCGCGCGCCTCGAGGAGGCCGGCGCGTCCGCGCACGTGACGCCCGGCAAGCAGGCCACCGTGATCGGCGCGATCGGCGAGCGCGAGCTGATCGCCGCGCTGCCGCTCGAGGGCTATCCCGGTGTCGAGCAGGTGCTGCCGATCCTCAAGCCGTACAAGCTCGTCTCCCGCGAGATCTCGCCCGACCCGACCGTGATCCAGGCGCGCGGGCGGCGGATCGGCGACGGCTACTTCGGCTTCATCGCGGGGCCGTGCACGGTGGAGACGCACGAGCAGACGCTGACGACGGCCCGCGCGGTCGCGGCCGCGGGCTGCACGATGCTGCGCGGCGGCGCGTTCAAGCCGCGCACGTCGCCATACACCTTCCAGGGTCTCGGCGTCGAGGGCCTGCGGATCCTCGCCGAGGCGCGCGAGGAAACGGGGCTGCCGCTCGTCACGGAGCTGATGGACGCACGTGACGTCGAGCCGGTCGTCGAGACGGCGGACGTGATTCAGATCGGCGCGCGCAACATGTCGAACTTCTCGCTGCTCGCCGAGGTCGGCAAGGCGCCGAAGCCGGTGCTCCTGAAGCGCGGCCCGTCCGCGTCGGTCGAGGAGCTGCTGATGGCGGCGGAGTACGTCGTGCGCGAAGGGAACGCGGAGGTGATCCTCTGCGAGCGCGGCATCCGCACGTTCGAGACCTCGACGCGGTTCACGCTCGACATCGGCGCGATCCCGGTGCTCAAGCAGGAGACGCATCTACCGGTGATCGTCGACCCGTCGCACGCGGCGGGGCGGCGCGAGCTCGTGCTCCCGCTCGCGCGAGCGGCCGTCGCCGCGGGCGCCGACGGGATCATCGTCGAGGTGCACCCCGAGCCGGAGCACGCGCTCTGCGACGCGGCGCAGCAGATCCCGGTCGCGGAGTTCCCGCACTTCGCGGACGAGATCAACGCGCTCGCGTCCTTGATGGGCAAAGTCATCGGCTGATGAGGATCGAGCCGGCCGCGTCGCTCGTCGGCGACGTCGCCGTCCCGGGCGTCAAGTCGATCGCGCACCGCGCGCTGCTGTTCGGCGCGATCGCGGACGGCGAGAGCGAGATCCGCAACTTCGGGCGAGCCGGCGACACCGAGTCGACGATTCGCGTCCTTCGCGCGCTCGGCGTCGACGTGCTCGACGCCGCCGACGACGTCGTGCGTGTGCGCGGCGTGGGCCTGCGCGGGCTCCGCGCGCCGGGCGAGCCCGTCGACTGCGGCAACGCGGGCACGCTGCTGAGACTGATCGTGGGGATCCTCGTGGGGCAAGAGGGCGAGTTCGTCCTCACCGGCGACGACTCGCTCAGCGCGAGGCCGATGGAACGGATCGCGGAGCCGCTGCGGCAGATGGGTGCCGACGTCGAGACGACCGACGGGCACGCGCCGGTCGCCGTGCGCGGCGGCGCGCCCTTGAAGCCGACGCGCTACGAGCTGCCCGTCGCGAGCGCACAGGTGAAGTCGTGCGTCCTGCTCGCGGGCCTCTACGCGGAGAACGGGCCGACGATCGTCGTCGAGCACGGAGCGCCGACGCGCGACCACACCGAGCGGCTCCTGCTCGCGATGGGCGCGCGCGTGCAGACGAGCCCGCGGCAGGCGATGGTGTGGCCGGCGAAGCGGCTCGAGCCGCTGTCGCTCGAGCTGCCGGGCGACTTCTCCTCCGCCGCGCCGCTGCTCGTCGCCGCGACGTTGCTCGCGGGCTCCGAGCTGCGCGTCCACGGCGTCAACCTCAACCCGACGCGAACGGGCCTCCTCTCCGTGCTCGGGCGGATGGGCGCCCGCGTCTCGATCTTCAACCGGCGCACGATCGCGGGTGAGCCGGCCGGCGACGTCGAGGTGCGCTCGGGGGATCTCGTCGCGACGGCGATCGATGCGGCCGAGGTGCCGTCGCTCGTCGACGAGCTGCCGCTCTTCGCGCTGCTCGCCGCACGCGCGCACGGCTCGAGCGTCGTGCGCGGCGCGCAGGAGCTGCGCACGAAGGAATCCGATCGCATCGAAGCGGTGACGAGCTCGCTGAAGACGCTTGGCGTGCGGATCGAGGAACGCGAGGACGGCTTCGCGATCCGCGGCGTCGCCGCGCGGCCGAAAGGCGGGCGGATGGACAGCCGCGGCGACCACCGGCTCGCGATGCTCGGCGCGGTCGCGGGTCTCGTTTCGCGCGAGGGCGTCGAGGTCGAGGGCGCCGACGCGGCGGCTATAAGCTTCCCCGGGTTCTTCGACCTCCTGGAGTCGGTGACGAGACGATGATCGTGGCAATCGACGGGCCTGCCGGGGCCGGCAAGAGCACGGTCGCGCGGCGGCTCGCCGAGCGGCTCCACTTCCGCTACCTCGACACCGGCGCGATGTACCGCGCGCTCACGTGGCTCGCGATTCAACGTGGGCTCGACCTCTCGGACGGCGAACGGCTCGGCCGCCTCGCGCGCGAGCATCCGGTCACTTTCGAGGACGAGCAGCGCGTCTTCGTCGACGACGTCGAGGTCACGTCCGCGATCCGTCGCACGCAGATCGACCGCATGGTTCCGGTCGTCGCGCGTCATCCGCAGGTGCGGGAGGTGATGCGCGAGCGGCAGCGCGAGCTCGGCTCGCAGGGCGACGTCGTGATCGAGGGACGCGACATCGGGACCGTCGTCGCGCCGCAGGCAGAGGTGAAGATCTACCTCTTCGCGGATCCGGACGTGCGCGCGAAACGGCGGCTCGCCGAGCGTCCCGAGATCGGCAGCGATGCGCTCGCGACCGACCTGCGCGTGCGCGACGAGAGCGACGCCGCCCGCATGCGTCCGGCCCCGGACGCGCAGCAGATCGACACGACGAACCTTCAGGTCGAGGACGTCGTGGACCAAATTGCGGAGCTCGTCCGCAGCGTTCGCTCCGCAGCGTGAACGCGGTCGACCTTGCGTGGGCTGTCGGCCGTGTCTACATGGGCGTTCCGGCGAGGCTCGCGACGCGCGCGCGCGCGTACGGCAGCGAGCGCGTGCCGCGCGAGGGCGGCGCCGTCCTCGCGGTCAACCACCTGCACTGGATCGACATCCCGATCCTCGGAGCTCTGACGCCGCGGACGGTCCACTTCGTCGCGAAGATCGAAGCCTTCCGCTTCCCGGGCCTCGGTGCGTACCTGCGCGCCTTCGGCGCGATCGCGATCCGCCGCGGCGAGTCAGATCGCGACGCGGTGCGGCGGATGCGCGGCGCCGCGCGCGACGGCGAGGTCGTCGGCCTCTTCGTCGAGGGAACGCGCCAGCGCACGGGCCGTCCCGGCAAGGCGCAGCCGGGTGCGGCGATGGTCGCGATCCAGGAGGACGTGCCGGTCGTCCCGGCGGCGATCTACGGGACGCAGTTCTGGAAGATCGGCAACTTCGCGCCCTGCTCGGTCGCGTTCGGGCATCCGATCGACTTCAGCGGCATGCCGAAGAACGGTCGCGCGTACAGGGAAGCGACGATCGAGATCGAGCACACGATCAACCGCCTGTTCGACTGGCTGGCGGACGTGCACGCGAGCGGACGCCCGCGCGGAGCGACGCCGCCGTGAGCGAGGACGGGCTGCTCGGAACCGTCGCGATCGTCGGCTTCCCGAACGTCGGCAAGTCGACGCTCGTCAACCGGCTCAGCGGCACGCGCGCTGCGGTCGTGCACGAGACGCCGGGCGTGACGCGTGACCGGAAGGAGATCCTGTGCGACTGGAACGGCAAGCGGTTCCTGCTCGTCGACACCGGCGGCGTCGACCTCGCCGACGAAAGGCCGATCACGCGCTCGATCGTCGAGCAGGCGCGCGCCGCCGTGGGCGAAGCGGACCTCGTGCTGTTCGTGCTCGACGCGCGTGCAGGCATCACGCCCGGAGACGAGGAGATTGCGCAGATCCTCCGCGAGGCGCACAAGCCGACGCTCGTGCTCGCAAACAAGATCGACGACCCCTCCCATGAGGTGCTCGCGTACGAGCTCTCGCGTCTCGGCCTCGGCGATCCGATTCCGATCTCCGGCCTGCACGGGTACGGGACGGGCGACTTGCTGGACGCCGTGCTCGAGCATTTGCCGAAGACGGTGACGCGCGCCGCCACCCGGGATGCGATTCGCGTCGCGATCCTCGGCCGTCCGAACGTCGGCAAGTCGTCGCTCGTCAACGCCTTCCTCGGCCAGGAGCGCGTGATCGTCTCCGATGTTCCCGGAACGACGCGCGACGCGATCGACACGCTGCTGCAGCGCGACGGGACGACGTTCCTGCTCGTCGATACCGCCGGCCTGCGCCGCAAGCGCCGGCAGCGGCAGGGGATCGAGTACTACTCCGAGCTGCGTGCGCTCGAAGCGGCCGAGCGTGCCGACGTCGCGCTTGTCCTGATCGACACCTCCGAAGGCGTCGTCGACCAGGATCTGGCCGTCGCCGACGTCGCGCGCAAGGCGATGTGCTCGACGATCGTCGTGCTCTCGAAATGGGACGTCGGCATCGTCGGGATCGAGGACGTGCGGCCCCGGCTCGAGGCGCGGCTCCGTCAGCGGCCGCCGATCGTCGCCGTCTCCGCGAAGACCGGTCGCGGCGTGCAGCGGCTGCTCGACCGGATCGAGACGCAGTTCGCGAAGCACGTCGCGCGCATCCCGACCGGCGAGCTGAACCGCTTCCTCGCCGAGCTGCGCGAGGAGCGCCAGCCGCCGTCGCGCGCCGGCCGCAGCCTCAACCTCCTGTACGGGACACAGACGCAGCAGCGGCCGCCGCGCTTTCGCTTCTTCGTCAACGATCCAAGCCTCGTGACCCGCGACTACGGCTACTGGGTCGAGAACCGGCTGCGCGACCGCTTCGGTCTCGAAGGCACGCCGGTCGCGATCGACTTCGTGAGGCGCGCATGAACGTCACGGTCGTCGGCGGCGGCTCGTGGGGTACGGCGTTCTCGCGCCTGCTGCTCGACCACGGTCACGAGGTGACGCTCGCCGTGCGCGATCCCGAGCAGGCGGCGGCGATCCGCGAGTCGGGCCACAACCCGCGCTACCTGCCTCAGGTCGACCTTTCGGGCGTTGTCCCGGTGCCAGGCAGTGGGCCCTGGCCCGAAGAGACAGACCTGATCGTGCTGGCCGTACCGTCTGCGGCGTTCGCGAGCGTCGCAGCGTCGCTTCCGGGTACGGCTCCCTGCCTGTCGCTTGCGAAGGGCCTCGATCCCGCGACGGGCGCCAGGCTCTCGACGCTCGTCACGGGACGGCCGGTCGCCGTCCTCTCCGGCCCCAACATCGCGCAGGAGATCGCGGCCGGGCTGCCGGCCGCGGCGGTGATCGCGTCGGAGGACGAGGCGTTCGGGGAGGAGCTGCAGCACGCGATCAACTCCACCGTCTTCCGTGTGTACGTCAACCCGGATGTCGTCGGCGTCGAGCTCTGCGCGGCGGCGAAGAACGTGATCGCGCTCGCGGCGGGCGGCGTCGACGGACTGCGGCTCGGCGACAACGCGAAGGCGGCGCTGATCACGCGCGGCCTCGTCGAGATGGCGCGGCTCGGCGACGCGTGCGGCGGCCGACCCGAGACCTTCTCCGGCCTCGCCGGCATGGGCGACCTGATCGTCACGTGCGAGTCGGTGCACGGCCGCAACCGCCGCGCCGGCGAGCTGATCGCGCGCGGCGCGACCGCGCAGGAGGCGGTCGCGGAGATCGGCCAGACGGTCGAGGGCCTGACGACCGCGCCCGTCCTGCGCGACCTTTCCCATCGCCTCGGCATCGAGCTGCCGATCACCGAAGGCGTCTGCGCCGTGCTCGAGGGACAGGTCGAGCTCGCAGAGCTCGTCGAGGGCCTGATGGGGCGCCGTCCGACGGGTGAGTAGGTAACCTGCCCGCCCATGGCCGCGCGCGAATTCCTCTTCACGTCCGAGTCCGTCACCGAAGGGCATCCGGACAAGATCGCCGACCAGGTCTCGGACGCGGTGCTCGACGCCGTGATGCGCGACGATCCCGCAGGACGTGTCGCCTGCGAGACGCTGATCACGACGGGACTCGTCGTCGTCGCCGGCGAGATTACGACCGACACCTACGTCGACGTCGCGAACATCGTGCGCGAGACGATTCGCGGGATCGGCTACACCGATTCCGCGTACGGCTTCGACGCGAACACCTGCGGCGTCGTGGTCGCGATCGATCCGCAGTCGCCGGACATCGCACTGGGTGTCGACACGGCGTACGAGGTGCAGCACGACCCAGGCGACGACGATCCGCTCGACCGCGTCGGAGCGGGCGACCAAGGAATGATGTTCGGCTACGCGTCGAACGAGACGCCGGAGCTGATGCCGATGCCGATCATCCTCGCGCACAAGATCTGCAAGCGCCTCGCCGGCGTTCGCAAGGCCGGTGAGCTCGGGTACCTGCGGCCGGACGGCAAGGCGCAGGTGACGATTCGCTACGAAGTCGACGAGCACGGGCGGCAGACGCCCGTCGAGATCGAGCGCATCCTCGTTTCGACGCAACACGCGGAGGGAGTCGACGCCGAGACGATCAAGCAGGACGTGATCGAGAAGGTGCTCCATCCGGTGCTCGACCCGCGCATCTACGACGAGAAACGCCTCTACGAGGATCGCGACTTCGTCTACGTCAATCCGACGGGCAAGTTCGTGATCGGTGGCCCGATGGGCGACACCGGCTTGACGGGACGGAAGATCATCGTCGACACGTATGGCGGTGCTGCCCCGCACGGCGGCGGTGCGTTCTCGGGCAAGGATTCGACGAAGGTCGACCGCTCGGCCGCGTACGCCGCGCGCTACGTCGCCAAGAACGTCGTCGCCGCAGGTCTCGCCGACCGCTGCGAGATCAACGTCGCGTATGCAATCGGCGTCGCGCACCCGGTGTCGATCGCGGTGCGCACCTTCAACACGGAGCACGTGTCAGGCGCGCGGATCGAGGAGCTCGTGCGCGCGCACTTCGACCTCCGCCCGGCCGCGATCCAGCGCGATCTCGACCTGCGACGGCCGATCTTCGCGAAGACCGCAGCGTACGGACACTTCGGCCGGGACGACCACGACTTCACCTGGGAACGGGTCGACCAGGCGCAGGCTCTGCACGACGCGGCGGGGCTGGACGGAAAGGTCTCGCTCCCGGAGCCGACGCCCGAGCCGCCGCTCGCGGCCGTCGACGTTCAGAACTCCTAGACTTCCGCGCATGGCTTCCAGCGGCTGCACCGGCTGCGGGTGCGAGCAGTGTCCGTGCCCGAGCTGTAGCTCGAAACGCGGCGGCTAAGGCACACGCCACCGCGGCCCGGCGCCGCCGCGGGCGCCGGCGAATCGACGCCGAATCGGCACAGACGCGCGCGGACCTCTCCGATAGCGTCGATCGCCGAGGGCGGCGGGACCGGCACCCCACCCAGGGTGGGGGTGGGGGTGCGGTGACGCGAAATCAGCGTGCCTTGCGGATCGCGTCGATCAGGTCCCACTTGCCCATCTTGGAGCGGCCGGGGATCTGCATGCGCTTCGCGACATCGTAGATCTGCTCGCGGTTCCGGTTCTCGAGGTCGTGCCCGGCCGCGCCTCCGCGCGCCCGCGACCTCGCCGCCTGCTGACTCAGCGAGCGGCGCGTGCTCTTCGGCAGGTGTGCGATCGTCCGCTTGCGCCTCGCGGCTGCCTGTGCCTTCTTGATGTTCTGCTTCGCGGCACGAACCTGTTTCGTCGACATGGAGACACCTCCGTCGTCGGTCACGGAGGTCGTACCCGTTATTCCGGCCTGACGAACAACCCCGCCGCTGCCTTCTCGCCGATCGCCCGCTCGTCGCCGTTCAGCCGCACGGTGAACTGGCCCGCCTCGGGCTGCGCCGCGCGCACCTCGAGCTGCGCGCCGGGAACGAGCCCCTGGTCGTAGAACCAGTGCAGCAGGTCGCCGTCGTGCTCGGCGAGCCGCACGATCGTCGCCCGCGCGCCTGCCTCGAGCTCGGCGAGCGGCTGCAGCTCACGGTTCTCCGCCTGCTCCACCTCGGGATCGACGGGCCAGCCGTGCGGACAGCGCTGCGGCCGCTCGAGCCGGTCCCACATCCGCTGCACCATGTCGTCCGAGAACGTGTCGCCGAGCTCGTCGGCGTGGACGTGCGCTTCCGCCGCCGTGTAGCCCATGAAGTCGGTGAGCAGTCGCTCGATGATCCGGTGCCGGCGCACGACGTGCTCTGCGCGCTCGCGGCCGCTCTCGGTCAGGAGCGCCTCCTTCCGCGAGCCCCGCTCGATCAGCCCCTCCGCCTCGAGCCGCTTCAGCATCTCGCCCGCCGACGCGCGCGAGACGCCCAGCATCTCGGCCACCCGCGACGCGAGTGGCAGCGAGCCGGCCGGCGGCGTGTACTCGCCGATCGGGAAGGCGAGGAAGTAGATCGTCTCGAGGTAGTCGTCGGTCGAGTGCCCCTGCGCCATTGATCCGATGCTAGTTTGAGGGCCACGTGTAAGGTGACCCTTACAACAAGATGAGCACCGCGCAGACACTCCTTCTCGGCGCCATCGCCGGGGGCACGATCTTCGTCGGCCTGCCGGTCGCCCGCATGCGCAACGTGTCGGCGAACGTCCGCTCGATGCTCGCCGCCACGGCGACGGGAATCCTGATCTTCCTGCTCTGGGACGTGCTCGCGAACGCCGTCGAGCCGGTCGAAGAGGCGCTCACGAACGGGCGCGACGGGCGGTTCCTCTGGCTGTCCGCGCTGCTCACGGTCGGTTTCGCCGCCGGCCTGCTCGTACTCGTCTACTACGACGGCTGGATGAAGGCGCGGCGCCGCAAGGCGTTCCTGCTCGGCCCCGGCGCCGCGGCGCCCGCGGAGTTCGAGACGTACCACTTCGCCGGGCTCTCGCCGGCGCGCTGGCTCGCCGTGTTCATCGCGACCGGCATCGGCCTCCACAACTTCTCCGAGGGACTTGCGATCGGACAGTCGGCCGCGAGCGACGAGCTCAGCCTCGCGATCGTGCTGGTGATCGGCTTCGCGCTCCACAACGCGACCGAGGGCTTCGGGATCTGCGCGCCGCTGTCGGGCGAGACGGAGCTGCCGAGCTGGCGCTTCCTCGCGCTGATGGGGCTGATCGGCGGCGGGCCGACGTTCGTCGGAACCGCGGTCGGCCAGGCGTGGGTGAGCGAGGCGATCTCGGTGCTCTTCCTCGCGCTCGCGGGGGGCTCGATCCTCTACGTCGTGATCGAGCTGCTGAACGTGCTGCGCGGGGCGGGCTCGAAGGCGATGGTGACGTGGGGAATCCTGCTCGGGCTCGTGCTCGGGTTCGGAACGGATTTCATCCTCGTCGCATCAGGCGTCTAGCCTGATCGAATAGCGCTCGCCTCCGTCTATCCGCTCGTCACCGCACGCGCCGTCGCGCGGCCGTTCACCTACGAGGTGCCGGACGACGCGCGCGTCGGCTCGGTCGTCGAGGTGCGCTTCGGCAACGCGAAGCGGCGCGGGCTCGTCGTCGAGGTCGGCGTCGAGGCGCCCGACGGCGTCGCCGTGTCGCCGATCGAGCGCGTCGTCGAACAGTTGCCGCCGGCGCTCGTCGAGCTCGCGCTCTGGCTCGCGGAGTACTACGGCTCGACGCCGGCGCGCGCGCTCGCGCTCGTCGCGCCGGTCGCGCGCAAGCCGCGCGGGGAGCGCGCGCAGCCGGGCGAGCGCGAGGAGCTCGCGGGCGAGGACGCGCCTGCGTCGCTTGCGACGTCGCAGCGCGCCGCGATCGATCGCATCGTCGACGCGGTCGACGGCGGCAGCGGCCGCAACTTCCTCCTCTACGGTGCGACCGGCAGCGGCAAGACCGAGGTCTATCTGCAGGCGTGCGCCGCCGTGCTCGAGCGCGGACTCGGCGCGATCGTGCTCGTGCCGGAGATCGCGCTCACACCGCAGGCCGTCGGCCGCTTCCGCGCGCGCTTCGGCGAGCGGGTCGCGCTCCTCCATTCCGGTCTTACGGAGGCCGAGCGACGCGACGAGCGGTTGCGCATCGCCAACGGCGACGCACGCGTCGTCGTCGGCGCGCGTTCGGCGATCTTCGCGCCGGTGCGTGGGCTCGGTCTCGTGTGCGTCGACGAGGAGCACGATCCGTCCTACAAGCAGGAGTCGGATCCGCGGTACGACGCGCGCACCGTCGCCGCGAAGCGCGCCGCGCTCGAGCACGCCGTCGCGGTTTTCGGCAGCGCGACACCGCGGCCCGAGTCGTGGCAGACGCTCGAGCGCCTCGAGCTCGGCGGGCGGATCGTGGGCAAGCTGCCGCCGGTCCGCGTCGTCGATCTGCGCCGCGAGGCCGGCTATCCGCTTTCAGCGCCGTTGCTCGCGGCACTCGGGGCGGTCGCGGAGCGTGGCGAGAAGGCGATCCTCCTGCTGAACCGGCGCGGCATTGCGCCCGCGTTGCACTGCCGAGCCTGCGGGACGACGCTCCGCTGCGAGAACTGCGACGTCGCGCTCGTCCTGCACGCGAATGCGACGCTCCGCTGCCACCACTGCGGCCACGCCGAGCCGGAGCCCGAGCTCTGTCCGGTGTGCGCTTCCGCCGAGCTCGCACGGATCGGCGCCGGCACGCAGCGCCTCGAGCGCGAGCTCGAAGCGGCGGTGCCCGCACTGACGCGCTTCCGTCTCGACGCCGACACCGTCGAACGGCGCGGCGTCGCCGACACGCTGCGCGCGTTCGCGGCCGCGAAAGGGGCCGTGCTCGTCGGCACGCAGATGGTCGCGAAGGGACACCACTTCGCCGGCGTCGCGCTCGCAGCGGTCGTCGACGCCGACACCGGACTCGGCCTTCCGGACTTCCGTGCAGAAGAGCGGACGTTCCAGCTCTTGACGCAGCTCGCCGGACGCAGCGGCCGCGACGCGCCCGGCCGCGTGCTCGTGCAGACGTTCCAGCCGGACGCGCGCGCGATCGACTTCGCCGCGCGTCACGACGTGCCGGGCTTTCTCGCCGGCGAGCTCGAGCGCCGGCGCGAGCTCGATTACCCGCCGTTCCGTCACCTCGTGCGCGTCGTCGTCGCCGGCAGCGAGCCGGGCAGGGCGGAGACGCTGCTGGCCGAGCTGAAGCCGGGCCTGCCGGACGACGTGCTCGGGCCGGCGCCGCTGCTCCGCCTACGCGGCAAGTTCCGCGCGCAGCTCGTCGCGAAGACCGACCGGCCGCGCGCCGTTGCCTCCGCCGCGGCGCGAGTCCTGTCGGCCGCGGCGCCGGCGATGCGACGGCACGGGCTCACGGCGGTCGTCGACGTCGACCCGCAAGACGTCTGATTGACGATAGGCATCGACTGGTGCATACTCGGCGGCGATGCGGGGTCGTGGGGTCTTCGTCATCGTCTGCTGCGCCGTCGCGTGCGCGGGTGCGGGCGTCGCCCGCGCGCACGTGGACGAGCGCACGGCGTCGCTGACAACGGTTTCGCAGCGCGTCGCCGCG